>Ga0070731_10001214_pt1 | contig 27820 bp, 19 predicted proteins | sample Coa_R1_2_FD_66448 | JGI IMG/M metagenome (GOLD analysis project Ga0070731, IMG submission 66448) | Surface soil microbial communities from Centralia Pennsylvania, which are recovering from an underground coalmine fire - Coalmine... | ecosystem: Environmental > Terrestrial > Soil > Unclassified ... | reverse complement strand
ACCAGCCGATCACCGGGATCTTCAAGAGCTCCGCCAGCGCGAAGAATCGCACGTGGCGGCCCGTCGCCAACGAGAGCACGACGGGGTCGAAGTAGCTCGGATGGTTGGACGCGATGATCACCGGCCCGGACTTCGGGATGTGCGCGGTGCCGCTGAACTGCAGACCGTGGAAGATCCGCATCCAGATGTACAGCATGAACCGGAATGCGCGCACCAGCATCAGGCTTGCGCCCCTTTCCGCGCCAAGAGCGTCCGCAGGCCGCCCAGGAGAAGCTCGGGAAGCAGCTTCGCGTGCACCAAGCCCAGCGCGATAAACCCAGCGCCCGCGATTAGGAAGATGGACCGGGACGAGCATCTCAAGGGCCCCGTCAGGAGAAAGTAGACCCCCGCCGCCATCAACATGAACACGTTGTTGACGAAATTCTGCGCCCCCAGATAGGAACCGCGGCGGTCCGCGGGGCTGCGCTCCAGAAAGAGAGCCGTCTGCGGCAGGAGGTAGAATCCCGCGAAGATGCCGAGTCCGCCCAGCAAGACCGAAGCGCTCCAGAAGCCCTGGCCGAAGTAGCGGGTGGCCACCGAGGCCAACCCCACGCCCAGCGCGCCGGGGAGCACCGCCGCCATGGATTCGTCGGCCCCCTTGATGAGGCCCACCAGCGCCGCTCCGACGCCGATGCCGATCGAAATGATGGCCCACAGGTAGCTGGTCTGATCCGATTCGATGTGGAGCGCATTCCTCCCGAACAGGGGGATGTTCATGCGGAAGATGGCCGACACCAGCCAGAAGCTGGAAAGGGTGAGGGTGGTGATCAACAAGGTCCGCTGCGCCCTCATGTCTCGGAGCGTCCCGAGGATCGGGGTGACCGGGTCGATCTGGAGCTTCTGTCCGGCATTTCCGTCCTTGCCCGGCGGGATCCAGAAGGCGAGAAGCGATCCGACCACCGACAGGGCCAGGCAGAGCCCGATCGCCCAGTGGAGGCCGAAGTGTCGGAACGAGACGCCGCCCACCGCCTCGCCCGAGACGATCGCGACCATCGTGAGGAGCTGAAGAATGCCGTTGGCGCGCACCAGCTTGTCGGGCGCGACGATCTCCGGGAGGATGCCGTACTTGCCGGGGCTGAAGAAGGCTGAGCGGATCTCCATCAGGAAGACGCCAAGAATCAGGCCCCAGAAGCGGGCTGGCGCCGGCAGGAAGGTCGACACAAACGACACCGTCATGGGGAGGATTTCCAGCCATTTGGCCGTGATCAGCACGGACCGCTTGTTGTAGCGGTCGGCCAGCGACCCGGCCAGCGCGGAGAAGAGGATGAAGGGGAGGACGAACGACGCCTGGACCAGCGACTGCCACTTTCCTCCCTCGCCCTCCTGAGAGCCCAAGGTCGCGGCCAGATAGAGGGAAATCGTCATCTGATGGACGTTGTCGTTGAAGGCGGAAAAGTATTGGGTGTAGAGATAAGCTCCGAACCTCACGGGCGAGGCTGGCCGGAGCGTGCTCATCGCCTCCATAGATGCAAGCAACGTGCCAGACCCGGGAGCCTCCTGACAAGCATAATCCGAGCGCCGACTGCGCATTCCCCTGCACAAAAGCACCTGGCCCGGAGGCTCCGCCGATACGACGAAATGTCCGGGGGCTTGGGTCGAACAGGGTACAATTTTCCCGTGGCGGCGCCTCTGAATGTCTCCTCCAAGATCCGGGTTCAGGTCTCCCTGGATCGGCTCTGGGATTTCCTGGCCGATACCGAGCGGGTCAACCGAGCCGTCGACCTGCCGGCCATCCAGTTCGCCCCGCTTCCGGACCCTCAGAAGAAGGGCTACTATCGCGCGGAGACGACGTTCCTGGGGATGAAGCTCGCTTACGATGAGCTGCCGTTCGAGTGGGTCCGCGGCCGCTACTATCAGGTGGAGCGACGATTCTCCTCGGGACCGCTCGAGAAGGTGGTCGCCGGCATTCGCTGCCGCGCGGCCGGCGAGGCGACGGACCTGGAGGTCTTCGCGGACATCGTTCCGCGCAACCTTCTGGGAAGCCTGCTGGCGAAAAAGGTGATCGGGAAGAAGGCCACCCAGGACTTCATCGAGCTTGCCCGGGCGTTTGAACGGCACTTGACCCAGAACGAGCCGGCCCCCGCCAGGCCGAATCCGGGGGACCTGCATCCCGACGTCCTCGATGCCCGCCTCAAGGAGTGCCAGGACCTGATGGCGGTGCCCCGGCTCCGGGAATACCTGCTGAACGCGCCCGATCTCGAGGTGGTCCGGATGCGCCCCTTCGAGATCGCGGATCGCTGGGGAGAGGACCGGACCTCGATCTTGCGGCTCTTTCTTCACGCGGCCAAGTCCGGCGTCCTCGACCTCAACTGGTCGGTGCTCTGCCCGAGTTGCCGGGTGGCGGTCAAGCAGACGCTGACCCTGTCCCAGCTCGAATCCAAGGCCCACTGCGAAACCTGCCAGGTGGAGTTCGGACCCGACCTTGCCCGCTCCATCGAGGTGCGCTTCACGGTCAATTCCGCCGTGCGACCGGCGCGGCGCGAGATCTACTGCATCGGCGGCCCGGCCAACATGCCCCAGATCCAGTCCCAGTTGCGGCTGCAGCCCGGGGAGCGCCGGCGGGAGGAGTTCCCGATTCCGACCGGCGGCCTACGAGTTCGCTGCTACCAAGCGCCGGGCATCCTTCCGTTGAAGGGAATGTCCGTCCGGGTGGAGAAAGACGGACTCCAGGTCGAGCCAGGCACCCCCGGCATTCTCGAGGTCGAGAACCGGCTGGACCGGGAGGCGCTGGTCGTGGTCGAGCGTGAGACCTGGAAGGAGACCGCGGCGACGGCGGCCCTGGTCACCTCCATGCAGGACTTCCGAGATCTTTTTCCGGGGGAGGCGGTGGCGCCCGGCGAGGAGCTGGGGATCGAATCGCTGGCGGTTCTCTTCACGGACCTGAAGGGGTCGACGGAGCTGTACCAGAAGCTGGGCGACGCCAAGGCCTTCGGGTTCGTCCAGAACCACTTCCGGTACCTTACAGAAGCGGTGTCGATGAACCGCGGGGGCGTCGTGAAGACGATGGGTGACGCCGTGATGGCGATCTTCGCGAGCGGGAAGGATGCCGTCCAGGCCGGGGTGGAGATGCAGCGCCACTGGAACGGATTCCGCGGGGAGCGCTTCAGTACGATCCAACGGGGACGGATGGGGGTTGGGCACCGCGCCAAGAGCGACTTTGAAGGCGTCTCGTTGAAGGTGGGCATCCACCAGGGATCCGCGATCGCGATCAACAACGCGGGAAAGCTCGACTATTTCGGGACCATGGTCAACAAGGCGGCCCGGGTGCAGGCCCAATCCGCGGGAGACGACGTGGTCTTCAGCCTGGCGGTCGCGGAAGATCCGGCCGTCCGGGCCTACCTGGAGTCGGCGGGATTGAAGGAAGAAGTCGTGTCGGTATCCCTGAAGGGACTCGAGGGGGACCATATCCTGCACCGGGTGCGGCCCCTGAGGGTTCCCTAGGAGAAGAACCCCCCCTTCACGCGCCGTTCACAAATTCAAGATTTCATTCCAAGCGAGCCTTGCGGAACTTCATTTTATCAGGTAACGTTTTCGCTGAACGGTATGAAGACGCAGCCGTCAGGCGTCCAGACCCTGCCGCAGGTCGCGCCGGCGACCTCCCCGGCGCTTCCGTTTCCGCGACGTTCCACCGTCGCGGAGCTCCGCAAGCTTCGCGAGAAGCATTTCCATGAGGGAAACCACGAGCTGGCGCTTCAGGTCGCGACCGAGGTGGCCAAGCGCGATCCAGGCCGCGAGAGCGTGCTACGCCAGGGGATGCTGCTGCGCGAAGTGGGCCGCTGGCGCGAGGCCCTGACGGTCCTCCGGGATGCGCTGCGCTTCGAATCGGGCCCCCAGTACCTCGTGGCCGACATCCACCTGCATATCGCCCACACGTGGTTCCTGATCGGCAAGCGGAAGCGGGCGGGGGAAGCCGTCCGCCGCGCGTATGCTCTCCGGCTCAAGCCCCGGACCGCCTTTAATTTCCACATGACCTACGGGAATTTCCTGCTGTCCAAGCAGGATTTCCAGGGGGCTCTCAAGGAGTATCTGCAGGCGGAAAAAGTGGGGTCGAACGCGCAGAAGCGCGGCCGAGCCGCCATCAACCAGGGCATCAGCCTGATGCGCCTGTGGGATTTTGCCGCGGCCGGAAAACCTCTGGACCGCGCGATCCGGATTCTGAAAAAGGCCCGCTGCGCCGCGGAATTGGCGATCGCCCGTTCCGCCCGGGCGGCCATCCACGGCGACCTCGGCCGGCACGGCCAGGCGCTGCGAATGTTCCTCCATGCGGCCCGCACGTTCCGGCGCTTGGGCAAGGTCGACCGCGAGACGGAAGTCCTCTCGAATGCCGGCTATCAGGCCTGCCTCGAGAAGCAGTTCACCCGGGCCGCCGCGATTCTTGACCGGGTGATCAGCCTGGCGTCGGTGACGGGTCAGCATCTCGTGCTCACCTGCGCCTATGCCAATCGGGCCTGGGCGTACGCGGAAAACGAAGACTTCGACCAGGCCGCGTCTGCCCTGGCTCAGGGCAAGCGGCTTCTGAAGGGAAAGCGGGACTGGCTCGGGACGCTCCATCTTTGCCGCGCGCAAGCCCAGATTGGGGCCATGAGCGGCCACTGGGAGGACGTCTTTCGGGTCTCGCGCCGCGCGGAGCGGCTGTCGGCCAAGGTCGGCGATGCGCTGCGCATGGTGGAATTCCGAAAACTGAAGGCGAACGCCGAGGAGCATCGCGGCCGGCACAAGGCGTCGAGCTATGCCCGGAATTCCGCCGGGCGCCTGGAAGCCCTCCTCAAGGCTCCGAAATCAGAACCGTTCGAGATGCTGACGTCCCGGCTCGCCGCCACGGAGATGCCGGTCCTGATCCTCGGCGAGAGCGGCACCGGCAAGGCCGAGCTGGCGCGCCAGATCCATCAGAAAAGCGCCCATGCCAAGGGCCCCTGCGTCATCGTGCCCTGCGAACACCTGAACTTCCCGGCGAGCGACCTCTTCGGACATACCGAAGGAGCCTGGTCGGGAGCCGTGCATTCCTCCGACGGCTATGTCGGCGCCGCCCAGGGCGGCACGCTGGTCCTCGATTGCGTGGACCAGATGACGCCGGAAGACCAGCGGATCCTGGTTCCGCTACTCGACCGCAAGGTCCGCGCGGTCGGCGGAGTCCAGGAGAAGCCTTTCGATGTCCGGGTCGTGGCGACCTGTGTCGGGCTGGACGGTCTGACGACGGAGCTGCGGTCGCGGCTGGAAGGCGCGATTCTGCGGGTTCCGTCTCTCCAGGAACGGAGGACCGAGATCCCCCACCAGGTGACGAAACTGCTGGCCGGGCGACGGAAGATTTCAGCGGACGCCCTGGCGGAGCTGGCCCGGCACCGCTGGGAGGGGAACCTCGCCGAGCTGCGTGCGACCGTGGACCGCCTGGTAGCCATGTCGGACGGTGCCATCGGCCGAAAGCTGGTTCGTCAGATTTTCAAGACGACCAAAAAGAGTCCAGTTGCCTATCGTGTCCACGGAATGCGCGGAACACGCTCCCAGACCGCCCTCGCCCAGTAGGGGCACCGGACAAGAATCGTTCCAGACTCCTCCCCGGCATTCCTCCCGCCCTCCAAAATGCGGGTCCGACCCTTCTTGTCGGAAAGGCCTTGGAAGCCCCACCAGGGCGGATTCCACCCTGATCTGCGGCCTCCCTAAAGTTTGGGCGCGGGATTGCAGAAGTCTCCTCCCGTTGGGTTGGCGATCGTCGCTGGCCCGGGGGATCTCCCCTTCGGCGACATCCTCCGAAGACCGATATGGATCGGGGAGGGAAGTCAGCAGTGCCGGCGTCGGAGGGCGAACCGCACGTCCCCGATTCCAGCACTCAGGAAATGGGAGTCCTCCGGCAAGACAGGCCGGAGCGTTCCGAGGATCGGGGAAAACGGATGATCGCAACGTTGAACGCCCGGGCCGGCGACCTGCAGGGATGCCGGGAAGCCTCCGAACGACCGGGATCTTCAATCCCTGCGACTAGGGAAGAACCCTGATGAGGATGAAGGAAGGGGGGTATCGGACGACCGATGGAGTGCTCGATTCCCGACCGCACGATCAGTTTGAAGCGTGGGTTGCCGAAAGTTTCCTTAGACCGGGAACGGACTTCCAGGCGGATCTCAAGGCCATGACGGTGGTTCGCTGAAGCGCCGATGGTTTCATAACGCCCGTTTTGTGTCGACTTCGCCCTGATGTCTACGAAAAGCGCTCCTTTCGCCAAATGGCCTTCCCAGTGGCTTAAAAGCCTCCCAAATGCGGAATGGACCGGTCCCACGAAGCGGGTTCTGGACTTCGAAACGGGGTCCCTCGCTCGTGTGACTCCATCGGGCTCTACAGGGTCTAATGCCCCTTCCGGGGCGATTCTCCGCTTTCAGGATTTCGTGGAACAGCCCTTGCGATCTATCTCCCAACGACAGGCGGACAGAAGCCGCGGGAGGTCGACCGGTGAAACGGGCAGTGGTAGCGGTGGTGATGACGGGAGCGGCGCTCCTGGGGCTTAGCCTGGAGGCCCAGGCCCAGTCCCTGATCATGCCCTGCGGGCCCCTGGCGGTGACGGTGGCCGTCCCGCAGCCGATCCGTGAGGCGTCCCAGCAAAACCTGACGAAAGACTATATTTACCCCGGTCGCACGATGGGCGGGGGGACCCGGATTCTCCGGTCAAGCCCCCCGCCCTCGTTCCTTAAGCGCCGGAAGGAGTAAGCGATGGTCCGCGAGACGCAGAGCGTCCTGAACGACCGGGTGACGGCGGTCTTGGGGTTTTCGGAATTGCTGCTGGAGGAGTCCTACGGGAATCTGAATCCCCAGCAGAAGAAGGTCCTCTTCAACGTGGTGGTTGCGGCTCGGGAAGTTCGCGACATCCTTCGGGAGAGGAACGAGAAATTCGTCGAGGACTAGGGTCGACCTTCGATCAGGGATAGATCCCCCACCCTTCCGCTGGTTCTACGACCGGCGCCGTTTCCCCATCAACCACGACCATCCGATGGCTTCTGTTATCCTCGACGGCGCGATGACATCGACGTTCTTGGCCGGTCCTGCATGGCCAAGGACCATGGGGGGAAATCTAGAACTGCAGTTTCCAGGTTTCAGGATAGAGCGTCCCGCTCAAGAAATCCTGTCCTCCAAACACGTTCATCCGGTTGTCCGCCTCGTTTAGCGCCGCCCCGTGACCTCCCCGGGGTCCTGGAGGAGTTCCGGCGACCGCGAGCGGTATCCAGGCGGGCGGTCCGTCGAGGGTGAGAATCCAGGCATCATTGACGGATCCGCCCAGGGCATTGCCCCCGAAGACGACCATCAGCTGGGCGACGGAGTGATAGGTCGCCGTGCAAAAGCTTCGAGCGGAAGGCGAGGCTCCGGTCGTGAGGATCTGGCTCCAGAACGGCGTCCCCGTCAGGTGAAGGGCCCAGGTGTCATTTCGAAGGTTGGTGCCGTCCGACCCTCCGAACACCACAATCTGATTGTTGCCTGAATCGTAGATCGCGGTATGAAAGCCCCTGGGAGCCAAGGGTCCTGAGGAAAAGAGATTGGTCCAGAACGGGGTCGGACTGGAAAAGTCCAGGGACCAGACATCGTTCATGAGATTATTGGGATAGGGGTTCCCGTTCTGGCCGCCGATGACATACAACGTCGATCCGGCCATGGCCACCGCATGCCCGAATCGCGGAGCCGGGGGCGTTCCCGCCGTGACGACGGGCGCCCAGCTGCCCGGGTGGGTGGGGTCCAGCACCCAGACATCGTTCTTGAACACCACGTTGCTGGGGTCGGACTGATCCAATCCTCCGAAGAAGATCACCGCGTGAGACGCCGGTGAATAGCGCGGGGTGGCGGCACAGTACGTGACGCCGGGAAGGGTCCTCACCCCCGGATTGGCGGCAATCCCGATCTGAGTCCAGGTGGGCAAGGCCGATCCTGAATTGTTGAGGGCCCAAGTTTGGGTATTCGTGGCGGGGAAGCTGACATCATCCCCGGCGCAGACAATCATCGAGCCGCTCGGGGGCGCGAAGGTAGCTCCGACGTTGGCTCGAACCGAGGGGGCCGGAGTTCCTGGGCTGAGCATGACCCAAGCCGGGGTCTGGGTCGTCGCCGTGGCCATGGGCGAGTAGGAACTCGCCGAGGATCCGTTGAACGCGCGGATCCGGTAGTAGTAGATGGTCGACGGCAGAAGGGTGTGATCCTGATACGCCATCGCGGCGGCTCCGAGGGTGGCGATCAGACTGAACGTCACGTCGTCGGGACTTCGCTCGATGCCAATGGCGGTCTGGGGATCCGTCCCGTTGATCCAAGCCAGATCGATCTCGATGCTGGATCTGGTCACGGCCGAGAATGCCGTGGGCGTCAGGGGTGCCGGCGGAGGGGGCGACGTGGAGGGAACGCGAGTGCATGCTGGAAGGAGCAGTCCTGACACTAGGACAAGAGCGCTTCGTCTGAGTATCCCCACCCCGGTGCCTCACGCGGAAAGAGACAATGATAGCGTGCCGCGGACAGGAAACAAGGGGAGGAAGTACGCGGGTCCCCCCAGCAACGCCGTCAGGACCAGCGCTCCACGCCACGGGTGAATCACGTTGCTCTCGGGTCGCCGGCACTCCGCGGGGGGGGCGGAAGCTCATCCCGGTCGTCGATCGGGGACGCTGACGGCGGCGGAATCGCGGCAGGTCTACCCGATGAACTCCGGCACGACCTTCACCGGAATCACCCCGGCCTGCTTGCCGAGCTTGTACAGGAGCGCGATCGCGTCCTCCGCGCGCTTGCCCAGCTCCAGGGTGTAGGAATTGACGTACATCCCGACAAACTTGTCCGCCTTCTTGCGGTCCATTCCGCGGGCATAGTCCAGGGCATAGTCCAGCGCTTCCTTGCGGTGATCCAGCGCATACTGCACCGTGTCGCGCAGCACGTCGCAGCACTTCATCGCCGTCTCCTTGTCCAGGTCCCGGCGCAGCGCGTTGCCCCCCAGCGGCAGGGGCAGGTCCGTTTCCATCCGCCACCATTCTCCCAGGTCCTGGACCCGATGGAGCTTCTGATCCCGATAGGTAAGCTGTCCCTCATGGATGAGCAAGCCGGCGTCGATGTCCCCCGCCGCCACGGCGTCCTGGATCTTGTCGAAGGGCATGACCTTCCACCGGGCGCCGGGGGCGAACAGACGGAAGACCAGAAACGCGGTCGTCAGGGTTCCCGGCACGGCCACGGTGATTTCGTCGAGGTCCTCCCGGGTGAACGGGCGCTTGGCCACGATGATCGGGCCATAGCCGTCGCCGACCGACGCGCCCGCCGTCATCAGACGGTAGCGGTCCTTGATCTTGTAGTACGCGTGGAAGGAGACCGCCGTCACCTCATAGGCCCCGTCGATGGCCTTGCGGTTCAGCGTCTCGATGTCCTCGAGGACGTGTTTGAATGTCAGTCCCCGGGTATCCACCTTGCCCTTCGCCAGGGCATAGAACATGAAGGCGTCGTCGCTATCGGGGCTGTGCGCGAGGGTGATGGTCCTGCCCATGACGGGGCAGTTTAGCAGCGGGGGAGGGGATTTGCAACCGGGCTACTCGTCCGACTTCGGACGGGGGACTTTGAGGGGCAGCTCGAGATCGGTCCCGTCCCGGCTCACCGTGAGGGTCATCTCGGCCCCTGGACGCAAGAGCGCGCGGACCTCCGTCCAGCTCCCGACGCGATGCTCGTCCACCCGGGCGAGCACGTCCCCGGGCTTTAGACCCGCCTTCGCGCCGGCGCTGCCCGCCGCGACCGGGCCCACGACCATGTTCGCGTTCACCGTGAAGCCCAGATCCAGGGCGTCCATCGCCCGTTTGCGCTCGAGGATTTTCGCCGGATCGCCCAGGAAGACTTTGAGTTCCTTCTCTTCGGCCTTCCGGCGCACCTTCACCCGCACCGTCGCTCCTTCGGGCCAGTTGCTGACGACTCCGTGAAAGCGGTTGGCGTTGGAGATCCGGTAGCCTTCGACGTCGAAGATGATGTCCCCCGGCTCGAAGCCCGCCTTGGCGGCGGGCAGCTCCGCATCCACCCTCGCCACGAAGACGCCGTCGCCGTATTCGCCGACGCTGTCATAGCGGGAGTCACCGCACTCGCCGATCTGGACTCCGTCGATGAAGCCTTCGAAGACCCGGCCGCCGTGCTTGAAGGCGTCCATGTAGCGCTGGATCTGCCGCGACGGGATCGCGTACCCGATCCCGGTGTTCACCCGGTTCATGAAGCGCCGGATGTCGATGCGGCCGTTGATGCCCACGACCTTGCCGTCCAGGGTGATGAGGGGGCCGCCCGAATTCCCCGGGTTGATCTGCGCGTCCGTCTGGATCGCGTCGAAATAACCCGGATTGTCCATGTAGCGGTGCAGGGCCGAGATGATGCCGAAGGTGATCGTGGGTTCCCAGCTTCCATTGCCCAGCAGGAACGGGTTGCCCACCGCGATCACGTGCTGTCCCATCTCGAGCGCGTCGGAATCGCCCAGCTCGCAGAAGGGCAGGTCCTTCGCGTTGCGCAGCTTGCAGAGGGAGATGTCGCCCAGCGGGTCGAAGCCGACGATGTCCGCCAGGAACTGCCGGCCGCCGAGCATTCGGACGCGCTGGCCCTGGCGGTCTCCGGAGACGTGGAAATTCGTGAGGGCGTATCCGTCGGACGAGATGCAGACCCCCGAGCCGTTGCCGAAGAAGACGTAGGCGGGCTTCACCTTCTCGACGACGTCGTGAAGCTTCGTCTGCAGGTCCTGAATCTTCTCCGCGTCCGGCTTCTCCTGCGCGAGGGCCAGGACGAGGGAGAGCACGGGGGCGAGGGTCATTGCTCGGCCTTCCCTTCCAGCTTCAGCGTGAAGGCCTTCTCCTGCCACCCCTCCTTGGCCTTGCGCATCACCTTCAGGCGCACGTCCTCCCCGATCTTGTGCGGCTCCAGCGCTTCCTTCAGCGACTCGAAGTCGGTGATTTTGACCCCTTCGAGCTCCACCAGGACGTCTTCTTTCTTGAGGCCCGCCTTCTCGGCCGGGGATTCCTTCATCACCTCGGCGATCTGGATGCCTTCGATGTCGGGATTGCCCTCTCCGGGTCGGATCCCGAGGAACGGCTGTTTCGGGGCTTCGATCCGTTCACCCTTCTTCAGGCGTTCCATCAGGGCGTCGATCTCGGCCGTCTTGCACGCGAAGCCCACGCCTCCCGACTGGCCCCAGACGGTGTCGGGCTTGATGTTGCAAGCGACGCCGATCAGCTCGCCCTGAAGGGTGACGAGGGCGCCGCCGGCGTTCCCGTAGTTCATCTCCGCATCCGTTTGCACCGCCGTCTTGCTCATCCGGCTCATGGCGCTCAGGATCCCGAAATTGACCGTCGTCTGCGCCGGATCGGGCGAGCGGCCCAGGAGCGCGACCAGGGTGCCTTGGCGCAGCTTGCCGAAGTCGGCTCGCGGCAGCACCGGAAGATTCTCCTCCGCGATCTTGACCAAAGCGATGTCGCGCTGTTCGTCCGTCCCCAGCAGGTCGCCGGGCACCTGGCGACCGTCCCACAGGATCACCTTGAGGCCGTTCTTCTTGATGCCGCCCGACACGTTGAATCGGCTGGTCAGGATGTAGCCCCCCGCCTCATAAATCACGCCGGAGGTGGGACCCTTGGGGCGGTTGTAATAGTCCCGGTGCTGCGACACGGCGCCCGATCCGGTGATGCCGTCCGGATCGCTGTCGCGCTCGACCTCGATGGCCACGACGGACGTCCCGGCCGTCTGACGGAGCTTCGCGAGCGTCGCGGCGAAGGGATCGTCTCCCGCCCTGCACCAGACGGACGGATCCGGGCGAGCGGCGGCCAGAAGGCACGCCAGAAGGAGGCTCATTTCTTCTTCTCCAGCGTCACCTTGACGGTCTCGACCTTCCCGGCCATCTCCGCCGTGATCCAGACGATCGAGCCGGCTTCCATCTCGCGGATGCGCCGCTCGACGTCGTCGGCCGACCGGACGGCGGTATTGCCGATCTGGAGGATCACATCCCCCTTGCCGAAGCCGGACAAGTCGCCGGGGCTGTCCTTCTCGACCCTCTCCACGAGGACCCGGCCGTTCACGGAGGTCAGCGTGATGCCGATCCAGCCTTCGCCGGCGGGCGGCGTCTCGGCGGATTCGCCCGTCCGCTTCTTCAACCGCTCGATCACGGGCTTGAGTTCGTCGATGGGGATGGCGGTCCCGAGGAATCGATGGGGCGAATAGTTGAGCGTCACGAAGCCGACCATCCGGCCGTCGGCATTGAGGCAGGGAGCGCCTTCCATCCCGACATTGACCGCCGCGGTCGTTTCGAGGACGGGGCCGACATAGGTGGAATTCGCCCGCTCGTCGGCCAGGCGGTAGATCGCGCTGATGACGCCGACGTTGAAGGACGGCTGGTCGTCGAGGATGATCGAGTTGGCGGCGTTCCCGAGCGTGTAGGAGACCTCGCCGGGCCGGAGAGCCGAGGAGCTGCCGAGGTCTACCGGCTTGAGCTCTCCGCGCGGCTTGATCCGGAGCAGCGTGAGCTCATCCTTCTTGGACGTTCCCACGATCTCGGCGGTATAGAGGCGAGGGCCTTTCACCCACACGCGGATATTGGTCGCCCCGTCGGGGCAGCCGGCATAGCTCGTCAGGATCAACCCCTCCTTCGACAGGATGACGCCGCTGGCCGAGCGCTCCCCGAGGGGAGCCATGGCGCGGACCGCCACGACGGAATCGACGACCTTGCGGTATACGGCACGGTGGGCGTCGTCGGTCTGCTGGGCGGCGAGGGGGTCCGCGCAGGCCAGGAGAACGGCGAGCCCCAGGACGGACAGGTCTATCTTCGGCATCGGGCGCACTCTATTATATACGGCGGGCCCTGCCCCACCATCGGTTCCGGCGAACCGAACAAAGTCCCGGGGCCGCTTGTCCCAACGGGCGAGAACGGACACAGGAGAGCCGATATGAAACGCACGATGGTCTTGGGACTGGTCCTCGCGTCCGGCCTGACGGCGATCGCCGGGCAGGACGGAAAGCTGGAGCTCCGCTACGCGTTCAAGAAGGGCGAAAAGTTCACCTATAAGCTCAGTCACGCGCTGAGCGTTCGGCTGGACAAGGTTCCCGAGATCCTCCAGGGCGTCGTTCCCGAGGATCCAATCGACGTGAAGTTCGAGGCGGTGATCGACACGGAGGTGACGGACGTCGCGGAGAACGGCACGGCCCTTCTGACCGGCACGTGGAAGACGGCGAAGGCCAAGGGCCACGTCATGGTGAACGACATCGATTTCGACTACGACGCCGCCAAGAAGGGCGACGAGAAGCCGAAGAAGAAGGAAGAGGAGGATCCCGCGCTGCAGGGCTTCGGGGATCTCCAGGACCAGCTGGCCAAAATGGTGCGGACGCCGCTCAAGCTCTCGGTGGACACGCTGGGCAAGGTGACGATTCTCGAAGGGTCGGGCCGCCTGGGAGAAATGGAATCGGCGTTCCGCTCCCTCAACGGCCTGATGGGCCCGCTCCCCAAGGACAAGGTGGGCAAGGGCGATTCGTGGAAGGACGAGCTCAAGCTGGGCATGCCCGGCGTGGGAGGCAACGTCGACATCAAGATCCGGTCTCAGAATACGATCGAGTCCGTCGAGAAGGCCGGAGACGACGACTGCGTGGTGGTGAAATCGAAGTATACGGTCGGCAAGCTTCCGGGCGAGAAGGACGACGCTCCTCCCCCGGGCATCGAGGCGAAGATCAAGACCGACGGGGAAGGGGAGGGCAAGACCGTCTTTTCGATCACGAGGAACCGCGCCCTCAAGTCCCAGAGCCTTCTGAAGGTGAAGGTCAGCGCCTCGATCCCGAATCAAGGCGGCGGCGACGACCTGGATCTGAAGGCCCAGCTCAAGATCGAGACCGCCCACGAACTGGGGAAATAGGAGCTGGCGACTCCTTGCCGCGTTCCGGCGCGTTTGATATAACCGCCAGACCATGCGCTGGACGAAAACGTTCATTCCCACCCTGCGGGAGGCCCCCTCGGACGCCGAGAGCCCGAGCCACAAACTGATGGTCCGGGCGGGCCTCATCCGGCAGCTCGCCGCCGGAAGCTACACGTATCTGCCCCTCGGCTACCGCTCCCTGCGCAAGGCCGAGCGCATCGTCCGGGAGGAAATGGATCGCGCGGGTGGAATCGAGCTCCTCATGCCGTCCCTTCATCCGGCGGAGCTCTGGCAGGAGACGGGCCGCTTCGACGTCATGGGCGACACGCTCATGAAGGTGAAGGACCGCAAGGGGGCGCTGAACGTGCTGGGCCCGACCCACGAGGAAGTCATCACCCACCTGGTCCGCAACGAGGTGAAGTCGTATCGCCAGCTTCCCCTCACCCTGTACCAGATCCAGGGGAAGTTCCGCGACGAGGCGCGGCCGCGCCACGGGATCATCCGGACCCGGGAGTTCATCATGAAGGATGCCTACTCGTTCGACACGGACGAGAAGGGGATGGGGAAGTCGTATCAGGCGATGTACGAGGCCTATATCCGCATCTACTCGCGTGCGGAGCTGAAGTTCATGCCCGTCGAGGCGGACACCGGGGTCATGGGGGGCGACGTCTCCCACGAATTCATGGCCGTCTCCCCGTTCGGCGAGGATTCCGTGGTGACCTGCGACCAGTGCAAGTACGCCGCCAACAAGGAGAAGGCGGAGTGCCCCCCGGCGAAGGATTCGCCGACGGGCGAGGATACCCGGGAGATCCTCCCGATCGAGGAAATCGCGACTCCCGGGGCGCACACCATTGAGCAGGTGTCCGCCTTCCTCAAGGTGCCCCCGCGGCAGCTGGTGAAGACTCTGATCTACAAGACCAACACCGGCTTCATTGCCGCGCTCGTCCGCGGCGACCACGAGGTCAACGAGCCGAAGCTGCGCCGGGCGGCGCAGGTCGAATCGCTCGAGATGGCGACCCCCGAGGAGATCCAGCGGGAGACGGGAGGCCCCCTCGGCTTCTCCGGCCCGGTGGGCCTCAAGCTCCGGATCCTGGCCGACCATTCGGTCGTGCCGCTGACGAACGTGGTGACGGGGGCCAACAAGAGGGATCTGCACTACACGAACGTGAACATCAACCGGGATTACCGGCCTGCCACCGTCGCGGATCTCCGCATGGCCGTGGCCGGCGATGCCTGCCCGCGCTGCGGCAGCCCGCTCGGCTTCACCCACGGGATCGAGGTCGGGCACGTCTTCAAGCTCGGGACGCGGTATTCGAAGAAGATGAACGCGGTGTATCTCGACGACAAGAGCCAGCTCCACCCGATGGTGATGGGATGCTACGGGATCGGCGTGAACCGCATCCTGGCGGCGGCGGTGGAGAACCACCACGACGACGGGGGAATTCTCTGGCCCAAGGAGATCGCCCCGTACCAGGTCCAGATCGTCTCCTTGGACCACAAGAAGCTGGAGATCGTCGAGACCGCGCACAACCTCTATGACGCGCTGGAAAAGGCGGGCCTCGAGGTCCTGTGGGACGACCGGGAGGCGGCTCCCGGCGTCAAGTTTGCGGACGCCGACTTGATCGGCATCCCCGTCCGGATCACGGTCGGCAAGCGGACGCTCGAGGCCAAGACGGTCGATATCCGCACGCGCAAGAACAAGGATCAGAAGAGCGTCCCGTTAGAACAGGTCGTGGAAGCGGTGAAACATGAGTTCGCGGAGTACCGTCTTTAGGGTCGCGGTCCTGGGGTTCCTGGCCTCGCTGTCCCCCGGTTGCGGCGGCGAGTCCGCGACGGTCCCCGAGACCTCCGACGGGCTGTTCATCTGGAAGATCACCTATTTTCGCGCGACGCCCGAGGGGAAGACGAAGCGTCCGGAGCCCACGTTCCGCGCGGTCATGTCGGAGTCCTGGCGGGACCGGGTCGCCAACGGTCCCCGGGAACCCCTGGCGAAGGCGGCTCCCGGAAAGATCTACATGGGGTACATCTCCGACTCCGAAATGTCCCGCTACGTCAAGAAGCTGAAGGAACTGGGCGTCGACGACCTCAAAGCCAGAAAGCCCGAGGACTTCGACCCCGATGACTTCAGCCGCAAGGCGTCCAATCCCCAGGAGACCAGCTTTACGCGGGTCTTCACCGTCGGGGACGATAAGGGTGCTCGGAGCTACTACTATCGCGACCAGCAAAGTGCGCCGGACCTGATCCAGAAGTTCGTGCGATGCGAGGCCTTCGTGGCCCGCGCCTGCGAGAATTCCATCAATACCAGCGTGAGCACCGACGCGATGCCCGGTCGTCCGAGGTAGAGCCGCCCCGCGATCTGTGGTACCATAACCCGCCATGCTCGTGGATTCCCACGCCCATCTCGACAACGAGGCCTTCGCCGGCGACCTGCCGGCGGTGCTGGAGCGCGCCCGGGCGGCGGGCGTGGAACGGATCGTGACCATCGGCACGGACCTCGAGTCCTCCCGTCGCGCCCGGGCCCTCGCCGAAGCGCATCCGCAGGTGTGGTTCTCCCCGGGCATCCATCCGCACGACGCCGACCGGCCCGGGGACGTGGACGCCCTCGGCGAGCTCGCGGGGCATCCGCGCGCCGTGGCGGTGGGGGAGACCGGCCTGGACTTCGTGAAGAACTACTCCTCGGTCCCCAACCAGAAGGACTTGTTCGTCCGGCATCTGGAGATCGCTCGGGAGCTCGACAAGCCGGTGACGATCCATTGCCGTGAGGCGCACGCGGCCCTGTACCCGATCCTCCGCGCCCATGCGCCGCTGCGAGGGGTGATCCACTGCTTCTCGGGGACCTTCGCGGATGCCGAGCGGTACCTCGGGCTGAACTTCTATCTGTCGATCGCCGGACCGGTCACGTATCCGAGCGCGAAGGAGCTTCGGGAGACCGTTCAGCGCATTCCCCTGGACAACCTCCTGGTGGAAACCGATTGTCCGTTCCTCCCGCCCCAGAAGTTCCGGGGTCAGCGCAACGAGTCGTCCTATGTCCGCTACGCGGCCGAGGAAATCGCCGCGATCCAGGGGGTGTCCCTCGAGGAGGTCATGGCGGCCACCTCGCGAAACGCCCAATCCTTGTTCGGGATCGAATGAGCGACGCGGTAGACGTGGTGACCGGCGGAGCCGGCTTTATCGGCTCCCATCTGGCGGAGACGCTCCTGGCCCGGGGCCGGCGGGTCCGGGTGGTGGACAATTTCGCCACGGGCCGCCGGTCGATCCTCCCCCGAGGCGTCGACCTCGTCGAAGGGGACGTGAACGAGGTCGCCGGCGCTGCGTTCCGCGGCGCCTCCGTGGTCTATCACCTGGCGGCCCTGCCCTCCGTTCCGAGGTCGGTGAAGCATCCCCTGGAGAGCCACCAGGCGACCGCCCGCGGCACGCTGACGGCGTTGGCCGCGGCGGAGCAAACCGGGGTGAAGCGTCTCGTCTTCGCCAGTTCGTCGTCGGTCTACGGGGACACGCCCACGCTGCCCAAGCATGAGCGGATGCCGCCTCGGCCCCTTTCCCCCTACGCCGCGGCGAAGCTTGCGGGGGAGCTGTATGCCGCGTCCTGGGCCTCCCGAGGGGTTCTGGAAACGGTGTCCCTCCGCTTCTTCAACGTCTACGGCCCCCGCCAGGATCCGGACTCGCCGTATGCCGCGGTCATCCCCCTCTTCTCGCGAAAGCTTCGGGAGGGGAAGAGGATGACGGTCTACGGAGACGGCGGCCAGACCCGCGACTTCACCTTCGTCACGGACGTGGTGGAGGGCCTGATCCGGGCGGGGACGTCGCCCGGCGTGTCCGGTCGCGTTTACAATCTGGCGGGCGGGAGGCCCGTCTCGGTGCTGGACATGGGCAAGACGCTGGCGCGGCTTTCGGACAAGGCGGCGGACTTCGAGTTCCTTCCGCCCCGGCCGGGAGACATCCGGGACTCCTTTGCCGACGTCGACGCCGCGCGCCGGGATCTGGGATTCTCGGCTGCGGTCCCCCTCGAGGAGGGGCTGCGCCGGACCCTGGGGTGGGCGGCCTCATGAGCCCGAAGAAGCATTTCATCCTGATCGTGGACGACGAGCAGGAGAACATCAACCTGCTCACGAACATCCTGGGAGAGGAGTACTCCCTCTACCAGGCGCTGGACGCCGCCCAGGCGCTGGCCTTCCTGAAGAAGAACGAGATCCACCTGATCCTCACCGATCAACGGATGCCGGGAATGAGCGGGGTGGAACTGCTCGAGAAGGCCCGGGAAGCGAGGCCGGACTCGGTCCGCATGCTCATCACGGCGTATCCGGACGTCAACAATGCGATCCAGGCGATCAATCGCGGCCACGTGCACCGGTACATCGCCAAGCCGTTCGATTCGGCCGAGCTGAAGGTGGCGATCCAGCAGGAGCTGGAGCACCTCGACCTGATCCGTGCCAATCGCCGGCTGAACGAAGAGATGGGCCGCATGGTGGACGAACTGTTCCGCGCCAATCGGGAGCTGCGTGATCTCAACCAGATGAAGGACCAGTTCCTGGCGAACTGCTCCCACGAGCTCAAGACGCCCCTGGTCTCGGGCATGGGCTACGTGGACCTCATGCTGACGGGCGGCATGGGGCATCTCGATCCGCGCCAGGAAAAGGGCTTGCGGATCGCCCACCGGAATCTCGAGCGTCTGCTGGGGCTGATCGAGAACCTGCTGGCACTGGCGAAGGCGCGGTTCAAGCCCGAGGAGCTCCGGATCGCCCGCTTCGATCTGCGTCCCCTCCTGGAGGAATGCATCGAATCCCTCCGCGCCCGAGCCCGGAAGAAGAGCCTTCACGTCAAGACGTCGCTCCCGAAAGGGAGGATTCCCGTGGACGGGGACGAACGGAAGATTCACAGCGTCATCACGAACGTCCTGGCCAACGCGGAAAAGTTTTCGCCCGACGAGGCGCGCATCGACATCCGGGTGGGAAAGCTCCGGGACGGGCGCTTTCGGGTGAGCGTCACGGACAACGGCATCGGGCTGAAGGAGCCGAAGGTGGAGATCCAGCCCTTCAAGACCACCTCCGATTTCCGATTCGCGGGGATGGGGATCGGCCTGACCCTGGCCCGGCAGATCCTGCAGCAGCACCATTGCGACATCACGCTGGAGCGGGGCCCGCAGGGAGGGGCTCGAGTCCAATTTGACCTCCCCTCCGGCAAGGGTTAAAATCGCCACCGCGGTGCTGGATCTTGCGCGGTTCTTCTCCTGCAGCCATGATTTCGGGTTCGTGACGGACGTCCACGGGGCCGTGCTGGCCGCCACCCCGGGCGCCGAACGTGCCTTGGGCTACACCCAGGCGGAGCTGAAGGGAGTCGATCTCAGCACCCTGGAGGAAGGCGGGGACCTCCGCCGCTTCTTCGAAGCATCCTCGACCCGCTCCCGGATGAACCTGGGCTTCCATCTGCGGACCCGGGCGGGGTCCGTCCTCTCCCTTGGAGCCATGGCGTCCTGCCTCCGGGACGAGGAAGGAATTCCCCGGGGATGGTTCATCGCGGGGCAGGATCTCAACGGTGCGGTGGCGGAGTCGCGCCAGGCGCCGAGCATCCTGGACGCGCTGGTGGATTCGATCGGCGCCGCGGCCTGGTCCTTCGACCGGAACGGGACCGTCGTCACCTGGGGCCGATCCTGCGAGGAGGCCTTCGGCATCCCGCGCGCGGAGGCGGAGGGGCGCGTGTCGGTGGTGAAGCTCTTCGCCTCGCCGGGGGACTTCCGCCGCGTCCTGGACGCCGTGGACCGGGACGGCCGGTATTCCGGGGAACTTCCCCTGGTCGGCGCCCATGGGGTGGCCCGCATCAACCACGTCTCGCTGACCCCGCTGATGTCCGAGGGCCGGTCCCTCGGCTATACCTGCGTGTCCTTCGACGTCACCGAGCGCAAGCGCGAGGAGGAACTCCGGCGCGCCCACTTCGACCAGGCCGGGGAGGCGATTATCGTCGCGGACCTCGGGGTCCGGACCATCGTCGACGTGAACGAACGGGCCTGCGCCGTGTTCGGCTACACCAAGGCCGAGTTCCTGGGCCGGCCGATTTCCGACTTTCGGCCGGCAGGGGCGCGGGTGACCGACCAGGACGTCATCCGCTCGCTCCAGGAGAAGGGGGTCTTTGAGTTTGACGACGAGCCGTGCCTCCGAAAGGACGGAACGAGGCTCCCCTGCGCCATCAACATCCGGATGTTCATGGTCGCGGGAAGAGGGTATGCGATCGCGGTGGTCCGCGATCTGACGGCGCAGCGCCGCGCGGAGGAGTTCTTCCGGGTGCTGTTCGCGAAGGCGAGCGACGCGATCTACCTCGTGGAGGATCAGAGCCAGCAGGTCGTGGAGGCGAACGAGGCGGCCTGTCGGATGCTGGGCTATACCCGGGAGGAATTCCTGACCTTGAAGGTTCCGGACCTGGTCCCTCCCGAGCTCCGGTACCGGATCTCGGGGGTGCGGAAGACTCTGGCCGAGGGAGACGGGCATCAGCGGGTCCGCCGGATGCTGCTTCGCAAAGATGGGACCTCGGTGCCGACCGACCATGCCATCACCCGGCTGGACGTGGGGGGCCGGATCTTCTACTTGGCGTCCTCGCGCGACTTGACCGTCCAGGAGGCGGCCGCCCAGGAACTGGCGGAAGCCAAGGCCTTTCTCGAGCACCTCCAGGAAAACGCGAGCGACGGCTTCTCGGTGCTCGACGAGAACGGCGTCTACGTGTCGGTCAATCAACGGCTGTTGACGATCCTCGGCGCCCGCCGCGAGGACATGATCGGGAAGAGCTATCAGAGCCGTTCGGATCCCAAGGCCCAGGAGGAATACTCCCGGTACTGGCAGCGCCTGATGCAAGGCGAACAGATCTCGATGCGGACGACGATCGTCCGGCCCGACGGCCGATCGGTGGTTTGCGAGGTCAGCTCGGCGCCGATCCGGCGGGGCAGCCGCACGTTCGTCTTTGCGATCATCCGCGACGTGACCGACCAGGTGCTGGAGCAGGAGGAGCTGGAACGGCGCGTCACGGAGCGGGCCTCCCAGCTTCACCGGAGCGAGGAGCGCTTCCGGGCCGCCTTCGCCCAGGGCGGCATCGGGATGGCCCTGGTCGGGCTCGACGGCCGCTTCCTCCAGGTCAACCGCTCGGTCGTGGAGATGTTCGGGTATTCGGAGGAGGAACTGCTGAAGGGGACGTTCCGGGACATCACCCACCCCGAGGACCGGGAGAAGAGCGCCGAACTGGCCCGGCACATGATCCGGGACCGGGATCTCTTCGCCAGACTGGAGAAGCGTTATCTCCACCGGGACGGCCATACGGTCTGGATCGACCTGTCGACGACCCTGGTCCAGACGCCCAAGGCCGAGGACCAGTATTTCATGTCCAGTTTCCAGGACATCGCCGATCGGAAGCTGGCGGAAGAGAAGCTGCGGCAGAGCGAGGCGAGATTCCGCGCCATCACGGAAGCGACTCCGGTCCCCATCACGATCACCCGGCTGAACGGGGAGATCCTCTTCGTGAACGAGGCGGGGGCCCGCCTGTTCGGGATCGACCGGGAATCGGCCGTCGGCCGCCTGGCCAGCGAGTTCTATGCCGACACCGCCGACCGCGAGATCATGCGGGCCCGGCTGACCGAGACGGGGGAATTGTCCGGGTACGAACTCCTGCTCGCTCGCGAGGACCGGAGTCCCTTCTGGACGGTGGTCAACCTGAGAGTGGTCACGTTCGAGGGCGGCCCCGCCATCTTCGGATCCTTCGTGGACATTGACGCCCGCAAGCGCGCGGAAGAGGCGCTGCGGGAGAGCGAGAGCCGCTACCGGGCCCTCGCGGAGAACACCGGCGTCGGAGTCTGGCAAATCACGAAGGACGGGAACACCGTCTACGCCAACCCGGCGATGCTGTCCCTTCTCGGCCTGAGCCGGTCCTCGGACCTGGCGGGCCGCACGGTCCGGGATTTCTTCCCCCCCGAAGCCGTGGACCGGATCGGCGACGAGTTCCGACACCGGCCCCAGGGCGCGGGCTTCAGCATGGAAGGCGAGATCGTCCGTCCGGACGGGACGCGGCGGCAGGTCGTGATGTTCGGGGCGCCGATGCCGTCGCGGGAAGGGCTCCCCCGGACGCTCATCGGGTCCGTCGTCGACATCACCGAGCGCAAGCGGGCCGAGATCGAGCTGCGCGAGAGCGAGGAGCGGTTTCGCGCGATCACCGAAGGGGTCCCGGTGGCGGTGGTCATCGCGCGGGCGTCGGACGGGACCATCCTGTACGGCAATGAGCAGGCGGCCGAGTCCCTGGGACTCGCGCCGGGTTCCCTGGAAGGCCGCAGCATCCCGGAATTCCTCGCCCTCCCGGAGCAGCGGTCCCAGCTGCTGGACCGCCTGACCCGTGCCGGTCCCGCCCAGGGAATGGAGGTCCAGTTCCGCCGCGCCGACGGGGCGCTGTTCTGGGGGGCCGCGTCCCTGCGCCTGGCCAGCTTCCGGGGCGAACCGGTGACGCTCGGGGTCTTTTCCGACGTCACCGCGCGGAAGGAGGCCGAGGTTCTCCTCAAGAAGGCTCATGAGGAGCTGGAACAGCGGGTGCTGGAGCGGACGGCCGAACTGGCGCGGGCCAATCAACTCCTGCAGGAGGAGATTGCCGAGCGCAAGCGGGCCGAGAACACGCTCCGCCTCATCCTGGAGGGAACGGCCGCGGTGACCGGCGGGTCCTTCTTCCGGTCCCTCGTTCGCCACCTGGCGTCGGCCCTCAACGTCCGCTGCGCCATCGTGGCGCGACGCTCGGCGAAGGATCCCGGCTCCGTGAACACCATCGCGTTCTGGAACGGGGAGGCCTTCGTGGAGCCGCTGGAACGCGGTCTGTCCGGGACCCCGTGCGAAGACGTGATCCAGGGCGAGGCCTACAGCTACGGCCACGACGTCCAGCGGCTCTTTCCCCAGGATCGCCTGCTGGCCGACCTCGGCGCGGAGTGCTATTTGGGCGTTCCGATCCTCGATTCTTCAGGCGCCGTCGCCGGACTCCTCTCGGTGCTCGACGTCCGGCCCGCCTCCGACGAGGAACGAAAGCTGTCGATTCTCAAGATCTTCGCGGCGCGCGCCGGAGCGGAGCTGGAGCGGCAGCAAGGCGAGGAGGCGCTGCGACAGTCGGAGGAGCGTTGGCGCTCGCTCGTCCAGAACGCGCCGGACTATATCATGACGGTCGACCGCGACTGCCGCATCCTCTCGATCAACCGGACGACCCCCGGGCTCACGATGGACCAGGTCCTGGGGCAGTCGATCTTCGACTTCGTGCCGCCGGAGTTCCGGTCGGTCGTCCAGGACGCCTTGACGGCGGTCTTCCGGACCGGCACTCCGGACTCCTACGAGACCCGGGCGGTCGGGCCCGAAGGCACCATCGCCTGGTACCTGACCCGGGTGGGGCCGGTCGTCCTCCGCGGCGAGGTGACGGGGGCGACCCTGATCGCCACCGAAATCACCGAGCGACGCACCGCGGAACGCCGGCAGCGGGTCCAGCACGAAACGACCCAGATCCTCGCCGAGGCCCCCTCCCTGGAGGCGGCCGTGCATCGCATTCTCGGGCGGGTCTGCGAGGCGATGACCTGGAATGTCGGGCTGTTCTGGCGCGCGGAGGGCGGGGCCCTCAAGCTGGCGGATTCCTGGAATGCCGCGGAGCCGGGCTGCCGCGACTTCGTCGACGCCTGCTGGGACCTTTCCCACGTCCTGGGGCGGGGAAGCTGCGGGCGGGCCTGGAAGGACCGGTCCCTCTCCTTCGTCCTCGACGTGCAGCGCTCGGAGGAATTCGACCGGCCCGACGCCGCGGCCCGCGCGCGGCTCCACGGATCCCTCGCGGTGCCCCTGGTCGATGCCGGCATCGTCCTGGGCATCCTCGAGTTCTTCACCGAGGAACTCCGGCCCCCCGACGACGCCCTCCTCCGGACCCTGGCCACGCTGGAGAGCCAGATCGGTCAGTTCCTGGAGCGCAAACGGGCGGAGGAAGCGCTGCGGTTTCAGAAGAGCCTCCTCGAGTCCCAGAGCGAAGCGGCCATCGACGGGATCCTGGTGGTCTCCCGCGAGGGGGTGATGCTGTCGTTCAACCGTCGCTTCAGCCAGATCTGGGACATTCCCGACGACATCCTCCGGTCCCGCACGGATGAGCGGGCTCTCGAATACGTGCTCGGGAAGCTCTCGCATCCCCAGGAGTTTCTCAGCCGCGTCCGGTATCTCTACGATCACCCCAACGAGGAGAGCCGGGACGAAGTCCTCCTGAAGGACGGACGGACCTTCGATCGCTACAGCGCCCCGGTCAAAGGCGAGAAGGGCGCCATCTATGGGCGCGTCTGGTACTTCCGCGACGTGACGGGGAGAAAGCAGACCGAGGAGAATCTCCGCCGCGCGGCCGAGGAGACCCGCCGGGCCTACGATGACCTGAAAGAGGCGCAAGCCCAGCTGATCCGCTCCGAGAAGCTGGCCTCCATCGGCATGCTCGTCTCCGGCGTCGCCCACGAGATCAACAATCCGCTCAACGTCATGTACGGAAATCTCCAGCTCCTGGAGGAGGTGAGCGACGTCCTCCTGCCGCTGGCGAAGGAAGGCGCCGCGTCGAAGAAGATCCGCGGCATCGGCTCTCGGGTGACGAAGTTTCGCGGCATGATCCGCGACGCCCTGAAGGCGGCCCGGCACGCCCGCGAGATCGTCCGGGACTTCCGAAATTTCGCCCGGGACACGCGGACGGCGGAGCTGGTGGATCTCAACGAATGCCTCGAGGAGGCCGTCACGCTGATCCAGCGGGAACTGCGTCCGGGCATCCGCCTGGTGCGCAAGCTCGGTCGGATCCCCAAGGTCCGCTGTCTCCGGGGACAGATGAGCCAGGTCTTCCTCAACCTCCTCAAGAACGCGGAAGAGGCGATCGAAAAGAAGGGAACCGTCACGCTCCGGACGCAGACGGCGGACGGGCGGGTCGTGGTGGAGGTGAGCGATTCCGGCCGCGGCATGCCCGAAGAGGTGCGTCGAAAACTGTTCGAACCGTTCTTCACCACCAAGCCGGTCGGCAAGGGACTGGGACTGGGGCTTTCGATCAGCGCCATGATCGTCCAGAATCACAATGGGCGGATCACCGTGCGCAGCCGTCCCGGTCACGGATCGGTCTTCAAGGTCGAGCTCCCGCTCCTCAGCTGAGCGAGCCGTCCGTCCGGGGGGAGATTCAAGAGTTTTGTTCGTATCGTGCTGAATTGAACGGAACCACAAAAAATTTTTTTAAGAGCTCTTGACAATCGAGGTATACTTTGTATACTTTATATAGCTTATATAGGACTACGATGCGGCGACTGGCGACGTACACGACGGGAGAAGTGGCCCGGCTCTGCCAAGTCACCAAGCGCACCGTCATCAAGTGGATCGACGGCGGTCGGCTGACGGGCTACACGATCCCGGGGTCCCGGCACCGCCGCGTCACCGCCGACAGCCTCCAGACCTTCATGCGCTCCAACGGCATCCCCGACCATGCCCGGGTGGTGCGTCCCCGGATCCTGATCGTGGACGACGACTCCGACCTGCTGGAGTTGCTGAAGGACGCGCTTCACGACGAGTACGACGTCGACGTCGCGTCGACCGCCCTGGAGGCGGCCACCCGGCTGGCGGCCTTCCAGCCCGACGTGATCCTGCTCGACATCCGCTTGCCGGACCTCTCGGGGCTGGAGGTCTGCCGGCATTTCCAGAGCTACAAGAAATCCCGAAAGGTGCCGATCCTGACGATGTCGGCCTACGGAGGGGAAATCGATCCCCACGAGGTCCGGCTCAGCGGCGCCGATGCCTTCATTCCGAAGCCCCTGCGGCTGGCGGATCTCAAACAGCGTATTCATGCGATGGTGGGTTGACGGTCGTGCACCTTTGATGAGGAGGCGAGTGTGTCGAACTTCGGCGACCTGGTGAAGAGATTGAGGAAGGAACGGGGACTGACGCTCGAGGCGGTGGCGAAAAAGATCGGTTCCCACAAGGGGTACGTCTCGGGCATCGAAAACGACAAGGTGAATCCCCCCTCGGTCAAGATCATCAAGAAGTTCGCCCGGCTGTTCAGTCAGGACGAGCGGACGCTCGTCCGGATCGCTTGGGCGGACAAGGCGCCGGCCATCATCCGCGAGGATGCCCAGCGCGTGATGGCGCTTGCGGAAACCGAGGGGACGTCGCCGGTCGACCTGTCCCGCGTCCCCCTGATCAACACCCTGGCCACCGGCTATGCGTCCGACCTCGGAGCCGACGGCCGGGTGAAGCCCGCCGTGAACGCGACGCTGGCGCTCCCGAAGTCGCGGATGCCCCTCGAGTTCGCCGCCACCGTGTGCGACGAGTCGATGGAGCAGCAGGGCGGCGCGGGATTTTCCCGGGGCGACGTCGTCCTCCTGACCAAGGAAGACAAGATCCGCAACGGCTCGATGGTCTATATCGTCTTTAGCCTGCGGCAGAAGCGCCAGGCGCTCGTCCGCCAGGTCATGCTGGAGCAGGGCGACCATATCGTCCTGCAGCCGCTGAACAAGGAATTCCCGCTGGAATTCCTGACTCACGACGACGTCGACGCCGTCTATCGGGTGGTGGGCAAGGTGGAGATGTTCGAGTCCGCGGGAGTCGACATGAGAGTGTAGAGCGGAATTTTCCGGCCGCGGGTGACGGGGCACCTTGAAGATTGCACCGTGATCCGCACCGTGAGCACCTGGACAGGCGCCCGCGGCCGATAATTTTGTCCTTTTCCTCCCTCTCTCGATGCCGCTGGGGCGACGCCCGTCGCCGCAGCGGCATTCTTTTTTGGGCGGGGAGGAGACGGGACCACGGGAGGGAGGGGGAGGCGAGGGCCGGGGAGGCTTCGGGCCCGGGGCCTACTCGTCGTCGGGATTGCGGCCCAGGACGACCTCGATGTCCAGGTCCTCTCCGTCCCGCTTGAGCGACAGCCGCACGCGCGCCCCGGGCTTGCGCTGCCACAGGCGCTGGAGCAGTTCGTCGCGGCTGGCGATCTTCCGCTCGGTGACCGCGAGGATGACGTCGCCGACCTGCAGTCCGGCCCGATCCGCGGGAGAGTCCGGTCGGACGTCCATGACCTTGACGCCGTCCTTGGTTTCCTCGACGTAGGCCCCGAGATAGCCGCTGCCCTTGGGGCGGACGGGCGCGGGCCGCTGCGGGGCGCCGAAGCCCAGCCCTTCCATGGGCGTATAGCGCTCGAGCTCGACTTTCAGCTCCGCGCCCCCGTCGCCCCGCCGGACGCGGATCGTCACCTCCGTGTTTTCCGGGTAGGTGCCGAGGGCTCCCAGGTAGCGCTCGCGGTTGAAGATGGGGTACTGGTTCACCCGGACGATCAGGTCGCCTTTCCGGAACCCCGCGCTTTCGGCGAGGGAGTCCGTCCGGACCCCGATGACTTTCGCGCCTTCGCCCTGGGTGTTCTGCTCGGCGATCTGCAGGCCTCCCACCATGCCGTGGTAGATCTTCGCCTTCTCGCCGCCCTTCATCATGCCGGGAAGGAAACTCCGGATCTGGTTCGACGGGATCGCGTAGCCGACGCCGGAGTTCACCCGGTTCATGTAGCGGGTCGCGATCCGGCCGTTGATCCCGACCAGCTTGCCGTCCAGCGTGACCAGCGGGCCCCCCGAATTCCCCGGGTTCACCGCCGCGTCGGTCTGGATGCAGTCGAAGTACGTCTGCTGGTTCCGGTGCAGGGCGGAGACGATTCCCAGAGTGATCGTGGGATACATTTTCAGGTCCGCGTCCCTCATCGTGATGCCGAAGGGATTGCCGCAGGCGATCACGTACTGCCCCATCTCCAGCTTGTCGGAATCCCCCAGGGTGATGAACGGGAACTTCTCGTCGCCGCCGTCGATCTTGAACAGCGTAAGATCGCCGATGGCATCCGTGCAGATCAGCTTGGCCGTGTACTGCTTCCCGCTGTGGAGCGTGACCTTGGTGGTGCCTTGGGTTCCGGCGACGTGGTGATTG
>Ga0070731_10001213_pt1 | contig 27830 bp, 28 predicted proteins | sample Coa_R1_2_FD_66448 | JGI IMG/M metagenome (GOLD analysis project Ga0070731, IMG submission 66448) | Surface soil microbial communities from Centralia Pennsylvania, which are recovering from an underground coalmine fire - Coalmine... | ecosystem: Environmental > Terrestrial > Soil > Unclassified ... | reverse complement strand
CCGTAGATCGGCCGCCCCATCTCGAGCAGCAGCGGGAAGAGCTCCTTCGAGAAGTCGTACGGCCGGTCCTGCGGGATGTGCTTCAGCACCTCCGGCTCGAGCACGTAGATGCCGGTGTTGATCGTGTCGGAGAAGACCTGGCCCCAAGAGGGCTTCTCGAGGAAGCGCTCGACGCGCCCGTCCTCGTCGGTGACGACGATCCCGAACTCGAGCGGGTTGTCGACCGACATGAGGCCGATCGTCGCCGACGCCTGTTTCTCGCGGTGGAAGGCGACGAGGCGGCCCAGATCGACGTCGCAGAGGGCGTCGCCGGAGATGACGAGGAACGTGTCGTCGAGCCGTCCCGCTGCGAGCCGGACCGACCCCGCGGTCCCGGCCGGGGACTCCTCCACCGAGTACGCGAGATCGATTCCGAGCGACTCTCCGGTGCCGAAGTAGCTCCGGATCGCCTGGGGCAGGAACGCGACGGTCACGATGACGTCCTCGAACCCGTGCCGCTTCAGCAGCTCGAGGATGTGCTCCATGCACGGCTTTCCCACGATCGGGACGAGCGGCTTCGGCTGGTTCGATGTGAGCGGACGGAGCCGTGTGCCCTCGCCGCCTGCCATGACGACCGCCTTCATCGCTCGATGACTTTCCACGCGTCGCGAACGTAGAACATCGCCGCGGCCACGGCGCCTGCAAGGCCGATCCAGAAGAGCCACAGCGGCCACGACGTCGCGTCGTGCGTCACGATCCGGAAGCCGATCGCGGCGTACAGCACCCACGTTGCGGCCTTCCCGAGCAGGTTGACGTCGATGTCGATGCCGCGCGGCGCGAGCACGCGCCAGCCCGTGAGCAGGAGCAGGTCGCGCGCGGCGACGACGACGAGGCCGGCCCACGGCAGCCGCCCGTAGACGACGAGGAGGATCACCGCGGCGTCGATCATCAGCCGGTCTGCGAGCGGGTCGGCGATCTTCCCGAACCGCGATTCGACGTGCCACAGCCGCGCGAGGAAACCGTCGACCTGGTCGGTGGCTCCGGCTGCGCCGAACAGGATCCCCGCCGGCCAGCTGTGCGCGTCCCCCGCCTTGATCATGAGTGCGACGAAGACCGGGATGACGGCGAGCCGCGCGAGCGTCAGCGCGTTCGGGAGCTGCGCGAGCGGAGCGGGGACCGCGGGCGTGGACATCCCGGGGAAGTCTACGGCGCGTCTACTTCAGTGCTTGGAAGCGCGCCGTCCAGTACGCAGTGCGCGCGAGATACGCCGTCTCTGCGGCCGCGCCGTGCAACCCCCAGGAACCGTCGTAGGAGAGATAGCCCGGCCTGGCGGCCGCCGGCTCGATCTGCGTTCCCTCCCCCCACTCGTTGAAGCTCGTGATCGTCACGCCGTCCGGCCGGGCTGCCAGCGCTGCTTTCCAGAGGTCGTCGTAGGTCCGTCCGCCGTGCCGTGCGCGCGACAGTGAGGCTTCGCCGGCGCGGACGCCGTCGTACCCCGGCCCGACGCTTGGCTCGCACAGGAGACCGTGCGCGTGCGCCTCCGCGCAGAGGCGGATGAACTTCCCGCCGCCGTAGTCGACGAAGTCGTACGTGTAGAAGCCGTCGAACCCTGCGGCGGCGGCGAACCCGACGAGGTCCGTCCCGGCGAAGAGCCGCATGCCCGCCGGCTTCTGCGACGTCACCGGCGTCCACTCCGAGGCGGAGAAGTCCATCGGGTGGTAGACGTAGACGTCCCGAATCCCGAGCGACGCGAGGTACGGGAGGTCCTGCGCGACCGACGCAGGCGAGCGGCCCGGATACGGCTCGAGGTGGATCGCCGGGCGGAGGTGGTTCCTTCGGACGGCTGCGAGCACGAGCGGCAGCCGTACGTCCTCGAGAGAGCCTTTCCCCCACCACGAGATGACGACCTCGTTCACGCCCGCGGCGGCGATCTCGGCCATCTGCCGCTCCACCGTCGCCGGGTCGGCGCTCGAGTACGGCCCGGTCGCGGGGAAATAACGGGAGTAGATGTCGCGCGGCGGCCGGTGGCCGTTCTGGTTCCAGTGCAGCCAATGGCCGTCGTGCAGCGGCGTCCCGTACCACGGGTAGTAGAAGATCGCGACTCTCCCGGCCTGGGCGAGGCCTGGGAACGCGAGGAACGCGATCAGGAAACCCCCCGCGAGGAGGCGACGCATGCACGCGTATTCTCCCGCGCGTGCCGGACGATTTCCAGATCCCCGGCTTCGTCGACGCGCACAGCCACGCCTTCCAGCGGGCGCTTCGTGGACGGGGCGAGGGCGGAGACTTCTGGGCGTGGCGCGAGGCCATGCTCGAGCTCGCCGCCGGGGTCCGGACCGACTATCGGCCCGTCTTCACGGAGATGCGCGCGGCCGGCTACACCGCCGTCGGCGAGTTCCACTACCTCGGTCTCGGCGAGGCGCGGGCCGCCGCCGACGCCGCCGTCGAGGCCGGCGTCGAGCTCGTCGTCCTCCACGTGGCATACGCGCGCGGCGGCATCGAGCGCTTTCGGCAGGGCTCCGTCTCCGAGTATCTCCGACAGCTCGAGACGCTGCGGTCGGAAGGCATCCGCGTCGGCGTCGCCGCCCACTCCGTGCGCGCCTGCCCGCGGGAGTGGCTCGTCGAGCTCGGCCGTTACGCCTCGGAGCACGCGCTGCCGCTGCACGTGCACGCGGACGAGCAGCCGCGCGAGATCGAGGAGTGCCTCGCCGAGCACGGCGTGCGCCCGATCGAGCTCCTCGCCGAGTGCGGCTGCCTCGGGCCGCGCACGACGGTCGTGCACGCGACGCACGCGGACGGGCGCGAGCTCGACCTCCTCGCCGAGGCGTGCGCGCGCGTGTGCGCGTGCCCGACGACGGAGGCAAATCTCGGTGACGGGTTCCTGCCGGTCGAGCGGCTGCTGCACCGGGGCATCGGCCTCTGCATCGGCTCGGACTCGAACGTCCGCATCGATCCGCTCGAAGAGCTCCGCGAGCTGGACGGGATCGCGCGACGCCAGTCGGGACGCCGCGACGTCTTCACCGTGGACGCGCTGCTGGCGATCGGATCGGACGAGGGCGCAGGATCGCTCGGGCTCGAGGCGTGGCCTCTCGTCACCGTGGACGCCTCGCATCCGCAGCTGCACGGCGTCGAGGAGCCGCTGTGCGCGCTCGTCGCCGGCTGCTCCGCCGACGTCTTCGTGGATTAGGAGGCCGTCGCCCGCGCGCCGGCGCGGACCCGCGCGCGCCGCTCTCCGGGCTCCTGCTCGAGCACCTTGGCGAGGGTCCGCCGCGCCCGGAAGATCAGCATCTCCACTGCGCCCTGCGACAGATCGAGCTCGAGCGCGATCTCACGGTAGGAGAGCCCCTTCCATTCGCGCAGGAGGATTGCCCGCCGCTGGTTCTCCGACAGCCGCTCGAGCGCCTCGTCGAGGCCCATGAGCTCGAGCGAGTCGCTCCCCGCCGACGGGGACGGCACGACCTCCTGCAGGACGTCGAGGTCGTTCGGCGCCTCGAGGCGCAGCCGCTGCCCGGTCGACGAGCGACGGGCGATGCACACGTTGTGCGCGATCTTGTAGAGCCAGGCCTGCTCGAACCGGGTCGTCGTCCCCCGCTGGAGGGCGCGGAACGCGTTGAGGAACGTCGTCTGCACCGCGTCCTCCGCCTCCTCGCGCGAGCGGAGCTGATGGAGGCAGTACGCGTAGATGGGCTTCCCGTACTGGTGGTACAGGTCCTGCACTGCCGTTCCGGCTGAGTTGTCGATCCGAGCTCTATTGGCTGCGACGGATCCCACAGGACCCCCTCGTCCCACGTTGCGAACACGTACGGTCCGCCGCAGACCTACGCCCTCTCAATCGACCGGAACCGGGCGACGCCAATCCCCCGTTCCAGCTACTCGTGTAAAACCTCAGGCCACGTTTCTCCCGTTGAGCTGCTCCTGCAGCTCGCCGACGTATGCCGCCACGTCGCGCTCGCGGAAGCCGATCAGCTCCTCGCGCTCGGCCACGTCGCGTTCCCTCGTGTCGAGGCGGTCTTCGCGCAGCTCCACCTCGGCCAGCATCCGCGCCTCCCGGATCCGGAGCTCCTCGTCCGCCTGGGCGAGCTCGCCCGCGCGCGCCGCGAGCCGCTCCTCGCTCTCGAGCACGCGCTGCTCCCTGAGCTGCACACGGTGCTCGCGCTGCTCGAGCTCGGCGAGGAGTGCGAACGCCTCTTGGGAGACCTGGCCTTGGCCGTTGCGCTCCCGCTCGAGTCGCTCGCCCTCCTCGCGCACTCGGGCCTCGCGTGCGGTGAGCGCCGCCTCGCCGTTCGCGAGCATCTTCTCCCGAGCCTCGTAGCGGCGCTCGAGCGCCGCCTCCCGTTCGGCGATCTCGTCGGCACGCTCCTGCAGCCGGGTGCGCTGCTGCTCGAGCTCAGCCGCGGCCTTGCGGATGCCCACCTCCCGCTCGGATACCGCGTGATCGCGCTGCCGTACCGCTCCGTCCAGCTGTCGCAGGCTCTGCTCCCGCGTGACGAACGCCGATTCCTGGTCCTGCCTGACCGCGTCGAGCGCCGCCCGCTCGCGCTTCAGCTCCCGCTCGCGCTCGGCTATGCCGGCGAGCTGCTGTGCGAGGTGGGCGCCCGCCTGTGCCCGCTCCTGCTGCACCGACTCGAGCTCGACCGCGCGCGAGTCGACGTGCGTCGCGAGCTCGTCCACCCGCGCCTGCTCGGAGACGAGCTCGGCGCGCATCCGCGAGAGCTCGGCTCGCTCGGTCTCGAGCTGGTCGCGCTGGATCTTCACGAGGAGCTGCTGCTCCTCGAGCTCGGCGTACGCGGTCTCCGCACGCGCCGCCCGCTGCTCGACCTCGGCCTCGCGCACCGCGAGCTCCCGGGCCGACTCGAGCTCTCGCTCGTATGCCTCGACCTGGTGCTGCAGCGCGTCGCGCAGATCGCGCTCTCGTGCGAGCGACGCCTCGAGCTCGGACCGAAGCGATGCGACCTCGCTCGGCTCGGGAACGAGCGCATCCGGAACGAGCGGAAGGAGCTCTCCGATGGGAAGCGGCTCAGCCTCCACCTGGACCGCCGTCGGAATCTCGAAGATCTCCTCGTCCTGCTCGAGGCCGAGCTTGCGCGAGAGCTGTGCGCGCAGCCCGCTGCCGAATCCGGTCTCGACCTCGTGCGTCATGAGAAGTGGAGGTAGGTCCTGATGTTGAGGAACGCGGGGCCGAGGATCGCGACGAACATCGCCGGGAAGATGAACAGGGCGGTCGGGAAGAGCATCTTGATGGGGGCCTTCATCGCGCGCTCCTCGGCCGCGGCCTGACGGCGCAGGCGCGAGTCGGCCGCCTGCACGCGCAGGATCCGGCCGAGCGAGATGCCGAGCTGCTCCGCCTGCACGACCGAGCGGACGAAGGCTGCGACCTCGGGGGCCGGGACGCGCTCCGCGAGCTTTCGCAGCGCGACGGGCCTCGCCTCGCCCATGCGCATCTCGCCGAGAGTGAGCGCGAACTCGTCGACGAGTGCGCCCTCCATGTGATCCGTGAGCTTCGTGATCGCACCGTCGAGACCCAGACCGGCTTCGACCGACACGGCGAGCAGGTCGAGCGCATCGGGCAGCTCCGACCGAATGCGCTCGCGCCTTACACGAATCCGGAACGTCAGTATCGAGTCCGGGCCGACGAACCCGAGGCCCCCGAGCACCGGGACGAGCAAGATGCCGCCCACCGGCGTGATCCCCGCGCCGAAGGCGATGCCGCACAGAACGCCTGCAACCCCAAGGCCGGCCTTCACGGCGAGGAACTGCGACGCCGTGATGCGCTGGGCGAGCCCGGCCGCGATCAAGCGCGACGCGGTCGCGTCCGCCGTCGCCTTCGGGCTCAGGCGCAGCGCGAGCGCTGCGAGGCGCTCGACGGCCGGCGCGACCACGCGCTCGCCGAAGTGCGGCACCGTGTCCGCGGGCTGCCGACTTCGCACGCCGTAGGTGGCGGCACGCCGGAGAGCGACGTGGTGGCGGCGCTGCGGCGCGCTCGCCACCTCCCCGACGAGATAGACGGCGACGGCGAGCGGGATGAATGCGAGGGCGAGGAGCATCGATCAGCCCCTGAACGAGACGATTCGCTTGAGGATGACCGAGCCGATCGCGAGGGATGCGAGCGCGGCCCCGACGAGCGCATGCCCCATGCCCGAGTGCCACAGGGGGCTCATGTAGGCGGGGCTGATGAGGCTGATGAGCGCGGAGACCGCGAACGGGAGACCGATGAGGACGTACGCGGACATCCGTCCGGTCGCCGTCAGGCTCCGGATCTTGCGGGCGAACTGCTGCCGCTGCCGCACCGTCTCTGCGACGATGTCGAACAGTCCCGCGAGCGACCCGCCGATCTGCCGCTGGATCGTCACCGCGTTCAGCACGAAGGAGAGGTTCTTCGACCCGACGCGATCGCCCATCTCGGCGAGCGCCTCGTCCATCGGCCGCCCCAGGCGCGTCTCGGCGAGGACGCGACGGAGCTCGCGCGCCGTCGGCTCGGCGCCCTCGTCCACAACCGCCTGAATCGCGTGCCGGAAGGAGTGGCCGGCCTTGAGAGTTGCGGCGACCGTGATCAGCAGGTCGGGCAGCTGGTTGTCGAACGCCCGCATCCGTTTGCGCGCCTTCACCGCGATCCAGACGATCGGGGCGGCGCCGGCGAGGAGGACGAACAGCATGGCGAGGACGAGCGGAAGGCCGGCGATCGCGGACACGATCCCGACCCCGACCGCACAACCGAGGCAGATGTATAGGAGCTCGGACGCGAGCAGCGGGACGTCCGCGCGCGTGAGCAGCTGCTGCGCCGCGCGGAACTGGTTGACGTTTGCGAAGGCGCGCTCGGTTGCCGCGAAGAGGCTGTGCAACACACTGCGCCCCTGTCGTCGGCGTCGAGGCTTCGACTGCTTCTCTCCCTGACCGAGATGCGGCGCGAGGCGGGCTCGGAGCCGGGTACCGCTGTGGGCCGTGCCGTAGAACCACGCCGCGAGGAGGAAGAGCGCGCCGACGGCACCGGCGAGCACGATCGGCGCGAGACTCGACGTCCAGACCGATCGGGGCAGCACCGCAGGCGGCGAGGCCGGCGCAACGAGGCCGACGCCCCTGACCGCGACGCTCCGTGACGCCGTGCCGACGCCCGGGACCCTCGCCGTGACGTGGACGGTCTGGCCCGGCCGCGCCGCGGTGACGTAGTCGAGCTGCCACGTGTGCGCGAGGGTGTTCGCGATCGTCCGGTACAGCCCCGTCAGTGCGGCGCTCGACGAAGCCTCCAGGAACGTGCCGCCGGTCCGCGCCGCGAGGGCGCGGAGCGGCCCAGGCGTGAAGTCACGGCCTGCAATGCCGATGGCGTAGACGGCAGCACGCGCATGTTGGGCGGCCGAGACCGCCTGCTCGAAGGTCGCGGCGCTGGAGACGTCCTGCCCGTCCGTGACGACGACGATCACGTGCCCGGGCCGTCCCTGCGTGGCGAGCGCACGAGCGCCGCGCACGACCGCGTCCCAGAGTGCCGTCCCCTGTCGGCTATCGATCGTCAGACCGCGCAGAGCCGCGTCCGCGTCACTGCCCGCCGTCGAGAAACCGGTCAGCGGGACTGCGTGGCTGCCGAAGGTGACCACCTCGACGCCGTCGTTCGGGCCTTTTGCGGCGACGAACGCACGCGCTGCCGCGACCGCCGCCCGCAGCTTCGCCCCGACCATCGACTGGGACACGTCGACGGCGAGGACGACGCTCTTCGCTGCGCCGAGATTCACGGCCTCGAGCCCCGAGACCGGAGTGCCGTTCTCGTCCAGCTGCGGTTGCGCGGATCCTGTCGGTGCGACGACCGTCACGCGGACGCGCGGGTATCCGGTCGTGTCGACGCCGCCGATCCGCACGCCCGCCGAGGCCGACGGAGCAAGGACAAGCGCGACCAGGGCGATCGCGGCCGTGCGCCTCGTCACTGCTGGCCGCCTCCGAAGCTGTTCAGCGCATACGCGGCACGCGTTTCCTCGTCGTCGATCGAGAAGAAGCCCGGCGGGAGGACGACGTTGTTCGCGGCGAGCTTCTCGAGGAAGTGCGGCTTCAGGCCGGTTGCGCGGAGCGGCGTGAGGAGGCGCTTCGCGCGAGCCGCATCGGCTTCGTTCGGAGACGACGCGACGAACAGGTCCTGAAGGGTGACGACGTCCGACTCCATCCCGACGACCTCCGAGATCTGGCTGACACGGCGGGAGCCGTCGACGAGGCGGACGATCTGGACGAGCACGTCGAATGCGCTCGCGATCTGCTCGCGAATCGCACGGTGGGGCAGCTCGACGCCGGCGCTGAGCACGAGCGTCTCGAGCCGCGAGAGCGCATCGCGCGGCGAGTTCGCGTGGATGGTCGTGAGCGACCCCTCATGGCCCGTATTCATGGCCTGGAGCATGTCCAGCGTCTCGGCGCCCCGGACCTCTCCGACGATGATGCGGTCGGGCCGCATGCGCAGCGCGTTGCGAACGAGCTCCCGAATCCTCACCTCGCCGCTGCCCTCGATGTTTGGCGGCCGCGACTCGAGCGTGATCACGTGCTCCTGCTGCAGCTGGAGCTCGGCGGCGTCCTCGATGGTGACGATGCGCTCGTCGCCGGGCACGAACGCCGAGATGGCGTTCAGTGTCGTCGTCTTGCCCGTGCCCGTACCGCCGGAGATGAGGATGTTGAGCTTCCCCTTGACGCAGGCGCCGAGGAGCTGAGCGGCGCGCGCGGAGAGAGTGCCGAAGGAGATGAGATCGTTGATCGTGTACGGATCGCGCGCGAACTTCCGCACCGTCAGCGTCGGTCCGGTCAGGGACAGTGGCGGGATGATCGCGTTGACGCGGCTGCCGTCGGGAAGGCGCGCGTCGACCATCGGTGATGCCTCGTCGACCCGGCGACCGATCTGCGACACGATCTTCTCGATGATTCGCATGAGATGCGCGTCGTCGACGAAGCGTGCGTTCGTTCGCTCGATCTTCCCGCCACGCTCCACGTACACCCGGTCCGGGCCGTTGACCATGACCTCGGTCACGGTGTCGTCGCTGAGGAACCGCTCGAGCGGGCCGTACCCGAGGATGTCGTCCGTCAGCTGCCGGACGAGCTCACGACGCTCCTCGCGCGTGAGCGGCGTGCCGGCGATGACGAGCTCCTCCGTGACCGCCTTGTAGACGCGGTCGTTGAGGTCGGCCGCCTCCTCCACGAAGAGCTCAGGGCCGAGCTTGGCGATGCACGCGTGATGCACCCGGGCCTTGAGCTCGGCGTACGGGTCGACCTTGACCTCTGCGAGCGCATCGACGACTGCGATCGCGCCGTCGCTCGTGCGGGCAAGACGGTCGTGCAGGCCCATTATGCCCTCGCGAAGGAGAGGAGACGCTTCCGCTGCGCGGCCTTCGGCTCCGCTTTCGGGGAAGCTTGCTTGACGAGACCGGACATGGCGCGGGCGAACTCCGAGCGCGGTTGCGCGAGCACGATCGACTCGCCTCGGTTGACGCAGAGCTGCACCGTTCGGTCGAGCGGCAGCTCGTGGGCGACCTGCACGCGCAGCCCCTCCTCCACCTCGCGCGTCTTGAGCCCGACGTTCGCGCTCGCACGGTTCAACACGTACGTGATGCGAGTGGTCGGGAACGACAGCTGGTCGAGTGTCTGCAGCGAGAGGCGCACGTTCTTGAGCGTGGGCACGTCGAGGCCGCAGAGGACGAGCAGCTGGTCGGTGCGGTCGAGCGTCGCGAGGACGGCACCGTGGAAGAACGGGGACGTGTCGACGACGATCGCGTCGTACGACGACCGCGCGACGTCGAGCAGCGCCGTGACCTTGCTCTCCACCACGAGCTCGGCATCCTCGGGCCGAAGCGGCGCGGCGAGGACGTCGAGCCCGCATGCGTGCCGGGTGACGTACCCCGCGAGCTTCTCCGAGTCGAGCTCGCCCGGCGCGACGACCAGGTCGTACACGGTCTTCGCCGGCTCGAGCCCCAGCATGATCGCGGCGTCGCCGAACTGGAGATCGAGGTCGAGAAGCAGTGTGCGCTTTCCTTCCTGCTTCGCCAGGAGCGCGGCGAGGCTCGTCGCGACCACGGTCTTCCCGGTTCCCCCCTTCGGTGAGAAGACGGTGACGACCGTGCCGCGATGCGCAGCCGTCTGCAGCTGGCGTCGCGCATGAGACGCCTTTCGGATCGCGAAGATGACGTTGTGGACGAGCTGCGGGAGGAGCAGTACGTCGGCGACGTCCATCTCGATGGCTCCCTCGAGCATCGTCGCCGCTTCCGCGCCGGATGCGACCAGGATGATCGGCGCACGCGTGTGCTCGCGGATCACGGCGACATCCGTTGCGGGGAAGACGGACTCGCGCGTCGCGTGCAGGACGCAATCGAGATGGCCTCCTGCGAGCGGCGTGGCCGCGTCGGAGACCTGGACGCTGGCGCCGACGACGTCGACCTCGGCGTTGGCGGCGAGTGCGGCGCGGAGCGAGTCGAAGCCGTCGCAGTCCCCGGTGAAGTAGATGCGAGCGCGATCGTTCATCGGAGGCCCCCCAGGATGGTGTTGAGCGTTTCGACCTGACCGCTGGTGTCGACCGACCCAACGACCGGCCGCAGCTCGAGCGTCCAGTCGCCGTTCTTCAGGACGAAGAACAGACGCGGCGCCTGTGCCTCGGTGACCTGGACGATCGCCGACACGGCTCCGGACGGCGACGAGACCTTTCCGGTGACCGACACGTTGGGCGCCGTGAGCACGAGCAGGTTGCGAAGCACGACCTTGTCCGCCGCCGCCGAGTTACCGGGCAGGCGCAGGTTTGCGACGAGGTCGACGTGGTCTCCCGCCTCGAGTGTCCCGGCGAGGAGCTGATTCGGGTCGCCCGTGAGCTGGATCGCCCGCAGCGCTCCCTTGAGCTGACTCCTGATGCCCTGCGCCGCGACGTCGGAGAAGTGGCGCAGCGTCACCTGCTCGCCGCTGTAGACCGGCTCGGAGACGACGAGGCGGGCGATCTGCTGCGGGCTGGTGATCGCGCCCGGGACGACGTTCCGCTGCGCGACCGACTCGACCTTGAGGTCGTGCTGGCGGACGACGTCCGTACCCGACGTTCCCGGTGCGATGTCGTTGGAGGCGACGTATACCGAGACGTCCTTTGCGGAGTGCTGGACGGTGCGCTTGTAGTTCGTGACGTAGAACAGCGTCAGCAGCATCGCCACGAGCGCGAGTCCCACTGCGATGAGGATGTTCCTGATCCGGTAGGTCATCGTGGCCTTTCCTTCAGTTGACGAGCTCGACGCTGTGGACGCCGAAGTACGGGAGATCGCGGCCGAGAAGCAGCCAGAGCCGCATGGCCTTTCTGCGCAGCCGGCGGGACCGGAGCATCGCCATGACCCCGGTCATTCGAGCCGGTCCGTCATGGAGCTCTGGAGGGTCCCCGACGCTACGGCCCAACCCAGCACGTTGATCGTGTAGGGATACGTGACCGTCACGGTCACGGTGCTGCCCGACTGGCTGAGCGTCGGGTCGGTCGGGTCCGCGACGTTGACACCGAGCTGCGTCGGGTTGAGGTCCGCTGCCGCCTGCTGCGCAGCCTGCTGGATCTGGGTGGACCCGATTCCGGCGACGCGGGCGGTGATCGCCTCCCTCGCTCCCGCGCGGGCGGCATCCGTCACGGCGAGGTAGTGGTTGTACGCGATGCCGCCCTGCACGATCGCGAGCAGCAGCGCGATCAGGACGGGCGCCACGATCGCGAACTCGACGGCGGCTTGCCCGTCCTCTGCATGGAGACCGATGCGGCGTCGGCGTGTCATGAGAGGTTTGGCGGTGGTGGGCCCCCTCGGAGCGAGGCCCACCACCACGCGGACGTATTCGGCTCTCGATTCCCTACAGCTGGCTGACGAGGGTCTGGAGCGCGGTCTTGATGTCGCCTCCGAGCGTCACGAGCAGGACGATGACGACGGCGGCGATGAGGGCGAGGATGATGCCGTACTCGGCCATTGCCTGGCCTTCCTCGCGCTTGAGATTGTCCTTGATCCAGCTGAACAGAAACGAAGCAAGCATCTGACTCTCCTCGATCGTGATTGCGGTCCTAGAGCTGCGAGACGACTTCGTTGAAGAGATGGACGGTCGTCGTGCCGAGCAACGAGTAGGTCGCGATGAGGGCGGCTGCGATGAGAGCGAGAATCACTGCGTACTCGGTCATCGCCTGACCCTCTTCGCGCACGACGCGGAAGATCACCCGATGCGTTCCACCTCCTCCCGAGCGAAACCGACTGCGGTGTTGGACGAATGCGTCGATGCTCGTATGACGAGGTCCCGAAGGTTTTCTTTCGCGCGTCGCGAAAGATCACCCGAAGGGGGGAACAATGGTCACGAGCGATGTCTGAGCTGCGAACGGAGTCGGGACGCGTCGTGTGCGCGCGCTGCAGCGTCGCGTCGAATCCGTGGACGCGCTTCGTCGGTCTGATGGGACGAGCGTCGCTCTCTCCGGACGAAGGCTTGCTCTTTCCGCGAACCGGATCGATCCACATGTTCTTCATGCGGTTCGCGATCGACGCCGTCTTCTGTGACCGCGACTTGCGCGTGATCAAGGTCGTCCGCGGGTTGCGACCGTGGCGGATGGCGGCGGTGCGCGGCGCGAAGACGGTGATCGAGCTCCCGGCCGGCGGCGCCGACGGCGTCGAGGCCGGGGACCGCCTCACGCTCGGGCAGAGCGCAGAGGCGCGCACCTAGCGTCTCAGTTGATCCCGGTGCTCTGGTTGTCGAGGAGGACCGGCAGGGAGAGGCTGCTCTCGATCTGCTCGAACGTCACCGTCAGATCGCCTGGAGCAGGATCGAGGTAGAACTTCGTCGGGTCCGACGCGATCCCCTGCATCGTGGTGATGCCGGTTATGAGCGGCGACTCGTGACCCGAGAACGTCGACGTCGTCTGCGGCTGGTCGGCGGTCGTCCACCCGTAGCAGTACGGGTCGGAGTTGTTCGAGTTGGTGTCGTACGCGACCGCGTACACCCAGGTGCCGGCGGCGGTCGCGGCTGCCGCGGAGCTGATCGCCTGGTGGCACGGCTGCGTGCGGTAGGACGACACCTCCGGCTTCTTCGGCGGGTTGTCGTAATACACCGGTCCGTAGTTGGCATCACCGTCGCTGAGAAGCACGATGACGTTCTGCGCCTTCGAATCGCCGTCTGCGACGAGCTCCGCCTGTGCCTTCTCGATCGCGGTCGCAAACGACGTTCCATGCCCGCCGGGCGCCTGCAGGCAGTTGATCGTGCGGACGAGGCTCGAGTTCTGGTTGAGCGGTCCGCTCGGCGAGGTGCGGTAGTCCGTCGAGAGCGGAACGACTGTGTAGGGGTAGCTCGGATCCGTGGTCTTCTTCGACGGATTGTCATAGGACAGGTTCGACTGGCTGGAGCTGCACGTGTTCGACAGGCTCGTCGGGGGCGGGAAGACGGCCAGGCCGATGCGGTCGACCGTCGGATTCATCTGCGACAGGAAGCTGAGGACAGCGTTCTTCGCGCATTGCAGCTTCGTGCCGCCCTCCGTGCAGCTGTTGTTCATGGAGGCCGTCCTGTCGAGGACGAGCATGAGGTTCAACGGCTGGGGCGTTCCGCCGCCCATCGCGGCGGTCGCCGTCGCGTCGACGGAGACGCTGCCCAGGCCGAAGATCTTGATGAACATCGTCGACACGTTTGTCTTCTCGTGCACGACGACGGCATTCGCGGGATTGCAGGGCAACCCGGTCAGGCACTTCGTCGAGACGTTGGTCGTCACCCCCGGGACGTTCCCACTGGCGTTGAGGCTGCCCGCTGATCCGCTGTACTGCTGAGCGACCGTCGTCGCCTGGGACACGTTGGGGAGCGCGGTTGCGGCCGACAGCGCGGCCGAGTCCGCCGTCGCCTGCAGGTGCCTCTGCGTGAAATAGAGCCGCCCCACGTCGATGACGAACCCCGCCATTCCGAAGAGGACGACCGACGCCAGCACCATGAGCACGATCGCCTGTCCGGATTCGCCGGCGGAGCCCGAGCGGGTCGTGAACCTTCGAGTGGCGCACTGAATGCGCGGCATCTCCTGCGTAGAGCGGCAGGAGGGTCCCATTCTTTCCTGCGACGATCGAATTCCCCTCGAACGAGGGAGGCGTCGCATTTCCTTCGACAGTCGGGGCGCCGAGATTCGAACTCGGGACCTCCAGTCCCCCAGACTGGCGCGCTAACCAGGCTGCGCCACGCCCCGCGACGGATCACACGGTATCAAGCCGTTTCCGGCCTTCACCGCGGGCTCGCCGCGGTCCACCTGCCTTGCTGCAGCGAAGAGGGTCGCAGCCGTGATCGCCAGCAGTGCCGCGATGCGACCGGCACTCCCGTAGCTCCAGGATGTGGCGTCGAACCAGATCGCCAACGGTGCGAGCCATATCGGTGAGGCGTAGGGACGCGCGAGGGCGACCGGCACGAACAGCAGGACCAGGTAGTGCGGCCAGAGGATCGGCGTCAGCAGAAGCGAGGCGCCGATGACCGCGATGAGCAGGCGCCGGCTGTCGAGTCTTCGTCGCGCGACCAGCGCCACGGCGAGGGCGCCGACGAGGTAGACGGCGATCTCGGCGGCTCTGCCTCCCAGGCCGAGCGAGCGCCCCAGGGAGTAGAGCGAATAGCTCTCCGGGCCCTCCAAGCCGGTCAGGCGGCTCAGTAGTCGGGGATACGTGCGCAGGCCGGCAAAGCCGATCGCCGCCCAGCTGCAGAGAAGAGCGACCAGGGACGCCGCCACGGCGATCGCGGCGGCACGGCCCCGCTTGGTCGCGACGAGCCACAGCCAGACGGGCCAGAGAAACACCTTCGCCGTCACGACGTAGGCCACGAGGAGCCCGACGCGCAGTGCCTTGCCCCGGTAGTGCCAGGCCGCCGCCACGCCGAGCAGGAGAAGCGGGCTGACGGCGCCGAGGGCGGAGCCGGCGAAGACGGGCGCGGAACCGAGGGCGATGCCGTAGCAGCGCCAATCGCGGACTCCGAGCAACCGGAGCGACAGTGGAACTGCTGCCACGTCGATCGCAGCGAAGGCGACGACGGCGATGCCATAAGGAAGCAGGGCGAGAGGCGCCATGAGGGCCGCGGCGACCGGCGGATAGACGAACGGCGCGAACGTCGGATACGCCCGCGCCGGCAGCGACTGGAGGGCCGGGTACGGTGAGCGCCCGTGGAGGAGCGCCCGCCCGCTCTGCCAGAACGTCGCAAAGTCGGTCGGGTGGCGACCGGCGGAGAAGAACACATCGGCGATCAGAAAGGCGGGAACTGCGATCAGAAGGAAGACCGTTGCGTGACGCGCGGCCACGCGGGCGCCGGGAAAGCCGCCAGGGTGAGTCGTGATGCCGAGCGTTCCTTCGACCATGAGACGGTGCCCTCCGAACCTGAGAGCCGCCTCGGCCGCCGATTCTCACGGCCCTAGCCGCGAACGAGGTTTTTCAGGAAGAAGAGGAGGTTCGCGGGGCGCTCGCCCAGCCTCCGCATGAGGTACGGGTACCACTCCGGCCCGTACGGGGTCGCGACGAGCACCTTGTAGCCGCGGGCGGCGAGATCCTGCTGGAGGCGCGGCCGCACGCCGTAGAGCATCTGGAGCTCGAAACGGTCGCGGCCGATTCCGTGCTCCTCCGCGAACCGCAGCGCGCCTTCGATCATCCGGTCGTCGTGAGTCGCCACCGCGGTGTAGCCGCCGCCGGCGAGCGACGACTCCACCAGCCGGATGTAGGCCGCGTCGACGTCGGCCTTGACCGGGTAGGCGAGCTCCGCCGGCTCGAGGTACGCACCCTTGACGATGCGCAGGTTCGGCCGGAGCGGAAGCAGGTCGGCGAGGTCGTGCTCGCTCCGGTAGAGGTACGCCTGCAGTACCGTCCCGACGTTGTCGAAGCCGTCCGAGCGCAGGCGCCGGTAGATCCGCAGCGTCGGGTCGACGAACTGCGACTGCTCCATGTCGATCCGGATGAAGCTGCCGTGGCTCACGAGCCGCTTCACGTTCTCGTACGCGAGCTCCTCGTCCAGCTCGAGCCCGAGGTGGGTGAGCTTCAGCGCGACGTTCGCCCTCATCCCGTCGAGCCGCCCGATCACCTCCTCGTACGCGGCCACCACGGCTCGGGTCTCCGCCTCGTCGCGCACCCCCTCCCCGAGGAGCGTCGTGTTGGCGGCGAAGCCGCGGTCGTTGAGGCTGCGCAATACGAGGAGGCACTGGTCGAGCGTCTCCCCCGCCACGAACCGGCCGGCGCCGAGCCGCATTCCGTGGCGGCGTACGAAACGCTGGACGCGCGGGCTGTCGGCGGCAGCCAGGATCGCCCGCCGGAGAGCGTCGTTGAGAGCCGCACGGATGCGCATTGCGTGGCGAGCGTACTGCTTCCGAGCGGGCATTTACGTCCTAGGAGAGATAGGCTCGGCGGTGTGAGGGTCGAGGAAAAGGCGTCTTCGTCCGAGGTCCTGTCGGAGCGGGAGCGGTACGTCCCGCGCGGCATCGCCGCGAGCGATCTCGTCGTCGCCCGCGCATGGGGCGCGCGCATCTGGGACGCCGAGGGCCGGGAGTACCTCGACTTCGCCGGCGGCATCGCGTGCCAGAACCTCGGGCACGGCCCCGCCGCCGTCGTGCGCGCGGTCCACGAGCAGGTCGACCGCTACCTGCACCAGTGCTTCATGGTCGGGATCTACGAGCCCTACATCGAGGTCTGCCGCCGGCTCGACGACCTCTGGCCCGGCGACGCCGCGACGAAGTCGATCCTCGTCAACTCCGGTGCGGAGGCGATCGAGAATGCCGTCAAGATCGCCCGCGCCGCCACCGGCCGGCCCGGCGTCGTCGTCTTCGACCGCGCCTTCCACGGCCGCACGAACCTGACGATGGCGATGACGTCGAAGCTCGTCTACAAGCAGAGCTTCGGCCCGCTGACCCCCGACGTGTACCGGGCGCCCGCGCCGTATCCGTATCGCGGCGTCACGATCGAGGACGCGCTCGCGGGCCTCGACCTTCTCTTCAAGCAGGATGTCGACCCGGACGAGGTCGCCTGCATCGTGCTCGAGCCCGTGCAGGGCGAGGGAGGCTTCGTACCGATGCCCGCCGAGTTCGTCGGCGCCCTGAAGGAGCGCTGCGAGCGTCACGGCATCCTGTACGTCGACGACGAGGTGCAGTCCGGATGCGGGCGTACGGGCACGGTCTGGGCGATCGAGCGACTCGGTGTCGAGCCCGACATCCTCGTTTCCGGCAAGACGCTCGGCGGCGGCCTGCCGCTCGCGGCCGTCACCGGAAAGGCGTCGATCATGGACGCCGTCCATCCCGGCGGCCTCGGCGGCACCTTCGGCGGCAACCCGGTCGCAGCCGCAGCCGCCGCGGCCGTGCTCGACGAGCTCGCAGCGCCCGGCTTTCGCGAGCGCGCCGAGCAGATCGCGACGCTCCTGCGCCGGCGACTCGACGAGATCGCGTCGCGCCGGCCGGTGGTCGGCGAGGTGCGCGGCCTCGGCGCCATGCTCGCGATCGAGCTCGTGGAGCGGAGTCCCGCTGCTTCGAAGCGCGTCCTGGCGCGCGCGCGCGAGCGCGGCCTCGTCGTCCTCTCCTGCGGGCTCGACGGCAACGTCATCCGCCTCCTGCCGCCCCTCTCCGCGACCGACGACGAGCTCGAGCGGGGACTTGCGATTCTCGAGGATGCGCTTGGCGACTCCGGTCCTGCATAGGACCGAGCAGCCGGGCGGGCAGTCCACCGCGCCTGCGGTTCACCTCTCCGGCATACGGCGCATCTACGGCGAAGTCGTTGCTGTCGCCGGCATCGACCTCGACATCGCCAGGGGCGAGTTCTTCACGATGCTCGGTCCGTCCGGCTCGGGGAAGACGACCACGTTACGCGTCATCGCCGGCTTCGAGCGGCCGGACGCCGGCCACGTCGAGCTCGCCGGCATCGACGTCACGCGCACACCGCCTTCCGAGCGCGACGTGAACACGGTGTTCCAGGACTACGCGCTGTTCCCACACATGACCGTGCTCGAGAACGTCGAGTACGGTCTCCGCGTCCGCGGCATGGGCAGGCGCGAGCGGCGCGAGAAGGCGAACGACGTGCTCGAGCGCGTCCGTCTCCCCCACGTCGGCGGCCGCCGGCCGGCGGCCCTCTCGGGCGGCCAGCGGCAGCGCGTCGCACTCGCTCGGTCGATCGTCAACTCGCCGTCCGTCCTCCTCCTCGACGAGCCGCTCGGTGCGCTCGACCTGAAGCTGCGGCAGGAGATGCAGGTGTTCCTCAAGGAGCTTCAGCGTGAGCTCGGCATCACGTTCGTCTACGTCACTCACGACCAGGAGGAGGCGCTGACGATGAGCGACCGCCTCGCCGTCTTCAACAACGGCCGCATCGAGCAGATCGGGACGCCCGCCGACGTCTACGAGCATCCGGAGACTGAGTTCGTCGCCGACTTCGTCGGCGTGTCGAACGTGCTCGAACGCGGCGGCAGGCGTTTCACCATCCGTCCCGAGAAGATCGCGATGAGCGGCGAGGACGGCTCCGGCGAGCCGGGCGTCGTGCGCGAGGTCGTCTACGTCGGAATGATCACGCGCTACGTCGTCGACCTCGACGGCGGCGGCGCGCTCGTCGTCGTCCAGCAGAACCTCGAGACGTCGTCTCAACAGGCGCTGGAGGCCCGGGGTCGTCGGGTTCGCCTGTCGTGGCGTCCGGAGCACACCTACGAGATCGGCAAGGAGGGCTAGTGGTGCGCATCAAGAGGGCACACGTGCTCGCTGCGGCGTTCGCCGCGGCGCTGTGCGTTCCCGCGGCGAGCGCGGGATCGGGCAACGGGCTGCCGACCTCCATCGGGAAGGGTGAGGGGCAGCTGAACCTCATCGCCTGGGAGGGGTACACGCAGCCGCAATGGGTGAAGCCGTTCGAGAAGGCGACGGGCTGCCAGGTGAACGCGAAGTACGCCGGCTCCTCGGACGAGATGGTGACGCTCATGCGTCAGGGCGGCGGTTCGCAGTACGACGGCGTGTCCGCGTCGGGCGACGCGAGCCTGCGGCTCATCTACGGCCACGACGTGGCGGCCGTGAACCCGAATCTCATCCCCGACTGGAAGAACTTCATCCCGGCGCTGAAGTCGCCGCCGCACAACACGGTCGACGGCGTGCACTACGGGATCTCGCTGCAGTGGGGCCCGAACACGCTTCTGTACAACACGCAGAAGGTGAAGCCCGCTCCGACGAGCTGGTCGGTCATCTACTCGCCCAAGTACAAGGGCAAGGTCACGGTTCCCGACAATCCGATCCAGATCGCCGACGCCGCGCTGTACCTGTCGAAGGCGCAGCCGTCGCTCAAGATCACGGATCCGTACGAGCTCAACTCGACTCAGTTCAACGCGGCCATCAGCCTGCTCAAGAAACAGAAGCCGTTGATCAAGAAGTACTGGGCGCTCGCGTCGGACGAGATCGACCTGTTCAAAAACGGCGGCGCCGTCGTCGGCGCCTCATGGCCGTACCAGACGAACACGCTCCAGGCGGCGAAGGTCCCCGTGAAGGACCTGATCCCCAAGGAGGGCGCGACCGGTTGGGCCGACACGTGGATGATGTCGGCGCACGCGAAGCATCCCAACTGCATGTACAAGTGGATGGCGTGGGTCTCGACGCCTAAGGTGCAGGCGGAGCAGGCGATCTACTTCGGCGAGACGCCCGCGAACCCGAAGGCCTGCCCGATCATGGACAAGCTGTCCAAGGGCTCGGCGGAGCAGTACCACTGCGGCGCCTCCGCCTCGTACTTCAACTCCATCAAGTTCTGGAAGACCCCGATAGCCGCCTGCGGCAACGGCCAGAACAACTGCATGGACTACACGAAGTGGCAGCAAGCCTGGACGCAGCTGAAGGGCTGAGCCATCGACCGCCGGGTCGCCCCGCACGGGCGGCCCGGCTCCGTCTCTCCGGCCTCTTCTGGCGGCACCCGTGGGCGAAGGCGCTCCTGCTGCTCGCCCCGCCGCTGCTTGCGTTCATCCTCGTCTACATCGCCTCGCTCGTGGCGCTCTTCGTGTCGTCCTTCTGGACGATCGACCCGTTCACCTCCGAGCTGAAGCACGTCTGGAACGTCGACAACTACCGCCAGCTCTGGGAATCCGGCGCATACCACTCCGTCGCGCTGCGCACCATCGGCATCGCCGCCGCGGTCACGCTCACGGACGGGATCCTCGCCTTCCCGCTCGGGTACTTCATGGCGCGCATCGCGGGCGGCAAGTCACGTGCGTTCGTCTTCGTCGCCGTCCTGCTGCCCTTGTGGTCGAGCTACCTCGTCCGGGTGTACATCTGGCGGCTGATCCTCGACGACAACGGGATCCTCAACTGGACACTCGGAAAGCTCGGCCTCCCCGCTGCCAACATCGGCTACTCGAACTGGGCGGTCTGGCTCATCTTCACGTACGTCTGGCTCCCGTTCATGATCCTGCCCGTCTACGGCGCGCTCGAGCGCATCCCCGAGTCGTATCTCGAGGCTTCGCGTGACCTCGGCGCCGGAGCGTGGACGACGTTTCGGCGCGTCGTCCTTCCGCTCGCACTGCCGGGCGTCGTCGCCGGTTCGATCTTCACGTTCTCGCTGACGCTCGGCGACTACGTCACGCCGCTCCTCGCCGGGGGCGCGTCTTCGCAGTTCATCGGCAACGTCGTCTACGACAGCATCACGACGCAGCAGACGCCGTTCGCGGCCGCATTCGCCGCCGTCCCGCTCGCGGTCATGGGCGTCTACCTCCTCATCGCGCGCAAGCTCGGCGCCTTCGAGGCATTGTGATGGAGCAACGCTCGACGCGGATCGCGCTCGCCGTCTGGTCGGCGCTCGTCGTGCTCTTCCTCTGGATCCCGCTGGCGCTGATCATGCTCTACGCGTTCAACAAGTCGAACGTCCAGAGCTGGCCGATCCCCGCGTTCACGACCCACTGGTTCCGCGCCGCGTGGACCTCGGAGGTGCGGACGTCTCTCTGGCTGTCGGTGCGCGTCGGCCTCATCGCCACCGGGATCGCGCTCGTGCTCGGGACGATGGCGGCGTTCGGCGTCGCGCGGTTCCGCTTCTTCGGGCGGGAGGCGGTCTCGTTCCTGCTCGTTCTTCCGATCGCGCTGCCGGGGATCGTCACCGGGATCGCGCTCAACTCGGCATTCGTCACCGGGAAGATCAACCTCTCGATCTGGACGATCGTCGTCGGCCATGCGACGTTCTGCGTCGTGATCGTCTACAACAACGTCCTCGCCCGGCTGCGGCGCTCGTCGCCGTCGCTCATCGAGGCCTCTCAGGACCTTGGCGCCGACGGCTGGCAGACGTTCCGGTTCGTCGTCTGGCCGGTCCTCTCCACCGCCCTCGTCGCCGGAGGCCTGCTCGCCTTCGCGCTGTCGTTCGACGAGGTCATCGTCACGACCTTCACCGCAGGGTCGCAGAACACGATCCCGCTCCTCATCCTCGGCTACATCCGGCTCGGCCAGCAGCTTCCGGTCGTGAACGTGATCGCGTTCGCGATGATCGTCCTCACGTCGATCCCGGTGCTGCTCGCGCAACGGCTCATGCGGGACACGGGCGTCCTGCGGCGGTCCGCCGGAAACGTCACCGAGGCCGTAGAGTCCGCACAGATCACCGCCGTATGACGGTAACTTCAAGGAGGCAGCGATGAGCACGACCACCGATACCTACAAGGCTTTCATCGGCGGCGAGTGGGCCGATGCCGCCTCCGGCGAGACGATGGAGGTGATCAACCCGGCCACGGGCGAGACGATCGCCGAGGTCCCGCGCTGCGGGGCCGAGGACGTCGACCGCGCGGTCGAGGCGGCGCAGAAGGCGCTGCCCACGTGGCTCGACGCCACCCCGAAGGAGCGGTCCGAGCTCCTGCACAGGCTCGCCGACGTGATCGAGGAGAACGCCGAGGAGCTCGCGCAGATCGAGTCGCGAAACGTCGGCAAGCCGCTGATGGCTTCACGCGACGAGATGCCGTTCTCCGCCGACAACCTCCGTTTCTTCGCCGGCGCCGCGCGCAATCTCGACGGCAAGTCCGCGGGTGAGTACATCACCGGCTACACGTCGATCGTCCGCCGCGAGCCGCTCGGCGTCGTCGGCGGCATCTGCCCCTGGAACTACCCGCTGATGATGGCGATCTGGAAGATGGGGCCGGCGCTCGCGGCAGGCAACGTCCAGATCCTCAAGCCGTCGGAGCAGACGCCGCTGTCGCTCCTGCGTTTCGTCCAGCTCGCGCAGGAGGTCATCCCGGCCGGCGTGCTGAGCGTCGTCACCGGCGACGGCGTCCCCGCCGGCGAGCGGATCGTCTCGCACCCCGCAGTTCGCCTCGTCTCGCTCACCGGCGACGTCGCCACCGGCAAGGCGATCGCGAAGACCGCGGCCGACACGCTGAAGCGCGTCCATCTCGAGCTCGGCGGCAAGGCGCCGATGGTCGTGTTCGACGACGCCGATCCGGAGGCGGTCGCCGCGGGGATCCGCCTCGCCGGCTTCTGGAACTCGGGTCAGGATTGCACCGCGGGCTCGCGCGTCATCGCCGGCCCGAAGATCTACGACGCGCTGCTGGAAGCGCTCGTCCCGCAGGTCGAGTCGATCAAGGTCGGCGATCCGTTCGAGAGCGACGAGATCGAGATGGGCTCGGTCATCTCGGAGTCGCAGCAGGAGCGCATCCTCGGCTTCCTCGAGCGCGCGAAGAGTGCGACCGTGCTCACCGGCGGCGGAACGAACGGCGTACGCGGCTACTTCGTCCAGCCGACCGTCGTCACCGACGTGAAGCAGACGGACGAGATCGTGCAGAAGGAGGTCTTCGGCCCGGTCGTCACGGTTCAGCGCTTCGCCGACGACGACGAGGCGATTGCATGGGCGAACGACGTCCGCTACGGGCTCGCGTCGTCGGTGTGGACGCGTGACGTCGGCCGGGCGATGAACGCGGTGCGGCGCCTGCAGTTCGGGACCGTCTGGGTCAACGACCACCTGCTCCCGATCACCTCGGAGATGCCGCACGGCGGGTACAAGGAGTCCGGTTACGGCAAGGACATGTCGATCTACTCCATGGAGGAGTACACGCAGATCAAGCACGCGGTGTTCAAGATCGACTGATCGTTCTGCGGGGACAAGTCACGCAAGCCGTCGGTACAGACGGTCGATCATCTCGGGCATCGCCTCGAGCCGCTCGGTTATCGCCCGTAGCCGGTACTCGCGGAAATGCTCGGGCTCGACCTCGAGCGCGTCGGCGAGCGTGCGGACGACGTCGTTCGACGGCACCGGCCGGTTCCCGTGGACGAGATGGTTCAGGTAGCCCGCAGAGAGGCCGGTCTTCGCCGCGAGCTCGCGGTACGTGACCCCGATCTCGTTCATGAGCGCCTCGACGGTCTCGCCGAAGGCCTGTTCGCTGAATCGCCGCTTGCGGGCCATCACAGCGTTTCCTTGCCGAGATCGGCGACGGCTAACCGCTGCTCCTCGCCGCTCGCCCGATCGCGCACGTCGACCTTCCCGTCCTCGAGGCTCTTCTTTCCCGCCGTGACCCTGATCGGGCAGCCGATCAGGTCCGCGTCCGCGAACTTCTCGCCGGCGCGCAGATCGCGGTCGTCGAGGAGCACCTCCAGGCCGGCCGTCGAGAGCGCATGGGCGGCCTGCTCGGCGATCTCCGCAGCGCCCGGGAGCGCGACGACGTGAACCTCGTACGGAGCGACCGATCGCGGCCACGAGACGCCGTCGCCGTCGTGATGCTGTTCGACGATGGCCGCCATGACACGGCCGGGGCCGATGCCGTAGCTGCCGCCGAGGAGCGGCTTCTCCGTACCGTCCTCGTCGAGGAACGTGGCCTCGAGCGGCCTCGAGTAGAAGCTGCCGAAGTTGAAGATGTGGCCGACCTCGACCGCGGTCTGGAAGTGGAGCCGGCCGCCGTCGATCGGGCAGTGGTCGCCTTCCTTCGGCTCGCGGAGATCGGCGAACCGGGGCTCGTAGTCGCGCCCGGCCTGGACGCCGCGGAGGTGGACGCCGTCCGCGTTCGCGCCCGCGACGAACTGGCCCTCGCGCAGGGTCTCGTCGGCGATCACCTCGCCGGCGAAGCCGACGGGGCCGAGCGAGCCGCCGCCGGCGCCGAACGCGCCGCGGATCTCCTCGTCCGTCGCCGGCCGCGAGGCACCGGGTAGCGCGTCGTAGAGCTTCATCTCGCTGAGGCGGTCGTCGCCGCGGACGAGCGCGAGGACGACGGTACCGTCCGGCCTCGTAACCGGCATCGCCTTCGACGTCGCCGCCAGGTCGATGCCGAGGAACTCGGCGAGCGCCTCGCACGTCGTCACGCCCGGCGTGTCGACCGGCTCAGGAGCGACGAGCGTCTCGGGGAACGTCACTGCGCGCGGCACCGCCTGCGCGATGTCGCCGTCGGCCGCATAGTCGCCATTTTCACAACGCACCAGTACGTTCTCGCCCGACCCCGACGGGGCGAGGAAGTCGACGCTGAACTTCCCGCCCATGACGCCGCTCTCCGCGAGCACGTCGTAGGTCTCGAGGCCGCACCGCGCGAAGATCTTCTTGTACGCCTCGCGGTTCGCCTCGAAGCTGTGCTTGACGCCGTCCTCGTCGCGGTCGAAAGAGTACCCGTCCTTCATGATGAACTCGCGCACGCGCAGGAGCCCGGCGCGCGGGCGCGGCTCGTCGCGCTCCTTGACGGAGAAGTGGTACCAGAGCTGCGGCAGCTGCTTGTACGACTGGATCTCGCGCGCGTGGAACGTCACCGTCTCCTCGTGCGTCGGCGCGAGCACGTACGGCCGGTTTTCGACGCGGAGAGCGAAGCTCGGAAGGCTCGCGCGTCCCGTCGCCTCCCACAGCTCGAGCGGCGCGAGCACCGGCATCAGCATCTCCTGCCCGCCGATCGCGTCCATCTCCTCGCGGATGATCTGCTCGATCTTCCGGTGGACGCGCCAGCCGAGCGGCATCATCGTCCAGAGGCCTGCGCTCACCTGACGGATGAAACCGCCGCGCACGAGCAGGCGGTGCGACGCCGCTTCCGCGTCGGCGGGGTCGTCGCGCAGCGTGGGAAGGAAGAGCTGTGAGGCCCGGTGGATCATGCGTTGTCCGGGCAGACTATTCGAGCGGGATCAGTGACGCTTCCGCCATCGCCAGCGCGGCCGGCTTCGCCATCTTCAGGCGTTTCGGCCGCGGCATGCCGTCGGCGATCCACTTGTCGATCTCGTGGAAGAGCTCGTCGATGAGGATGTCGGACGAGACCTTCTTGAGCACGCGACCGTGCGCGTAGACGAATCCGACGTCGCGTCCGCCGGCGATGCCGAAGTCGGCGTCGCCCGCCTCGCCGGGGCCGTTCACCGCGCAACCCATCACCGCCACCTCGAACGCCTCCGGGTACCGCTGTAGCCGTTCCTCGACCACGCGCGCGAGGTTCTCGACGCCGACGTTGTCGCGCCCGCAGCTCGGGCAGGCGATCATGATCGGCCCGCGCTCGCGCAGCCCGAGCGCCTTGAGGATCTCGTACGCGGTCTTGACCTCCTCCACCGGATCGGCCGTGAGCGAGACGCGGATCGTGTCGCCGATGCCGTCCATGAGCAGTGCGCCCATGCCGACCGCCGACTTGATCGAACCGGAGAACGGCGTGCCCGCTTCGGTGACGCCGAGATGGAGCGGATACGGCACCTTCTCGGAGAGCATCCGATAGGCGCGGATCATCGTCGGCACGTGCGAAGCCTTGACGCTGATCTTGAAGTCGCGGTAGTCGAGCTTCTCGAGCAGCTCGACTTGCTCGAGCGCCTCGACCACGAGCGCCTCGGCGGTGTCCTTGCGCGCGAGCTCCTGGAGATGCTCGGGTAGCGATCCCGCGTTGGCGCCGATGCGCATCGGGATGCCCTTTGCCTTGGCCGCCTTCACGACCTGCTCGACCTTGTCGGGGCCGCCGATGTTGCCCGGGTTGATCCGGACGGCGGCGACGCCGGCGTCGATCGCCTTCAGCGCGAGCGACGCGTTGAAGTGGATGTCGGCGATGACCGGGACCGGTGAGAGGCGCACGAGCTTGGGCAGCGCCTCCGCGTCCTCCGTCTTCGGCACGGCGACGCGGACGATCTCGCAGCCGGCGGAGGCGAGCGCGGCGATCTGCGCGGTCGTTGCCTCGACGTCATGAGTCTTCGTCAGCGTCATCGACTGGACGACGACGGGCGCGCCGCCCCCGATCTTGACGCCGCCGACCGTGATCTGCCGCTCGCTCGCCATGTACGGCGAGTCTAGCCGGGGGCGTTCGAGCCGAGGTCGTGCTGGAGCGCGATCACCCAGATCAAGATAATCAGAGCAAAGCCGACGACTGACACCCGCTCGTAGACCTCGCGGGCGAGGGCGCGCCGGCGGACGGCCTCGATGATCGAGAACAGGATGTGACCGCCGTCCAGGGGCAGGAGCGGCAGGAGGTTGAGGAGGGCGAGCGACATGCTCACGAGCCCGACGATCTGCAGGTAGTAGTTGAAGCCGACCTTCAGCGCGGCGGCGGAGATGCGCACGATCCCGACCGTGCTCGTCAACTGGTCCTGGCCGTGCTTGTGGAAGAGCGACCCGAAGGCGGCGAAGGTCCCGGTCACCACCCTCCAGCAGTCCGAGGCGGAACGGCGCGCGCTGCTGCCGATCGGGTACGAGACGAGCTTCGTCGCGGGCTCGAATCCCCAGATCCACCGGCCCTGCAGGCGGATGGTGCTGCGCGGGCCGAGCGTCAGGCTGCGGCCGCCACGGTCGACGGTGACCGTGATCGGACGGCCATGGCTCGACCGGATCAGGCGCGAGATGTCGTCGAAGCTCGTCGCCGGGCGGCCGTTCACGGCGACGACGCGGTCGCCGGGCCGAAGGCCGGCCGCGGCGGCGGGCGTGTGCGCCGTGACGGCCGCGACCTCGTTGCTCGGCTGTGAGGTAGGCGCACCGGTCGCGTAGACGGCGGTGAAGATGACGAACGCGACGAGGACGTTCGCGAGCGGCCCCGCGGCGATGACCGCGATGCGCTTCCACGTCGGCTGCCGCCAATACGCGTCCGAGTCCGTACCTTCGTCGACCTCGCGCAGCGCCCGGTCGGCCGAGCGTCGCGCGCCACGTGTGAGGCTTGCGTCCGCCACCGCTCCACGGAGCGCGGGGAGCTGGTTGCGGGCGCCGGCGAGGTCACCGTCGTCGAGCTTGCGGCGGACCCGTTGAACGGGCGGCGCGAGCTCGGGCTGCTCGTGCAGCGCCGGCCCCATGAACGCCTCGAGGTCACTGCCGGCGGGACGATGCATGCCCGGGATTCGGACGTAGCCGCCGAGCGGGATCGAGCCGATCGCGTAGTCGATGCCGCGCCACCGCACCTTCGCGAGCGCGGGCGGAAAGCCGACGTAGAACGCGCGCGGCCGTATCCCGACCGCGAGCGCGACGGAGAAATGCCCGAGCTCGTGCAGGAACACGAGGAGCACCAGCCCGACGATGACGGTGAGCCAGATCACGCGACCGGGATCGCGCGGGCGGCGCGATCCACCTCCAGCAGGTCCTCGACGTCACGCGCCGGCGCGCCGTCCGCGCGGGCGAGCGCGTCCGCGACCACCTCGGCGATGTCGAGGAAGCGCAGCCTGCCCTCGAGGAACGCGGCAACGGCCGCCTCGTTCGCGGCATTGAAGACGCACGGGTAGGACCCGCCCTTCTCCCCCGCCTCACGCGCAAGCCGAAGCATCGGGAACGTCTCCAGGTCGGGCGGTTCGAACACGAGGGTGAGCGAGGTCAGGTCGAGCGGAGCGAGCGGCGTCGCCGCGCGCTCCGGATACGTGAGCGCGTGCGAGATCGGCACCCGCATGTCCGGGTAGCCGAGATGCGCAAGCGCGGCGCCGTCGCGGAAGCGCACGAGCGAGTGGACGATCGACGTCGGCTGCAGCACGATCTCGATGCGGTCGTACGGGATCCCGAAGAGGAAGTGAGCCTCGATCAGTTCGAGCCCCTTGTTCGCGAGCGTGGCCGAGTCGA
>Ga0070731_10001212_pt1 | contig 27831 bp, 26 predicted proteins | sample Coa_R1_2_FD_66448 | JGI IMG/M metagenome (GOLD analysis project Ga0070731, IMG submission 66448) | Surface soil microbial communities from Centralia Pennsylvania, which are recovering from an underground coalmine fire - Coalmine... | ecosystem: Environmental > Terrestrial > Soil > Unclassified ... | reverse complement strand
GGTGACATCGTTCTACTCGCTCCTGCCTGCGCCAGCTTCGACCAGTTCCGCAGTTACGAGCATCGCGGGAGGGTCTTCAAGGAAGTTGTCCGAAGCTTGGCCGAGGCGAAGGTCGAAGCTGGCTAACTCACCACGTACCCATAGACCAAAGACTCACCTAAGTACAGTGCTAGCTCGGCGCTCGACCGCACTCGCGTCTTTGCGAACCAAAGTAGTTACATTGTGCAAAGAATCCAGCGGAATTTTGTCCGCTGTTATGTGCCAGCGTGATGAAATGAGAAGTTTTCCATGGCCAAGCGCGTAAGTGTCGATCGATGGCTGTTCACGGTCACGCTGCTCCTCATTTTCGTTGGTTTAGTGATGGTCTTCAGTGCTTCCGCAGTGATGGCGAAAGAACGCTATGGGTCAGGTTACTTCTTCCTGCTGAGGCAGTTGGGTTGGGCAACGGGCGGCTTGCTGCTCATGATTGCTGCCATGAAAATGGACTATCGCCGATACAAGCATCCCGCCGTGGTCTTTTCATTGCTTGGCCTGACCACACTTTTGTTGATCTCGGTCTTCTTTCTTGATCGGGCTCACCACACTCATCGCTGGATTCATTGGGGACCGATGTCGTTTCAGCCATCGGAGATGGCGAAGCCTGCGATCATTCTGTTCCTCGCCTTCTTTTTGGCAACGAGAACTAAAGCGATGGACCAATGGCGAAGTACCGTATTACCCGCAGTGCTCCCGACGCTGGTGTTTATCGGCTTGATTGTTTTCCAGCCAGACTTGGGGACTGCCATCGCCTGTGCAGCAATCACTGGTTGCATGCTGTTTGTAGCGGGCCTGGAACTGCGTTATCTCAGCTATGCGGTCCTGGGATCTTTGATCCCCTTGTATTTCCTTATCTTCCACGTTGCCTATCGGCGGGCACGCATTCTGGCCTTTCTTGATCCGTATTCGGACCCGCAAGGGCGAGGATTCCATATTATTCAGTCGCTGATCGCCGTCAGTACCGGCGGGATCACGGGTGTGGGGCTGATGGAAGGGAAACAGAAGCTCTTCTATCTTCCGGAGCCACATACGGACTTCATCTTTGCCGTGACCGCAGAAGAGTTGGGTTTGCTGGGCTCGCTGGTGATCGTTGCACTGTTTGCAATTTTCCTTTGGCGTGGTATCCGCACCGCTTTGAAAACACAGGATGCATTTGGCCGTTTTCTAGCCGTCGGAATCACGAGCATGATTGTAGTGCAAGCGTTCATCAACATGAGTGTCGTTCTCGGGCTGATGCCGACTAAAGGCATTCCACTGCCGTTTGTCTCCTATGGGGGATCGTCTTTGTTCTTTGCCCTGGCCTCGGTGGGTGTGCTCTTGAATATCAGTAAGCAAGCAGAATAATCTTTTGCCACGGGAGCCCATGCGTCCTCGCCGGAGCGGGCTGCTGCTTGTGCACCAATCCGCAACTCAAAGGTTAACCATATGTCCTTATGCCTAGGCGTTTTCAATTTATAGTCAGCACATGCGGGCAATCCTGGCGGGAGGTGGCACCGGGGGACACGTGATTCCGGCGCTCGCCATCGCTCAGCAGCTGCAAAAACAATATGGCGCAGAGGTCTTGTTCATCGGTACAAGTCGGGGAATCGAGAACCGGCTGGTACCAAAGGCTGGATTTGAACTTCGCCTTGTCGACGTCGGAGCACTAAAGAATGTTGCTTTCACCATTCGCCTGAAGACGTTGTTCGATCTGCCCAAGGCGGTGTGGGCTGCAGGCCGGATCGTGAATGAATTCCGGCCAGACGTTGTGATCGGGGTTGGTGGATATGCGTCCGGTCCAGCGATGTTAGCGGCGGTCTTGCGAAGAATTCCGACTTTAGTCTTCGAGCCGAACGTGGTTCCCGGATTTGCTAACCGCATCGTCGCTCCGTTTGTATCCGCAGCAGCGGTCCACTTCGAGGAGACGGGGAAATATTTTCGACATTGCACGGTGACGGGTGTGCCGGTCCGGGAAGCGTTTTTTTGCCGCAGCGTCGAGCCGGAAAATGCGACTTTGCTCATCTTTGGTGGCAGCCAGGGAGCACGGGCCATCAATGAGGCTGCAATTCAAGCCATTCCGAAGCTTTTGCGGCAAGTCCCGGGCCTTCAGGTAATCCATCAGACTGGCGAAGCTGGATATAATGATGCGAAAGTGGCATACGCGACTCTGGGCGGCTCGGTTGCAGTTTATCGGTTCATCGATGACATGCCAGGTTACTTTGCCCGCGCGAGTTTGTTAATTTGCCGGTCTGGAGCGAGTACGGTTGCGGAAGTGACTGCGGCAGGAAAGCCTGCGATTCTTGTCCCATTTCCGCGTGCCGCAGATGATCATCAAAAACGGAATGCAGAAGCGCTGATGCGGGCCGGTGCGGCAGTGATGCTGGAGCAATCGCAGCTCACCGCAGAAAGTCTGGTGCAAGCAGTGAGCAGGTTGTTTGCTGATGCAACGCGCCTGAAGGCGATGGGAGAAGCGGCCCGCAAGCTGGCGCATCCGGATGCAGCGCGCGAGATTGCACAAATCGTGGCAAGATTAGCAGGTATATGAAGACGTCGGCTGGCTCGAGGGTATAATCGGGCGGCTGAGTTCCCTCGACTTCGCGCCCTTATCCGCAAGCGAGTTGCGCCACTTCGCTTAGGTCATCGGATCATCCGGAAAGTTAGAAATGTTCGCCAAGATTCAACGCATTCATTTTGTAGGGATTGGTGGGATCGGCATGAGTGGGATTGCCGAGGTATTGTTGAATCTCGGCTACCAAGTCTCAGGTTCTGACCTCAAACCTAGCCTCATTACCCAGCGCCTGATGGATCTAGGCGCGCAAGTCTTTGCGGGCCACAGCGCGGAAAACATCACTGGTGTCGAGGTGGTGGTCACCAGTTCGGCTATTGCGGCGGATAATCCCGAGGTTGTGGAGGCTCGGAGCCTTCACATTCCTGTTATTCCGCGTGCAGAGATGCTGGCGGAGTTGATGCGCCTGAAGTACGGGATCGCAATAGCCGGCATGCACGGCAAAACGACGACTACCTCGATGGTTGCCGCCGTGCTGGCTGAGGCTGGCCTGGATCCAACCGTTGTTGTCGGCGGACGCGTGGATGCAATGGGCTCCAATGCCCGGCTTGGGAAATCGCAGTACCTCGTTACTGAAGCCGACGAAAGCGATCGCTCGTTTCTGATGCTCTCGCCTATCCTTGCGGTGGTGACCAATATCGATCGCGAGCACATGGACTGTTACCGCAATCTGCGCGACGTGAAGCGGGCTTTTTTGGATTTCATGGATCGCGTGCCATTCTACGGCGTTGTTGTCTTGTGCAGTGACGACACGCATTTGCGTCGGCTGCTGCCTCAGATTCGTCGGCGCACCTTCACGTATGGCACCCGCCGGGGGTCAGACTTCCGAATCAAAATGGAAGAATGCGCAGCGATCACGGACGACAATCAGCCAATCAGTCGTTTCCAAGTCCTCTTTAAGGGCCAGGACTTAGGTGAGTTTCGATTGCATGTACCGGGCGTGCATAACGTGCTCAATGCCACGGCTGCCATTGCGGTGGGCGTCGGTCTGGATCTTAGCCCCGACCAGATTCGACGCGCGCTGGAGAATTTCCGTGGAGTTGATCGACGTTTTCAATTACGAGGGAAGGCTGCGGGGGTCAGCGTCATCGATGATTACGGACATCATCCTACCGAAATTCGGGCCACCTTGGCCGCAGCTCGGCAGTGCGGCTTCAAAAAGATCCACGTTGTTTTTCAACCTCACCGATTCACTCGTACCAAGGATTTAATGGATGAATTTGCGACTGCGTTCGCAGATGCCGACACGCTGATCGTGCTCGACATCTACGCAGCCAGCGAGAAGCCGATTGAGGAGGTTAACGCCCAAATTCTGGTTCAACGAATGCTCGCCGCCGGCCGCCAGGCCACTTATCTCCCGGCTTTTGATCAAGCAGCCGAGGCCGTTGCTGCCACGGCTCAGAAGGGCGACATGATCCTAACCTTAGGAGCGGGAAGCGTTTCGCAACTCGGGCCTATAATCCTGGAGCAACTGGGGTCGCGGCACGCGGTTGCGGTTCCAGAACTATAGTCTCTCAGCCAAAAAATCCCAAAGCAACGATACCCTCCAGGCTCACACATAACATCGTAGACAGCCGGTGACAAATCTTCGCCCTGACCGTCTAAACCCATAACCGACGCAGGGAGCAACTATGAACTCGGAAAAGATGCTGTACTGGGTGACGCTGGCAGTTATGGGACTTTTTGTCGGCAATCACTTTGCGATTAAGCATCAAGGAAACAGTTTAGCGGACCGTGCCATGGCAACAGTTCAGCACCTAGGGGCCGAGGCGACGCACTTTACCGCGATGGCCGAGTCGATGTTTAGTGGGACTTCGAGCTTTGGGGGTTCAGAAGAAGCGTTCGCCAAGATGCAAAGTCATTGGGCGTACGTGCAATCCAGCCTGGCTCGCGAGCAGGCTGCGTGTGCACGACAGCAAGCGCGCCAAGCGCGGATGGTGGCGCTTCAGCAAGTGGAACACCTGCGGATTGTTTGCCCTCGGCAGAACATAACCATAAAACTTCCAGGAATTCCCGAATTTGTGTCGGAATAAGGGATTTTTCGTTTTCGCAAGCCGATAGAAAAGTAAGCCATAACCAAGTCACGAGGATTGATTCCGAAATTTTTTGCCGCGTTCTGCCCCTCCGTAAACTCAAATGATCAGAACTTCTACGCGGAGGTCCCATGCAAGAAACAACCCAGCAGTACATTCAACGCATTCTCGGCAACCTTGATGGCAAAGATCCGTTAAAAGTACAGCAGGAGACTTCCCGGCGACTAGAGAAAGTAGTTAAACAGCTCGGCAAATCTCAGCTGATGCGGCGTCCGGAAGCGGGCAAATGGTCCATCGCAGAAATTTTGGCGCATTTAGCCGATGCCGAGTTAGTCGCTAGTTGGCGCATGCGACTGATCCTCGGTAGTAACGGGGTTGCAATTCAGGCATTTGATCAGGATGTATGGGCAGATAAATTCCAATATGCGAAGCGCGATCCGCAGGTCTCACTAGAGACGTTTCGTTTACTGCGAGAAAACAATGTGCGGATGCTGAAGGCACTCCCTAAAGATTCTTGGGAAAACTACGGCATGCACCAGGAGCGCGGAAAAGAAACGATTGCTCACATGGTACGAATGTTTGCAGGACATGACCTGAACCATGTCTTGCAGGTGGAGAATATCGCGAAAGAAGTGCGACGAAAGCAGAAGCGGAGCTGAATGCCAACTCTTCTGTGCAAAAAGCATCAAACTTGGTCTATCTCAATTCCTAAAAAGCAGTTATATTAGTTTCGCTCCGCGATTCCCTGACGACAATTGACCTGGGTTGATGGCTCGGAAAGCCAGTTCCACCATCTCGCAGGAGGAGTTGTATCCGCATTCCGACGACGACGTGCGCGCTGACCTGAATGATGCGCGGCTGGTCGATCTCGATGTGGACGAGGAATCACCATTCCTTCGCGCTCAGAAGCGCGTCTCGGTTCGTCGAAATTCAGTCTCCAAGAAAGCCGCTACCTACCTCGGCTGGGGTCTCTTAGCAACCGTAGTCGTGTTCTTCGGGAGTGTGACGGTGGCGGCTGCGTATCACTACGGCGAACGTTCGTGGCGATTCAGGATTGAGTCAAGCGACGATATTGAAATTAGCGGCCTCGAAGATGTGCCTCGATCGCAAATCATTGAGGTCATGGGCGGAGACATTGGTCGCAACGTCTTCTACGTTCCGCTGACGCTTAGAAAAAAACTGCTGGAGCAGATTCCCAGGGTGGAGTCAGCCAGCGTGATGCGTTTCGTGCCCAATCGCCTCAAGATCGTAATCAAAGAGCGCACTCCGGTGGCTTTCGGGCGAATCGGCTCCAAGATTTTCTTGATCGACAGCACCGGCGTTCTGATGGATCCTCCGGTCACCAGTAAAAAAAGGTTTTCTTTTCCCGTAATTTTGGGGATGAGTCTAGCCGAGCCGCAATCGATGCGGACACTGCGAATGAAAACCTACAACCAGGTCATAACGGGGCTTGACTCGACCGGAGCGCATTATTCAAAGGATCTTAGTGAGGTTGACCTCTCCGATCCCGACGACGTAAAGGTTTTGACGGACGATTCTGCCGGTCCGGTTCTGGTGCATCTGGGCTCTTCTGACTTCCTGGATCGTTTCAAAATCTACATCACGCATGTGCAGGAATGGCGACGACAATTTGCACGCTTAGATTCGGTCGACTTGCGTTATGAACACCAGATTGTCGTGAACCCCGATTTGCAGGGCGCCGCGAAACAGGCGCCAATGTCAGCATCGGCAGTGCGGGCTGCCATGGCGGTGGGTGTGAAACCGGCGGCCTTGATCAGCCATGAAGTGCAGAAGGCAAGCATTTCCGCGGCATCTCCGAAGATTGCCAAAACAGGCGTGCCCAAAAATCGGGCAGCCAAGCATCAACGTGCAAAGCTGGCGCGGAAGCAAGCAGTAGGCAAGACCACTGGACAAAAGCCAGCAACCGTCTCAGCTTCATCCCTACCCGCAGGCAGTGGTACGGCGAAACTGAATAAACCGAGTCCGGGAATACTGAAAGGGCAGCAGTAAGGATGGGTAATCAGTACGGGAGATTCATCACGGCCATCGATGTAGGTAGCGCGAAAACCTGCGTAATGGTCGCGGAGGTTGGGGACAACGGCTTGCGATATCGCGGCCATGGTCTGACCGAATCGCGTGGTTCCCGCAAAGGGATCATTGTCGATCTGGAGAAAGCCATCACCTCGATTCAAAACGCAGTCGAACAAGCCGAAAACGCGAGCGGAGCCCCTATCGAACGAGCCCTGGTTGGGGTGGCGGGCGCACATGTACGCGGCGTCAATGCACATGGTGGTCTTAGCCTGGGCAGCCGGGCCCGAGAGATTGCACGTGACGAGATTCGCTCGGCGGTCGACAAAGCGCGTGCCATTGCGCTGCCCGCAGATCGTGAAATTCTGCATTTGCTGCCGCAAGAATTCATACTCGACCAGCAGAGCGGAGTGCATGATCCGCTAGGCATGATGGCAATGCGTCTCGAAGTCCGGGTTCATATGGTGACCGCCGCCAGTGCCCCAACTCAGAACGTGATCACTGCCGTAAACCGCGCCGGAGTGCATGTCGACGATACGGTTTTCGAGCCGCTAGCGTGCGCCGATGCTGTGCTTCGCAACGAAGAGCGTGAACTGGGTGTCTGTCTGGTGGAAATGGGGGCGGGTTCGACCAGTTTAATCGTTTTTCAGGAGGGCGCGGTCATTCACACTGCGGTGATTCCAATCGGCGGTGATCACTTTACCAGTGATCTCTCTCTGGGGTTGTGTACCCCGCTTGGCGACGCCGAGAAAATCAAGAAGGCTCACGGCAGCGTCGTGGTTACCCTTATTCCCGAACAGAATGAGATCGAGGTTCCTTCGGTCGGCGACCGGCCATCACGGCTCATTATGCAGCGGATGATTGGAGAGATTCTGGAGCCTCGGGCCCGCGAACTTTTTGAAATGGTACGCGACAATTTGCGCCAGAGCGGCACATTTGACGTTTGCATTGCCGGCATCGTGCTCAGCGGCGGTGGTTCCAGGCTGGCAGGGATTGCGGACGTTGCCGAAACGGTCCTACGTCGGCCCATAAGACTTTCCTGGCCGATGCCGCTGGCGAAAATGCCTGCCAGCCTGGCTGAACCGGAATACGCAACTGTACTCGGAATGATGTTCTACGGGCATCGTGCGCGCCTGGCGCGTGGCGCGCAAGATACTCGGTGGAGCTCAAGGTTGGTCAATTTGTTTGCTCGAAAAGGAGCATAAAGACAGAAGTCGTAGTCAGGAGTCAGGAATCTGTAGTCAACAGGGGAAAAGGACGTCAATCTACGCCGGAGTCGACATGAAAAACGAAAACGATATTCGCATTAGTTTCAACGAAGAGGCCCGCAACGACGCCAAGATCAAGGTTATTGGTGTGGGTGGGGGTGGCGGCAACGCCGTGAACCGCATGATCGATGCCGGCATGGAAGGTATCGAATTTATTACCGCAAATACCGACTTGCAGGCGTTGCGCATGTCCCGGGCGCCGATGAAGATTCAGCTCGGAGTAAAGCTGACCAACGGCCTGGGTGCAGGCGCAAACCCGGAGGTCGGCCGTAAGGCCGCGCTCGAGGATTCGGACAAGATCATTGAGGCCCTTGAAGGCGCGGATATGGTCTTCGTCACCGCGGGTCTCGGAGGTGGCACTGGGACTGGAGCCGCGCCGATCATTGCTTCGCTCGCTAGCGAAATGGGTGCTCTCACGGTGGCAGTCGTGACCAAGCCTTTCGCATTTGAAGGCAAGCGGCGTATGTCGCAAGCCGATCGCGGTATTGCGGAGCTGATGGAATCGGTTGACACGACCATCGTCATTCCCAATGAGAAGTTACTGGCGGTCGCCCAGGATGCGGGATTCTTTGAATCATTCCGCGTCGCCGACGATATCCTTCGTCAAGGCGTGCAGGGAATCTCGGACATCATTACGATACCCGGCATCATCAACCGCGATTTTGCCGATGTGAAAGCGATCATGTCAGGAATGGGCTACGCGGTTATGGGCACTGCGACGGCCAACGGCGCACGGCGCGCAACCGAAGCGGCACAGAAGGCAATCGCGTCGCCATTGCTCGAAGCGGGGGCGATCGACGGGGCGCGGGGAATTCTAATCAACATCACCGGATCGGCTTCGCTGAAACTGGCCGAGGTGCAGGAAGCCTGCACTATCATTCAAAGCGCAGCCCACGAAGACGCCAACATCATCTTCGGTGCGGTGATGGACGACAAGACGAAGGATGCGGTGAAGATTACTGTGATCGCTACTGGGTTCAAGGATTCGGACGTGCGCCGGCGGCGTCTGGAGAGCCAAGCGACCTTTGTACCGCGTCGTGATGAGGAGGAAGAATTTGTTGAGGCGGAAAGCGACGTCGATCCTCTGCCTCCACCTCCACCGCCAATGGTGATGGAGGGGGCGGGCACCCAAGTGGTCACGCCACCGCCTTCCGATGGGCTGGATGCGATGCGTACGGCAATGATTGCGAACTTCGAGCAAGCGGATCTGGATGTGCCGGCGTTTCTGCGCAAGCGGAACTAGGGTAGTCGGCTACAACGCTTACAAACCAGGAGCAGGTTCGCGCCTGCTCCTTTTCTGCAACCTCGCTGACCTGCAGAATATGCACCCGTTAAGTAACTCTCGCGAAGTTACCAAAGGCGGATGCCTGCTGCCAAGAATCCTGTAACTCTCACGCTGCCAACTGTTTACTGAAATGGAGACTGGCGCCTCCCGGCACTACTTTCCCATTGCGCGGGTGCAGAAGAGTTTCATAACATCAGAGCAGCAGCAACAAAGGTGGATGACAGGGATATCCGCCATGGTGCTCGCATTGGGTGAAATTCCGGGGATGGGTGTTAGGGAAGTGAATCTGGGGAAATTTAGTTTGCGCTTCGCCGTTATCGTAATTTCAACGCTTCTTATCTGCCAGTTTTCCATCGCTGCTACCGTCAGCACCCGTTCTCTTACCCGGCGGAAGAAGTCGCAGGTCAGCGAGAGCCAACAAGCCAGGCGACACATGCACCGGCTTGTGCGCCGGCACGCGATCACAAGTTCACATCGTCGGCATCGCTACTACGAGCGCTTCTATACCAGTTCCTACGCGCAGGACATCGTCGAAGGCGATGTGACCGCCGGGGAAGATCCGATTGTGCGGCAAGCGGCAATTGACGCGCTGGGCAATATGAACGGGACCCTGGTCGCGATTGAACCGACCAGTGGCCGGATTCTCGCCATGGTGAATCAGAAGCTGGCATTATCGAGTGGTGCGCAGCCTTGCTCGACCATCAAGCTTTCCGTCGCGCTGGCGGCGTTGAGTGAAGGAATTATCACCAGAGAAACTGAGGTGCGCCTCGGCGGTGCTTATCGCATGAATTTGACCATGGCGCTGGCGCGATCCAACAACGCATATTTTGAAACCGTGGGCCGGGAACTTGGGTTCGAGAAGGTTGCATATTACGCTCATCAATACGGCCTGGGCGAGTTAGCAGGGTATGATATTGCGGGCGAGAAACTGGGAACCTATCCGGATCAGGAGATTTCCGCGAAACTTGGCGGCGTTGGCAAGATGTGCTCATTTGGTGAAGGTATTTCTATGACGCCGCTGCAACTCGGCGCCATGGTTTCGGCAATTGCAAATGGCGGTACGCTCTACTATCTGCAACACCCCACCACTCCTCAGCAACTCGCTGATTTCGAACCACGTGTCAAGCGCCGCCTGGATATCGCTCCTATCATCCCTGAAATCTCCTATGGCATGGCCGGTGCGGTGACCTACGGCACGGCTCGCCATCTACGTGTGAATTTCAGCGAAGAAGAAATCCTCGGCAAGACTGGGACCTGCTCTCATGCCGGTACCCGTTATGGCTGGTTTGCTTCCTACGCCAATACCGACGTGGGCAGAATCGTGACGGTCGTATTTCTTGAAGGTGGGCGTCCCACCTACGGGCCCAAAGCGGCAGAAATTGCCGGAGAGATGTATCGCAACCTATACGACCACAACTTCTTTGTTACCCGTCCAATACCTGCAGCGACCGTGACGGCCAAGCCGATAGCGACGTCTAACTGATTGCTCCGCGCAGGTTGCACGCATAACGCGATTACCGGCATTGCGACGAGCAGGTTCCTTGTCGCCACGCTCCTCGGAACGACAATTCTGTCGGGTGACTTGGTCGGAAGGCTCTTTTTAGTACTCCGCCAGCTCTCTCATAGCTCTGAAGAGGTCATCGGATTGAGGAAGAATTGCGTCTTCAAGTATGGGCTGGTAGGCAACGAACACGTCTTTAGCGGCCACCCGGCGGACCGGAGCATCCAATTGGTCGAATAATTGGTCAGCGATTCGGGCAGCGATTTCCGCGCCATACCCCCAGCTCAGAGTGTCTTCATAGGCAACGATCACGCGGTTAGTCTTGCGAACCGACGCGGCGATAGTATCCCAATCAAACGGATTCAGGGATCTCAAGTCAATCAATTCGACTTTGACCCCGTGCTCTCGCTCGATTTTTTGGGCTGCTTGCAAGGCGCGCGGAATCACCGCGCCATAGCTGATTAAGGTGATATCCGTTCCTGCCTGCACGACCTTGGCTCTACCGAATGGAACCATGTAATCAGGCCCTGGATAAGGTGCGCGGCCGAACGTTTCGCGGTAAAGACGCTTATGCTCGAGGAACAGAACGGGATCGTCGCAGCGGATAGCAGTCCGGAGCAGGCCGGCGGCGTCCAGCGCATTGGACGGGAACACAACCCGCAAACCTGGAATGTGGGTGAAAATGCTTTCGCCGCATTGCGAGTGATAAATTGCGCCGCCTGTGAGATATCCCCCAATAGCCACGCGAATTAGCGCTGGCGCCGAAAAGCCATTGTTTGACCGCCAGCGAATGAGCGGGAGTTCGTCGCGGAGCTGCAGCATTGCTGGCCAGATGTAATCAAAGAACTGAATTTCAACGACAGGCTTGAGACCGCGGGTAGCCATCCCCGTCGCGCGTCCGACGATGCTCGCTTCCGCCAGCGGAGAGTTGAAAACACGATCAGAGCCAAAGTCGCACTGCAGGCCGGCGGTAAGCTTGAAAACGCCGCCCTTGCCCTTGATCTGCTTCGCTTTGAGATATTGGTCCCGGCTGCAATCGGCTACGTCTTCGCCGAAGATCACGATGCGTTCGTCGCGTCGCATCTCGTCGCGCAGCGTAGCATTGATCAGGTCGGCCATGGTCTTTGCTGCTGACTTTTTGCCATCGGATGCCGCACTCGGCTCGGGCTGCGTATCAAATGCTGAGGAAATTGGATCCAAGTACGGCGAATAGATGTACTGGGTGACGGATTCCGGCTTCGGCGGCGCTGCCTCGAGGGCCTGATCGACGGCAGCCTGAAGATCTTCCTCGACCTGCTTTTCAACCCGATTGATGCCCTTTTCATCCAGAATACCTTCGCGCAGCAAGAACATCTGCATGCGCGTGATGGGATCGCGGGCGGCATCCTGCTGCCGCTCTGTATCTGGACGATAGAGTCGCTCGTCGTCTGAAAGGGAATGCGAATAGGGTCGGATTACATGCGCATGGATAAAGCTGGGCCCGCTGCGAGCCCGGCAATGTGCGACAGAACGTACGAAAGCGGCATAGGTTTCTACTGGGTCGGTGCCGTCGATTTCCTCAAAGTGAAAATCCGGGAAACTCGCCACCAGACGGGAAATATTGCCTCCTGCAGTCTGCACTTCAACTGGGACGGAAATAGCGTACTCATTGTCTTCAACGACGAAAATTACTGGTAGCTTGCGATTGGACGCGTAGTTCAGCGCCTCCCAGAACTCACCTTCGCTGGTTGTTCCGTCACCGAGCGAGACGTAAGTGACTTCATCGTTGTGAAAATGTACGTCCTTGAATTCGCGATAGTCGCCGGTTCCCTTGTGTGCTGCTTCTGGATGTGCGGCTAAATAAACGCCTGCTTCAGCACATCCGACAGCTTGCAAAATCTGCGAGCCCGTAGGAGAAGACTGCGTAACTATGTTGAGCCGAGGGATACTCCAGTGAGAAGGCATCTGGCGCCCGCCGGAACTGGGATCATCGGCTGCCCCCACGGCCTGCAACAACATGTCATAAGGAGCGACGCCGAGGGTGAGGCTTAGAGCCCGATCGCGGTAATACGGATAGAACCAGTCGTACCCGGCCTTAAGAGCAAACCCCGCAGCCACCCCCACGGCTTCATGTCCCGCTCCGGAAATCTGGAAGAAAATACGTTGCTGGCGCTTTAGGAGGATCTCGCGGTCATCTAGCTTACGCGAGGTGTACATGATCCGGTAAGCATCGATAAGCTGCTCGCGGGTCAGGCCCTGATATTTGCTCGCGACGTTTTCGGCGGATGCTCCCGCCGGCTTTGAGTAAACTTTGGTTGCCATTCCTCGCCCTTTTCTCCCCGACGCGAACTTCTATTGTAAATCCTGACTTCAGAATCAGAATACCGGTGGTAATCAGGGAGTCTGGAATGTCCGGCCTGCACGTCAAACTAGCGGTGCACTTTGAGACCGCAGGTTCCTGCGGCTATAATCGCGCCGTTATTCGCCCGGAGGGTAGATGAATCGACATAGGTTGGGATGGCTGTGCCTACCTCTTGCCGTTACTTACGTGTTTCTCTCGGCGCAAAACGAACAGCCGAGTTCCGGCACGCCCAAATTCAATCGCAAGGAAGTTATGGTGCCGATGAGAGATGGAGTTCATCTGCAGACGGCAATCTTCACTCCAGTGGATCAGCACGATCCGCTTCCGATTTTGCTCTTACGAACCCCTTACGGCGTCCCACAAAAATCGGAGGAACTAGAGAAAGCACCGGGACTTCAGGCCCTTATTCCAGACGGATACGTATTCGTTTACCAGAATCTGCGGGGCCGTTTTAAATCGGAAGGCACTTTCAGAATCTCCACGACTCCCCCCGACAAAAACGATCCGAAAGCGACGAGCGAGTCGAGCGATGCCTACGACACGATCGACTGGCTGGTGAAGAACGTTCCGAACAACAACGGGAAAGTTGGGATATTTGGAGTTTCATACAGTGGGCTGACGTCTGCGCTCGCGCTGCTTGAACCGCATCCGGCGCTGAAGGCAATTTCAGAGCAGGCTTCGCCTGCCGATCAGTGGATGAACGATGATTTTCACCGCTACGGTGCATTCCGGTTGAGCTATGGATTTGAATATTCGGTGATGGAGGAAGCCAGCAAGACGGAAAACACGCACTTCAAATTCGATACCTACGACACTTACCACTGGTACCTGAATCTTGGTCCGCTCTCGAACGCGAATTCCAAGTATCTACATGGTCAGATTGGCATGTGGAACAAATTTATCGAGCATCCCGATTACGACGCGTTCTGGAAAAAGGAGGCGTTCGTGAATTCATATGGCGAAGACACGGTGCCAATCCTTAATGTTGCCGGCTGGTGGGATCAAGAAGACCCGCAGGGGCCGTGGACGATTTACGCCAAGCTTGCCTCGGATGATCCCAAGCACAATGACTATATGGTTGCTGGGCCATGGAATCATGGGGGATGGCGGCGCAAAGATGGATCAAAGTTGGGTCTGGTCACCTTTGGCGGCCACAACACATCAGCCGAATATCGCGAGAATGTAGAGGCGCCGTGGTTCCGCTACTGGTTACATGGCAATGGAGAGCGTCCGAACTGGGCGGTTCAGACGTTTGAGACGGGATCGAATCAGTGGAGAACGTACTCGGCATGGCCGCCGGCGAACCTTCGGGAGACCGACCTTTATTTACAGGCAAACGGTGGGCTTGGTTTTGACAGGAACAAGAGTGGAGCGGGTTATGCCGAATACATCTCTGACCCGGCGGACCCAGTGCCTTATCGCAAGCGACCCATCTCTCCGACATATCCCGGAGGCGACTGGCCGGAATGGGAAGTTCAGGACCAGCGCTTCGTGGAGTGCCGGCCGGACGTGCTCACGTTCGAGAGCGCACCTGTGGATCACGATTTGAGAGCCGCGGGTGATTTCAAAGCAGATTTGTTCGCGTCCACTTCTGGAACCGACAGCGACTGGGTTGTGAAACTTATCGACGCTTATCCAGAGAATTACCAGGCGAACGCAACCGATGACGCTGATGAGGAGCACGGGCCGGCTCCCGGTCAATATGCAAAAAGCCTGAATGGGTACGAGTTAACCATTGCCGCGGAAGTGATGCGCAGCCGTTTTCGAAACAGCTTCGAGCATCCTGAGCCCGTGACAGCCAATAAAGTGATGGAGTTCAAAATTCCACTGCGCAGTCATGACCATGTGTTTCTGAAAGGCCATCGCATTATGATTCAGGTCCAAAGCACGTGGTTTCCACTCATCGATCGCAACCCGCAGACGTTTGTTTCGAACATCTATGAGGCTCAGCAGTCGGATTATGTGAAGGCTACACAACGGGTTTATTTCAGCCCGACGGAACCGTCGCACATAATTTTGCCGGTTTTGGAATGAGGAGATGATCGAACCCACTCAAGCAAAAACGGCTTGAGTGGGTCACACCACCGTATTGTTCTACTTTTCGGCGCGATCGACACAGCCAGCGCGAAATGAGCGGTCGTCCAGTCGATGAAGGTTTTGAATCATGGCCGGTCTGAGCAGCGGATAATGTTGGATCGTGAATAAATATTCTGCAATGAACCATAGCTGCTTTTCGGTGGTCATCCACTCAAGTTTCTCAAAACGCGCTAGGTTGACAGGTCGGGAAAACGTTCGCAGCGAGCGTTCCCGGCGCAGATTGAAATAGACCTCGAAATAGCTCATCGCCAACTCGCGTAATGAGCGATATACCGGCTCGCGATAGCGGCATCCCGTGTAGTTTGATTTCGCAATTGCACCCCAATGGCCGCGAACACGATAAATAGCGACGACGTGGTCAGTGTCGTGTTCGGCTTCGAGATCGAAAACCAGTGGAGGATAGCCATTCACGCGAAGCGCGGCGGCTGCGAAGGTTGCACCTTCAAAGCAATGTGAGATACCTTCGCGCAGGACACGGCGGGGAGACCAAGCGGTGTCCGCCAAGTGATAGGGCATATCATCCAGGAAACGCTGGATTCCGTGCGGATCTTTGAGGCTGCGCAGCTTGCGGAGTTCTGCTGGAGTGAATGCGCCTGTAGGATTAATCATTACCTTTTTGCCCACACACGGACGCGCTCCGCGTACACATGGAAGCTGATTTTGCAATCGAACTTGGAACTGACGATGAGACGCTCGAGATGCCTTGGCGAGGTGTTGACAATGGCCCAACATATCACGATTTGAAGCGCCACCCCGAGTATCTGACTCGGATCGAAGAAGCGGTCAGTTGCCCAGAATTGGGACAGTTCCTGGCTGCGCTGAATTCACCTGCAACATTGCTTGAAACCGCGAAATGCGATGTTTGGTCCAGCACAGAAATGAACCCTGAGGAAGACGTTTTTGGAGCCTCACATAAGTGCGGTTCCTACATCGATGTTTTGTTCTCGGATGAGACGCGATACTCCCTCTCGTCTTATGAACAATTCGCAAAAGGGCTTGTACAGCTGCTCAAGAGGGCCCCGGAGATTCCAGCGTCGGCCGAGTTCCTTATTCGACGCTGCTACTACCATGCGGATACTGAAATGCGGGATGGCCTCTACATCACTTTCTACCTATTTGGATATGGGGATGATGAGGTGCAGGCGAGGCAGGGCTGGGCGATTGCACTGAAGTTGGTTGAGAACGCAATCAGGCAAATAGCAAGATCGTCGCGATGATACCTTCGCCACGTTAAGATTGTGGTGTGGGGACTTCGAAGATCACGCCAGCAGAGTTCATTCCTCATCGCGTTTTTCGCGGCGGTCATGCTCAGACACTCGCTAGCTTTTTCCTCCCTCGGCGAATTGAGTTATCTGCTCCCGAAGAGCGTTACATAGAAGTTGAGCCTGGAGTTTCTGTTCTGTGTCACTGCCATTGGCAGCCGAAACGGCGAAGCGCGCTGACGGTCCTGATCGTCCACGGCTTGGAGGGTTCCAGCGATTCCCAATATATGTTGGGGCTGAGCGCGAAGGGCTGTGCTGCCGGCATGAATGTAATACGCATGAATCAGCGAAACTGTGGTGGTACAGACGGGCTTTCTCCGACACTGTATCACTCGGGACGTTCACAGGATGTGGCGGCGGTGGCCCGGAACTTGATTGATCGTGACGATATAGAGAGATTTGCGCTAGTGGGATTCTCGATGGGTGGCAATCTGGTTTTAAAAACTGCCGGCGAGTGGGGGATGGATGGTCCACATCAGTTTGCAACTGTTGCGGCGGTTTGTCCGTCACTTGATTTGGCAGCCTCGGCAGATGCCCTGCACTTGCCGTTCAATCGGATTTATGAACTGTACTTTATATGGAAGCTACGCCGGCGTTTTTTGGCCAAGGCGCGATTGTTCCCCGAGAAGTTTGACAGCAATCGTGTGCGAGGAATCACCAGCCTTCGCGATTTCGACGACAAGATCACCGCGTACTACAGCGGGTTTGATGGCGCTACGGATTACTATGCACGCGCGGCGGCTGCGAATGTTATCGACCGGATTGCGGTTCCCGCCCTGATCCTTCATGCCGCGAACGATCCGTTCATTCGGATTACCGAGGAAAGCAGGCAAAAAATTAACGCCAATCCTCATATTGATTTTATGGAGACGATCGATGGCGGCCATTGTTCGTTCCTGGCCAATCCTGATGGAGATGACGGTCGATGGGCAGAGCAAAAAGTTATGAGCTTCCTGCAGCAGATCTCCACTCCTTTGCCTTAAGCGTCGGCGGGTTTTCGCATCCATGCCAGCTTCTGCCAGCCATGTCCTTTCCAACTCGTCCGAACAATCGATAGAAAAAGCATGGCAAGAAAAACTGTGACCAGGCCACGAGATGCGCTGGCAATATCCTGAGATCGCTTGGGAAGAATCGAAAGGCGTCCGTACACGAATTCGATGTGGACCCAATAGACGAGCAGTGAAGTCTGGCCCATCTGAGCCAGGGGACTGAAGACCCAGAGTCCAGGGCCCCAGCGGCACCAAAAGTAAGCCCCCGCGAGGATGAGCAGCAGCAGCCCGACGCGAATCATGAAGAAATTCGGGCTCGTGTGCCAGAAATCGTACACAGAGTAAAGGCGTGCTGGTCGATGATCGAACCATTGTGCGACATAGATCAGAATCAAGCCGTTTACTGCAGCCAGGACGAAAGCGGATATTGGCTTACGCCTCGGCCAGTCGCTCAGGAGGAAAAATCCAGTTGCTAAGCCGACGAAGGCGAATCCAGTCCAGGGGAAAATAGGAAAGACCCATGGCTGCGGCTGACCGAGGTTGTGAACGCCATTGATATAGGACTCAACAGGCCAAGGCAGCCGATCCGGACGCCAGGTAGTCCAGAAAAGGGGGGTAAGCAACGAGATCGCGAGCCCGGTTGCCAATGATCCGAGCACCAGCGAAAGCCTACGCCCGGTCACGCTTAGGACAATCCAGCAAAGGACAGCCATCAGCATCATGGAAATGCCGATGGTGTTCAGAATATCGACACGGAACAGATCACTCCATGGCGCCCATGGCCACGCGATCAGAAATTCCTGCAGCCTGAACAGCAACCCGAAGCCGAAGATTTCTGCACCTCTTCGGAAAGTTGTACGTGCGATCTGCGGAACAGGCCGCCCTTTGTCGCGCAGCTTTTGAATGACGATTGCGAACGAGATTCCCGCCAGAAACAGAAACAGAGGAGCTGGCAGAGTTCCGCCCAACTGGGACCACATGAAGAACTTGGATTTACGCGCATTGCCACCTAGCCATGAATCGTAGCAATGAGTCTGGAACATCAGAACGCAGGCCAAGCCACGCATCCAGTCGATGTACGAGAGGCGGGATGAACTCGGGACTGGCATCAGCAGTTCTCAAGGCGGAGTATATAGGAAGAGGCTAGATGTTCAGGATTCGTTGGGAGTTATGACGGACGTGACGCGGATCACAGAAATAGGTTAGCGAAGCTTTTATATTCAGAGCTGGCGATAAGCCCCACCGTTCAGGTCTTGGTGCTTACTAGGTTATAGCCGGTCGGAAATGGGTTCCTACTGGGCGAGGTTTATCGCCGTTTTCACCATATCGCAATTGTTGTTTCTTGCAACATCTTTTCTTTTGTGCATTTTTCGGCAAAGGTCTGATTTCATTTGCTCCGCCAGCTTGTCATTTCCCGTAAGTTCTGCAAAAATAACTGGTTGTTCCATCCTTGGTAAACGCAATAGAAAGGAAGCAAAGCTCTGTGTTGATGATACGTTTGACGCGTGTAGGTGCGCGTAAGCAGCCCCAGTATCGAGTGGTGGTGATTGAGAAGGAGCGTGCCCGTGACGGTCGGCCGGTTGAGGTCGTGGGCACTTACAATCCTCGCACTAATCCCGCCAGCATCGAATTGAAGCGCGAGCGGATTGACTACTGGATCTCGAAAGGCGCGAAGATGTCGGACCGCGTTAGCAAGATCGTCTCGAAACCAGCCCCCGCGACCACCGCTTCGGTTGCCTGATAGCCGCGCATCATTCAACTCATAAGAATGCAAAATGGGTGATCAAACAAGTGACGTGCGGCTTTTGGTCGAGCAAATCGCGAAGATGCTCGTAGATGCACCCGACCAGGTTGCGGTGAATCAGATCGAGGACGAAACGACTGTGCTTGAACTGACGGTGGCACCGAACGAAGTTGGCAAGGTGATCGGCAGACAAGGACGGGTGGCGCGAGCGTTGCGTTCACTAGTGAATGCGTCGGGAATCCGAGCGCACAAGCGTTTTGAACTCGAAATTCTCGAATAAAATTCTGGCAATGGACCAGCATCCGCCGGCATCGGTCGAGGAGTTCATTACCATCGCCTGTGTTCTAGGTACGCACGGACGGTGCGGCGAGGTGGTAATCCAATCGCGCAGCGATGCGCCGGATCGATTCAAGGCTGGGATGAAGGTTTCGGCTCTGGCGGAAGATGGGAGCCGGCGCGAACTCGAGTTACAAGAACTTTGGCTGCACAAACATAACCTGGTTCTGAAGTTTTCCGGGATCGATTCGATCTCGGAGGGAGAAATGCTAGCTGGCTGCGAATTACAAGTTAAACGCTCGGAGCGTGCGCAGCTTGAAGCAGGTTGGAGCTACATCAGTGATTTGATCGGCTGCACGATTTTCAACGCAGACCATGTGATCGGAAGAATTGTTGATGTGAGACTTGGCGCAGGAGAAGCACCCTTGCTGATCGTGCAAATGTCAGCAAGAGAGATCGAGATCCCTTACGCGGAGGCGTATGTGCAAAGCGTAGAGATGGATCGTAAGGAAATCAGGCTGCTTCTGCCGGAAGGAATGCTCGATCTTGACGCGCCTCTGACTGACGAGGAGAAGCTGCAGCAAAGAAGGAGTCTTAAGTAGCTGGTGGTTGGTAGGCAGGAAATCGCATTGACGAGGTACCAGCTACCACTTACCAGCTAATATGCGGATTGATCTGGTTACCATCTTCCCCGATTTTTTTCGCGGGCCACTGGACTACGGAATCATTCGCAGGGCGCGGGAAGCTGGTCTGGTAAGCGTTGAAGTGCACGATTTGCGCGGTTTTGCGCACGATCGGCACCATACGGTGGATGATCGCCCATTTGGCGGCGGCGAAGGCATGGTGATGAAGCCCGAGCCGATCTTTGAATGTGTTGAAACGTTACGCATCACACCGCGTCAGACAAGAGTATCGAGCACGGCTAAAGAGAGTGTCATTTTGTTGTCGGCGCAGGGCAAGGAATTCGATCAGCGGCAGGCCGAACAGCTCGCGCAGTTGGAGCGGGTAGTTCTGATCTGCGGTCGCTACGAAGGTGTGGATGAGCGCGTGGGTGAATACTTAGCTGATCATGAATTATCGGTAGGCAATTACGTCCTGAGTGGGGGCGAGATTGGCGCGGCTGTCATTGTGGATTGCATTACGCGATTAATTCCGGGTGCTGTCGGTAACGAGGCGTCAATTCGCCAGGAGTCGTTTACGGTACGCGAGCACCTGAAACGCGATGAACAGCCGGATTCTACGTGCGGTTCGGCGGGGCTGCTCGATTATCCGCATTACACGCGTCCAGCTGATTTTCGTGGGATGGTAGTTCCGGAGGTGCTGTCGTCGGGCAACCATGACGACATCCGACGCTGGCGCCGGCGTTCCGCATTACAGAAGACGCTGCGCAACCGCCCTGATCTGTTGCAAACAACCGTGCTCAGCGACGAAGATAAGAAATTACTGGCCCAGATCGCGGGCGCAGAGAACCTTGAAGGAAAAAATCATGTCGAACCTCATCATTGAAAAGTTATTGGCGAAGACAAAACGGACCGATTTTCCCAAGTTTGCCCCTGGCGATTCCGTGCGTGTGCACGTGAAGATTAAGGAAGGCGACAAAGAGCGCCTCCAGGCATTCGAAGGCGTCGTGATCAAGCGGACCCACGGGCCCCAAGCCAGTTTCACGGTGCGAAAGATCAGCTTCGGCCACGGCGTAGAACGCATTTTCCCAGAGAGTTCTCGCGTCATCGATAAGATCGAACTCGTCCGATCCTCCAAAGTGCGCCGGGCCAAGCTTTACTACCTCCGCAGTTTACGAGGCAAAGCCGCTCGTCTGCGGGATGTCGAACGTGAGCAGCCGATGGCTGAAGCAGCCACGAGGTAAGTCAAGGGCGCCGCAATATAAGCCTTTGCGGTGCCCGTTTGCCCTGAACTCTCCACCCAGATGCAAGCTAGGTTGCTAACCTAACCCTGTCTTTCTGCAAAAAATCTGTACACCCTCTTGACAGTGTGAGTATAATTCGCTGGTCTACTTATCGGACCAGTTGGAGCCAAGGTGCCAGAAGAGAGTGTTCAGTTAGGGTTCGAGTCGATTCGGCGCAACAAGGTGTATGAAGAAGTTGCGCGGCAGCTCGAGCGGATGATCCTCAAGAAGCTGCATCCTGGCGACAAACTTCCTTCCGAGCGTGAATTAGCCGAGACTTTAGGCGTCAGTCGCAGTTCAATCCGTGACGCTATTCGCAGCTTAGAGTTGGTCGGCTTGGTTGAACCACGCCAGGGTTCTGGAACCGTGGTCCGGGAAATCTCGGCAGACACCGTGATGAATCCACTCACGAACGTGCTCCGCCACAAGGTTGAGCTGGTCACCGAACTCATCGATTTTCGTAAGATGCTCGAGCCGCCTCTCGCCGGCCGGGCGGCAACTCATGCGACGGAAGAAGAACTGGCTGAGATGGAAGAGATTCTGCGCCGCCAGGAAAGCAAGTTCCGAGCCGGACAACTTGCCATCGAGGAAGACTCCGAGTTTCATTACGCGATTGCGATGGCTTCGGGAAACAGCGTCGTGCTGAAAGTGCTCGATGTTCTGATGGATCTCCTTCGGGATACCCGCGAGCGATCGCTACAGACCGAAGGCCGCCCACACAAGTCACTTGCGGGTCACCGCAAAATACTGGCTGCGATTAAAAAACGAGATGCGGAAGCGGCTAGGGCCGCGATGCGCCGCCACATCGAAGACGTTGAAGAAATTGTGCTGAACGAGTCTCAATAATATGGAGGTTTTACATGGGCCATCTTTTCGCAATTGAGGTTATTTATCGTGGAGTTTTCCAAAAAACTCTGGGCACGCGACTTACTCGCGGCGTGGTCCTTGCTGCTCACCACGACGGAAAAGTTGGAATCTCGTTCGGCCGCTACGGCGACAGCCCGGAGCGTAATGGCATTCCAGCGAAGAGTTTTGCCATTGTAGCAAGCGACCAGCAGACGCTCGAAGAGGGCATGGCGAAGTACGAGCCCAAAGAGGTCGATGTGACCATCGTCGTTGATGACACACTCTGCAAAGGAGTTGAGTCGTGGGCATGGTACGGTTTGCAACCGGCGAATAAGCTGCTGAAGCCGGGTGGGACTTTGATCGTTACGTCGCTCGAAAAGCCCGACACCATTCTCGAGATGGTGCACCGCAAGGAAGCTCCTTACAACCTGGTGGTCTTGCGTGGCAAGCCAAGTTTCTCGGGTTTGTGGGTCTACAAAGATGATCACACAGATGTTCGAATCCTGGGTGCCCTGGCAAAGATCCTCCCCGATCTGTTCAGTCTCAAGTCAGTCCAGAAGACGATTGTTGAAGAATGGAAAGACCCGGTAAAAGCTGAATCCGCAGCTCGCTCGTATGAGCGTTTGAACAGCACGGCTGTGAAGCCGAATCAAGGCAATACTGAAACTCCATACAAATTTGACCTCCCGAAGTGGCACGAAATGGGTGAAGGCATTGCGATTCCGTGCATTCCTGCGGGCGGTGCCGTTGAAGATCCAACATCGCATGCCGAGGGCGGCTGGCGTCCGGACCGAAATCCGACATTCAAGAAATACACGACGCGCACCATGCGTCCAGTGGTTAACTTCGATACTTGTATCAAGTGCACCCTGTGCTGGCTGCATTGTCCGGATTCCTGCTTCGATGTAACTCCGGAAGGTTTATACGACGCTAACATGGTGGCGTGCTGTGGTTGCGGTGTTTGCGAAGCCGTCTGCCCGGTCAAAGATTGCGTGACCATGGTGAACGAGTCGGAATTCACCAACAACGATAGCCAGTGGGAAGATTGGAGAAAAGACAAGCCCGGGTACCAGGCTTGGCTGGCGGACAAGATCAAGACCAAAGAGGTTCGCTCGCATGGTTTCCGCTATCGTGGGCAGTACGAAGAGCAGGTTCCTGAAGAATTGGAAATTGCAAGACAGGGTTAATAGAGCTGCTTAGCCGGCGAGATGCTGGCTTTTACAGAGGAGAGCATATTTTATGGCGACGGCCACAGTTGTTGAAGAACAGCGCGGACTAGAAAAAACTGCACTGATAACGGGGAGCGAGGCAATTGCGGTGGCATGCCAACTCGCGGACGTGGATGTAATCACGGCTTATCCAATTCGACCGTATGACACGGTCATGCAGTACGTTGCCAAACTCGTGTCGAACGGCGAAATGGATTGTGAGTACATCGTGGCCGAAGGCGAGCACTCGCAGTTTGAAATCGTCAAGCACGCATGCGCTTGTGGCGCACGCGTGTTCTGTGGCAGCAGCGGTGTGGGTTGGATGTACGCGATGGAAGCGCTGACCGTCACGCCTGCTCTTCGCGTCCCTCTGGTTTGTATGGTGGGCAACCGTGCTTTGGACGATCCGGGAGCATTCGGCGTCGAGCACAACGATGCGCTCACGGTGCGCGATCTGGGCTGGCAATTGGTTTGGGTCGATAACGCGCAAGAAGCGCTGGATACGGCGCTGATTGCGTATCGCGTTTCCGAGGATCGGCGCATCTTTTTGCCATGCGCTATCAGTTGCGACGGCGCATTCCTAACGCACTCGCAAGCTTTAGTGACAATTCCATCGCAAGAGAAAGTTAACGAGTTCCTCCCCCGGTATAACCGAGCAGACCTCCTCCTCCATCCGGATAACCCCATCACGGTAGCCCCCCAAGGCAATGAAGACTGGGTCATGGAAATCCGGCGACAAAACTACGCTGCGATGGAACGTGTTTCGGATGTGATGCGTGAAGCCTATGCTGATTTTGAGCGTATCTTTGGACGCTCCTATGGCAACCCGTTCTTCGAAGAATACGAGACAAAGGATGCCGATATCGTGCTGATGGGCATGGGTACGCTGTCGACGCCAGTGAAAGTAGCCATCCGGCAGATGCGAAAAGAAGGCAAGAAGGTAGGTTTCGTGCGCATGCGCTGGTTCCGGCCATTTGCGGCGGAAGAATTGGCGAAATCGTTGCAACGTTTCAAAGCGATCGGGGTAATTGATCGTGATTATTCCTTCGGTTCGCCGTATATGAGTGGTGTGTTAACAAACGACGTTCGTACTGCGCTCTATTCGGCTCCGGGACCGAAGCCACCGGTCTTGGGCTTCATCGCCGGATTGGGTGGACGTGAAGTTACAGTTCCGGATGTCGAGAAAGTAACTGAATACGTCTACGAGGCGGCAGCAGGCAAGAAGCAGCCTCTGACCAGATGGATTGGGTTGCGGGAATAACTGCAAGCGAGCCCAAACTGAGGCTGAAAGAGAGCTTCAAGACATTCACGAAAGTTTTGCTGATGTGTTGTGACCATCAGAAAGGATGCGGAGTTTATGGCAACGTACATTCAGATTGATCCGACTCAGAAGTTGGATCCGTTCAAGTCAGTGAAGAAGCTGCCCCTGGAGGAATTCTTTACCTCGGGACACCGGACATGCCAGGGCTGCGAGTCGGCTCTCGTGATGAAAATGATGGCGAAAGCCGCAGGCCCACGAACTATCGTTTTGGGAAGCACGGGCTGCATGTATGTGGCGAACACCACGTACTACAGCACTTCATGGGTTGTGCCATGGATGCATACGCAGCTTGGCAGTAGTGGGTCGGCAGCTCTTGGCACTTCAGCGGCCTTGAAAGCGCTCATGCGCAAGGGCAAGATGAAGAAGGAGCCGATCAATGTGATCGCGTTCTGCGGCGACGGCGGTGGTGCGGACATGGGCGTGGGCGCAATATCGGCTACGCTTACGCACGCGGAATACAACTGCTTGATCCTGATGTACGACAACGAGTCCTATGCGAATACTGACATTCAACTTTCGGGCAGCACTCCTTGGGGCGCGAACACAACGTTCAGCACGCCAGGCAGTGTGAAACGAATCATGCACCGCCGCTGGAAGAAGAACATGGCCGGAATGATGGCCGCCGGACACCCGGAGTGCAGATATGTATCAACTATTTGCATGTCCTATGGGCTGCATGGCATGAATTCGATCCGCAAAGCGCTGGCGATTGGCGGACCTACCTTCATCCATTCGCTTGATCCGTGCCCAAAAGGTTGGGATTACGATCCTTATCTATCGCATGAAATGGGGGAGTTGGCCGTAAATACGGGCGTATGGCCCCTCTATGAAGTGGAAGATGGCGTGCTTCGGCTGACCGGCAGGACACAGCAGATTGCCCGCGGAAAGATTAAGCGGCAGCCAGTTCGAGATTATTTATTAAAGCAGGGACGATTTGCGCACTTTACTAACGATGATATCGACTATTTCCAAAATAAAGTCGATGAGATGTGGGAGAAGTGGCTAGTCCCGGGTGTAATTCCATTCCGGCACGAGGTTGAAGGAGACGGCGGTCCTTCAGAGTAATCGGGCGCTGCTCGGGTCTCGTTTACTTCATTCTCGGCTAGAAGGGGCCACAGACAACTCGGGACTGGTGTTTTGGCAAATGGAGTACTCAGTCTGCGAGACACGCTAGGAGGTGTGTCTATGGCTACTACACTCGAGACAACGGTTGCCCAACCGAAAGTCATTAATCGCTGGATTCAGTTAATCGCGGGCGTAGTCGCGATGATGGCCATCGCGAATCTTCAATACGCCTGGACCCTGTTCACTACCCCTTTAACCAAAAGCATGCACGCGACCTTGGCCGCCGTGCAGGTGGCCTTCGCGGCATTTATCCTTTGCGAAACCTGGTTAGTGCCGTTCGAGGGTTATCTCATCGATCGCCTCGGTCCCCGTCTGGTCATCGGCATCGGCGGAATTCTGGTAGGTCTTGGCTGGATCGGGTCGGGAATGGCGAGCAGCCTCAATGCCCTCTATGTCTGGTACTCCATCGGGGGAATTGGCGCCGGAGCAGTTTACGGCGGATGTATGGGCAATTCTCTGAAGTGGTTTCCTGATCACCGCGGCATGTGCGCCGGGATCACTGCCGGGTCATACGGTTTAGGAACGGCACTGACCGTAGCACCCATCGCCAGCATGATGAAGACCTCTGGATACCAGCACACTTTCGTCGTCTGGGGCGTCATCCAGGGCATTATCGTTTTTGTTGCCGCCATGGCGATTGTGGCCCCGCCGAAAGGATGGCTGCCGAAAGGATGGACTCCGGCTAGCTCGAAAGTGAGGACGTCCACCTACGATATGACCTATGTGCAGATGCTGAAGCAGCCGTCATTCTATGCGATTTACGTCATGATGACGCTGGTTGCTTTCGGCGGTCTGGTGGTTACGGCTCAGATCAAACCCATTGCGGCGTTCTACAAAGTCGATAAGGTTATCGTACTGTGGGGCATGTCGGCCTTGGTGGTCGCCATCGAATTGGACCGCATCCTGAACGGTCTGTGCCGGCCATTCTGGGGCTGGGTCTCTGATCACATCGGACGCGAAAATACGATGTTCATCGCGTTCCTGGGTCAGGCTTTGGCTGTGGTAGGTCTGCTCAAGTTGATTACGCATCCGCTGATGTTCGTGCTGATGACTGGCTTGTGTTTCTTCGGATGGGGCGAGATCTTTTCGTTGTTTCCATCCATCGTTGGAGACCTGTACGGTAAAAAATGGGCCACGACCAACTACGGCATTGTTTACACCGCGAAAGGCTTGGCGTCGATCTTTGCGGGACCGGTTGCTGCAATGGCGAGCGTCAAGACGGGTTCGTGGATGGGGATTTTCTGGGTCATGATTGCTTGCAACGTGGTTGCTGCATTTATGGCACTACTGTGGCTGAAACCACTCGCGGCGCGTACCATAGCAGGTACGCAGTCGCTGGCGACACCAAGCCTTCAGCCTGCCACACCTCAGACAGCCAAAGGGGTGGCTTAGGCACAGGCAAAATTGCATCTGTTTCTTGAGCGGGGCCGCAGCTTAAACTCGGCCCCTTTCTTCATGGGTAGCAGAATAGAATGTTTCGTCATCTCCTCAGCTCGCGCGCATTTCCCTTTTTTTGTCGGCTTGGATAGGATGACTGCCATGCATCCAGTTCCAGAATATGGCAGACATCACACTTCACGTAAACGGTAGCGAGCGCAAGGTGAGCATCGCGCCAGATGCCCCGCTACTCTGGGTTCTTCGCGATACCCTCCAGTTAACAGGCACGAAATTCGGCTGTGGCGCCGGCCTGTGCGGCGCCTGTACGGTGCACCTCGATGGAGCCGCTGTTCGGTCGTGTTCGCTGCCTGTTTCCCAGGCATCAGGAAAGAACATCACGACCATTGAAGGATTATCCGCCAATGGCTTGCATGGTCTACAGCAAGCCTGGATCGCGGAGCAGGTTCCGCAGTGCGGGTATTGCCAGACCGGACAAATCATGGCCGCCGTCGCTCTGCTGGCTAAGACTCCGCATCCCACCGACGACCAGATTACGCAAGCGATGAACGGCAATCTTTGCCGCTGCGGAACGTACGACCGCATTCGACGGGCGATTCATCGCGCCGCGGGAGGCAAATAAATGAGC
>Ga0070731_10001211_pt1 | contig 27831 bp, 27 predicted proteins | sample Coa_R1_2_FD_66448 | JGI IMG/M metagenome (GOLD analysis project Ga0070731, IMG submission 66448) | Surface soil microbial communities from Centralia Pennsylvania, which are recovering from an underground coalmine fire - Coalmine... | ecosystem: Environmental > Terrestrial > Soil > Unclassified ... | reverse complement strand
CGCCGCGGCGTGAAAGCTGCGCATGCCGAACGCTATCCGCGCGGCGATCATCAGCGCAACCGCCGCCACCTGCACCGCGATAGACCACCAGTGGTGGCCGACCACCTGGTGGCGCAGAAAAAGACCAGCGATGCCGGCGACCATGAGGGCGAGGGCGCCGACCGACCCCCATTTGAGCACTGCGGAAGATTAGCGCAAGAGCACAAGCGAATCTACCGCCACCGCGCCGTCCGGTCGACCACCCGGTGACCTGTTGCGAGCTCCAAGGATGTCGCGGTTGACAGCACGAAAATTATGGCTACAATGTAGTTATAGTGGCAGATGTCCTTGGCGCGTTCGAGCAGGCGGTGCTCTTGTCGATCGTACGCCTCGACGTTGAGGCCTATGGCCGAGCGGTGCTTCGCGAGGTATCGGCCCGGCTCGAGCGCGACGTCGCCGCCGGAGCGGTTCAGGCCACCCTGGACCGCCTCGAACGAAAAGGCCTCGTACGCTCCAGGCTCGGGACAGGCACCCCGGTCCGAGACGGCCGAGCGAGACGGTTCTACACCGTTCTACCCGAGGGACGAAGAGCTCTCAATGAAGCCAGGGCCATGCACGACGCCATCTGGAGCGGTCTGGCCCGGCCGCTGAAGGCACGAACATGACCATGCCCAACCCGCCCAAGCTTGCACAGTCCCTTCTGCATTTGCTATTGCCCGTCGAAACGCGCGAGTCGGTCGTCGGCGACGTACTCGAGGAGTACCGCGACAGCCGCGTTCCGTCGGTAGGCCCGTTTCGCGCGAATCTCTGGTATTGGAAACAGGTCTTCGGATTCTGGCTCCGCGCCTACGGCGCTTTCGTCGTCCCCGTCTTCGGTCTCTTCGTCCTCCGCGATGTGTTGAGTGTTTTCCGCAGTCCGTCGGGTGTCCCGTATTTCGACGTCGAGTTCCTGTTCGCTGTGGTGACGTTGTCGCCGTGCGTGTTTCTGTTAGCGGCCGCCTATGGAAGCTGGCGGACGAGACGCTGCACGGGCGGGATTGTGGCGGCCTTGGGTACGTTCATCGCGGCCTGGTTACTGATCACGGCGTGGTGGAACACGACGATGTATCCATTCGCGCTGATTCAGCAGTCCGATCCGTACTGGATTCACGCCTGGCAATCGAGCATTCATGGGACGCACGCCCTGCCGTTGCTCTGGTTCAATCCCGCCACCCCGGGCGAGAGCTTCTTGCGATGGGCACTCCGGGAGAACGTGGCCGCACAGATCTTCACGGGCGCGACGATGTTAGGCGTCGCCATCGTCGGCGCTGGGATTGGAAGCCTGCTGGGGCGCATGACACCCCGACGTCCCAGTACGCTCCCCATCGCTCAAAGTTAGCAGCCGGTCCGCTTCGCCGCCGCACTTCCTGTCACAAACGCGTCGCCCCTGGCGTTAATAGGGTGTGCACGCGCAAAGTGATGCGATCGCGGCCGAGGCCACGCAGGTCGGGACCGCCGATTTCGACACCGTATTCCTCGCCCACTACAGTCGCGTCGCGCGAGTCGTCGGGCGCGTCGTGAGGGACCGCGGGCGGGCGGAAGAGATCGCGGTGGACGTGTTTCTCAAATGGCGCCGCCATCATGAAGCGCAGGGTGAACACGCCGTCGGCTGGTTGTATCGAACGGCGGTCCGCATGGGCCTCGACGAACTCCGGCGTCAGGCGAGGCGGGCGCGATTCGAACGACTCATCGGCGCGGTTCGTGCCGTGCCGCCGACGCCTGAAGACGTGCGCACGGTCCGCGACGAACAACAGCGCGTGCGCACCGTGCTCGCCGGCATGCGCAGACGCGATGCGTCGCTGTTGCTGCTGCGCGGCGACGGCCAGAGCTACGAGGAAGTCGCTGCGGCACTCGGCCTGAAATCGACATCGGTCGGCACATTGATCAGCCGCGCACAGCGCGCATTTCGAACGGAGTATGAGAGGCGATATGGCTCACACTGACCCGACCGCTGTTGATCGCTGGGTGGACGACCGGCTCGCGACGCTGACTCCGGCCGCCTGGCAACCCGATCTGCCGGAACGACTGGCCGAACTCCATCGCCGGCACGCTCAACGTCGCGCGCATCAGCTCCGCTGGACCGCCGCTGCGCTGATCGTCACCGCGGTGTGCGTCTCGCTGCCGGTCACGCGCGCCATCGGTGCCCGCTGCGTCGGCGCGTGCGTCTACGCGACGACCCGCGTGGGCCAATGGTGGGGCGTCGACGAGCCGGCAGCCACCGCGCCGAAGAGCGTCGGCGCGACGCTCGGCGATCTGGCGCCGGACGATCTCGGCGCCGGCGCGAATGGATCCGCGCTGTCTCTGGCCTCTCTGCGCGGCCACGTGGTCGTGGTGAATTTCTGGGCGACGTGGTGCGAACCGTGCAGAAACGAGATTCCGCTGCTGAATGCGCTCCAGTCGAGTTACGGTTCGCAAGGCCTGAACGTCGTTGGCGTGTCGCTCGATCAGCAGGGCTGGGCCGCCATCACGCCATTCCTGGTCGAGCAGCCGGCGACGTTTGCCATCACGTCCGGCACGGACGACATCGCGGCCGCGTTCGGCGGCGTGAGCGCGCTGCCCGCGACATTCATCATCGACCGCGACGGCGTGATCGCCGCGAAGATCCTGGGCCCGATTCGCGCCGGCGTCCACGACGAGCTGATTCAGAAACTGTTGCGCTAAGCGGAGAGCGGTCCGTCCTCTAGTCGAATCGCAGCGCCGTCACGGGATCGACCGTCAGCGCGCGGCGGACCGGAACCCATGTCGCCACGAGCGCCACCAGCATCATGACGCCGAGGGCCGCCGTCATCGTCGGCGCATCCGCGGCGCCGACGTCGAACAGCAGCGACCTCGACGCGCGCATCGTGAGCCACGCGATCGGAGCGCCGACGAGCACTCCGGCGACAACCAGCCAGAGACTTTCACGCGTCATCAGCCGCAGCGTGTCCCAGTGGCCGGCGCCGAGCGCGATGCGGATGCCGATTTCATTCGTGCGGCACGCGGTGATGTATGACATGACGCCATAGAGACCCAGACACGTGAGCGCCGCGCCGAGCGCGCCGAACAGACTCGAGAGGAACGCGACGAGCCGCTCGGTCACGAGCATCTGATCGACGTTGTCATCGACGGTGTGGACAGTGGCGATCGGCAGCGTCGGGGCGGCCGAGTGCACCGCGTCACGAACGGCCGTCCGTAAGTCCGCGGCCGGCGGTCCGGTGAGTATTGCCAGTGCCAGCGATCGCAGATGGCTCGCATCCTGCCGGTATGGGAGAAACACGGTGCGCGCGGGCGGCTCGCGAATCCACTCGGTGCGCGCGTCGGCGACGACGCCGACAATTTCGATCTCATTGCCCGTGTCGCGGGCCAGGCCGAAGCGGCGTCCGACGACGGCCGTCGTCCCCCAGTAGTACCGGCCCATCGCTTCGTTGACGACCGCGACGCGCGCGCTCGTGGTGTCGTCGCTGGCGCGCAGAGGGCGCCCGGCGACGAGAGTCATTCCCATCGTCTCGAAATAGCCTGGGGTGACGCTGTTGTTGCGCACGAACATGTCTTCGTCGTCGCGGTACGTATAGCCCGCCACGGTACAGCGCGTGCCCATGCCGACGCCGCCGAGGAGCGCGAAATTCGACGCGGCCGCTTTCTGCACGCCCGGCACGCGCTCGATCGATTCAGGGAGTCGACTCATCAGCGCGACGATCGCGTCGGCGCGCAGCCCCTCCTGCTCCGGCGCGGTCTGCACCAGCAGCACGTGGCTCCGATCGACACCCAGGTGTTGAGTCTCGAGGTTGCGAAGCGTGCGCACGAAGAGGCCTGCCGCCATCAGCAGCACGATCGACAGTGCCACTTGCGCGACGACCAGCACTTTCGCCGTACGGAATCGTCTGCCGGCGCCGGCCGCATGGCGATCGGCGAGTGCCGTCACCGATGGCCGCGACACTGTCCACACCGGCACGATGCCGAAGATCAGCGCGGTCGCCGCGCTGAAGGCTGCGGTGAAACTGGCGAGACGCAGGTCGAGCGCGAGTCCCAGCACGAGGCCCGTGCCGCCCGACGAGAACAGTTGCTCGAGCACGCGCGTGCCCATCGCCGCGAGCCCCAGTCCTGTCGCGCCGGCCATCGCGGCGAGAAGCAGACTCTCGGTGAGCGACTGCCGGATCAGGCGCGCGCGGCTTGCGCCAATCGCGACGCGCACGGCCATCTCCGTGCGCCGCCCTTCCGCGCGCGAGAGCAGCAGCACGGCGACGTTCGCGCACGCGATGAGCAGCACGACGCCGACGATGCCCATCACCAGCAGACCGGGTGGGCCGAATTGCCGGCGCTCCTGCGAATAGCCCTTCGCGGCGGATTCGACCACGACCCGATCGCTTGGTTGACTCGCGGCTGATGCGGCGGGCGGCGCGCTGCCGGGCGAAGACGCAAGCAGCACCGCATTTGCCGATGCCTCCACTTGCGCAGGCGACGCGCCCGGGCGCAGGCGCGCGAGGATCCGCAGCCATGGCGCGGGGCGGCCCGTCAGCAGATCGGGCCGATCGATCATTACTTGCGCCTGCATCATCAGCGGCATCCACAGGTCGACCGGGTGTCCGACCCAATCGCCGCCAAATCCGGGCGGCATCGCTCCTGCAATCGTGTACGTCGTGTCATGCAGTTTCACCGTGTGACCCACGACGTCGGCTGGATCCAGCGCCAGCCGCCGGCGATACGCGTCGCTGACGATTGCGATCGGCGCGGCGCCAGGCGCGCGATCGTCGGAGGGCGAGAACACACGGCCCGCGGCGGCCCGCACACCCAGCGCCGAGAAATATCCGCCTGAGACGAGCGCAATATGGACGGGCCGGCCGTCGGGGCCACCCGAGTCGAGCGACACGTTCGATGCATCGACATCCGCGATGCCGTCGACGCTCGAGACGCCGTCGAGGTGGTCGCGGAGCGTGGCGAAACTTTGATAGTTCCAGGTGAAGAACATGCCGCCCGACGGTTCGAAGCGCATGGACAGCGTGACCAGACGCTGGGGCTCGGCCACCGGCAGCGGTCTGAGCAGCAGGGCGTCGACGGCGCTGAAGATCGCGCTGTTGGCGCCGATGCCGAGGCCAAGTGACAGCACGGCGGCCAGCGTCACGACGGGACTGCGCCGCATGAGGCGGCCGGCGTACCGCGCGTCCTGAAGCAGACGCTGGATCCACATCGTGCCCCAGGCCTCGCGAGCATCCTCCATGGCCATGGCGGCGTTTCCGAAGGCGCGTCTGGCGGCCCGTCGTGCGTCCTCCGGCGAGACGCCGGGTGCCGAGTGTTCCTCGGCTTCGAGTTCGAGATGCCGCTCGATCTCGCGCGCGAGATCCTGTTCCCGCCGTCGCCGTGTCATCGTGTCCTCCGTCTCATGCCGGCCGCATGACGCGCGTGATCGCCGTCACCAGCTGCTTCCAGCGCGATCCTTCGGCGGCCAGCTGGCGCTTGCCGGCGGGCGTCAGCCGGTAATAGCGGCACTGCCGCGCGCCTGGCTTTGGCGCTTCCCACTTCGAGGCCACCCAGCCCTTTCGCTCGAGACGATGCAGGGCCGGATACAGCGAGCCGTGCTCGACCGTCAGCACGTCGTCGCTCGTCCGCTGGATGTGGCGCGCGATCTCGTGTCCGTGCGCGCGGCCGGGCACGAGCGTCCGCAGGATCAGCATCTCGAGCGTGCCCTGGACGAGGTCCGTGCGCGTCGCCGATCGATTCATGATGGTAGATAGTCTACCAACAAATGGGTAGAGCGTCTTCTGTCAAGGTCCGGCGCCTCGATGCCGCCGGGACGATAGCGAGCGGTGGACAAGAGCCGCGTGGACACGTGCGACACGCGCCCATCTGCGATCATCTGGTTCCCCGCGGGGAGGCCGCGGCCTCTGTGGCTGCGGCCTGTAGACGTCCGTTCCGTCATGGAGGTGTCTGGGAGGCAGGTGCACAGGTATAGTCAGAAGTGAGCTGTTTCATGGCAGGCCCTCTACGTTCGCCGCCGCCCATCAGCGAGGCTCACCGGCCGCTGATGTTTCCGACGCTCACGCCCGCGCAAGTCGCGCGGATCGCGTCGCACGGTACGGTACGCCGCGTCGCGCGCGACCAGGTGCTCATTGAGGCCGGCGACGCCGTCGTCCCGTTCTTCGTGATCAGCTCCGGCCAGCTGCAAATCGTGCGGCCCTCGAGCCTGGGCGACACGATCGTCGTCACCCATGGTCCGGGTCAGTTCACCGGCGAAGGCAACCTGCTCCTCGGACGCCGCTCGTTGATGCGGGCGGTCGTCAGCGAGGCAGGAGAAGTCGTGCAGCTCAGTCGCGAGCAGGTCCTCGGTCTGGTGCAGACCGATCCGGAGGTCAGCGACGTCCTGATGCGGGCGTTCATCTATCGCCGGATGGAGCTCATCGCGACGGGCCTCGGCGACGTGATGTTGATCGGGTCGGCGCATTCCGCCGGCACGCTGCGCGCCCGCGAGTTCCTCGCGCGCAACGGCCATCCTCATCAATACGTGGATCTGGATCGCGACGAGGATGTCCAACAGTTGCTCGATCGATTCAGCGTCGGTGTCGCCGATATTCCCGTGCTGATTTGCCGAGGGAAGAAGGTGCTGCGAAATCCGACCAATCAGGAGATTGCCGACTGTCTCGGTTTCAACGAGAACATCGACCCGGCGCAAGTGCGCGATCTGATCGTGGTTGGTGCGGGACCGGCGGGTCTGGCGGCTGCCGTGTATGCCGCATCGGAAGGTTTGGACGTGCTCGTGCTCGAAGCCGGCTCGCCTGGCGGCCAGGCCGGCTCGAGCTCGAGAATCGAGAACTACCTGGGATTTCCGACCGGAGTCTCCGGGCAGGAGCTGACGGGCCGGGCGATGGCGCAGGCGCAGAAGTTCGGCGCGCAGATCATGATTTCGAGAGGCGCGGCGTCGATGGCCTGCAGCCGGGCACCGTACGGCGTGACTATCGAAGGCGGACGTCCGCTTCAGGCGCGCGCCGTCATCATCGCGACGGGCGCGCAGTACCGAAAGCCGTCACTCGACAATCTTGCGCAGTTCGAAGGCGCCGGCGTTTACTACAGCGCGACGTTCATGGAGGCGCAGGTCTGCAGTCGCGAGGAGGTGATCGTCGTCGGAGGCGGCAATTCCGCAGGGCAGGCCGCGGTCTTTCTCGCGCAGACGTCGAAACGGGTCCACGTGCTCGTGCGATCCGGTGGCCTGGCGGACACCATGTCGCGCTATCTGATCCGCCGGATCGAGGAGAGCCCGTCGATTTCGCTCAGAACCCATACGGAGGTCATCGGCCTCGAAGGCAACGGGCATCTCGAGCGGGTCCGGGTGCGGGACAAGACTTCCGGGGCGCTCGAGACGCACGACATCAGGCACGTCTTCATGATGACCGGCGCCGTGCCAAACACGACCTGGCTCGACGGCTGCATCGCGCTCGACTCGAAAGGCTTCATCAAAACAGGGCCGGACCTCACGGCGGAGGATCTGTCGTCCGCGCAATGGCCGCTCGCGAGGCCGCCGCTTCTTCTCGAGACCAGCCGGCCTGGCGTGTTCGCCGTGGGCGATGTGAGGGGCGGGAATGTCAAACGGGTGGCGTCCGCCGTGGGTGAAGGGTCGATTGCCGTGTCCTTCGTTCACCGTGTACTCGCTGAGTAGATTGGCAGGAGGATGACTTCATGACCGCCAATGCATGTGCTCATATTGCCGCTATCACGCTCGTCAAGCACGCGAAGCGCCAGGAGTGCGAAGAGTGTGTGAAGACGGGCAGCCGCTGGGTTCACTTGCGCGTCTGCCAGGAATGCGGCCGCACGTTGTGTTGCGACGACTCGCCACATCGCCACGCGTCCAAGCACGCGCGAGCCAGCGGCCACCCGGTGATCGCGTCGGCCGAGCCCGGCGAGCGCTGGCTGTATTGCTATCCCGATGATGCCTCCGCTCAATACTGATGATCGTGCGATGACGCCGGCGGATCTGCTCGCGTGGTATCGCAAGAACCGCGCGAGAACGCGTGAGCTGTTCGGACTGCTCTCGGATGACGCGTACTACAGCCGCCCGATCGCTCTCCGGCATCCGATCGTGTTCTATGAAGGCCATCTGCCCGCCTTCAGCTTCAACACGCTCATCAAGAACGCGCTCGGACGCCCGAGCATCGACCTCAAACTGGAGCGGCTGTTCGCCAGGGGCATCGATCCACACGAGTCCACCGCCTCAGAGGAATCCGAGCACCGGCGGACGCAGGACCTGTGGCCGTCGCGCGCCGAGACCCTCGCCTTCGCGGCCGAGGCGGATCGACAGATTGAAGAGGTGTTGCTTCGCGTCGATCTCGACCGGCCCGGAGATCGACTCCTCAACCGCAGCGAGGCCGTCTTCGCCATTCTCGAGCACGAGGCGATGCATCAGGAGACGCTGCTCTACATGTGGCACCGGCTGGCGATCGAACAGAAAAGGAGGCCGGCCGGCTATCGACCCACGACGAACGGGTTCGAAGCGTCCGCGGAGTGGATGGAGATTCCGGAGGGCGTCGCGACACTCGGCGTGAATCGCGACGAGATTCCGTTTGGCTGGGACAACGAGTTTCCTCGGCACGCCGTGAGTGTGCCGTCCTTCGCCATCGAGAGCCAGGACGTGACGAACGGCCGCTTGCTCGAGTTCGTCGAAGCTGGCGGCTACAGTGATCCACGGTGGTGGGCAGCGGACGACTGGATCTGGATTCAGGCCGAGCAGCGAAGGTATCCGCTCTTCTGGGAGCGTCACGACCATCAATGGTTCTGGCGAGGCATGTTCGACCTGATGCCGCTGCCGCACGCATGGCCGGTCTATGTGAGCCTGGCGGAGGCGTCAGCGTACGCCCGCTGGCGCGGCGCGCGACTGCCGACAGAGCAGGAGTTTCAACGGGCGGCTTACGGATCGCCTGAGGGCGACCGGCCTTATCCGTGGGGGTCGGATACGCCCTCTGCGGATCACGGTGTGTTCGACTTTGCCAGCTGGGATCCGCAGCCGGCCGGAAGTCGTCCCGCCGGTGTCAGCGCCTGGGGCGTGCACGATCTCGTCGGGAACGGCTGGGAGTGGACGACCTCGGCGTTCGGGCCGTTCAACGGTTTTCGCGCGATGGCGTCGTACCCTGAATATTCGGCCGATTTTTTCGACGGCGAGCACTTCGTGATCAAAGGCGCATCACCGGCGACGGCGCGCGAGCTGCTGCGGCCGACGTTTAGAAACTGGTTCCGTTCGCGCTATCCGTATGTCTACGCCACCTTTCGTTGCGTCAAGGTCGGCTGACGCGTCCCGCTCGTTCGCGCAAGACGTCGCGGACTACCTGACGCGTACGCCTCGGCAGCTGCCGGCGCGCTACCTCTACGACGACTTGGGGTCGGCACTCTTCGAGGCGATCTGCCGCCTTCCCTGGTACCCGCTGTCGCGGGCCGAGCAGCAGATTCTGCGGTCGCACGCGCCCGACATCCTTGGCCTGGTGAAACCGGTCGCAGCGATCGTCGAGCTGGGGCCCGGGAGCGGCGAGAAGCTGCGCACGCTGGTCGCCGCTCATCCGCGCCGCGACCTGTCTGTGCACCTGATTGACGTTTCATCATCGGCGTTGCGGCGGTCGGCGGCGGCGCTGACCGCATATCCCTCGATTCAGTTGGTCTCCCACCAAGACACGTACGAGGACGGTCTGACCAAGATTGCGGAGCAGCGCCAGACGGGAGGACGGACCCTCGTTCTGTTCCTGGGATCGAGTGTCGGCAACTTCGATCCGGCTGATGCCGTCGCGCTCCTTCGCCGCGTCCGCGCAGCCGTCCGTTCCGGAGATGCTCTGCTGCTTGGCGCCGATCTGGTCAAGCCGGCCGAGGACCTGTTGCTGGCGTACGACGATCCGCTCGGCGTCACCGCGGCGTTCAACCGGAACCTGCTGGTGCGGATCAACCGCGAGCTCGGCGGGAATTTTGCCGTCAGCCAGTACGCGCATCGGGCGATGTGGTCCAGCGCCGCGTCCCGCATCGAGATGCACCTCGTCAGCGCCATCGCACAGTCAGTCCACATACACGACGCTGGACTCGAGATTGAGTTCCAGCCCGGCGCCACGATTTGGACGGAGAGCTCCTATAAGTACCGGCGCCAGGATGTCTCGGCCCTGCTCAGCGAAGCTGGTTTCAACGTGGTTGGCGAGTGGTCAGAGAGCGGTTTCCTTCTGACGCTGGCTACGGCGCCCTGAGAAGCCGAAATCAACAGTTCCTCTCTCTGTTTCGATCGAGGAAGATTCGAGGTTGAGGGTGAACTTTTTGCCGGCGAGGAACCAGCCAGCGTTGCACGCCGATACTGGATTGGCGACAATCCACGCGCGAGTTTGAAGGCGCGGCTCAACGAATGGGTCCCATGACTCCCAGCGGTCCTCGATCCGATCACCGGCGTTCTCGTCCTCTGATGCCGGCCGTCGATGCCGGTGTTGTCAGGCACCTTCACGTCAATGACCCGTCATCGATTCCCGCCGTCTGGCGAGCCCCGGAGTCATTCTCCGTACTCCGTCTCGAATCGGAGTGCGGTATGGCCGAACGCATCACGAAGGTCGCGAGTGCGCCAGCGCTCCTCGTATCGGTCTCCATTAGGCCGCTGGCGATCGCCGACTATGAGCTGTGGGTGGATGACAAGCGTGTTCCCACTCCGTTCATCGCGGCATATCGTTCGAATATTGTCGATCTCGATGCCAAGCCGCAGTGCTGGGCGGGTCGCGCGTTCGATTATGTCCATTATCACGTTCCGCGCAAAGCCCTGGACGACATCGCAGCGGACTTCGCCGTGGGCTCAGTGCAGGACTACAAGCTGGCGATCGCAGAAGAAGATCTCGTCCTGTCGCAACTAACGAAGAGCATTCTTCCATCCATCGGCAGCCAAGGCTCACCAAGTCCGCTGAGCGTGGACTGCCTCCAACTTTTTCTGGGCGCGCATCTCCTGCAGCGATACGCCCGCTTGCGACGGTCTCCGAGGATGGCCACGGCAGGATTGGGACCGCTGCAAAGACGCCGCGCCTGCGAATTCCTCAACGAGAATCTCGCCGGCCGGATTCGGCTCGCCGACGTCGCGCACGAGTGCGGGCTGTCAGTCAGCCATTTTGCCCACTCTTTCAAGTCCGCCTTCGGCATGCCCGCCCACAGGTGGCTCGTTCACCGTCGTGTTGAACGATCGAAGGAACTCATGGCGCAGACCGACAAATCACTCGCCGAGATAGCGGCTGCGGTCGGCTTTGCCGACCAAGCGTCGTTTACGCGAGCGTACAGGCAGATCGTTGGCGTCAGTCCAGGACGTTGGAGGCGCGATCATATTCGGCCCGGCCACATACCTCGGCGCTGACTCGCGGAACTGCCCCCTTTTTGAAACACAAATGGTCAAGAATCGGCGAATTTGCCAAGACCGCTACGTGAGCTGGGATCCAGACTGATCGCTGGAGGGGCCTATGCGATCTCTCATGCTGACGATGGCGGTCTTGTGCGCCATCGGGTCGTACTCATTTGGAGGTGTCACGATGGCGCAGGTGCGCTCGACGGGAGCGGCGAAGAATGTCGTACTGGTGCATGGCGCGTTTGCGGACGACTCGAGCTGGTCGAAGGTCACTCCGTTGTTGAAGGCCAAGGGCTTCCGGGTCACCACCGCAGGGAATCCTCTGACGTCATTCGCCGACGATGTCGCCGCGGCCAAGCGGGCGATCGCGGCGCAGGACGGCCCAACGGTGCTGGTCGGTCATTCGTACGGTGGCGTGGTGATCACAGAGGCCGGCAACGATCCAAAGGTCGTGAGCCTGGTGTACGTGGCGGCATTTGCGCCAGACGCGGGCCAGTCGATCGGCGAAATCAGTCAGGGCTTTGCGAAGCCCGCCGGAGCTGATCAAGTGCAGCCGCAGCCCAACGGATTCCTGCTCCTCTCTCAGAAGGGCATCGAAGAGGACTTCGCCCAGGATTTGACGCCGGCGGAGAAGGCTCATCTGGTCGCCGCTCAACCGAAGACTTCCGGGGGCATCTTCGAGGCGAAGCCGACCATGGCCGCTTGGCGGGCGAAGCCTGCCTGGTTCGTCGTAGCAGGCAACGATCGCATGATCGATCCGGACCAGGAAAAGAGCATGGCGAAGCAAATAAAGGCCAAGGTGACGGTATTGCCGTCGAGCCACGTCGCGATGTTGTCGCATCCCGCCGAAGTAGCGAAGATCATTGAAGAGGCCTCCGTCAACGGACACGGTCGGTGACGACCATTTAGGAGCGGGCGTGGTCACAGGGCCACGCTCAGCTCACGGTTCCTAGCCATGCCGATGATCGATGTCTACGCCCCGAACGACCTACTGCCCCCTGGATCGGATCGCCGGCTCGGCGAAGCGCTGACGGTCGCGGTGCTGCGGGCCGAGGGCGTGAGTGCTCCTGGTCCGTTTCATCTGGATAACACAGCCGCGTTCATTCACAGGATGGATCCTTCGACCGTCCAAACGGCGGCGCAGTCGCTCGCGCGGGCCGTTCGGATTCAAATCATCACCCCACCTGGTGCCCTCACGAGGAGCGGTCAGAGACAACTGGTGAAAGACGCAACCGCGATCGTGGCTGACGTCTGCGGTGATCCCTCACAGGCTAAACGGACGTGGGTGATTCTGACCGAGGCGGCCGAAGGCGGCTGGGGCCTTGCTGGCACGGCCTTCGGTCGTGAGGAGTTTTCGGCGCTGGCCGCAGCTGCCAAAAAATGAGGCGTGTTCGCTGGCCAGCCTCGGTTTTCGAGCGCCGGATGATGATCTGCGAGGCCAGCAGATCCTCGTCACCCCAAGACAGATGCTTGAGTTCGATATCGCGACACGTAGTGGCGATTGACCCGTGTCACCGAGGATCTTCGACTTCAGTGGCGCTGTCCTGTTTCAACTTTCGGTACAGCGTGGCCACGCCGATGCCCAGCTGCTCGGCCGCTTTGGCGCGATTGCCGCCGGAAGCGCGAAGCGCGGCCGCAATGTAATCGCGTTCGACCTCGGCAAGCGTTCGCAGGTCGCCCGGCGCCGGACCGATGGGAGGCGCCGCGCCAACCTCAGGCGGCAGATCGTCGACGTCGATCCGATCTGATCGGGCGAGCGCCACTGCCCGCTCCAGTGCATTCTCCAACTCGCGCACGTTCCCGGGCCACGCGTAGCGCAGCAGCAGGTGTGCGGCGTCAGGCGTGAGCGATGGGACTTTCTTGCCGAATCGTTTGGCCGTCGCGGCCAGCAATTGCCTGGCGAGCGGAAGCACATCGTCGCGCCGCTCGCGCAGCGGCGGGACGACAATCTCCACGACGCGCAAGCGGTAGTAGAGATCCTGGCGGAAGCGGGCGCCGTGCACGTCGGTCAGCAGGTCTCGATTCGTCGCCGCCAACACACGAGCGTTGATGGACCGCGAACGGTTTTCACCCACGCGCCGCACCTCGCGCTCCTGCAGGACGCGCAGCAGCTTCACCTGCATGGCGGCCGGCACGTCGCCGATCTCATCAAGCAGCAACGTGCCGCCGTTGGCGGCCTCGAAAAGACCCGCGCGATCCTGCGACGCTCCGGTGAAGGCCCCTTTCGCATGACCGAAGAGCTCGGATTCCAGCAACGTCTCGGGAACCGCCGCGCAGTTGATCGCGAGAAACGGGCCGGCCGCGCGCGCGGATTCGTCGTGGATGAACCGGGCGATGCGTTCCTTGCCCGCGCCGCTCTCGCCCGTGATGAGAACCGTGGAATCGACTTGCGCGACGCGTCGCGCCAGGTCGACGGTCCGTTGCATGGCAGAACTCGAGCCCACGAGGCCGCGTGGAATCACGGGATCGTCACGTCGAAGGGCGCGGCGAGATCGAAGCTCCCGCTCCGTCTTCTTGAGCGTCTCGGTCAGATGCGTCAATGCCGAATCTAGGCAGGCCTTCTCATAGAACGGCAGATGCGCGGCCAGTTCCGGCCCCCACTCCTCCTTCGAACGGACCACCGCGCGGCACAGCGCGTCCCCCTTGCCGCGGCAGCGAGTTTCGACGGCAATGATCTCCTTGCCATAGACGCACGACATGTAGCCGCTGGCGAAACCCGTGAGCGTCCAGCACACCGGCTCGTCCGACTGACCGAGATGCAGCAAGTGTTGCTCGGCCTCGTATGAGTCATGCCAGATGCCTTCCGCGCCGGGCGCGGCACTGTTGAACGTGGCCTGTGTCACCTCCGCGCGCACGAGCCCCTGAATCGTGTGCAGGCGCGCGCCGGCCTTTCGCCATTCCTCCTCGCTGTCCCAGGGGAACCCCTGGCGCAGCATTTCGGCCGCGCGCCAGCCGTGGGCATAGCCAAACCTGGTGAGCACCGTGCGCGCCACTGTGGTGCCGAGCGTCTCAATCAATTCCCGTCGCAGCAGCCCCAGAGCGACCGCGTCGAGCAGCAGGATCCGCTCGCCGGCGAACGTGATGATGCCGCCCTCGGGGGCAAAGTGCAGCAGCTCATGGATGTCGAGATCGGCGGCTCGCATGCGGTTTCCCTCGCCTTTCAAACTGAGAGCCTAGCCTATCATTTCGATAGCCTGCGCATGTATCGCCAGGCGGTATCTCCGTGTAAGTAATTGAAAACAAACGGTTGGCGTTTCTGGCACTGCACTTGCGATATGACCTGGCGTCCAGCGAATTGGACACGACATCAGGAGGCGCCATGAGCACCGAACGTTGGGAAATCGACAGCAGCCATTCGAGCGTTCACTTTTCCGTCCGCCATCTCGTGATTGCCAAAGTGCGTGGAACGTTTGCGCGATGGTCAGGTACCGTCCAAGTGCCGCACGGTGATTTTTCGCAGGCCACCGTCTCGGTCACGCTCGATGCGTCGAGCATCAACACGGGCGTGGAACAGCGCGACGCGCATCTCAAGTCGCCCGACTTCTTCGACGCCGCCCAGTACCCCGAGTTGCGATTCGTCGGCCGCCGCGTCGAGCCGCGTTCCGAAGCGGAGATCGACGTCATCGGCGATCTGACCATCAAGGGGACGACGCGCGAGGTCGTGCTTCGGGTCGAGCAGCACGGGCAGGCGAAGGACCCGTGGGGCAACCTGCGCGCGGCCTTCACGGCCAAGACGTCAATCGATCGCAAGGACTTCGGGCTCACCTGGAACCAAGCGCTCGAAACCGGCGGCGTCATGGTCGGCGATCGCGTGGACATCGAAGCCGAGATCGAGGCGGTCCGCCAAGTCGAGGCGCAAGTCGCCTGACCGCAGGACCACGCACGCCAGGTCCCAAGCATGACCGGCGCCGTACTGTTGATCGGAGCACTTGTCGTGCTCTGGACGCGGCGGCACGAACTCCCCATCGGATTCACGGGACGGTAACGGAGCGACGAATCTCCTTGGTGCAGAGCTCCGGACAGAAAGGAACGACGATGAGTACGAAGGTCACGATCTCAGGCCAGACACGAGGACTCGGAGATGTCATCACGCTGCCAGCGCCAGAACCGGGTTTCATCGGCGAGGGACACACGGCGATTCACGTGATGGCGGGCCGCAGCTTCCCTGAGACCGATCCATTCATCATGCTCGCCGACGATCGCGTGGATATCCCGCGAGGCCACCGCGCCGGCGAAGCGCATCCGCATGCCGGGTTTGAAATAGTGACCTTCGCGGTGGAAGGCGAAGCGCGCGATCGAGATGAAGGATCGCTTCGGGCCGGCGACGTCCCATGGATGACGGCCGGCAGCGGCGTGGTGCACAACGAGGATCTCGAGCCGCTGGGAAAAGTGCGCATCCTGCAGTTGTGGGCGACCCTGCCGACCTCGTCGCGGTGGGCGTCGCCGAGGTTCGAGCACGTTCCGAGGGAGCGCGTGCTCGTTCGGAAGGAACCCGGTCTCGAAGCGCGCGTCTACAGCGGCACGTCGGGAGCGATCCATGAGGCATCGCACACGTATCTACCGATGACGCTGATCGACATCCGGCTGGATTCACATGCCGTGTTCGAGCAGGAACTGCCGGTGACGTACAACGGATTCCTTTATCCACTCGAGGGTGCGCTCATCGTCGACGGCACGCGGTCTCAGCGGCTGACGGTCGGTCAGGTTGGATGGCTGGAGCCTGGCGGTCGAGCGACGACACTGCGGATCACCGCTGGGAAAGACGGCGCGCGCGTGATGTTATACGCCGGCGAACGGCAGAACGTGCCGATCGTCACGCATGGCCCGTTCGTTGGCGAAACCCGCGCGGACCTCGTGCGCATCTCGCAGGCCTATCTGGCGGGCAAGATGCCGCGCGTCAGCGAGCTCAGCCACGACAAGTCCGGGACATGACGGCCATTTCGACCTCCATGCCATGTCGCGCCGTGGCGAACGACGACGGTCACTAGCACCGCCGCCACGATCAACTGAACAGCGAGCCTCCTTGGAGGCCCCGCCTGTGTCTCATTTTCCAGATCTCCTGCTGAGCACGAATTTTTGCGAGGGACTCAACGCTTTATCGGTCCGGTGAGTGCAACCGTACCAACAGCACGGGCGGCGCATGCCTTCCTTGAGTTCCGAGACGACCCTGTCGACGTGCTCCTGCCTTTTCTCCGGAGTCTTGACCGAGAGAGTCCAGCAAATCCATTCGTTGCGTGAGAGTGGCGTGATGTCTTCCCAACATGCCAGCGCTCGAGTGTCAGATGAGAGAGCTTTCCGCAAGTCAGCCGGCAACTCATGCGCGACGCCGCCAGAAATTCTTCTGCTCATAGGTTCATTATGAATCGGCCGAGGCGCCTGGCAGAGGTGTGATCACACGTTGACCGTCACCCGCAAGAACGTGGCGGGAATCGACGTCGTGTCTTTCGTCTGACTCTTGTTGTGATGCTCGAAGAGCGCTTCGAGCTCGCGCTGCAGATCGGCAGCCTTGCCGTTCTGTTCGGCCGCCGCGAAGGCGTTCATTGTCGGCCCGTAGTACTGCTTGAAGTCGTTGACGAAACCAGCCGGCGCGCCGGGATAGCTGAACGTGTACGTGTCTCTGGCGAACGAAATCTTTCCGGCGGCCACTCCGGCCGCGACGAATCGCTCGGTCGCGCTGCTCTCGATGCCCCACGTCATCGGACTGATGAAGCCCTCCGGCGGTGGCGGCGAATATGACGCGCTGATCTTCAGCAACTGCGCGACCATCGTCGGATCGTTCGGGATCCAGTTACCCATCACAATCCGGCCGCCGGGACGAGTCACGCGCACCATCTCCTTGGCGACGTCGAAGGGTCTTGGCGCAAACATCGCGCCGAAGATGCTCACGACGAGATCGAAGCTGCGATCGGCGAGTCCCGCCAGATTCGTCGCGTCGCCCTCCTGAAACCGGATGTTCTTCAGTCCCGCGGCATGTGCGCGCTTGTTGCCCGCTTCGACGAGAGGACTCGAGATGTCGACGCCGAGCACCTCCGCGCCGCGCTTCGCCGCCGGCAGCGCCGTCGTCCCGTCACCGCATCCGAGATCGAGCACTTTCATCCCCGCGGTCACGCCGAGCGCCGCGACGACGGCATCGCCGCTGTCGCGCATGGTGGCCGCGATGCGCGTGAAGTCGCCTTTTTCCCACAGAGCCTTGTTCGGATTCATGAGCGTTGTCCTGTTCCTGTGACGTGTCCCGGCCATCGGCAAATTGCCGCGCGCGACCGTCAGGTCTAGAATCATGCGACATCCAGAGCGGAACGGCCATGTCCGGGCGTCTCGATGACTTGCCCGAATGACCGGTCTGCGCGCGTGGGATTGCCGGGCGTCCGGCGAACTGTGCCGGGAGTCCAAGGGTCTGAATGGATGCGTTTTCCGAAATTCTGACTGGCGTCAAACTGACGGGCGCGGTGTTCTTCACTGCCGAATTCTCCGCGCCGTGGGGATTTACGTCGCCTGGATCGAAGACGATGGCGGCAACGGTGGCGCCGGGCGCCGAGCATCTGGTGCTCTACCATCTGCTCATCGAGGGCGAAGCCGTCGTTGAAATGGAAGACGGACACACGATCGCGCTCTCGTCCGGCGACGTCGTGATCTTTCCGCACGCCGGCGCGCATCACATGGGCAGCGGGAACGGTGCCAGACCGCCGTTTCCGAATTACGGCATCACGCCGAAGATCAAAGCGCGGGATTTGAGTCCGCTGCGTGCGGGCGGCGGCGGCGCGGTGTCGCGGTTCGTGTGCGGGTACATGTCGTGCGATCCCTATCTCAGCCGGCCGATCCTCGAGGGACTGCCGGCGGCGTTCAAGGTGAATGTCCGCACGGACTCATCGGGCCACTGGCTCGAGAATTCGATTCTGCATCTGGTCGAAGAATCCGTGTCGGGGCGCGCCGGCAGCGAAGCGATGCAGGCCAAGCTGTCGGAGACGTTGTTCGTCGACACACTGCGGCGCTATGTCGCCAGTTTGCCCGAGCAGCAGCGCGGCTGGCTCGCCGGCGCGCGCGATCCCGTCGTCGGCAGGAGCCTCGGACTGCTGCACGGCCGCGTCGCGCATCCGTGGACGATCGCCGGCCTCGCCAATGAGGTGGGTTTGTCGCGATCGGCGCTCGTCGAGCGTTTCACGCGATATCTGGCAGAGCCGCCGATGACCTATCTCACGCGCTGGCGGCTGCAATTGGCGGCCGGATCGCTCAAGCGAACGTCACGCGGCGTCGCGGAGATCGCCGCCGACATCGGCTACGAATCAGAAGCGGCGTTCAGCCGCGCGTTCAAGCGCGAGTTCGGGCTGCCGCCGGGACGATACCGAACTGATCAGAGGACCTCGACCGTCGACGGCCACGCGTGAGTCGCAAGACAGCCTGCGACGGCGGGAGGTCCGGCGGCGACCACGTCGTGGTGCTCGGGCGCTATCACGGCGCCATGAAAAAGGGCGGTGCACCGCTCGACTCCCAGTTCTGCCACGTCATCCGGTTTCACGGCGGGAAGCTCGTGATGTTCCAGCAGTACACCGGCACGGCGCAGTGGGCGCGTTTTTTGGCGTGACTCTTCGACCCGTCGCGTCATAACGCGACGAGTCCCCGCCGCAGCGCCTGGCGGACGGCTTCGGTCCGATTCGTCGCGCCCAGCTTGCCCGTGATGGCGGCGACATGAAACTTGACGGTCTGATCGCTGATGCCCAACTCGGCCGCGATGGCCTTGTTCGAGCGGCCATCGGCCAGGTACTCGAGCACTTCGAGTTCGCGCGCCGTCAGCGGCTCGACCAGTGGGGAGTCGTCGCGCGGATGATCCGGCGCAAGCAGCAGCGCGTCGACCGGCAGCTCCGCCGCTCGCGCATCGGCGATCGTCGCGAACTCACCAACCACGTCGATGGTGTCCTCGAGCCGCGATCGCATCCGTGCGCGGTCATCGTCCGGGCCGACGAGCACGACGCGCATCAGGCCGCCGGACGTTCACCGACCCTGACCGTGACGGTCGTGGCGGTGCCTCCTCGCAGGAGTTCCAGCGCCACGTCGCGGCCGACGCGTTCGCCGATCAGCAAGTTCAACAGATCTTCGGCTGAATCGACCGGCTGTCCGTCGAATGTCACCATGATGTCGCCGACGAGCACGCCCGCGGCCGCCGCCGGACTGCCGTCGGTCACGTTGACCACGAGCAGCGCCTCGGTGCGCGCGGGATCGGCCTGCTGGGCCTCCGGCAACCGAACCCGGTGGCTCGCTATGCCCAGATACCCGCGCTTCACGCGGCCGTGTTCGAGCAGCGCGCCAGCCGTCTTCCACGCAATCGACGAGGGAATGACGACGCCGAGGCCGCGAATGGAGGCATCCGTCGCGACGCCGATCAATCCGCCGGAGACGTCGAGAAATGCTCCGCCCGCGAATCCATCGTGCATCGGCGCCGTGGTACGGATGACCTGATCGATCGATCCGTGGCGGCCCGTGCGCAGCGGACCGCCGATGATCGAGACGATGCCCGAGCTTGCCGTGATGACGTTGCTCCACGAGCGCGCGACGGCGAGGGCGAGGTGGCCAACGCGAGGCGGCGCGGCCGGCGCGATCGAGGGCTTGGTGTCGAGCCCACTCACGCGAAGCACCGCCAGACCAGTCGCGGGATCCCAGCCGGCGAGCTCCGCGTCGAGCGTCTGGCCGTCGTGCCGGCGGACGTGCAATCCGTCGCCGCGCCCGAGGGCGCTCACCATGGTCAGCACGACGCCGTCCGCGTAGACCAGTCCGCTCGCCGGACGTCGACGGCCTTTCACCTGGACGACCGATGGCGCGACGCCGTCAATCGCTTCCGCGAGCGCGTTCGAAAAAGTTGTCAGGAGTTCCATGACTTCATCGTGGCACAACGATGACGCGGAGAGACCACCCGAACGGGCAGGCCGCGCCGCTCAGCGCGGCGGCTCGAGAAGCAATCGTGTCCGAGCATCTGCTCCAAGCGGCGCACCCGGCAATGACATCGCGAACGGGGGACGACGGAACTGTCCGGCGCAAGTCGCGTCGAGCGAAGCCGTCGATGCGAGCTTGATGAACGCGGTCATCAGATTCCACGTGCACGGACCATCGATCTGATGTCCCGAATGCGCGGCGATAATCTGACGTCCGGCCGTGAGGTACTTCACGGCATCGGCGGCGATCCAGGGCGGCGTCGAGCCGTCGGCGTCTCCTGAGAAAAAGACCACCGGTGTTGCTGACCGAACGGGCTCCGTAAATGCGGCCGGTACGTCGCCGTGTGGCCACTCGGCGCACGCCGCCAGATGCGCACGGATGCGCCGATCGCCGAGAAACGTGCCGGCCGTGTCGCGGACGATGTCCGCTTCGTGAATGAAGGGCGCCGCTTCGGCGCACGTGACGGAAAAGTACAGACCGCGCGAGGTCGACGGGCCGCCCAGGTTGTACATGCCGGCGGCGCGCTCGAACGGCAGAAAATCGCCGAGGAAGGCCCGGTGCACGACGAATGGCACGAGCCGGGCGCCTGTCGTCGAATACAACATCGCGCGCAGGTGCTCGACGTAGCTTTCCCGCTCGAGGACGACCGAGCGCTGCTGTTGAGTGGCCGGATCGATCATCGTCACGCTCTGCGGCCCGCGATCGAACCGCCCGAGCACCGATGCGAATTCGGTCTGCAGATCCGGAAAAGCCCGCGCACAAGACGCGTCCGCGCCGCAGTCCTCGAACAATCGGTCGAGCGCATTCTGTGCCGCACGCGCGAACGGCAGCGGCAGCCGGAAGTCAGGCGTCACGACGCCGACGAGAAACGCGGAGCGGACGCGGGCAGCATGCTGCCGGATGTAGACGAGCGCGTCGAGCGTGCCATAGGACGCGCCGGCGAGATTCACGCGTTCGTACCCGAGCGCCTCGCGGACATCGTCGAGATCATCCATAGCGATCGACGTCGTGTACTGCGTCAGATCGGCGGTGCGCTCGAGCGATGAGCGGCAGGCGCGGATGAGGTCGGAGGGAAACAGCTTGCCGAAATACCCGTCGAGATTCGACGGCGTCTCGCCGATATCGCCGCAGCGAAGCGGACCCGACTTGCCCGTGCCGCGGTCGTCCACGAAGACCAAGTCACGCGCTGCCCGAAGCCCGCTGAGATACTGCCGGCTGACGGGCCCGATCGCTTGGGTCGCAGCGCCGCCGGGACCACCTTCCAGCCAAAAGACCGGATCCCCCTGACGCGACGCCGTCGTCGCGGGCAGCACGATGACGTTGAGATCAATCGTCCGGCCCCGGCGTGCCGATCGATCTTCAAAGACGCGGACAGTACCGCATTTCCGATTGTCGGAAACGCCGGCGGACTCGCATGCGCGCCAGGACATGACCGGTCCGCCCGCTGCGCGCGTCGATTGCGGCAGCGCGGCGGACAGCGGCCGACCAGCGAGCGCCAGCACGGTGGCGACAGCCGAGGCGGCGATCAGATTCCAACGAATGAGTTGAGCCGCCATCGCCGCCACCATTTGCTTTGTGCGACGGCGCCTTCCGACGCCATCACATTCACATCTTCACGCTAGTGAGACGGCGAGCTCTGATTCGTTTCGAGACCGAACTGCTTCGCGTACTCGGCATTGAGACGCAGCCAGCCGCCGAATGTCAGCGCGTCGCCGGCCACGATGCGGCCGATCGGCGTCCCGCTGAGCGCGTGATCGAGCACGTCGAGGCAGATGTGCCATCCTGCGGCGCCCATCGAGATGAAGCGGCGATCGATGGTGGCCCAGAGCGTCAGGCGCGTCCCGTCGCCCATGGGCTCGAGCTGCCAGCGTATGTCGTTCCCACCCCAGGAATACTCGAGCAGCGAGGGCGCGTCGGCTCGCGTCACGCGGGTGTCGGTCACATGCCGTGAAGGCGCGGTCACTGTTGTCAGTTTCACCGTGGTTCCAGCGAAGGCCAGGCTGCCGTCGGCGTCGAAGGGCGCCCACTCGCGCAACTGCGCGGGATCGGTGAGCGCCTCCCAAATCAACTCGGGTGAGTGGCGCAGATTTCTGACGAGAATGAGCGTCCACTTCTCTCCATCCTTTCGCACCTCGGCGCCTCTCGCCGGACCTGGCAGATACTGCCCGCGGGGCGTGGTCGTCATCGTCGTCCCCTCGGCTTCGTCTTTCGTTTCGTCGGCGCTTTTGGATGCATGCGATCGAGATGCCGCTCCAGCGCATCCACGTGAACCGACCAGAATTGACGGAACGGCGCCAGCCACGCGTCGATTTGTTGAAGCGGTTCAGGTTTCAACCGGTACAGACGACGCTGTGCGTCGACCGTGGATTCGACGACGCCGGCGTCGCGCAGGACTCGCAAGTGCTTCGACACGGCCGGCTGCGACATGCCAAGTTGCCGTTCGATTTCGCCGACCGACTGTTGAGACGAGACGAGCAGGCTCAAGATCGCGCGGCGGCTGGGTTCCGCGATGATGGCGAAGACAGATTCCACAACGACGGGTATATGCCACCGGTAATATGCATGTCAAGGCATATAGCAGGACGATCGATCGTGACCGAATCCCAAACATCCTGGGCCGGCGATTTCGGTCTATCGTCCTCGCCTGGGACCCGGCCGGAATCTGCGCCGCGGACGTCCTTCGCCGGGACGCTGCGGCCCGGGCGGACCGCCCTGATCGCGAGGCGGCTGCGCGCCGCTCGCCGGCTGGCGGTGTCCGTCGTGTGGACCACCGCCGTGCGCGCGACGGCGCTCGTTCGCGTGCCGGCGGTCGCGCTCCTGCGCTTTGCGCGCGCGAATTTCGGCAATGCGCTGCGCCAGCGGAATCTCGAGCTTGGCCTGCGGCCTTGCGGCGTAGTCGAAATCGGGAACGGTCACGCGAGGCAGTTTTCGGCCGAGCACGCGCTCGATGGCGGCCAGCTCGTTCTGCTCGTCCTGCGCGACGAACGTGAACGCCTCGCCCGTCGCGTCGGCGCGGCCGGTGCGGCCGATGCGATGGATGTAGTCCTCGGGCACCAGCGGCACGTCGAAGTTGACGACATGTCCGAGGGCATCGACGTCGATGCCGCGCGCGGCGATGTCGGTGGCGACGAGCACCGGCACGCGTCCGGATTTGAAGGCCGCAAGGGCGGCCATCCGCTGCGGCTGCGATCGGTTGCCGTGGATGCGATCGGCGCGCACGCCCTCACGGATCAGAAAATCGGCGAGCCGGTTGGCGCGATGTTTGGTCCGGGTGAACACCAGCGCCTGCGTCATGTCGCCGCGTTTGAGCAGCGCGACGAGCAGCGACGATTTCAAATCCTGCGGCACTGGGTACGCCGCCTGCGTGATGCCCGTCGGCGGCCCGCTCTGGCGCTCACGCTCGATCGACACCGGCTGATGCAGCATGTCGTTGGCGAGCGCGCGAATCGGCGGCGGGATCGTCGCGCTGAAGAACAGGGTTTGTCGCTTGGCCGGCAGGAATCGAAGAATCTTGCGAATCTCCGGCAGGAAGCCCATGTCGAGCATGCGGTCGGCTTCGTCGAGGACGAGGTATTTGATGTGATCGAGTTTCACGTACGGCAGCCGCAAGTGATCGAGCAGGCGGCCCGGCGTCGCGATGATGACGTCGACGCCGCTGCGAAACGCGTGTTCCTGCGGTCCGTGGCCGACGCCGCCGAACACCGCCGCGCCGGTCACAGGCGTGTGCGTCGCCAGATCTTTCATGTCTTCGAGAATCTGCGCCGCGAGCTCCCGCGTCGGCGCCAGCACGAGCGCGCGCGTCCGTCCGCGTGGAGCGTCGATCAATCCCTGCAGGATCGGCAGCAGAAAGGCCGCAGTCTTGCCGCTGCCGGTCTGGGCGCAGGCGATGACGTCGCGCCCCGCCAGTGCGGGCGGAATGGCATCCGCCTGAATCGGCGTGGGCCGGACGAATCCCAGATCCTTGATGCCGAGCATGAGACTGGGATGCAAATTGAGCGACGTGAATGGCACTGCGATTCCTTCGGAAACCCGTGACGGTCGAGGCGTTCGGGGGGACGCGGACCCGCGGAGCGCGGATCGAAGAGAGATGATCTTATCGCAGTTCGTCAGACGATTCCGGCAATCCGGCGCGTCGCGTGCGTGCGGGCCTCAGTGGACGGTCGCGCTCGCAACCTGCGCCTCCGGCGAATTCGTTCTGCGCGCTCGGGTTGGGTCCCCACCCCAACCCTCGGTCGCCCGCCTGCGGAGCAGGTTGCAATCTTGCGCGCATCGCGCGAGTCCAATTCGGCCCGCACGCACGCGCCGCGCCGGCTTGCCGGGGTGTCGCCGCCTCGCAGAAGACCGGTGCGCCGCTTACGCGAATCGCTGATCGTCGGCTGACGGACCGTAGATCGCCGGCACCGTGCGGTCGTTCATCCGCAGATACACCGTCAGTTGTCCGCGATGATGCGCGAGATGATTGAGCGTGTCGCGCAGCACGATGTGCCGGAACTCGTTCGCCACGATGTGGCCGCCCGCCTTCAATCGCCACTTCGTCGTCATCAGGAAATTGTCGTCGACTTTCGCGAGCGCCTCGTGCGCTTTCTTCGTGTGCTTGTCGAGCGCGTCAACGAGCTCGCTGGTTTTCGGCGAGTGATATTGGCCGCCGCCGGGCGGCGTCAGATCGAGTTCGTCCTGCTCGACGATGAGCGGAATCCACGACATCATCGACGCGACGAGGCCCGCGAGCCGGCCGAGCGGCATCGACTTGGGATGCGGTTTCCAGTCGTCGCGGTCGTGCGGCACTTGCTCGAGCGCGCGCTTGGTGCGCGCCGATTCACGGTCGACTTCTTCGATCAGGAGCTTGGTGAGATGCATGCGATCCTCCGGGCAGGTTTAGGGCAGTTTATCGCGGAGGCGTGACAAGCCGAAGGTCAGGTCTACTCGACGATGAAGCCAAGCGCTCGGGCGTTGTCTCGGACGCGCTGGTCACGAGTCACGACCGTGACGCCCGGCGGCGCTTCGCCGACGAGTTCGACCGTCGCGAGATGAACAGCATCGAGCGTGCGAATCGGTTCTACGGGAAAAGGGCGGCGGACGCGGGTGAGCACCGCCCGGTCAACGTCGAGAATGAAGCAGCGACGCTCGAACGCGCGCAGGGCTCGAACGGCCGCCTGCTCCTCGGATGTGGTCAGCCGCCCGGTTACGCGCGCCCGGATGATCGCCCGGCCGGCCTCAGCGAATGTCACGGCGGACGTCAGGTACCGGGTCCCGGCCGTCGGTGCCTTCATGACCGTCTTGTCGTCTTCCAGCAGTGCGGCCACGAGCGCGCTCGACTCTATGTACCGAATCGCAGCGGCCGAAGTCTTCGACCGACGAGCCCGCCCGGCTTGTCTGTGACGCGGGCGTCGCGGCAATGTCTTACTCGCCACGATCGCGATCGATGAGCTCGGCAGCGGTGCCTGGCGCCAGCCGGATCTCGGGCCAATCTTCGAACGGGTTGCCCGATTGCGCTGGCGGGTGGAGGATCCCCGCCGCGATCAGCTCGTCCCACCGACTTCCGACTGATCCCTGTGCGGCGCGTCCCGGAGGCACGAGTTCGGCGACGATGCGCCCGTGGGCAGTCACCGAGATGCGCTCGCCGGATTCCAGCCGCCGGATATAGCGGCTCAGATTGTCTTTCAATTCCCGGATGCCCGTCTCCATGTCGCCAATATAGCCACTTGTGGCCACATCCGCAACCTGGTCGAGGAATCGCGCACCCGGCCGGCGCCGAATCGGCTGGCCGCGCGAGCGCCTCTTCAATGAATCAATGAATCAATGAATCAATGAATCAATACAAGGATCACCAGCAATACAAGGATCTCTTACTGGATCGCCGAGGCTGTTGGTCGCGCCGATCCCCAATCGACGCTTGGAAAGGCCGCGCCGGCCGTTGCGAACAGATGGCCCTGCAGCAGATCACAGCCGATCCGGACGAGCACATCGCGCTCGTCGGTCGTCTCGACGCCTTCCGCGATCATCAGCATGCCGAGATCGCGGCACGAGGCGGCAAGCATCGCGACGAGCTTGCGCTTGGTCGGGTCGTCGTCGATGCCGCGGACGAGCGACATGTCGACCTTCACGACTTCAGGCCGAATTTGCGTCAGCGCCGTGAGCCCCGAATAGCCGGCGCCCAGGTCGTCGATGGCGAGCCGGTATCCGAGATTGCGAAGCGTCACCAGACGCTGTCCGAGCTCGCTGGTCAGATCGAGCGAGGTGCGCTCGGTGACTTCGAGCACGACACGCGACGCCATGCGCGTCAGCGGGCATTCCCCGGACATGAGCGACTCGTCATCCAAATCATGAGGGTGAAGATTCACGAACATCTGAAGATCCGGCGGCGCCTGCTCCATGGTGGCGGCGACCAGGCGCCGCGTGGCCCGGCCGAGGTCGTGCAGGCGATCGAGCGACTCGCCGGCTGAGAACAGCGCCTGCGGACGGCTCAGGCCGCGTTCGGTCGAGCGCACGAGCGCTTCGTACGCATACACGCTGCGGTCGGACCATCGCACGATGGGCTGGTACGCCATGTACAGCCCCTCGAGTGCGCGATCGAACCGCCCGGCGATACTCGACCGGAACGACGCCTGCTGTCCGAGCCGCTCATAGTACGCCACGGCGCGATGATGTTCTTCGGCGCGGCGGTGAGCGGCCAACGCGTCTTCCACGACGGCGACGAGCACGTGCGAATCCACCGGTTTTTGCAGGTATCGGTGGGCGCCGTGCTCGACTGCCTTGATTGCGGAGGGCAGATCGCCCGCGCCGGTAATCAGCACCACGGGGAGCGTGGGATGCGCGGCGCGGACGATCTGCAAGATCTGGATGCCGTCGATCACGGGCAGGCCGACGTCGGTCACGATCACGTCGACCTCGTCTGTCGCGATGACGTCGGCGACGCCGCACGGGTCGGTGAGCTCGGTGACGCGAAATCCGGCCGTGCGCAGTAAACGGCCGTACGACCGGACGATGCCGGGCTCGTCGTCGACGAGCAACACATGGCCTTTGGCCGAGGCGGCCGACTCAGCGGACAGCATCGCAGGATCCTGCCGCCAGCGCCGCGTCCTCGACGCGCGGCAGATACACTTTGAACGTCGAACCCACGCCTGGCTCGCTTTGCACCCAGATGCGTCCGTCGCTCTGACGAACGATGCCGTAGCACGTCGACAGGCCGAGTCCCGTGCCCTTGCCGATTTCCTTGGTCGTGAAAAACGGCTCGAAGATTCGCGCTTTCGTCGCCTCGTCCATGCCGAAGCCGGTGTCGGCGACGGCCAGCATGACCTGCGGCCGATCGATCGCGTCACCCTCGCCGCTGCGGCTCATCATCACGTTGGCGGTCTGAATTCGCAGCCGTCCGCCCTGAGGCATCGCATCGCGCGCGTTGATGACCAGATTCATGATGACTTGTTCGAGCTGGCCAGGATTGGCGTACACCATGCCCAGGTCAGCCGCGAGCGTGCAGTCCAATTGCACATCGGCGCCGATGGCGCGCCGCAGCATGTTCTCTATGCCGCCGACGATCTCGTTCACACTGACGACGCGCGGCTCGACGACCTGCCGGCGGCTGAAGCCGAGTA
>Ga0070731_10001210_pt1 | contig 27873 bp, 18 predicted proteins | sample Coa_R1_2_FD_66448 | JGI IMG/M metagenome (GOLD analysis project Ga0070731, IMG submission 66448) | Surface soil microbial communities from Centralia Pennsylvania, which are recovering from an underground coalmine fire - Coalmine... | ecosystem: Environmental > Terrestrial > Soil > Unclassified ... | reverse complement strand
GCCAGGAATAACGGCAGGGCGGGCGCAGCCCGCCTTGCTAACCTAATCCTGAGCAGCCCGTCCCAAAGCGAGGAGACCCCATGACCCGTGCAGCTATCCTGTTGATCGCCTTCCCGTTGCTTACCGCAGCCCAAGACATCTCCGGCGAGTGGGAGTTCACCGCCCATCGCATGGGGATGGATACTTACGCGCGCGTCACGCTGAAAACCGAGAGCGACAAGCTGACCGGCAGCCTGAACGAGCTCAAGTTCGAGGGCACCGTGCACGGCAACACGATCGACTTCATCGCCCGCCGCCCCAACGGCGACAAGTTCGGAACTTTCCACGGCACCCTACAGGCCGGCGAGTTGTCCGGCGATGCCGTCTGGCTGGAAAAAGAGAAGCTGACCTGGAGCGCCCACCGCAGCGTCCCGCGTCCCGCGTCGCCAACCGTCCACGATTTTGAGCCGACCCAGTTCCATCGGCTGTTCTCCGGTTCGATTCCGCCGGTGATGCGTATCTTCCCCGGCGATACCGTGCGCACCTGGACCGTGGATGCCGGCGGCTTCGACAAGCATGGCGAACGCCGCTCGATGGGCGGCAATCCGGAGACCGGGCCGTTCTACATCGAGGGCGCATTTCCCGGCGACACCCTGGTGATCAAGCTCGTGAAGGTGCGCCTCAATCGCGACACGGCCGAGAGCGGCGGAGAGATCTCCTCAAACGCGGTGACACCGGATTATGTGCACGATGCCAAGTACGACGAGAAGTTCAATTCCGAATGGAAGCTCGACCGAGAGAAAGGCATCGCCATGCTGGCCAAGCCCACCGCGAGGCTGAAGAACTACACCGTCAAGCTGCAGCCTATGCTGGGATGCATGGCGGTGGCTCCGCCCGCGATGCAGTCCTTCCGCACCGGACAACTGGGCAGCTTCGGCGGCAACATGGACTACAACCAGATGCGCGAGGGCGCCACCGTATACCTGCCCGTGTACCAGCCGGGCGCCATCTTCTTCCTGGGCGACGGCCATGCAGCCCAAGGCGATGGCGAACTGACCGGCGACGCGCTCGAAACTTCCATGGACGTCGAATTCACGGTGGACATCGTTAAGGGCTATTCCACCGATGGCCCGCGGGCCGAAAACGACGATTACGTGATGTCCATGGGTATCGCCGGCTCGCCGGGCGAGGCCATGCAGCAGGCCACCGCGCAGCTTGCCAGTTGGCTCGAGAAGGATTACAAGCTGACCGCCAACGAATCGGCCGTGCTGCTGGGGACCGCTCTGCGCTACGACATCGCCGAAGTCGTCGACCCCATGTATCACGTGGTGGCCAAGGTGTCCAAGAGCGCGCTGGCGGCGCTGAAATAGCCTCTCGGATCCGCGCCGCGAGGTTGCCAGCCGCCCCCGCGCGGTGCTACCGTGCCAGCCATGGCTGATATCTTCCGCGAGCATCTCTTCCGCGACAAAGTAGCCTTCATCACCGGCGGCGGCAGCGGTATCAACCTGCGCATTGCCGAGCGATTCGCCGCACAGGGGGCCAGGCTCGGGCTCATGGGGCGCAAGCAGGAGAAGCTGGACCGCGCCGCTGAAATCATCCGGGCAGCCGGGGGCGAGGCCCTGGGAGTCGCGGGCGATGTTCGTTATTACGAGGAATGCGAAAACGCGCTGCGCAAGACCCGCGAGCAATTCGGCGAAATCGATTTCCTGGTATGCGGCGCCGCCGGCAATTTCCCGGCGCCCGTGCTGGGTATGTCCGCCAACGGCTTTAAAGCCGTGATCGATATCGACCTGGTGGGGACTTTCAACACCTGCCGCGCGGCTTACGAACACTTGCGCAAGCCCGGCGCGTCCGTGATCAGTATCTCGGCTACGCACGCCTTCGTGCCCATAGCATTTCAGGCGCACGTCTGCGCGGCCAAGGCGGGCATCGACATTTTCTCCAAGACCCTCGCCATCGAATGGGCATCGGCGGGCATACGCGTCAACGTGATCGCGCCCGGGCCCGTGGACGAGACCGAAGGCATGCGCCGCCTGGCGCCCACCGAAGAGGCCCGCCGCAAATCCATGGCCAGCGTACCGCTGGGCCGCTTCGCCAGCAAGGATGATATCGCCGATCTGGCGGTTTTCCTATGCTCGGGCGCCGCCGCCTATATTACCGGTGCTGTGTGCGTGTGCGACGGCGGCCAGTCCCTGCTGGGCTCCCGTAATATTTTGACGGGCGCCGGCGTGGCGCCATGATCGTCGCCGGTCCGGAGCTGGCCCGGCGTCTGGAAGCGGCCGATGTTCACATCGGCGTGTCCTGCGCCGCCGAGCCTGACGTTCTACGCATAGCCGGCGGCGCGGCCATCTTCGCGGGCGGCGGCTCCCCCCTGTCGCATGCCATTGGCCTGGGCATGCACGGCGCCGTAAGCGCCCAAGAAATAGACCGGCTCGAAGAGTTCTACCGTCTGCGCGGCGTGGCGGTCACCATGGACCTGTGCCCCCTGGCCGATGCCGGGCTGGCCGCCTTGTTGGGCGACCGCGGCTATCGTCTCACCGAGTTCAACAACGTATTGGTGCGGCCGGTGACCGTGGCGGATCTCTCGCCGGCCGAACTGCCCATGCGGCTGGCCAACGACGACGAAGAGCGGCTCTGGGCGCTCACCGTGGGACGCGGCTTCATGGAGAAAGACGCGCTCACCGAGGAAGAAATGGATGTGGGCCGTAACATCTGGCGCATGCCGGGATCGCTCTGCTACCTGGCTTTCGCCGGCGGTCAGCCGGCGGCGGCCGCGGCCATGGTGATCCACGATGGCTTGGCGGCCCTGTTCGCGGACAGCACTACGGTGAGCTGTCGCGGCGCCGGTCTGCACGCCGCGCTGATTCGCGGACGCCTGCGTGACGCAGCTGCCGCCGGATGTGATCTGGCCACCGCCGCCACCTTGCCGGGCAGCAACTCGCAGCGCAACTACGAACGCCGGGGATTCCAGGTGGTTTACACCAAAGCCATCCTGGCGGCGCATTAGCCCCCGGCGCTGAAATCGTTCCGCATTTACCCGCGATTTTTCCCGTATCCCGGCACTACTTCCTTATCGGATGTCTACACTGGATGCCTGGATTGCGGCCTGGCTGGTGCCGCTTGCGGTGTACGTTCTGGTGAGCGGGCTGGACGACCTGTTCCTGGACGCTATCTTCGTGTATCGATGGCTGATACTGCACCTCTTCGGCCGGCCGTGGTTCCCCTGGCCCACGCTTGCCGAGGTGGACGCGGCGCCCCGCCGGCGGATCGCCATCTTCGTGCCCCTGTGGCATGAGCACGGGGTCATCGGCAGCATGCTCGAGCGCAACATTCCCGCTACGCTCTATTACGCAGCCGAGTTCTTCGTCGGCGCCTACCCCAACGACTGCGAGACCGTCGCCGCGGTCCGCGAGGCCGCCCGGAAATTCCCCCGCGTGCACCTGGCCCTCTGCCCGCATGACGGCCCTACCTCCAAGGCCGACTGCCTCAACTGGGTCTTTCAGAACATGCTGGCCTACGAGGAGCGGCACGCCGTGCGCTTCGATATGGTGGTGACGCACGATGCCGAGGACGTGATCCACCCGGAGTCCCTGCGCTGGATCAATTACTTCGCCGGCAGTTTCGACATGGTGCAGGTGCCGGTACTGCCGCTGGCCACGCCCGTGCGCCAGTGGGTGCACGGCCTGTACTGCGACGAATTCGCCGAATTCCAGACCAAGGACATTCCGGTGCGTCAGATGTGGGGTAGCTTCCTGCCGGGCAACGGCGTTGGCACGGGCTTCTCCCGCGCGGTCCTGGAGCGGCTGGCCGCGGCCCACTCCAATCAAGTCTTCGACCCCGCCTGCCTCACCGAGGATTATGAAAACGGCTGGCGGATACACTCGATGGGCTGCCCCCAGGTATTCGTGCCTCTGCGCCGCGAGGGTAACGGTCTGCTGGCCACCCGTGAATACTTCCCGCACACCTTTCGCACAGCCGTGCGGCAGCGGGGCCGCTGGGTGATGGGTATCGTGCTGCAATCCTGGGAGCGCCGCGGCTGGCGGGTGTCCGGGCGCCAGCTCTATTGGCTATGGCGCGACCGCAAGGGCATCATCGGCAATTTGCTGACGCCGGTTCTTAACGTCCTGTTCCTATATGGCGCAATCACCTGGGGAGAGAGTGAAATCACGGGACGGCCGTGGCTGTTCGGCTTCCGCCATCCGGCCCTGACCGGCCTGTTCTCAGCGACCTTCGTTCTCTCGGGATTCCAAATGGGTGTGCGCGCGCTATGTTCCCGGCGCATCTACGGCTGGCGGTTTGCGATGGGCGTGCCGGTACGCGCGCTGGTCGGAAACTGGCTGAATTGCGCGGCCACCGCCCGCGCCCTGGTGCTCTATGCCGAAGCCAAGATCCGTGGCCTACCGCTGGTGTGGACCAAGACCGAACACGCTTATCCCAACCCCGCGGCGTTGACCGCGGAGATCCGCCCTCTGGGCCAGATCCTGGTGGGTTCGCAATTCGTGGCGCAGGCCGACGTGGACGAAGCCCTGGCCCGCAAGGCCGCGGGTGAGCGCCTGGGCGAATACCTGGTGCGCACGGGCAAGATCAGTGAAGCGGACGTGTATGTAGCGTTGAGCCTGCAGCAGAACCTGCCGGTGGGCAAGCCCAAGCCGTCGGAGATCTCCGAGCCGGCCACCCACGCCGTGCCGCCGGAAGTCGCGCGGCGCTGGCGGGTGCTGCCGTTCCGCGTGGTGGCGGGACAGTTGTTCGTAGCGGGCCCCGAGCTCCCGTCCGATGAAATGACCCGGGACTTGCAGCGTGTCTCGCAGATGGAAGTGCGCTTCCACCTGGTAACGCCGACCGACTACGAAGAACTGGCGCGCGCGTATCTGAGCTGAGACGGCGATGACGTACACGTACCAGGGCAAGGGGCAGGCAAAGTAACCGGCGACGCCAGCCTACTCCTCGCGTAATGCCACCATGGGGTCCACACCCGTGGCGCGGCGCGCCGGGATCACCGTGGCGACGCATACCACCGCCGCCAGGATGGCAGCGACCGAACCGAACGTCAGGACATCGGTGGCGCTCACTCCAAAGAGCAGGCTCGCCATCACCCGGGTTAATGCGGCCGAGCCGATCAAGCCGGCCGCGATCCCCGCCACGGCCAGCGCCATCCCCTGCCGGAACACCAGGCCGAGAATGTTTCCAGGCTGCGCTCCCAATGCCACCCGCACGCCGATATCGTGCGTGCTCTGCGTGACCAGGTAAGAAATCACCCCGTATACTCCCACCGCCGCCAGCAGCAGGGCGAAGGCCGCGAAAGCGCCCAGCATGTCCGTGGCGAAGCGCTGTCGGGCGAGGGAGTCGTACAGCCGCTCCTGCATCGTGCGGATGTCGAAGACCGGAACACCCGGATCCACCGCGTGAATCTCCTGCACGATGGCGCTCGCGAGATCCGCCGGATTTGTGGAGGTGCGCGCCACCAGATACATCCAGCCGTCCGGATTCTGCTGGCTCGGAAAGTAGGCCACGATTTTGCTTCCGCTGTCGAGGCCATACTGCTTAACGTTTCCCACCACGCCTGCGATGGTTATGGGCTTCTTCGGATCGAACCAGAGATGCTTGCCGATGGGATTATCCCGCGGCCAGAAACGTTGTGCGAACTGCTCGTCGATAATGGCCACCGATTGGCCGTCGGGGGTGTCGTGGTCGTCGAAGAAGCGGCCTTTCAGGAGAGGAATCTTCATGGCGCGGAAATAATCCGTGCTGGCTGCCCGCCGATCCACCTGGAGTTCCTGTCCTGGCTGCGGTGTGTAGCCCTCCACATTGATGCCTCCCCAACTTACGGCGCCGGTAAGCGGCAATACATCAATTTGGCCTTGCCCGGTCACACCCGGCAGGCGGCTGATGCGGTCACCAATTTCCCGGTAGAAACGCGCGACCGCCTTACCGTCGGGATACTTGGGGCCGCCCGCCGCGATGTGCATCGAAAGCGCGTGATCGGCGACGAATCCCGGCGGCACATTCTGCAGCCGCGCAAAGCTGCGGATCAGCAGTCCCGCGCCGATCAGCAACATCAGGGAAAGCGCCAGCTCGGAGACCACCAGCAGGCCGCGCAGACGGTGCCGGGCCAACAGCAGGCCGCCATCGGTTTGCCCGCTGCGTCCGCCCGCCTTCAGAGAAGTGTTCAGGTCCAGCTTGATGGCGCGCCACGCCGGAGCCAGTCCGAACAAAAGTCCGGCCACCGTGGATACCCCGAATGTGAACAGCACCACTGAGCCGTTAATGGATATCTCCTCCAGCCGGGGAACATTGCCGGGATTGATGGCGCGCATCGCATAGAGACTTGCCTCGGCGATCGCCATACCGGCCGCGCCACCCAGCAGCGCCAGCAACAGGCTTTCGGTCAGCAACTGCCGCGCCAGCCGCCGCCACCCCGCGCCCAGAGCCGTGCGGATGGCGACTTCTTTTTCGCGTCCGGCCGCGCGCGTCAACAGGAGATTGGCGACGTTCGCGCAAGCGCTCAGCAGCACCAGTACCACCGATCCCATCAGCACCAGCATGGCGCGCCGCACATCGCCCACCACCTGGTCGAGCAGTCCCACCACCGTCATGCCGAAGGTCTGGTCGCGTTTGTCCTTCAGCCGGATGCGGTTAGCGATAATGTCGATGTCGGCTTGCGCCTGCCGCACGGTGACGCCCGGCTTCAGCTTCACAATCAGGTTGTAGTTCTCGTCACCGCGCCGCTGCGCGACGTCCGCGCTCATGGGAAACGGAAGGAAGATGTCAATTTTGTCCATGGGACCTTCCGCCGGCATCACTTCGGAGTTGAGCCGGAAATCGGAGCGCAGCACTCCGGCCACGGTGTACGGTTTGCCGTTGAGCGTGATGCTGCGCTCGATTACACCGGCATCGGAGTTGAACAGCCTTTTCCAAAGCCGGTAACTGAGGATGGCGACCTGGGGCTTGCCAGGTTTGTCTTCTTCCGGAAGCAGCAGACGCCCCAGCAGCGGCCGGGCGCCCAGCATATGCAGCAGACCCGACGAGGTGAGCATGCCGTCGATCCGCTCGGGTTGGTCCAGTCCGGTAAGCGTGAAGCTGGTGAGCCGCGAAATAGACATTTCCTCGAACGAATGGTTTTCATTTTGGATGTCGGTGTATTGGCCTGGGGACGGCCAGTCGCGATAGATGCCGATACCCGGCGAATGCAACCAGATGGCCGCCAGCCGCTCGGGCTGCGGATAGGGAAGCGGGCGGAGCATGAGCGCATCCACCACGCTGAATACCGCGGAATTCGCGCCGATCCCGATGGCGAGCGATAGCACAATCACCAAGGCCAGTCCTGGATTCTTGCGCAGCATGCGCAGTGCGTAACGGAAATCCTGCAATATTGGGTGCATGGTCCTCTCCTGGTACCGCGAGGCTTAACTCATTATGACGTGCCCACCGGAGTTATCGGTAGCCTCGCGCCGCTGGATACAATCGGCTGTTTGAGGAGCCCAACGATGTTTTACCCGAAAGGTCCCATCGTGTTTTTGGCGGCCGCGGCCATGGCCGCCGCGCAGCCAGCCGGGAGTACCCGGCCGCCCGTCATCGATATCCACGTCCACACCTTCGGCGGCATTCCCGGAGTGGGGCCGATGTGCCCGTTCAATCCGCAGTTCCTGGCGGCCGACCCGCGTTCCAAAGCGGACCCAACCGGCTGGGCCAAACAGGATTGCACGGAGATGCTGGAACCCTCCAAAACTCCTGACGAATACATGAAGGCCGTTCTCGACGAATACGAACGGCTGAATGTCACGGCGGTTGTCATGGGAGATCAGAAGTCCGTACAGAAGTGGAAAGACGCGGCGCCGGGACGAATCATCCCGGGCACATCGTTCGAAAGTGGCGTCAGCGGTGGTAAATACCTGCCGGTGGAAGAGCTGCGGACAGCGTTCACCACAGGCGGATTCAGGGTGATGGGCGAGGTGGGACTGCAGTATCAGGGCATGTCGCCGAGCGATCCTTCGGTGGACGCCTATTTCGCCCTAGCCGAGGAGTTGGATATCCCCGTAGGCATCCACATGGGCACCGGAGGATCCGGCCGCGCCAATATCACATCGCCCAAATTCCGCGGCTCGATGGGAAATCCGCTTCTGTTGGAGGAGTTGCTGGCCCGCCATCCCAAGCTGCGTGTCTGGATCATGCACGCCGGCTACCCCATGATCGACCCGCTGCTCACGCTGTTGCAGGCCAACGCCTACGTGTACGTCGACGTCGCGGGACTCATCTGGAGCTACCCGCTGAAGGAGGTCCACAACTACATCCAGCGTATCGTGGAAGCCGGCTTTGAGGACCGCGTGATGTTCGGGACGGACCAACTGATCTGGCCCAAGTTGATGGCCACTTCCATCAGCGTGATCGAGGGCGCCACCTATCTGTCGCCGCAGCAAAAGCGCGACATCCTCTACAACAACGCCGCCCGCTTCCTGCGGCTCGACAAGACGGACAAGAAGTAGCCCGGCCTGCTACTGCGAAGAGACCCACAAGCTTGCCGAGGCCAGCAGACCTCCCACCACAACCTGGATCGGGGTGCCATAAGGCCCGGAGGAGGGGATCACATTCGTGCCCAGTCCAAAGTTCACTTGCAGTAAACCGGCGATCTCGCCGGGCGCCGCGCCGGCATACAGCACCTTGCAATTCTCAAGAGTCGGCCAATAGTCGCCAGCATAGACTTGACTGAGCCCTTGCACGGATGCCGCCAGCGGCGCGGCCAGCCGCGGCCCGAACGGCGCGCGGGTTCCATCCGCGGGGGTGGGAGTCTGCAGGCCCGCGCCGTTGACGAAGACGGTGACGATTGAGCCGATTGCCGCCGGATTCTGCTGCGTATTGATGCTGCCATCCTGATTGAGCGCGAGCGCTAGTCCGGCGGAATTGGCAAATATGCCTGGATCAGCTGGGAGCACCGGCAGTTGCGCGACGTTGCTGATTGCCCCGTTCGCCCTGATCTGGACGTTCGCGGTTGTGTCGCCGTTTATGTCAAACGGAACTACCGCGTTGACCTGGCCGGAGGATGCCCATAAAAGCGGCGCAGGTCTGCCGTTGAACATCACTTCCGTACCGCCTAACGCCGTGGGGAGTGTGCCATTCTGATATTCTCCCTGCACCGCTTGCCGCGGACCCAGGCTGGAGCCGTAGATTCCCAGGATCTCGCCCGGCGCCAACCCTTCGCTCACCCAGGAACCGGCGGCGTTGGCCATCCCCAGGATTACGGGCTGCTGCTGCGCGGCCGGCGTGAATCGCGTAAGCATAGCCATCGCGCGCGCACTGAGGCCGGGATCTTCGGATCCCAGAACCACAAATCCGCCGCTGCCATCGGGGGCAATGCCGCCACCGGCTCCGTTGGGCAATAGAGTCGCGAACTGCACCGCGCCATCCGCCATCCGGATGACAGCCGCGAAATTCGTTCCGTTGCTGAAGGCTCCTTCCGAGAGAGGCAATTCAGTTGGGGCATATTGTCCGGAGACCAGGAGGTTTCCCTGGCCGTCGGGAACCGCCATGCCGCCTGGATACGAAGTGGTGACCAAAGAGGACAGTTCGCTCCCGTCGGCACTCAGTTGGCCCGTGATGACCGCGGGGACAGTCATCTGGTTTCCGGAAGTCACGGATGCCACGGCGACGGTGAGGGCCACGTTTCCCGCCGCGTCCGGAACGGCGCCGGTGGGTGACCCGCCCGGCAGGAGGGCGGCGTAGATTGCGGCGCTGCCGGCCGGGTTGAGCTTGATCAGAAACGCGGTGCCACCCGGCGCACAGCAGGGCGCTTGGTAGGCGCCGCTGGTCGTGGGGAAATTAGAGCCGAAAGTCGTCCCACCGACGTAAGCGTTGCCTGCCGCATCCACGGCGATAGCGGTGCCGCCGGCTGCACCATTGCCCACGCTCTGTGCTGGCAGGTACGTTGCGTACGCCACCTGGCCGGCCGCATTGAGCTTCATGGCAAACACGCCCTCTCCCTCCGCGGCGGACTTTAGCCATGCGCCTGGCGTAGTCTGGAACGCGCCAGAAACCGCGGTGCCGGTCAGATAGATGCTTCCGTCCGCGCCCACCGATAGAGCGTTGGGGTACGTGCCAGGGACCGGAAATGCAAAAATGACATTGCCCGCCGGATCGATCTTCGTCACATATGACTCGGCAAGACCGGCGGCCGGCATCCCCATGGCGACGCCGTAAAGATCGCCGGCGTTGTCGACGAAAGTCCCGGAGAACCATTGCATATTCGAGATCGGAGCAACCCGATAGACCAGGTTGCCGTCCGGATCGAACTTGCTCAGAAACTCCGTTTCCGCGCCGGCCACCCTCGTGATCACGTAGGCGTAGCCCTTGGCATCCGTCGCCAGCGAAATGCCCGTCTCGGACGCGCGGGTTACCTCGTAGTGCGGAAGAAACAGCAGCGAAGCGGCCAGGAATAGCATGGCATCTCCCTCCCAGGTACGGAGGCACGAACCCGACAGCCAGTTTATCCTATTTTTGAGTCTCCGACACGAGCTTACACGCCCCAGCAGTAGTCCTCGACAGCCTTCTCGATGGAGTCGTCTTTCTCGGTCAGGCGCATCAGTTCCAGGCGGATGGCGTCCACCAGGGCGTTCCAGCTTGCCACGATCACGTTATCGGAAACGCCCACCGTCGCCCAGCTCTTGCGGTGGTCCGACCATTCAATCAGCACGCGCACTTTAGCGGCGGTCCCCTTGCGCGGCTCCAATACGCGCACTTTGTAATCGGTCAGACGAACGTCGGCCATCTGCGGATAAATCGATGACAGGCACTTGCGCAGGCATACGTGCAGAGCGTGGAACGGCCCGTTGCCCGTAGCGGTGGCGGAGTGCACGCCGTCCTGGGTGCGCACGGTGATATCGGCCGTGGAGCGGGAGTCGCTGGTGCCGCCCGCCTTGGTGGTGACCTCGTAGCCTTCCACTTCGAAGAAATGCGTGCCGGGGTACAGCGCCTCGCGCACCAGCAGCTCGAAAGTGCCTTCGGCGGCTTCCAGTTCGTAACCGTCGTATTCCATCTGCTTGATGCGCTCCAGCAGCTCGCGGCGGGCGTCCTCATCCAGGCGTCCGGCCAGGCCATGCTGCTTCAGCTTATACAGCACATTGCCGCGGCCAGACAGGTCGCTCACCAGGACCCGCTGGCGGTTGCCCACGGCCTCCGGCACGACATGTTCATAAGTTGTGGGCTCCTTCAGAACCGCCGACACGTGCACGCCGCCTTTATGAGCAAACGCACTGTGTCCGACAAATGGCTGATTGTTGGGCAGCGGCAGATTGGCCAGCTCCGCCACGAACCGGGCCGCATTCGAAAGACTGATCAGCTTATCCTGGCCGATGGCCGTGTGGCCGAGCTTGAGCTCCAGGTTGGCGATGATGGAACAGAGATTCGCATTGCCGCAGCGCTCGCCGTATCCGTTGATGCAGCCCTGCACGTGGGTGGCGCCGGCTTCCACGGCCGCCAGCGTGTTAGCCACCGCCATGTCGGAATCGTTGTGCGTGTGAATGCCCAGAATGCCGTCGAAGCGCTTGCGCACGTCGGCGAAGATTTCGACCAGGCGCCCCGTGAGCGTGCCGCCGTTGGTGTCGCACAGGCAGAGCACGTCGGCGCCGGCGTTCTGGGCGGCTTCGAGCGTACGTAACGCAAAGGCGGGATTGGAGCTGTATCCGTCGAAGAAGTGCTCGGCGTCGTAGACCACTTCCTTGCCGCGCGATTTGAGATAGGCGACGGTCTCGGCGATCAGCTTCCGGTTTTCTTCCTCGCTGATGCCCAGCGCGCGCGTGGTGTGCAGGTCCCAGCTCTTGCCGAAGATCGATACCACGGGCGTGCCCGCCTGGACCAGGGATTGCACGCTGCGGTCCTCTTCCACGGTGTGGCGGGCGAAGCGCGTGGCGCCGAAGGCTGTGAGCTTGGCGTGCTTGAGCTGCAATTCGGTTTGGGCGCGCGCGAAGAAGTCTTTGTCTTTCGGGTTGGAGCCCGGCCAGCCGCCTTCGATATAGTCGATGCCCAGCTCATCCAGCTTCTGGGCGATGAGCAGTTTGTCGTCGACCGAGAACGAGACGGATTCACCTTGCGTGCCGTCCCGGAGAGTGGTGTCGAAAGTGAAGATCTTCATGGTTGTGCAGCTCGGGCCGGCTGCTCCTGCGGTACGCCGGCTTCCTTTTTCTTTTTGAGAAACGTCATCATTTCGCGCAGCTCGGCGCCCACCTTCTCGATGGGCTGGTGGCGGGCGGCGTCGCGCATGGCCAGGAATTTGTGGCGCCCGGTCTTGTTCTCTTCGATCCACTGGCGGGCGAATTCGCCGGATTGCACTTCGGAGAGGATCTTCTTCATCTCCGCGCGCACGTGGGCGTCCACGATGCGGGGGCCGCGCGTGTAGTCGCCGTATTCGGCGGTATCGGAGACCGAGTAGCGCATATAGCCGAGGCCGCCCTCCTGGATCAGGTCGACGATCAGCTTGAGCTCGTGCAGGCACTCGAAATAAGCGATCTCTGGCGCATATCCGGCTTCCACCAGCGTCTCGAAGCCGGCGCGGATCAGTTCCGAAGCGCCGCCGCACAGGACGGCCTGCTCGCCGAAGAGGTCGCTCTCGGTTTCCTCCTTGAAATTGGTTTCGATGACGCCCGCTTTCAGGCTGCCGAGCGCGCCGGCATACGCCAGCGCAGTCTCGAGCGCGTGGCCCGAGGCATCCTGGTGCACGGCCACCAGCGACGGCACCCCCACCCCTTCGGTGAACAGCTCACGCACGCGGTGGCCCGGAGCTTTGGGCGCGACCATGGAGACGTCTACGTTGGCCGGTGGCTTGATCTGGCCGAAGTGGATGTTGAAGCCGTGCGCGAACATCAGGGTCTTGCCCGCGGTGAGATGCGGCGCGATCTCGCGGTGGTACAGGTCTCCCTGAATATGGTCGGAGACCAGAATCATGATGACATCGGCGGCCCTGGCGGCATCCGCGGTATCGGCCACCTTGAGTCCGGCGGCCTCGGCCTTGGCTCGCGACTTACTGCCGGGGTACAGGCCCACCACCACATCCACGCCGGAATCGCGCAGGTTGAGGGCATGCGCGTGACCCTGGCTGCCATAGCCGATGATTGCCACCGTGCGGCCCTGGAGCAGCGCCGGCTTGTAGTCTTTTTCGTAATAACGTTTCGCCATGATCGGTATCCATTCCTGCTAGCGCGCCTCGGTCAGGACCGGCGGCTGCAGCTTGAGTTTCTTGCTCTCCAGCGACACGGCCACGACCCCGGAGCGGGTTGTCTCGATTTCACCGTAGCTGCGCATCACATCCACGAACTCATCCAACTTCTCCGGATCGCCGGTGGCTTCCAGCGCAAATCCTTCGACCGAGGAATCCACTACCCGCGCGCCGAAGATCTCGGCTTCCTTGAGCACAGACGTGCGCGATTCCTGCGCGGTGCGTACGCGCACCAGCACCATTTCCCGCCGTACCGCGGGCGATTCGGTGAGATCCACGGCCTGCAGCACATTCACCAGTTTGTTCATCTGTTTAATTACCTGCTGGCGAAGAGTAGCGTCCACGTCCACCACGATGGTCATGCGGGAGAGTTCGGGGTCGAGGGTACGCGCCACCGTCAAACTCTCGATGTTATAGGCCCGCGCGCTCAGTAAGCCGGTGATACGCATCAACGCGCCCGGCTTGTTCTCGACTAATAAGGAAATAATCTGCAACATAAGGATCCGTTCTTACTCGGGCACGGCCACGGGTTGGGGCGGCCCCAGCACCATTTCGTTGATGGCGCCTCCTGCCGGTACCATGGGGTACACATTCTCGAAAGGCGACACCTTGACATTCAGCAGGTAGGGGCCGGGCTCGCGGACGGCCGCTTCCAGCGCCGAGGAAAGCTCCCATGGCTTGTCGATGGTGCGGCCCTTGAAGCCGTACGCCGCGGCCAGTTTCTCCGCATCGGGGAACGAGTCGAGCTCCACCGCGCTCAGGCGGTTGTTGTAGAACAACTCCTGCCATTGGCGGACCATGCCGAGGTATCCGTTGTTCATCACGACGATTTTGATGGGCAGCCCGTAGCCCACTACGGTAGCCAGCTCCGGAATAGACATCTGGAACCCGCCGTCGCCTACCAGCGCGAACACCAGCTTGTCGGGGTGCGCAAACTGCGCGCCGATAGCCGATGGCAGGCCGAAGCCCATGGCGCCCAGCCCGCCGGAATTGATCCAGAGGCGCGGCCCGTTGAAGCGGATCAACTGCGCGGCCCACATCTGGTGCTGGCCCACGTCGGAGGACACGATGGCCTCGCCCGCGGACAGGCGGTCGATTTCCATCATCAGGTGTTGCGGCTTGATCTCGGTGTCGGAGGTGACGGGCACCAGCGGATGTTCGGCTTTCCAGGCGCGGATCTGGGACCACCAGGCCGTGCGCGCGGCGGACTGGGCGGCCGGCAGTTTGGTTCCGGCCAGCACCTGATTCAAACGCCCCAGCACACGCTTCACGTCGCCCACGATGGGCACGTCCGCGGCGCGGTTCTTGCCGATTTCGGCGGGGTCGATGTCCACATGGATCACTTTGGCGTGTGGCGCGAAGGCCGCCAGGCGGCCCGTCACGCGATCGTCGAAGCGCACGCCCAGCGCGATCAGCACATCGCAATTACTCATTCCCATATTCGCGGCGTAGCTGCCGTGCATGCCGGGCATACTCACGAAGTTCGGATGGCTGGAGGGCAGGCCGCCCAAGCCCATGAGAGTGGTGACCGCGGGCGCATCGATGGTCTCGACGAATTCCTGCAGGTCGGCGGCGGCGTTGGCGGCGATGATTCCCCCGCCCGCGTAAACGAATGGCCGCTCGGACTCCGAGATCATCTGGGCCGCACGGCGGATCTGTCCGGTGTGGCCTTCGGTGAAAACCTTGTAGCCGGGCAAGTGAATAGAAGTGACCGGCACGTAGTGGCCCTGCGCCTGGAAAACGTCCTTGGGGATATCTACCAGGACAGGTCCGGGACGTCCGCTGGCGGCGATGTAGAACGCCTCGTGAACCACCTGCGGCAGGTCTTCCAGTTTCTTCACCAGGTAATTGTGCTTGGTGCAGGAGCGCGTGATGCCGAACGTGTCGGCTTCCTGGAAGGCGTCGCTGCCGATCAGCTTGCTGGTGACCTGGCCTGTGATTGCCACCACCGGGATCGAATCCATCATGGCGTCGACCAGGCCCGTAACCAGGTTGGTCGCGCCGGGACCGGACGTAGCGCAGCAGACGCCTACCTTCCCGGTCGCGCGCGCGTAGCCTTCGGCGGCGAAGCAGGCGTTTTCTTCATGGCGGACCAGCACATGGCGGATGTGGTGGTCATAAATGGCATCGTATAAAGGCAGGGTGACGCCTCCCGGGTAGCCGAAGAAGCAGTCCACGCCCTCGCGGGCCAGACATTCCAGCAGCATTTTCGCGCCATTCGTCAGTGTCGGCATAGGTTGTGTCTCAAAAGTCTCCCAAAAAAGCAAAAAGGCCATCAGCCGGCTTGTTTCGCCCCGCTGATGGCCTCGGAACCTCTCCGAAACGGCCTCAAGCGGGGCCGGCTACGATGACCAGTACAATAATAATCAGGATTACGGGTATAGACGGACGGGACAGGCTCAAGGTGCGGAGAAACCGGACTGGGGAATTACTTGCCATCGCCAACTTTTCTGAGTGTACCCTACAAGTTTTACAAATGCAAGGCGAGGGTCGGATTACAAATAGTTATGGCGTTATTTGGCGGTATACCAAAGCTGCTAGTCTTCGCCGCCGGCAGCGGAAGTCACCGCCGTCGCCTTGCCCTCCGGCGATCGGGTGTATCGCTTGAACCAGCTCATCATGTAGAGCTGCGTGCGAATAAAGTTGGATGGCTTCGACCCGGTGCCGTGGTATTCGCCTTCAAATTGTAAGAGCGTCGCCGGCACGCCGCGAACCTTCAGCGCCGCATAATATTCCTCGGTCTGCGGCATGGGAGTGCGGCGGTCCAAAACTCCGGTCATGAGCAGTGTGGGGGTGGTCACATTACCCACGTGCATGATGGAGGAGTGCGACAGCCAGTCGGAGGGATCCTCCCAGAACGGCTTCTTGAAAAAGCTGAGAGTGAACAGCGGAATATCGGTGTTGCCCGTCATGCTCAGCCAGTCGATGACCGGGCAGCGGACGGCCGCCGCGGCAAACCGGTTGGTGTGGCCGATGACCCAGCTCGAAAGCACGCCGCCGCCGCTGCACCCGGAGACATACATCCGCGAAGTGTCCACGAAGCCCTTGGCGATGGTGCTGTCGACGCCCGCCATCAGGTCGTCGAAATCCGGTCCCGGGTAGTTGTGATCGATGCCGTTGGAAAAGTCAGTACCATATCCCGTGCTGCCGCGCGGGTTCACGTACAGCACCACGAAGTCGTTGGCGGCGAAGTTCTGAAACATGTAGTTGAACGCCACGTTGTACATGGCGAAGGGTCCGCCGTGGATCTCCAGAATCAGCGGATACTTCTTGGCGGCATCGAAATCCGGCGGCTTGACGATCCATGCCTGCACCTTGGCGTTGCCGGTCGAGACGTAATCGATCTCCTCGGTCTTGGCCAGGTGCTTGCCGGCCAGAAGCCCGGCGTTCACGCTGGTCAGCTTCGCCATATCCTGCGCATGGCGCAGACTGAAGCGCACCACTTCCGGCGGATTATCCGGATCGCTGCTGGTTCCGGCCGCCATAAGGTCGCTCGAAACCGAGTCCATCGTGAGCACATGCGTCCCCGAGGTCACCGGCTTCACGCCGCCTGCGATCGCCGCGAACTGTATATTACGCGAGCCGCGGTCATCGGCATCGAAGTACACTCCCGAGGCGTCCGGAGCCCAGCGCAGGTTGAGCGGATCGCGATCGTAGTCGCCGCTGATCTTGCGGGCCTCTCCGCCGCCGGCCGGAACGACATAAAGATCCGATACGGAGTGGGTGTGGTTGGAGAGCGGATATCCGGTAAACGCCACCATGCGGCCGTCTGGCGAGACCGCCGGGCGCCCCCAGTTCCCGGGCTTCGCCACCAGCTCGCGGATTGCGCCGGTCTCCACATCGGCGATCAGCAGTTGCGAGATCTTGTAGTTCAGGTCGGCGTCGGCGCTGCGGTTCGCATCGAAAATGATGGATTTGCTGTCGGGCGTCCAGTCCATCGCGATGGCGCCGCGGGTCTCGCCCGAACCCACGGTCCATTTGCCGCTGGTGATCTGGCGCGGCGTGCCGCCATCCGCCTGGACCACGAACAGGTGCGTGTAGCCGTCGTCCAGAAAGCCGACCTGATCCTGGCGGTAATGCAGCGATTCCACAATGCGCGGCGCGGCCGTCCACTTGGCGCCGTGCGGCTCTTCGGGCATGCCGATCGACCACTTATTCTTCTGCGGCACGAACATGGCGAAGGCGATCCACTTGCCGTCCGGAGACCAGCGCGCATCGGCCACCTTCTCCGTGGCATGCGTGACCTGTGTGGCGGGGCCGTCGATATCGATCCAGCGGACAAAGATCTGCGACCCGCGCGGTTCGCCGTCGGCAACGTAGAGGATGCGTTTCCCATCGGCGGACCAGCGCGGATTGGATCCCTTGGTCAGAAACCGGTGCTGCGATCCATCCGCACTCATGATCCACAGCGCCGATTCCCACTTGTCTTCGATTTTGTTGGCCTGCTGGCGTGTATAGACGATGCGCGCGCCATCGGGCGAAATCTGCGCGTTGCTGACTCTTTCCAGATCGAAGTAGTGTTCCGTGGTCAACCGGGTGGATGAGCGCGTTTCTTGCGCTACCGCCGGCGTGAGAGTGGAAATGGTCAGAGCCGCAAATGCGGCGAGGCGGTAGTTTGGCATGGGTACCTCCCTGGGACTGAGCCAGTATATAACGAATCGGACCAGAGTCGGCGCGCGCGCGGCGCTATCGGGGGCCCGGTAACTGGAGGCCCTCTCCCAGCCTGGCGACCCCCGGAATGGTCACCGGCGAATGGCCCCGAACAGGCGACTCGCCGAACATCGCCTGCACGGCGGCGGTTTCGGACGGAGGCACGGTGCCGAAGGTCAACAGAAACGCCGCGGCTTTGGGAAAACTGCGCACCAGGTAAGGATTGCCCAGCGCGACGAGGACCACGGGTTTGCCGGTGGCGAAGAGCGCTTCGAGCAGATGCGGGAATTCTCCCGCCAGGCCGGCATCGCCGCGGTAGGCCGCCACGGAGGCAAAGGCCGCCACGACGAAACTTTCGCAGGCCGTGGTCTTCTGCACGGCGGCATCCAGCGTGGGGCCGGGCATGGAGGCGTCCAGTGCAATCACGGTGGCGTTCTTTTCCCTGCGGCGCACCTCCTGGGCGAACTCCAGACCCTCGTTCGAGTAATGGCTTTCGGCAAGAGTGAGGAAACAGGCCTTGGCCGGTGCGCGCAGCGGCAGCGCGCCTTCGTTTTTCACCAGCGTGACGGCGCGGGCGGCGATATCCTGCGCCCGCTCCTGATCCTCCGGCGCGTCAATCAGGTCGCTGATGCCTTCCAGATCCACCAGCGCGCGGCGGTCGAGGCCCACGCGCTCCTTGGCCGCCAGCAGGCGCGCCACACTTTCGTCGATGCGCGCGCGCGTCAAGCGTCCGCTCTGCACCGCGGCGAGAATGGCTTTGACGGCGGCTTCCGGATCGGGCGGCATTACCAGCGCGTCGGCGCCCGCCTCGAGCGCCAGCACGGCAGCTTCACCACCGGTGTAACCCTGTGCGATGCCGCCCATTTCCAGCGCGTCGGTGACGATGATGCCTTTGAATCCCATATCGCCACGCAGCAGGCCGGTGAGTATGGCGGGCGAGAGAGTGGCCGGCACGTCGGCGGGGGCCAGCGCGGGCACCGCGATATGCGCGGTCATGATGGAATCCACGCCGGCCTGGATAGCGGCCCGAAAAGGTGCGAGTTCGACGGCCTCGAGACGCTCGCGGGTGCCATTGATCACCGCCAGGTTCAGGTGCGTATCCACCGCCGTATCGCCGTGGCCGGGGAAGTGTTTGGCGGTGGTCAGCACGCGATAGTGCGGGTCGGCGCCGGCACCCTCGATGAAGGCGGTCACCAGGGCGGAAACCTGCTGGGGATCCTCGCCGTAAGACCGAATGTTGATGATGGGATTGTCCGGGTTGTTGTTGACGTCGGCCACGGGAAAGAAGAGCCAATGGACGCCCATGGCGCGCGCTTCGCGGGCGGTGACGGCGCCTTCGAAACGGGCAAGCGCGGGGTCTCCGGCCGCGCCGAAGGCCATCGCTTGCGGAAAGACCGTGGTTCCATCGAACCGCATGGATGCGCCGCGCTCGAAATCGCCGGCCACCAGAAGCGGCACGCGCGACAATTTCTGCATACGGTTGAGAAACGCGCCCAGGGCGTAGGGCTGCGCCTTCTGAGTGAGGCGCCCATTGTTCCAGTTGACCAGCACCATGCCGCCCACGCGGGTTTCCCGCACATGCTTCATGAACTGGCGGTATTCGCGCGACCGGGTATTGGGGGCGGCGCCGTGGAACGGGATGAAGATCAACTGGGCCACCTTTTCGCGCAGGGTCAGAGACTTCATCCAGCGGCGCACGAAGGGCGATTGTCGATTCGTCTTGGCGGGCGCGGCTTTGCGCACGGTGGCCGGACGAGCGGGAAGGACGGCGAGGGCTACTACAACCAGGATCGACAGGCGGCGAATGCAGAACACATCTACAGTTTACTCGCGCGGGGCTGCCAGACGGGTCACTTTGCGGGAAGGATCAGGCCGGGTGGGCTGAGGGAGCCGCCCAGCGCGAGGCGGATTTCAGGGTTGGGCGGAAGCTGATCAGGCAGACGGACGTTGATCTGATATAGGCCCGCGTAACCGGGCGCGACGCCCGCGTACAGGATCGAACCGGAATCGATAGGGACTCCGTTGATCTGGATGCCGAACTGGCTCATCTGGCTGAGCCATTGCGCGGCGGCCGGCAGGACGCCATCCTCCAGTTCGGGGTTGGTGTTTCCCAGGCCCGTTGCCCATAGCCCGACGATCTCGCCCCCGCTGGCCGGCGCATCGCTCGAGACCACCGACCCATCCAGGTGGGTGGCGATTATGGTGCTTGAGTAAAGTTCGAACATGGCGGGCGCCGCCGGCTGCAAGGTGACGGTGACGATTGGCCCGCGGATGCCCTGCCGGTCCACCCAGAACTGGAACGGTCCGGGAAGCAGCGAGCTGGGAACCAGGAAGTTGATTTGGGTGGGGGAAACGTAATAAAGGTACGCGGGCCAGCCCTCGAAGTAGACTTCCACGTTTCCCAGGCTGGTAGGCATGACGCCGCCCGCGAGATCGCTCGACCGCAAGACGCGCGTCCCCCACGCGAGATTCGTGCCGAAAATGGATCCGATCGCGTTGGGCGAAAGGCCGGGGGTGAAACTGGCGCCGTTGACGATTCCGGCGGCGGTGTAATTGGGATTGTTGGAGTCCTGGGCGCACAGGCTGGCGGCCAACGCGAGGGCTGCGAGAATGGATTTCACGGCAATAATGTAGTGGCCGGCAGGCCGCCGGAATATCAGAGCTTTTTGGCTGAATCCGATTAGTGTATGGGGGCGGCGGCGCCCGTAACGGTGAGCGGCATGCTCCCGCACAACGTGCCTGTGCAGGCGCCGATGATGGTGGATCCCGCGGCCACGCCGTAAGCTACCCCGGAATTCGTGCCGTCGTTCGTGACGGTGGCGGCCGCAGGGTTGGAAGTGGTCCAGGTAACCGAAAAAAGCTGGCTGGTACTGTTATCGCTGAACGTGCCGGTGGCGATGAATTGCAGGCTGGAGCCGGCCGCCAGCGTCGGGTTGCCGGGCGTGAGCGATATGGCCGTGAGGTCGGCGGGTACCACGCTCAGCGGCACGTAGAACTCGGCGGCGGCCAGCACGGCATTGGAGGCGTTGCTGTGGCCGCCGGCAATCAGCACTGTTCCATTGAGCAGGAGCGTGGCTGTCCGCAGGTCGCCCGGAGTGATCAGGACACCAGTGCCTGAGAACGCGCTGGTGTTGGGACCGAATATTTCCGCCGGAGCGGCATTCAGCACGCTACCCGCGACCAGCACGCCGCCATTGTTGAGCAGCGTTGCGGTTCCCAGCCAACTGGTGCTGCCGAGGCTGCCGGTGAGAGTGAACGTTCCGGCGGTGGGATCGTACAACTCGGCGCTGGTCAGCGGGCCCGACAGCAAATAGTTATAGCCGCTGGCGATCAGAATCTGGCCGGTGTTTAACAGCGTTGCGGTCGCGCCGGAGCGCGCCACATTCAGGCCTGCCGGGCTGGGCGTAAAAATCCCGGTCGAAGGGTCGTAGAGTTCCGCGCTGGCCAGAGGGCCAACGGCGTTCGCGCCGCCGGCGATCAGCACCAAGCCGTTGGGCAGCAAAGTAGCGGTTGCGGCGAACCGGGCGAAGTTCAAGCCGCCGGTCACGGTAAAACCGCCGGTCGACGGGTTGTAGACCTCGGCGCTGGAGAGAACGCCCGAAACGCCGTAACCTCCGGCGAACAGCACGCTGCCGTTTGGAAGCATGGTGGCGGTGTGTTGGTAGCGCGCGGTGTGCAGGGCGCCTGTGGCGTTGAAGGCCAGGGTTGCCGGGTCGTAGACTTCGGCACTGGCGAGCGCGCCGTCGCTGCCGGAACCGCCCGCAATCAACACGGTGCCATCGTTCAACAGGGTGGCGGAATGCTGATCGCGCGCCGTGTTCAGATTTCCGGTGAATGCGAATGAGGCGCCGGCGGGGTTAAACAATTCGGCGGCGGCCAGATCGCCGAGGGCGCCCGTGCCGCCATCCGGCACGGGTCCGATGCCGCCGGCCATGAGCACGGAGCCGTTATCCAGCAGGGTAGCGGTGTGGTAGTAGCGTGCGTTGTTTAAACTGCCCGTGGGAAAGAAAACCTGGTTGACGCTCATCGGTGTAGAACCGGAGACGGCGCCCAGCGTGGCGGTGACCGTGGTGACGCCCGGGGCCAGGCCGATGCCCAGTCCGGAGGCGTTGACTCCGGCGATACCGGGCGGGGACGTGCTCCAGACGACGCTGGCGGTCAGATTCTTCATTGAGTTGTTGCTATAAGTGCCGGTGGCGGCGAACTGCGCGGTCCCTCCCACAACTATGGATGGGCTTGGCGGGGTGACGGCAATAGAGAGTAAAGCGGGCGCCAGGCCCGTCCCGGAGAGGCTGACGGTTTGTGGACTATTGGAGGCGTTATCGGAGAATGTGAGGCTCCCGGTTCGCGTGCCACCGGCTGTGGGGGAAAAGGTAACGCCGACGGAGCAGCTAGCGAGACCGGACAGACTGGCGCCGCAGGTATTGGAGCTGATTGCGAAGTCGCCGCTGGTGGCAATACCGGTGAAACTGAGAGCCGTGCTCTGCTGGTTATTCGCGAGGCTGACGGTCATCGGACTGCTGGTTTCACCGATAGGGACCTTTGGAAAAGTCAGGCTGGTTGGAGACACGGTCGTGGGCGCGACGCCGGCGCCTGTGAGGGCGGCGGTTTGCGGACTGTTGGTGGCGCTGTCGGTGACGGTGAGCGTCCCTTTAGCCGGGCCGAGGGCTGTGGGCGTGAACGTGACGAGGATGGTGCAGCTGGCTCCTTTAGCGAGGCGGGAGGGGCTGAGCGGGCAGGTACCACCGGCTTGCGCGAAACTGCCCGTCACTGCAATAGTGCTGATGGTCAGAGGCGCAGTCGCGACATTTTTGAGTGTGGCTGTCAGCGCAGGACTGGTGGTGTTCTGGACCTGTTTTCCAAACGCCAGTGTGGTGGGCGAGAGGGTTACCGACGTCACCGCGGTTAACGGCGCGGCGAGAACCAACGCACAAAGAAAGGTGGCACTGCGCCCCAGCGACGTATAGATCATTGAGCATCTAGTATATTGATGGCAAAGGCCGGCAGGCAATACCCGCGAACCGGGGAGTTCAAGGAGTACCAGAAAAACGAAGAGCGGTCCCGCCGGGAAAGCGGGACCGCGACATTGCCAAACGGTTAGCCGGGTTGGTTAGCGATGGCCGCCGTGAGAACCGCCGCCGCCACCACCGCCGCTGCTGTGATAGCCGCCGCCCCCGCCGCCACCGCTGTGATAGCTGCCCCCGCCGCCACTGCTGTGATAGCTGCCCCCGCCGCCACTGCTGTGATAGCTGCCACCACCACCGTAGCTACGAGAGCCGCCGCTCGACCGGTAGCTGCCGCCGGAGTACGGGGCCCGAGAACTGTAGCTGGGCGCCGACCGGTATCCACCGTAGCTGCCGCCGGAGGACGGGGCGCGATATCCGTAGCTGGGCGCCGCTCGGTATCCACCGCCGTAGCTGCCCCCGTACGAAGGGCTGGCCCGATAGGCCGGCGATCCGCCGTACGACGGGCTGGCGCGATAACCAGAGTTGGGCGACGACCGATATGCGTTATTCGTTCCAGCGGTGGAACCGCGATAGCTGGGCTGCGGCGAGGAGTGGCTCTGGCCGGTCTGGCCGAAGCGGCTCCAGCCGCCGGACTGTGAAGTAGCGGTGCGGGAGCCGAAACTGTTGCTGCTCCGAGCCACTGCACCGGACGTTTGCCCGAATCGTCCGCCACTAAATGTGCCGCGGGCGCTGGAAATCGCGCCGTACCGGGTGTTCAGGGCCCTGTTCGGATAAGCAACGCCTAAACGGTGGCTGGCATCGTGCGCCCAGAGTGTGCCGCCCCAGGCGCGGCCGCCCCAGTAGCCGTGAAAACCATAATGGTTGAAGAAGAACGGATTCACAAACAGCCCGCAATGGAGCCAGTTGAAACCCCAGCCCCAACCGCCCCAACCAAGGCCTCCGAAGAAGCCGCCGATATAAACGCCCGGGAAAAACCCGAAGCCGAAGCCCGCATAATCCCAAGCGGGATAATAACCGTACGCCGGCGGTCCCCAGATGTAGGAGGGATCGTAGTAGGGTACGTAGACTTCTTCGGGATTAGCTGGTTGAATCTCAACTTCGGGATGGCCTTCCTGCATCTCGGTGGTGACGGTCTCTTGGGGGCCGGACCGCAATTTCCCCGAGGCCATGGCTTGCGAGCGCATGCGCTGCACGGCGTTCATTACATCGGCCTGTTGGGCTAGAAAAGCATTACCGAGGTCGGTGGTCCAGCGAATGTCCGCGTTCAGCCGGCTGACCACGTCCGGGAAGATCACCAGGGCCTGCACGCTGGGATCCCAGTTCTGCTGGCGCGCGGCGTCCACTAGTTGAGAGCCCTGCAGATCCCGATGCTGATCGACAAATTGCGCCGCCTCGACGATTTCCAAGGGATAGGTGGACGCGGCCAATACCTGTGCCAACAGGGCATCCGGATACAAAGCAACGGGTGCCACCAGCGTGTCCAACTGTTGCGGAGACATCAGCTGTGCTGGCGGGGGAGCCTGCCCCGGAGGCGGCGGCTGTTGCGCAACCAGGAGTGCGCCTCCCAGCAACAGAGCGCCGGCCAGAGAAAGCGCCCGCCGAATACCAGATTGGACTCTCATGCTTGTCATCTTATACCTCCATGCGATCCCATCACTGTATAGTGACGTATGTCGCGGCGACTACGTTGTCGCGAGATCGCACCATCTAAAAAGCAACCCGCTGGCCAAATTGTAACCCCTTGTCCCACAGTCGCTTGGCGAAGATGGACGGTCTCGCCGGATGGTTGAAAACCACCGCGCCGGTGGATTAGGTGCGAATGGCGGCCGATTCCCTATACACTTCCAGTACATCGCGGGCAGTGCGCTCCCAGCTATAGCGCGCGGCCTGAGCTTTGCCTTTGTTGATGAGCGTAGCGCGTAAGTCGTCGTCCAGCAATGCTTCCTGGATGCCGCGCGCGATTTCGAAAACATTCTCGGGGTTCACCATGAGGGCCGCGTCCCCCAGCACTTCGAGCAGCGAACTGACGTTGGATGTGACGACGGGTGTACCGGTCGCCATGGCCTCCAGCGGCGGCAGGCCGAACCCTTCATACAGCGATGGAAAGACGAACAGGGCGGCGCTCCCGAAGAAAATGCGGAGGGCGTCGAAGGGAACGAAGCCCAGGAAGCGCACTACCTTCTCGACGCGGGTTTGACTAACGGCGCGGCGTACGGACGGGTAGCTGGAGATCTCGTCGCCGATAATGATGAGGTGCAGGTTGCGATAGACCGGGTGGCGCGAGAGCCGCTCGCGGACCACGGCGAAGGCTTCCACCAGCCGGGGAATGTTCTTCTGCGGCCGGATGTTGCCGGCGTACAGCAGAAAGGGATAGTCGATCTGGTAGCGTTCCAGGATGCGCGCGCGATCGCCCTCGGCGGGAAGAAAGAAATCCGGGTTGGGCGCGTTGTAAACCAAGCGGATACGATCCGCCGGAATCCCCAGCGCGTCGTGGACATCACGGCGGGTGGTATCCGAAACGGCCATGATGCGCCGGGCGCGCAGCAAGCCGCGGCGCAACAGAAAGCGGCGGGCATGCACGCGCATGCCCGAACCGGTTCCGAACAACAGGCTGGCCATATCGTGAATGGTGACCACGTAGGGTTCTGTCATGAACAGCGGAACCTGGTTCAGCGGGATGTGCACCAGGCTGGGCGACAGGCTACGCAGGAACCACGGAAAGGCCAGGTGATTGCGCTTGCGGGAATCCGCCCGGCGATAGGCGATGGCTTGAAAGTTGGCCGGCAGCATCGCGAAGGATGCCACGTCATCGGGTAGAGCAACCAAGGTGTATTCGTCCGACTGATCGATATCGGCCAGCGCATGGAGCAGGCCGCGGATGTACGTGCCGATGCCGAAGTCCCGCACGCGGCGGACATCCAGCACGATGCGCAGCGGCATGGCCCGCGATCAGGCTCGCGCCAGGGCAGGACGTTTCCACTCGTACAGAGGAAACTTTTCGGTCAGCGCCTCGACCCGCCGCCGCACTGCCGTCAGGACATCTTCGGATGCAACATTCTGCAGGACCTCGGCGATCAGCGAGGCCACCTCGCGCATCTCGCTCTCGCGGAATCCGCGCGTGGTGACGGCCGGGCTGCCCAGCCGGATTCCGCTGGGGTTGAGAGGCGGATTCACGTCGAAGGGGATGGCATTCTTGTTGACGGTGATGCGGGCACTGTCCAGCGCCGCCTCGGCTTCCTTGCCGCGAATGCCCTTGGAGAACACGTCCACCAGCAGGAGATGGGTATCGGTGCCGTTTGAAACCACCCGGAATCCGGCATCCATCAGCCCGGCGGCAAGAGCCTGGGCGTTAGCAACCACCTGTTTCTGATATTCCACGAATCCCGGTTCCATGGCTTCCTTGAAGCTGACTGCCTTGGCCGCCAGGATATGCACCAGGGGCCCGCCTTGAAATCCGGGGAAGACGGTCTTGTCGACAGCCGCCGCGAATTTCTCCTTGCACAGAATCAGCCCGGCGCGTGGGCCGCGCAGCGTCTTGTGCGTGGTGGAAGTCACGATGTCGGCGTACTGGCAGGGATTCGGGTGCAGCCCGGCGGCAACCAGGCCGGAAATGTGCGCCATGTCGACCACCAGGAGCGCGCCTACCGAATCGGCGATCTGGCGGAAGCGCGCGAAATCCAACACGCGCGGATAGGCGCTGGCTCCGGCCAGCACCATTTTCGGCTTGTGCTCCTGGGCCAGGCGCGCCAGTTCATCGTAGTCGATGCGCTCGTCTTCTTTACGTACGCCGTAGGGAACGATGTTGTACGTCTTGCCCGAGAAGTTGAGCTTGTGGCCGTGCGTGAGATGTCCGCCATGTGCCAGGTTCATGCCCAGGATAGTGTCGCCGGGTTGCAGAATGGCGGCGTAAGCGGCTTGATTGGCTTGAGATCCGGAGTGCGGCTGCACGTTGGCGTGCTCGGCGCCGAACAGTTTTTTGGCGCGGTCGCGCGCCAGATTCTCCACGATATCGGTGAATTCGCATCCGCCGTAGTAACGCTTGCCGGGATAGCCCTCGGCGTATTTGTTGGTGAAGACGCTGCCGGCGGCTTCCAGCACGGCTTGCGATGTAAAGTTCTCGCTGGCGATCAGCTCCAGTTGCGAGTGCTGGCGCTCGGCTTCGTGAAGGATGGCCTGGTAGATGTCGGGGTCCACCTCGGCCAGAGGACGCGCCAGTCTGTCGGATTCGGTGGTTTTCATAGCGGTGTAAGTTGATTTTAACACGCAGGTTTGCTGATTCCGCGCATGCTAAACTGGTCGCACCTCATGCTCTGGAGCAGGCTCTTCATTCCCACACTGCGCGAGAATCCGGTGGAGGCCGAGGTCGCCAGCCATCAACTGTTGCTGCGCGCTGGATATATCCGCCAGGTGGCGGCGGGGATTTACAGCTATCTGTTTCTGGCGCAGCGATCCCTTCTGAAAATCACCCTTATCGTGCGCCAGGAAATGGATGCCATCGGCGCCCAGGAAATGCTGCTGCCGGCGCTCAATCCCGCGGAGTTATGGCAGGAGTCGGGCCGCTGGGACGCCATGGGCGGCAATATGTTCCGCCTGAAGGATCGCTTCCAGCGCGACCTGTGCCTGGCCATGACGCACGAGGAAGTGATCACCGCTACCGCGCGCGGTGAGTTGCGTAGTTACAAGCAACTGCCGCAAATCTGGTATCAGATCCAGACCAAGTTTCGCGATGAGCCGCGGCCTAAATCGGGGCTGCTGCGCGTGCGGCAGTTCATCATGAAGGATGCATACAGCTTCGATATGGATGCCGCCGGGCTGGACGCGGCTTATCAGAAACACTATGACGCTTACGGCCGCATCTTTAGGCGCTGTGGGCTGCGGTTTCAGGCCGTGGAAGCGCATTCCGGCGCCATGGGCGGGAGCCAGTCGCATGAATTCGTGGTGGAGTCGGATGCGGGCGAGGACTTCATCGTCAGGTGCCGGCAGTGCGGTTACGCGGCCAATCGCGAGAAGGCCGTCGCACGGGCCAGCGCACCCGGCGCGCCCGATCCCGATGGCGATTTTGCGCCGGAAGAGTTTCAC
>Ga0070731_10001208_pt1 | contig 27881 bp, 23 predicted proteins | sample Coa_R1_2_FD_66448 | JGI IMG/M metagenome (GOLD analysis project Ga0070731, IMG submission 66448) | Surface soil microbial communities from Centralia Pennsylvania, which are recovering from an underground coalmine fire - Coalmine... | ecosystem: Environmental > Terrestrial > Soil > Unclassified ... | reverse complement strand
GGGCATCCGTCGCCGGGTTTTGAGCTCTTAGTTCCTCTGCGTATCCTCTGCGTATCCTCTGCGCGCCTCTGCGGTCAAATCCCCCCTTCGATTCGCCCCGGTACCCACAATGTCCAATAACGAACTCCCCCAGGACGAAAACCAGATCATCGCCGAGCGGCGCTCGAAGCTCGCGAAGATCCGCGAGCACGGCCACGCGTTCCCCAACGACTTCCGCCGCAAGGACCTCGCCGCGGACCTGCACCGTTTCCACGACGGCAAGGACAAGGCCGCGCTCGAAGGCGAGAAACCGCACGCCGTGGTCGCGGGCCGGATGATGCTGAAGCGCGTCATGGGCAAGGCGTCGTTCGCCACGCTCCAGGACATGAGCGGCCAGATCCAGGTCTATGTGAACAACGACGTGACGGGCGCCGAGGCGCACGAGGCGTTCAAGCACTGGGATCTCGGCGACATCCTCGGCGTCGAGGGCACCGTCTTCAAGACGATGAAGGGCGAGCTCTCGGTGCACGCCTCGAAGATCCGGCTGCTGTCGAAGTCGCTGCGCCCGTTGCCCGAGAAATTCCACGGCCTCGCCGACATGGAGCAGCGCTACCGCCAGCGCTACGTGGACCTCATCGTGAACCCGGAGTCGCGGCGCGTATTCGAGATCCGCTCGAAGATGGTCCAGGCGATCCGCGAGTTCTTCGTGGACCGCGGCTACCTCGAAGTCGAGACGCCGATGATGCAGCCCATCCCCGGCGGCGCCGCGGCGCGTCCCTTCAAGACGCACCACAACGCGCTCGACATGGATCTCTACCTGCGCATCGCGCCCGAGCTCTACCTGAAGCGCCTCACGGTCGGCGGCCTCGAGAAGGTCTTCGAGATCAACCGCAATTTCCGCAACGAAGGGATCTCGACGCGCCACAATCCCGAATTCACGATGCTCGAGTTCTACGAGGCCTACCAGGACTTCCATTACCTCATGGACCTCACGGAGGCGCTGCTGCGCGAAGTGGCGCTGGAAGTGCTCGGCACCACGACCCTCACCTACCAGGGCGCGACGATCGACCTGGCGAGGAAATTCGATCGCCTCACCATGGCCGAGGCGATCGCGAAGTACAACCCGCAGTACTCGGCGTCGCAGCTGGGCGACACGGCGTTCCTGCGCAAGGCGCTCGAAGGAAGGGCGGAAGTCTTTCCGACCGACGGATTGGGACTCCTGCAGCTGAAGCTCTTCGAGGCGACCACCGAGGAAAAGCTCGTCGAGCCCACGTTCATCATCGCGCACCCCGTGGACGTCTCGCCGCTCGCCCGCGCGAACGACAAGGACCCCGCGGTGACGGACCGCTTCGAGCTCTTCATCACGGGGCGCGAGATCGCCAACGGATTCTCGGAATTGAACGATCCCGAAGACCAGGCCGCGCGCTTCCTCTCGCAGGCGAAGGCCAAGGAAGCGGGCGACGAAGAGGCGATGTACTACGACGCGGACTACGTGCGCGCGCTCGAGTACGGCCTGCCGCCCACCGCGGGCGAAGGCATCGGCATCGACCGGCTGGCGATGCTCTTCACCGACAGCCCGTCGATCCGGGACGTGATCCTCTTTCCTCAACTGAAGCGCGCGGAAACGTAACAAGGCGCGTGCTATCCTTTTTTCGCACCACACAACAAATCGACTCGCGGAGGCACGAATGAAACGCAATATCGGATATTCGTTGGCAGCGGCGGCCGCATCCCTGGCCGCTTCGATCGCTTTCGCGCAATGCAGCCCCGCGCCCGATTGCGGCACGGTGGTGGATGTGCAGACCGTGAAGCAGGAAGGACAGTCCAGCGGCGGCGGCGCGGTGCTCGGCGGAATCGTCGGAGGCGTGATCGGTCACCAGGTCGGCAGCGGCCGCGGCAACACGGTGGCGACAGTCGCGGGCGCCGCGGGCGGCGCCTACGCGGGCAACCAGATCGAGAAGAACAAGAACAGCTCGGTGACCTACGTGGTGAAGCTCAAGATGGACAATGGCGGGAACCGCACCTTCAACTTCGCCCAGCCGACGAGCTTCCAGGTCGGCGACAAGATCAAGGTCGTCGACAAGAAGCTCACCAAGCAATAGCAGCTAGGTTTCGTCCCAGGGCACGAGCGGCGCGATCTCCAGCACGTCGCCCGTCGCCTTGTCGATGAGCACGGTGAGGTCGTTCGATCCCGCGCGCATCGGCACGAAGCGAAGGTCGTCTTCCTTCCGGCCCGTCCTGGCGATCGCGGCTTCGATGTCGGCGAGGCGCTGGGGGTTGCGTTTTCGCAGCGTCGACAGCGGCAGCCCCGCCACCTTCACGAAGGTCCGCACCTCGTCGTACGGCACGTAGTACTGCGGGTAGTACTCGACGTCCACGCCGGCGAATCCCGAGATCATGACGTTGAACCGCTCGTCGACGTCGGTGGGAAGCTTCGTGCCGATGAATTTCGGCCCGGTCCACGACAGGTTGTCGTAACCCTTGGGGTGGCCCTTTTCCAGCGCGCCGGGCGGAAAACCGTTGGCGCGCACGATCGCGAAGCGGTCCACGGCGAATGCGATGTAGACGGGACGCGCCTCGAACATCACCCAGATGCCGTAAGTGAGCGCCGTGAGCTGCACGATCGCGATGCAGACGAGATCGAACCTGAGGCCCCACTTGCCCGGCTTGAAGATGACCAGCGTGACCAACGGGCCGACCGTCACATCCACGCACACGATGAGGAGGAACAGCTCCTTGCCGCCGGCTCCGTCGAAGAGGACGCCGGGATACCACACGAAGTAGATGCCGAAGAAGACGATGAGCGCGATCGTCGCGCTGATGCCCAGGTGGATGAGGGCTGCGCGGACTCGCGGGGGCAAGGTCATGCGGCCATTTTTCCTTCGAGGTCGTGTTCGGAGGCGGCAGTGATCTTGACGCGCATCATGTCGCCGGGCTTCGCGTCCCGCGCTCCGGAGACGCGGACGACGCCGTCGATCTCCGGCGCATCGGCGGCGCTGCGCGCGATCGCCTTCGCGCCATCGACCGCATCGACCATCACCTCGACCGTGCGCCCGACCTTTCGCGCGAGCCTCGCCGCGCTCACCTTCGCCTGCGCCTGCATGAAACGCGCGCGGCGCTCCTCCTTCACTTCCTCGGGGACGGACCCCGGCAGGTCGTTGGCGCTCGCGCCCTCCACCGGTGAATAGGCGAAACAGCCCACGCGATCGAGCTCCGCCTCGCCGATGAATTCGAGAAGCTCCTCGAACTCCGCGTCTGTCTCGCCGGGAAAGCCCACGATGAACGTGGAGCGGATGGTGATGTCGGGACACGCCTCGCGCCAGGCATGGATGCGCTCGAGGTTTTTCTCGCTGGAAGCGGGCCGCTTCATGAGCTTGAGGATCCGCGGGCTCGCGTGCTGGAAGGGAACGTCGAGGTAGGGAAGGATCCGGCCTTCCGCCATGAGCGGGATCACCTCGTCCACGTGGGGATACGGATACACGTAGTGCAGGCGAACCCACACGCCGAGCTCACCCAGCGCGCGGCAAAGCTCCGTCATGCGCGTGCGAAGCGGCTTGCCGCCCCAGAATCCCGTGCGGTATTTCACGTCGACGCCATAAGCGCTGGTGTCCTGCGAAATCACCAGGAGTTCCTTCACGCCCGACTTCACGAGCGTCTCGGCCTCCTTCATCACGTCGCCCACGGGCCGGCTCACCAGGTCGCCCCGCATCGACGGAATGATGCAGAACGTGCAGCGGTGGTTGCAGCCTTCGGAGATCTTGAGATACGCGTAGTGCTTCGGCGTGAGACGAATGCCCTGCGGCGGAACGAGGTCCACGAACGGATCGTGGGGCTTGGGCAGGTGCGCGTGCACCGCGGTCATGACTTCCTGCGTGGCGTGCGGCCCGGTGACGGCGAGAACGCGCGGATGGATCTTGCGGACGGCGTCCCCGCCCTCTTTCGCGCCGAGGCAACCGGTCACGATCACCTTGCCGTTCTCCGCGAGCGCCTCGCCGATCGCATCGAGGGACTCCTGCACCGCCGAATCGATGAAGCCGCACGTGTTCACGACGACGAGGTCGGAGCCCTCGTAGGTGGGCGCGATGTCGTAGCCCTCGGCGCGCAACTGCGTGAGGATCGATTCGCTGTCGACCAGGGCCTTGGGACAGCCGAGCGAGACGAACCCTACTCGCGGGGCCGGTGCGGGACGCGCACGGGACGCGGAACGCGCCATCTCTGCTCGCCTATTTGCGCTGGCGCGCTTTGCGTGGCGCGGCCTTCGCCTTGCCGGCCTTGGCGCGGGGCTTTTCAACCGGCGCTTCGCCCTGGGCGTTGGGATACGGGAATCCCGAGAAGAGCTTGAGCGCCTGGTTGCGCAGCTCCTCCTGCATGTCGATCACGGCCTTGGCGCCCTTCTCGAGGTAGCCGCCCATCACGTTGGGAATCTGCTGGCCCGGCGTCATGAGCTGCGCCCATGCGTCGGTGGGCACCTTCGGCAGCTCGCCATAGAGCGACTGCGCCTGCTCCTGGAAGCGCTTCTGCGCCTCGTGGAACGCATGGATCGAACGCTCGAGGTACGAGCCCATCAATCCCTGCATCGCGTGGCCGTAGTAACGGATGATGTTCGCGAGCATGTCCGTCGAGAACATCGGCACGCCGCCGGATTCCTCCTCGAGGATGATCTGCAGGAGGATCGCGCGGGTAAGGTCCTCTCCCGTCTTCGCGTCCTGCACCTGGAAGTCCTTGTAGCCGAGGACCAGGTCCTTCACTTCGGCGAGCGTGATGTAGGCCGACGTCTCCGTGTCGTACAGGCGGCGGTTGGGATATTTCTTGATGATTCGGGGGGCGGCCATGGGGGTTCCCGTCGGTTGCTGCGCTACATCAAATCCGGCATGTGCGGGAGTTTCGACCCACCCGAATGCGCCGGCTCAAGTACTTCATTTTATTACATTTTAGCATTCCGTTGCACCGCGGCCGCGGCACTCTGGTGCAATGCACCAAAAACTCCTTGACACGGCCCCTGCGGCCTTCCTAGAATGGTTTTGTTGCGGCGCACCATCCCCGAAGCGAGGGGAAGCGCCCGGACCGACCGAGGAATATACGTCATGCCGACCCCCGCCAATCCTTTCGCCGACATCGCGAGCGCCACGATGGAATCGGCCGCGCGCTTTACCCGCATTTCGATGGACGGCGCCGAGCGCGCCATCGGCCTGCAACTCGAGTACACCAAAGGGGCGCTCAATCGCGCTACCCGCGAGGCGCTCGCCATGACCCACGCCAAGGATGTGCAGGAGCTGCTCGCGCTCCGCACGAAGATGGCCGAGAGCACGCTCGAGGGCCTCATGGGCTACTCGCGCAGCCTCTACGAAGTCGCCTCGGAAACGCAATCGGAATTCAGCAAGCTCGCCGAAGAGCGCGTGAGCACCTTCCAGCAGGCGGTGGCCGATACGGTCGAGCAGGCGGCGAAGTCGGCCCCGGCCGGCAGCGACGTCGCAGTCGCCGCGATCAAATCCTCGCTCGCTGCCACGACCGCGGCATTCGACAGCTTTTCCAAGGCCGCCAGGCACGCGGCCAGCCTCGCCGACGCGAGCGTGCGTTCCGGCAGCGCCAGGCCGCGGAAGAAATAGCGCGGCACCAACCCTTTCAAGGCTCCTCCTCCTTTATCGTATTTGGATAAAGGTTCGAACCCCAGGCTCAAACCTGGGGTTTTTTTTGGTGACCCCGGGCGCACAGGACCCACACAATGAAAAGAGTAGCCCTCGTGACAGGCGGCGTCGGCGGCATCGGCACCGCGATCTGCAAACGTCTCGCCCGCGACGGGCACGACGTCATCGCCAACTACGCCATCCCCGGCAGCGAGGCCAAGTGGCGCGCCGCCCTTGAAAGCGCCGGCCTCAACGCATCGCTTGCGTTCGGTGACGTCTCCGACTTCGACGCCATGGGCAAGATGGTGAAGGAGATCACCGCGAACCATGGCCCCGTCGGCATCCTCGTGAACTGCGCCGGCATCACGCGCGACTCCCAGTTCCGCAAGATGACGCCCGACCAGTGGCGTGCGGTGCTCTCGACCAACCTCGACAGCGTGTTCAACGTGACGCGCCACGTGATCGACGCGATGATCGAGAGCGGCTGGGGGCGCATCGTGAACATCTCTTCGGTGAACGCCACTCGCGGGCAGTTCGGCCAGACCAACTACGCGGCCGCGAAGGCCGGCATCCTCGGCTTCACGAAATCGCTCGCGCAGGAAGTCGTGAAGAAAGGCGTCACGGTGAACGCGATCTCGCCCGGCTACGTGCAGACCGAGATGGTGATGGCGATCCGCGAGGACGTGCGCCAGAAGATCATCTCGGAGATTCCCGCCGGGCGCCTCGCGACGACGGACGAGATCGCCGACGCGGTCGCGTTCCTCGCCTCGGAAGGCAGCGGCTACATCACCGGGACGAATCTCTCGGTGAATGGCGGATTGCACATGTACGCGTGAGCGTGCCTACACGCTTGCAGCGAAGTAGTTGACCGCGACCGGCCAGCGATGCTCTCCGGCTTCGGCGTGGGACGCGAGATATAGGCGGTAGCTCACCCGGATCCGCTTGCCCACGAGCGGTCCGGATTGCACGACGATGGCGCTGCCTGATTCGGCCGCTCTCACGGTCCGCCCCGCAACGCGCACCTCGAGGGCGCTGACCATCGCGGGATCGAACGCGACTTCCAACATGAATCCCTGGCGCGAGTTGGAGGTCAGCACGACGGAGCTCGCGTCATCGAGATCGACGTAGCCGCGCTTCACGTCTTCGGCAGTCACTCGAAGCGAAGCCGGGTCGGCGCGCGCCTCGGCCTTCACCACGGTCGGAATAGTGATCCTGAAATCGATCGCGGCGCGCGCGACTGTCGATCCCAGCGTGCTCCCCGCCGTTGCGCTCGTGGCCGCGAGAAGGATGCACGCCGCCAGCCAGCAGCGGGGGTATGTCCTGATCATCGAGCGCCTCGCGTATCCATGCCGCCATGGTGAGGGGGCATTCCGGCAGCGAACATCGGGCAGCACCCGTCAGGGCCCGTCGAATTTCCTGAGACCGCCTCGCCGCAACAGGCAGGGCCTCCCCCGCATTCCGTCAGGCTCGTGAAGGATGGGGCTATGAGACCTCCGACATACCGTCCGGCGAAAAAGCGAGTAGTCTCTTCCTCCAGCCCTGCAAATGTTCATGAAGCCAGCGGCGCAAGAAGGATCAACCGCCTCCGCCCCGAAGTTCGCTCGCCCCATCGTCCAGCACCTGGCGATCCTGGCGCTCGTGGCAGCCCTGCCTTTCGCCGCTCTCGCCACGTACCTCGCAATCGAAGACGTCGCTGACGAGCTGGCTGTGGCGAAAGACAGCATGGCGCGTTTCGCCCAAGCGACCGCCAATGACGTCGAGCGCACTATCAAGCGCACTCGATTGATCATTGGCGACCTCGCTTCACGCCCGGAGGTCGCCGCCCTCGAGCCCGGTCATTGCGACCGTTTGCTTTCCGACGTCCTGCGTTTGCATCCCGAGTACGCGAACGTCTTCACGCTCGATGCGTCGGGCCGACGGGTCTGCTCCGCGAGGCCGCCCGCCGCGGGGGTCCCCGAGCGAGTCGATCCACGGAATTACCTGGATGCCGCCAGGCAGGCCAAGGCTTTCACGGTCGGCAAACCTTCCAAGGGACTGACGAGCGGCCGCTGGGTCGTCTCGGCCGTGGAACCCCTGTTCGATGGCCACGGTGGTTTCACGGGCGTGGTCGGCGCGTCCCTCGATCTCGCCTACCTGGGCAAGCTGATCGACGAGAATCTTCTCGCGAACGAAGCGGTCTCGATGATCGTCGATTCGAACGGGACGGTCCTCGCTCGCTACCCCGACCCTGGTAGCTGGGCGGGTCGCGACATGAGCGATTTGCCGATCTTCCGCGACGCCCGGGAGCGCAGGTTCGGAACAGCGCGCGGCAAGGGAGTTCTCGGGGTGGAGCGAATCTGGGGTTTCTCGTCCGTGCCCGAGACGAATTGGATCGTGCTCGCGGGGGTTCCCACGGATGTGGCCCTGGCGCCCGCATATCAAACCGCCGGATGGGTCGCCGGTCTTGGCCTGGTAAGCGCGCTCTTGGTAGTCCTCTTGTGCATCACCCTGGCGCGACCCATAGCGGGGCCGATCGGCGCCATCGCCGCGGCTGCACGGCGCATGGCTTCTGGCGAATCGGACGAGAAGATCGCGCGGTCGGGACCGGCCGAAGTGGCGGCGCTTGCCGGTGACCTCAACCGCCTCCTAGAGCGCCAGCAAGCCGACAGCCGTGCCTTGCGCGCGCGCGAATCGGAGCTCTCGCTGATCACGGACAACTTTCCCGGAGGAGTCGCGCACTTCGACCGCGATTTGCGGCTGCAGTTTGCCAGTCCCGTGATCGGACTCATGTTCGGGCGGGACCCCGACGAAGCGGTCGGCGAGCACATGCGCGACATCGTCGGAGAGGAGTTCTACGCGACACGCGAAGAGGTGTGCAGGCGCGCGCTCGCCGGGGAGCGGCAAACCTACGAGAGCCAGCGGCCGGGAGGAGACGGCAAGCTGTACACGTTCCTCACGACACTGGTTCCCGATCTCGACGCAGCCGGCAATGTCCAGGGCTTCTTCTCGTTCTCCACCGACATCACCCCGTTGCGCGAGGCCGAGAACCTGTTTCACCAGGAGAGCGCTCGCCTCGGAGGCATCGTGGCATCGGCGATGGACGCCATCGTCATGATCGACGCCGCGCAGCGCATCACGCTTTTCAATCCCGCCGCGGAAAAGATGTTCGGCCGCTCCGCGGGCGAGGTCATGGGCCACAACCTGGACATCCTCCTGCCGCCTTCACTGCGCGCCGGGCATCCCTCGCATGTGGCCCGCTTTGGTAGCACCGGCGTGAGCAACCGCGCCATGGGAGCGTTCGGCACGGTCTACGGGCTTCGAGCGAATGGGCAACACTTCCCGCTCGAGGCTTCGATCTCGCAGATCGAGATGGATGGCGAGAAGCTCTATACCGCGATCCTTCGCGACATCACCTCGCGGCACCTCGCGGAGGCTACCTCGATCCGCCTGGCTGCGATCGTCGAGTCCTCGGACGACGCCATCATCGGGAAGGAGCTGGATGGCACCATCACCAACTGGAACCGGGGCGCGGAATTGCTCTTCGGCTATGCGGCCTCCGAGGTTGTGGGAAAGTCGATCCTGATCCTCATCCCGCCGGAGCTCCGCGAGGAAGAGGCGCAGATCATCGCCAGCATCAAGCGCGGTGAGGCGGTGCGTCACTTCGAGACAACGCGCGTGCGCAAGGACGGGAGCCTCGTGGATGTCTCGGTGTCGGTGTCGCCGATCAAGGACACGCAGGGAAGAATCGTTGGAGCGGCGAAGCTGGCGCGCGACATCACCGAGAGGAAGCGGGCCGAGCAGGCCCTGGTGGCGAGCGAAGCGCGGCTGCGTACTCTCTTCGAGCACGCCCCGATCGGGATCGTCATCGCCGATGGCGAGGGCTACTACACGGAGGCCAATGCGGCCATGTGCGAGATGCTCGGCTACAGGCGGGGGGAACTGCTGGGGAGGCACTCATCCGAGTTCGTGGCACCGTCGGAAGTTCCTCACATCGATCCAGCCCTCTCGGCGATCCATGCGAGGGAGCCCTATCATCGCGAATGGCAATTCCGGCGCAAGGACGGCTCGATATTCACGGCGGAGGTCGTCGCGGCGCAAATGCCCGACGGAAGCCCCATGGGCATGATCCGGGACATCACCGAGCGCCTGCGCGCGCAGGAAGCCCTTCGGGAACTCAACGCGAGCCTCGAACGGCGCGTCGCCGAGCGCACGGCGGAGCTCGAGGCGGCCAATCGCGAGCTCGAGACCTTCGACTATTCGATTTCACACGACTTGCGCGCGCCCGTGAACCGCGTCCGTGGGTTCAGCACGGCGCTGCTCGAGGAATTCGGTCCGCGGCTCGATCCCAAGGTCGCCGACTATGTGAAACGCATCCAGGTGTCGGCCAACTCGATGGAGCGGCTCGTCGACGATCTGCTCTCGCTTGCGACGGTCTCGCGCGCGGAAGTCAAGCGAAGCTCCGTGGACCTGAGCACGCTGGCTCGCGACATTGTCGAGACGCTCAAGACGAATGAGCCCACACGCGACCTGGAGTTGATCGTGGCCGACGATATCCGTGCCCACGCGGATCCCGGCCTGATGCGCATCGTCCTCGACAACCTGCTTGGGAATGCCTGGAAGTTCACGTCGCGACGCAGCGGTGCCCGGATCGAGTTCGGCCGGGATCGGGAAGGCGGCGAAACGCGCTACTTCGTGCGAGACAACGGCGCCGGATTCGACTCCGAGTCGGCCGGCAAGCTCTTCGAACCCTTTCGCCGCCTGCACTCGAAGAGCGATTTCCCGGGGACGGGCATCGGCCTGGCCACCGTGCAGCGGGTCATCAGCCGCCACGGGGGGCGCGTGTGGGCCGAGGGGGCGGTCGGCCAGGGCGCCGTCATCTTCTTTACGCTGTCCGCGTGAGAGCGTGGCCCTGCGCCTGCAGGCGCACGCTCATCTCGTCGCGTGGGACCGGGCGACCCGTGAGATAGCCCTGCACCTGGTCGCAACCGAGCGAGGCGAGGATCCTCATCTGCTCTTCGCTTTCGACGCCTTCGGCGATGACCTTCAACCCGAGCGAATGCGCGAGCGTCACGATCGTCGATACGATCGTCATCGCGTCGGCGTCGTCGAGCATCGCCGCGACGAAGGTGCGATCGATCTTCAGGTCGTGGATCGGGAGCTTGGCGAGGTAGGCGAGCGATGAATAGCCCGTTCCGAAATCGTCGATGGAGATGCGCATCCCGAGGTCGCGCACGGCGCAGAGTTTGGCGATCGTCGCCCGCACATCTTCCACGAGGACGCTCTCGGTGATTTCCAGGTCGACCCCGCAATCCTCTCCTTCACCGATGACGCGCTTCACGACGTCCACGAAATCCCGGCGATTGAGCTGGGCCACCGAGGCATTCACGGCGACACGAGGCGCGTCCATGCCGAGGCCCGTCCAATGGAGCCGGTCCCTCAACGCCTGCCGAAGGGCCCACTCGCCCACCTCGAAAATGAGCCCCGTCTCCTCCAGCGCCGAGATGAACTGCGCCGGATATACGAGACCCAGGTCGGGGCTTTGCCAGCGAATCAATGCCTCCACCGATTCGATGCGCCCTCCGTCAAGGGTGACCTTCGGCTGGTAATAGAGGCGGAACTCCTCATTGGCGATCGCGTTGCGCAGGCGGCTCTCCATCGCGAGGCGCTCGGCGACGCGAGCCGTCATCCCTTCCGTGTAATAGAGGTAGGGCTCGCCGCCCGTCGCCGCACGCGCGGCCGCGGCCTCCGCATGGCGAAGCAGGAGCTCCGCATCGGCGCCGTCGTCCGGATGGAGCGCGATCCCGGCGGCCATCATCGCCCTGAAATCCGACGTCCCGAGAGTGAACGGCTCCCGCACGCACTCCTCCACGAGCGCGAGCGATCGTTGCGCGACCTCGCTTTGCTGCCTGAAACCGGACAGGATCACCGCGAAGCGCTCGGTGCCGATCCTCGCAAGGCGACTCGCGTCCGGGATCGCCAGCTTCAACCGTGCCGCGGCTTGCGCGACAAGCTCTTCGCTCGCGAGGTGGCCCATCGCATCGCTCACCACCGCGATCCGTTGAAGTTCAATCACCACGACTGCCAGCCCGTGTGCGTGCTCCGGTGTAGAACAGGACCGATCCAGGCGCTCGACAAAGAGCGCCCGGTTCGCCAGCCCGGTGCGCGCGTCGAAATACGCAAGGCGATGCAGCTCTTCGCGACTCTCGCGACGGCGCTGCGACTCGCGAAGCTCGCGCTGGAACGCGGGAAGGAGGCGCGCGAGCTTTCCCTTCATCAGGTAGTCGCTCGCCCCGGCTTTCATGGCCTCCACCGCCCGATCCTCGCCGATCATCGCCGAGACGAGGATGAAGGGCAGCTCGTCGTGACGAGCCCTCACGATGCCGAGGGCGGCGAGGCCGCTGAATCCAGGCATTTCATAGTCGGAGATCACGATGTCCCAGTCGCCTTCGGCGAGGGCGTCACGCAGACGCGCGGCCGAGTCGACCCGGGTGAATTCAAGGGGAACGTCGTGGCGATTGAGCTCGCGCATCAGCAGCTCGGCGTCGTCCTCGTCGTCCTCGACGAGCAGGACCCGCAACTCTGCGGATGAGGGACGGGCCTCTTTCGTGGCGGATGCACCTGCGCGCAACGGATGGACGCTGACCATATCTTCACCTCCTGGAAACCGCGAATCGCGGGCGGCAAGCGCAATGCCACGAAGCACAATCTATCGCCAGCCGATGCTCCGGAAAATCGGGGACTTCCGAAGGACGACTCAGGAGATTCCCTAGGTATCGGGTTTTTCGAACCGGGGCACCGGATATCCCCTGATACCGGTCGCCCCGGCGACCGGTGAAGCTTTGCTCGTCCGTACCGTCAAGGAGCAAACGTGAAGATCGACTCCACCCAACGCAGTTCCGCCGAACCGCTGCACGGTGCCACGAAGCCGTTACCCGAAGCGGACGATGCGGCCCGCGCGGTTCGAGATGCCTACATCGCCACGCGATTCGCCGGCGTCGCCCGATGCGGCGAGGACCTTGCGGAGACCGAGCGAGTCATCCGCGCCGCCCGCCTCTACTTCGAGGACTCGCAACCGGCGATGGCCACGGAGCTGCTCGACATCGCCATCGCGCTGCATCCGGGGCGCGAGGAGCCGTGGCTCGCCCGGCTGGAGCTCGCCTTCCTCGCGCGCAACGCCGCCGATTTCCGTGGCCTCGCCCATGCCTTCAAGCACTTCCACCGCGCCAGCAGCGCGTGGAAGGAAGTGGCGAGGCTCGGATACGCATTGAGCCCCGATGATCCGGCTTTCGCCGCCGCCGCGGATTCCCAGTCGAGCCGATACGGCCCCTGGCCCGACACCCCTAACTGGATCCAGGCAACCTGGGACCTCACGAGCGAGGTTCGTGGGGCCGAATTCCACAATGCAATGCTTCGCCGCGCGACAGCCGCAAGTTTGCCGCAAGTCGCACGCGCCGCCTGAGGGAGGTCCGTCCCGCCATGAATACAAACGCAAACGTTTCCAGCAATACCGTTCCGACTCCGGCGTTCCGGCGGGAGTTCGACGATGCCGTGCGTGCCCTGCGTGAAAAGATCCTGACCCTCGATTGCCGACTCGCCATCGAGCGCTTCATCGCCTTGAGCGACGAACTCAAGGTTCGCACCGTGCCCGTGCGCAAGCAGCTGCTCGAGACTCGCCTGGACTGGACCGACGACGAACGCGCGCTGGGCCGTTGGATGCACAGCGCCAACCAACGCATGGGCAACCTGGGACGCCGGCTGGTCACTGTCGCCACCAAGAAGATGGAAGAGGCCGACGAGACCGTGGTGAACGTCATGGCGCGGAGCCTGCAGCACATCGGCAACGGCATCAAGGCGGAGCTCGCCGACGGCCCGGTCTCCGGTCGTGACTACCGCGAGCTCCACGCGCTGATGCGCCTCGCGATCTCGCTGGATTGCGCGAAGGTGAAGCTCACCCTCTCGGTCCAGGGCACGCCGATGTCGGTTTCAATCGAGGCTCTCTACTTTCGCGCCATGCTCCTTGCCCGGTTCGCCAATGGCGCGATCTCCATGCCGCAGATCGAGATCCTCGACTGGTGGATATGGCAGTGGCGCGAGGTGCTGCAATCGGTGACGCAACCCAGGGGTGCCAACTGTCTCCGGGTGGACCTGGAATCGTCCGGGGGCCTTCGCCTCGGACCTCGGACCGATGGGCTCCCCGCGCTCTACCTGCCCGTCGAGCCGATCGTGGAAGCGCATCGCTGGATCGTGGCGGATTTTCATGCAGGCCGCCAGGATCGTTCCGCCAGCCCCGCGGCCGCGCTGCCGGTCGCCGAGCATGTCGCGGTCCTCGAAGTCCTTCGCAACGGCCTTTCCCGAGGTGAACAGGGCATCGGCACCCGGGACCCGCGCCGCCCCTCCGACAGCAGGGTCGAGGTGCTCGTGGACCTTCCCGAAATCATGGCGAAGGGATTCGCAACGCCGGGCGCCTCTTCGAATTCGCTGCTCGCCATCGAGGGCGGCGCGCAACGGCACGAGCGCCACACCGCGATCGGTGGTGTCTATGAACAATCGAAACGAATGCTCCAGCTTTGCGATGAGAGCGCCACGGGGTTCGGACTCGAAGGCAGCGCCGAGAGCTGCCGCTCGATCGCGATCGGGACCCTGGTCGGCATTCGCCCGTCGCCCTCGCAACCGCTGCAGATCTGTCGCGTGATGCGACGCCTCGCCGGCGGGGATACCGGCCGGGTCACCCTCGGGGTACGCCGCATCAGTTCCGCAGCGCAGCTCCTTCCGGTCACCAGCGAATCGTCCCGCGCCAGCTCCGCAACGCTCCTCTTCGTGCCGGGCGAGGATTCGTCGGGCTCGCAGGATGGATTCCTGGTCGCGGACTCGCTCCTTCGGGAAAGGACCAAGTTCGAGTCTCGCCTGGACGATGGCGTGTACGCTTTCCGCTTCAACCGGGTCCGCCAGAAGGGGCGCGGGTGGTCCCTGGCCGGAATCGAGATCGTCTCGGTGCGCGATCGGCCTTCACCGCATGGGAGTTTGCGAGCCTAGGCCTCAGGAAATCCCTGAGTCGGGGGAAAACAAAGTAGGAGATACTCGGCTCCATGCTTCCGACCTTCCACATCCTGCACGTCGAGGATTCCCCGGACGACTCCGAGCTGGTGCGGATCGCGTTACGGAACGAGACACAGGCGTGGACGTACGAACGCGTGGACACGGAGGGCGAGTACATCGCGCAGCTCGAGGCGCGGATGCCCGACGTGATCATCTGCGACTACGACATGCCGAAGTTCACCGCCGGGCGCGCGCTCGAAATCCTTCGGGAACGTGGCCTGGACCTGCCCTTCATCCTCGTCTCCCACCACATCGGCGAAAGCGCCGCCGTGGTGGCGATGCAGCAGGGCGCGAGCGACTATCTCCCCAAGGGCGACCTCGGAAGGCTGCCCAAGGCGATCCATGCCGCCATCGAACGCAGCAACGCGCGCAAGCAGGAGGCCCGCGCGCTCGATGCGTTGCGCGAAAGCGAGCTCACCCAGAGATCGATCCTGGATTCGCTCTCGGTGCGCATCGCCCTCATCGACGGCGACGGCACCATACGCGCGATCAACAGGCTCTGGCAGGAATTCACGGCCTCCGTGTTCGCCCCGGTTGGCATCACCCCCGCCGTGCCGGGAGCGAACTACTTCGATCTACTCGACGAGCGTCATCGCCGTGGCCTTGTGCACGCGAAGCCATTGTCCGACGGCGTTCGCGCAGTGCTCGCGGGGGAGCTACCGTCGTATTCAATCGAATACGAGCTGACGACGCCCGGAGGGACCCGGTGGTACCTCGCGCGGGTCACGCCGATGAAGAGCGCCGGTGGGGGCGCGGTCATCCTGCACGACGACATCACCGAGCGCGTCATGACGCTCGCCGCGTTGCACGATGCCAACAAGCGGCTGCGCAACCTGTCGACGCGCGTGCTCACGGTCCAGGAGGAGGAGCGGCGCCGCATATCCCGCGAGCTCCATGACGATGTAGGCCAGACGCTTGGGGCACTCAAGATCGGCCTTCACCGCCTTGCGCAGGGCGCCGGCAGCGACCCCGCGAAGCTCACCGCGGAGTGCCTCGCCGCAGCCGAATCCGCGCTTGAGCGGTTGCGCACGCTATCCCAGGAGCTGCGCCCACCGCAGCTCGACCAGCTGGGCCTGGAAGATGCGCTGCAGTGGCTTGCGGAGCGGCAAAGCGCGGCGACCGGCCTCGCGGTGCAATGCGTGTTTCCCGACGCCGACCGGAAGCGTGTTTCCCCCGTGCTTGAAAGTGCGTGCTTTCGCATCGCGCAGGAAGCCCTCAACAATGCCACCAAACATGCGCAAGCCAAGGCGATCAGGATCGCGCTGCAATCCGACGGGCGGCTGCTCAAGCTGTCGATCCGCGACGACGGCGTTGGATTTGACCAGGATGCCGCGCGGACCCGGTCGGTGAAGGCAGGCGGCATGGGATTGGTTGGAATGGACGAGCGCGCGCAGCTGGCGGGCGGACGCCTCAGGGTGCGCAGTGTTCTCGGTGGTGGAACCACGGTGAGCGCGATATTCCCGCTGGACGTCACGGTCGAGGACGGCGACATCGTCGATTCGCTGGCGGCCTCTCCGTGAATCCCATTCGCGTCGTCCTGGCCGACGACCATACCCTCGTCCTGGCCGGGATTCGCTCGCTGCTCGAAGGGTTCGAGGGCGTGACGATCGTAGGCGAGGCCCACAACGGCCGCGAGGCCGTGGCCCTCGCGAAGGAGAAGGCCCCGAACCTGGTCCTCATGGATATTTCAATGAAGGAGCTGAACGGGATCGAAGCGACCGCGCAAATCCGCGCCGAAGCTCCCGCGACGCGCGTGCTCATCCTCTCGATGCACACGACCGAGGACTTCGTCCGCCGGGCCCTGAAAGCCGGCGCGTCGGGCTATCTCGTGAAGGACTCCGCGCCGCTCGAGTTGCGAATGGCGATCGACGCGATCATGCGCGGGGAAAAATACATCAGCTCGCGCGTGTCGGGCCTCCTGGTTTCCGGCGTCGTCGACGGACGTCCGGCCGACGGTGGCTCCGCGCTCGACGGCCTCACGCCGCGGCAACGCGAGATCCTCCAGATGATCGCGGAAGGCAAGAGCACCAAGGAAATCGCCTACGCGCTGGAAATCAGCGCGAAGACGGTCGAAACGCATCGAGCCACGCTGATGGAGCGGCTCGGCATCCGCGATATCGCCGGGCTGACCGTGTTCGCCATCAAGAACGGCCTCATCGATATCGGCAATTCCGGCAGCTAGGGAAAAACGGCGGCGCCCACGCGGGATTTCCCGATAGTCCCCCTTCCCCGAATCCGCGATGCTCACCTCAGGCCGATCGATGCGGTCGCATTCCGAGGCCGGCAGGCTGCGCACCCTGGGAGGGACAAGAAGATGGACTTCATCGTGGCGTTCGTTCTCACATACTTTCTCGTCGCGCTGGCGATCGCGAATCGCGGATGGACGGGACTCGCCCCGCGCGGCGCGCGAGCCGCGCCGGTGATCGCGGACAACTCGCATGTGACACCTCCGCCGCCGCGGCCAGCCCCGGCGCACCCGCCCGCGCGCGCCGATGCCTGGCGCGTTCCGAACTCGCCCCAGGCGCGGACACGGGATCGTTACGTGGCCGCGCGCTTCCCGGGCATCGCGCGACGCGCCGCGGACCTCGCGAAGCTCGAGCGCGTGATCCCCGCGGCGCGCCTGTTCTTCGAAGAGGGCCAGGGCGACCGGGCCATCGAGCTGCTGGACCTCGCAACCGAGGAATATCCCGATAGCGACGCCTTGCGACTCGCCCAGCTCGAGATCGCCTTCCTGCTTCGCGACGCGGCGCTCTTTTGCGATCGCGCGCGCGAATTCCGGCAGGTGCTCCCTCAGAGTCCCGAATGGAGTGAAATCGCGAGGCTGGGTCGTCATATCGCGCCCGGCGAGCCCCTCTTCGGCCATGGGATCCAATCCCCGGAGCGCTCCGAATGCTGGCCCGCCACGCCGAACTGGATCCAGATGTCGTGGGACCTCGCAGCCGAGGTGCTTGCGGCGGAATTCCATCGAGAGTCGAGACGGGGCGCGAGCCACTGCGCCGAGGGATCGCTCGACATGACGGAAATGGAGGTGGTCTCGTGAGCACTGCCGCGCTTTCGCAACTCGCCTCACTGAATGAAGAGCGCCTTTCGTTCGAGGGCCGCATCCAGGCGATGGAGGCGGTCGTGGCCGGTTCGAATCCCAAGGCGTGTGCCGGCGACTTCATCGACTTGCTGCCGCACATCGGACCCTTCATCACGGCGCTCAAGCGCCCCATCCTGATGTCGCAGCTGCCTTGGACGGCCGAAGACTCCGTCGCGACGCGATGGATCTACGACGTTTGCCACCGGCTGGCCGTCGTGGGTCGCGAAACCGGCGCCGCGATCGCGCTTTCGGATCCGTCGGGAAGGATGCTCGCGGCCCACACCCTGTTCTACATGGGCGAGGCACTCAAGTGCGAGATCGCCATCGGAGTGCAGAAGCCGCATGACTACGCCGGTCTGCACGCGATCATGAAATGGGCGATTTCCCACCGATGCGAGTGCGCGCGCATCGCGCTCGCGCTCGATGGCGCCGTGGCGGCGTGCACGATCGAGGGATTGTATTTCCGCGCGCTGTTGCTGGCGGACTTCGCAGGAGGGAACCTGAGTTGCCAGCAGATCGAGATTCTCGATGCGTGGATCGTGATGTGGATGCCGATGATCCGGTCGGCGCGCATCTGTCCGCCGGGCGCGCCGCGCCGCGCGGACCTCGATTCGGAGGCCGGGCTTCGCCGCGGTCCGCGCACCGATGGCGGCCCCAGCCTTTACCTGCCGCAGCCCCCGATCGAAAAGGCCTATCGAGCGATCGTCCAGGCGTTGCACGAGGGGCAGGTACTGCCCGAAAAGGGCCTCGCAAGCGAGTTCCCTGTCGAGGAGCACGTCGCGGTCCTCGAGGTCATTCGAGAGGCACTCGCCCGCTCCCGTGGGGACTATGCCCCAAGGCATGATCGACGCCCGGCGAGCGTGATCGTCGAAGCGCACGTTGGAATCGAGGAGATCGCGAACAGCGCGTTGTCGACACCGGATCGGAGGCAATTCGGCGCTCGTCGTCCGACCGATATCATCTTCGAACACAAGCGGAGGCTCCTCCACCTGGTCGATGTGAGCGAATTGGGGTTGGGCTTCGAGGAAGCCGAGACACCCCGCGGCGAGATCACCCTGGGAGACATCATCGCGGTAAGACTCGGTCCGGCAAGTCCCGTGGTCGCGCTCGGTAAGGTCGTGAGGCGGATCCCCGTCACCGAACAGGGCGGATTCAGCCTCGGCGTGAGAATCCTGTCCAAGGCTCCGCAACGCGTTGTCGTCGCGCCGGGCACAGCGACGAAAAATGCCGCGGCTCCTGTCCTGATCTATGTTCCCGGCGAGGACGACAGCGGCCGCCACGACGGATTCCTCGTTTCCGAGCGGGACTTCGCGCAAGCCGGACCCATATCCGTCTGCGTGGGGGCGAGCATCGTGACGCTGCGCTTCAACCGCGTCCGCGACCGTGGCCGCGGCTGGATCCTGGCCGGATTCGAGATCCTTGACGCGCGCGCCGCGGGCTCGCGATCCGCCGAAGCGGACCCGGGACTTACTGCATGTGCTGCCCGCCATTGATGGCGATGTTCGCGCCCGTGAGGAACGCGGCCTCGTCGGAGGCAAGGTAGGCGCAAAGTCCCGCGACCTCGTCGGGCTTGCCCAGGCGTCCCATGGGGATCTGCGGGATGATCTTCGTGTCGAGGACGTCCTTCGGGATCGCGAGCACCATCTTCGTCCCGATGTATCCGGGCGAGATCGTATTCACCGTGACGCCTTTCCTCGCGACCTCGTAGGCGAGCGCCTTCGTGAATCCGTGCATGCCCGCCTTCGCGGCCGAATAGTTCGTCTGCCCGAAGGCGCCCTTCTGCCCGTTCACGCTGGAGACGTTGATGACCCTTCCCCAGCCGCGCTCCACCATGCCGTCGACCACGGGCTTGGTCACGTTGAAGACGCTGTCGAGGTTGGTCCTGATGACCGCGTCCCAGTCGACCTTGGTCATCTTCTTGAACGTCATGTCGCGCGTGATGCCCGCGTTGTTGATGAGGATGTCCACGGGGCCGTGATCCTTCGAGACCTCGCCGATCATCTTCTGGCACGAGTCGAAATCCGAGACGTCGCACGCGTACGCGAAGAACTTGTGCCCCTGGCCCTCCATCTCCTGCAGCCATTCCTTGTGCTTCGTGTTCCCGGGCGAATAGGTGACCACGACCTTGATGCCCATCTTCTCGAGCTTCATGCAGATGGCCTCGCCGAGGCCCCCCATTCCACCCGTCACCAGCGCGACACGTTGTGCCATTTTTCTCCTCCGTTGTCCTTGTCCTACGCGCGTTCCTTCACATAGCTTCCCGGTGCGGGCTCGATCGGCTTGTGGCGCCCATCGCCCAGCTTCTTCCTCGCCGCGACCATCTTGCCACCGTAAGGCTTCAGCCATCGCGACCACACGGGCCACCAGCTTCCGGGCATCTCCTTCGCCTGCGCGAGCCATTGGTCGGGGCCGGCCGCGAGCCCGTCGTGGGTCCAGTAGCTGCGCTTGTTCTTCGACGCGGGATTGATCGTGCCGGCGATGTGCCCCGAGGCGCCGAGGATGAACTTCACCTTGCCGCCCAGCGTCTTCGCGCTCTTGTAGCCGCCGCGCCACGGGACGATGTGGTCCTCGCGCGCCGAGAACACGAACGCGGGCAGCTTGATGCGCTTCAGGCTCACGGGCGTCTTCATCATCTTCAGCGCGTCGGGCTTCGCGAGCTTGTTGTCCTGGTAGGTGTTGCGCAGGTAGTACGCGTACATCGGGCCGGGCAGGTTCGTGGCGTCCGCGTTCCAGTACAGCAGGTCGAACGCAGGCGGCTGCTTTCCCTTGAGGTAGTTGTTGACCACGTAGTTCCACACGAGGTCGTTGGCCCTCAGGCTCGAGAACGCGCCCGCGAGCTCCTGGCCGGGGACGAGGCCGCCCTTCTCGAGCTGCTTCTCGCGCTTTTCCACGAAATTCTCGTCGATGTACACGCGGATGTCGCCCACGTCGGAGAATTCAAGCAACGTGGTGAGCAGCGTGAGGCTCTCGGTGAAATCCCTGCCCTGCTTCTCGAGCACCGCGAGCGCGCACGCGAGGAGCGTCCCGCCGATGCAGAAGCCCAGCGCGTTGATCCTGTCAGTCTTCGAGATGCGCCTCACTTCTTCGAGCGCGGCGATCAACTGCGCGACGTAGTCGTCCCACGTGAGGCGCTCCTGCTTCTTCTTCACGTTGCGCCACGACACCATGAAGACCGTGTGCCCCTGCTCGACCGCGTAGCGCACGAGCGAATTCTCGGGTTGGAGGTCCATGATGTAGAACTTGTTGATGCACGGGGGCACCATCACCAGCGGCAGCTCGTGCACCTTCGCGGTGGCGGGCTCGTACTGGATCAGCTGGATCAGCGGGTTCTCGTAGACCACCGCGCCCTTCGACACCGCGATGTTGCGGCCGACCTCGAAGGCGCTCTCGTCGGTCATGGAGATACGCCCCTTCTCCAGGTCGCCGAGCAGGTTCTTCATGCCTTCCTGGAGCGACTCTCCGCCGCTCTCCATCGCGGCCTTGAGCGCCTCGGGGTTGGTCATGAGGAAATTGGAAGGCGCCACGGCATCCAGGTACTGGCGCATGAAGAAGCGCATGCGCTGGCGCGTGTCCGCGTCGAGATCCGCATCCTCGACGGCTTCCATCATCATCTTCGAGGTGAGCAGGTACGAGTCGCGCAGGTAACGGAAGACCGGGAGCTCGTTCCATTCGGGACCGCTGAAGCGCTTGTCGGTCGATTCCTCGCCCGGCTTCGCGTCGCCCTGCATCGCGTTCATCCAGAGATCCAGCTGCCCCTGCATGAAGCGGGTCTGGAGCTCGACGAGCGTTTCCGGTTTGTGGGACAGGGACTCGAGCCACGCGCGATAGGCGCCGGCGAATCCTTCCATCACCTGCTGGCTCGCGCCTTCGCCGCCCAGCGACGACGCGAACTGCTCGTTGGCCTTGCGCAGCTCGCCGGCGAGGCGCTCGGAATCCGATTCGGGGGGCTTACGGGGCATCGGGAAATAATACAGCGTGGATGATCCAGATGCTGCCTATTCCCAGCGCGATGAAGATCACCTGGACCAAGGAATCGCGGGCGCCCGTGCGCTTGTGCAACCCGGGAATGAGGTCGGCGACTGCGACATAGATCATGCTCGCCGCCGCGAAGGCGAGGATCTCGGGGATCCAATCGGAGACCACGGAGAGCGCGAAATACGCGACGACGCCTCCGGCGACGGCGGCAAGTCCCGAGACCGCGTTCCAGAAAAGGGCCTTCCCGCGGCTGAATCCCGAATGCAGCAGCACCACGAAGTCGCCGATCTCCTGGGGAATCTCGTGGGCGATGATCGCGGTGGCGGTCACCACGCCGATCCTCATGTCCGCCAGGAACGCCCCGGCGATGATCACGCCGTCGGTGAAATTGTGGAACGAGTCGCCGAAGACGATCATCCAGGCGGTTCGCCCACCGTCGTGCTCGAGGACGTGGATATGCGGGTGGCTGCCGTGGGCGCCGGTACGATCGTCGCGGACCTCTTCCTCTTCGTGATGGTGGTGGTGGCGCCACAGCAGGAGCTTCTCGAGGATGAAGAACACGAGAAGTCCCAGCAGGATGAAGGACGCCGTGCGCCCGGGATTCTTCGATTCTTCGAAGAGGTGCGGCAGGAGGTCGAGGAACGCGGCGCCCAGCATCGCGCCCACCGCGTAGCTCACGAGCGTGGAGATCCAGCTCGCGCGGACGTGGTAGGCGACGAGCGCCGCTAGCGCGAGTGAGACGACGGTGCCCAGCGTGCAGGCCGCGATGATCGCGGAAAGCGTGTTCATGGTCCTTCCATCCAGATGAATGCTCCCATGCGGCCGCTCGCCTTCGCGCGCCGATAGGAGAAGAAGCGATCCGCATCCGTGCGCGTGCAGAATCCGCCGCCGTGGATGCTCGTCACACCGGCGCGCCCGAGCCGCCCGCGCGCGAGCGCATAGAGATCGGCCATGAACTTCCCCGGCGCGTGCGAGCGGAATGCGCCGGCCGCGCGCTCGTCCGTCGCGACGAAGGCCTCGCGAACCTCGGACCCCACTTCGAATGCGTCCGGCCCGATTGCCGGCCCCATCCACGCGATCACGTCGCGCGGCGCAACTCCCATCGCTTGCACGGTGCTCTCGATGACCCCGGCGGCCATGCCTCGCCAGCCGGCGTGCGCCACGGCGACGCGCGTGCCCTTCATATCGCTGAAGAAGAGCGGCATGCAATCGGCCGTGAGGACCACGCCGACGCGCCCGCCACGCGCGGTGACGGCCGCGTCCGCGCGCGGCGTTTCGCCGCCGGACATCGCATCGAGGTCGACAACGTCCGTGCCGTGCACCTGCACCATCCACGCAGGCTCGGCAGGAAGGAACTCGCGCACGACCGCACGATTGCGCGCGACATTGGCCGGATCGTCGCCGCTCGACGACCTCAGGTTAAGCGAGCCGTACTCGCCCTCGCTCACGCCGCCCTCGCGCGTGGTCACGAATGCGCGCACGCGAGGCGCCGCGGGCCAGTCGGGCACGATCCACGAGCGCGGCATCATGGGCGAAGCGCCTCGAGCAACGCCGCGAAATCCGCGGGCAGCGCCGCCTCGAACGCCACGGGCTTTCCGCTGCGGGGGTGGTCGAACTCGAGTTTCCAGGCGTGCAGCGCCTGGCGCGGGAAAGCGGATTTCACGCGACCGCCATAGACACGGTCGCCCTCGATGGGATGCTTGATCGACGCGAGGTGCACGCGGATCTGGTGCGTGCGCCCCGTTTCGAGACGGCATTCGAGCAGCGTGTGCGCGGCGAGAGCCTTCTTCACGCGATAGTGCGTGACGGCGGGCTTGCCGTCGCGAACCACCGCCATGCGCGTGCGATGCCTCGGGTCGCGGCCGATGGGCGCGTCGACGGTTCCGCCGCGCGCGACCTTGCCCCGGACGAGCGCGAGGTAGGTGCGCTTCACGGTGCGCGCCGCGAGCTGCTTCACGAGTGAATGCTGCGCGGGTTCGTTCTTCGCGACCACGAGCAGCCCGCTCGTATCCTTGTCGAGCCGGTGCACGATGCCGGCGCGCGCAAGTTGTTCGAGTCCGGGCGCATGGTGCAGCAGGGCGTTCAGCATCGTCCCGTCCCAGTTTCCGCTGCCGGGATGAACGACCAGTCCCGCGGGCTTGTTCACCACGAGCACGTCGCGATCCTCGTGGACGATCTCGAGGGCGATCGCCTCGGGACGAAAGGCCGACTCTTCCTGGCGGGGCGCGAGCGAGACCTCGACGGCCTCGCCGCTTCGCACCTTTCGCTTGCCCGGGACCCTGGCGCCATCGACGGTCACATGCCCTTCGTCGATGAGGCGGGCAAGGCGGCTTCGCGACTCCTCGGGGAGCAGGCGCGCGAGGGCCTGGTCCAGCCGCATCCCCGCAAGCGAGCCGGGAATCGTGAGGCGAACCTCCCGGGAAACGGGGGTTGGCGCGGTATAATTCGCGCTTCGCGATTCGGAAATCACCATGTCTCGAAGTGTAACGGCATTGGCCGTCCTCGCCCTGTCCCTCGCCCTTGGAGGCTGCAGCCTCTTCGGCAAGGTCATGGACCCGAAGAAGGACTGGCAGGCGGCCGACTACTACAAGGCCGCGAAGCAGGAATTCGACAACGAGAACTGGGACGCGTCCATCAAGATCTACGACCAGCTCGAGGCGAAATTCCCGTTCGGGCGCTTCGCGCAGCAGGCCGCGCTCGAAAGCGCCTACGCGTACTACAAGACCAACGAGACGGCGCAGTGCGTCTCGACGCTGGACAAGTTCATCAAGGCCCACCCGAACCACCCGAACGTCGACTACGCCCTCTACCTGAAGGCGCTCGCGAACTTCAAGGAAGACCTGGGGCCGCTCTCGCGCATGATCAGCCAGGACCTCGCCGACCGCGATCCCAAGGCGGCGCGCGAATCCTTCGAAGGCTTCAAGGACCTCGTGGCGCGCTACCCGGAGAGCCGGTACGTGGAGGATTCGCGCGAGCGCATGGCCTACCTCGTCGAAGCCCTCGCCCGGCACGAGGTGAACGTCGCCAGGTACTACCTGCAGCGCCGCGCCTACCTCGCCGCCGCCAATCGCGCCCAGGAAACGATCGCGCGCTTCCCGAACTCGCCCACGCGCAGGGATGCCCTCGACATCATGATCGAGTCCTATGACCGCATGGGAATGAGCGAGCTTCGCGACGACACGAAGAAGGTCCTCGCGAAGAACTATCCCACCGACCCGCTCGGCGAAGCCGGCAAGAACCGCCAGAGGACCTGGTACAAGCCCTGGACGTACTGGTAGGGGCTACTTCGCGAGCGAAGCCAGCAGCTCCGGCTGCGCGCACTGCGCCTTCCTGCGCCCGCGCTTGGCGCGCTTGAAGGTGCCGTCGGGCTGCATGTCCCACGCCTGGGTGTTGTCCTCGAGATAGGGCGTGATCCCCTCGCTCACGACGCGGCGGCGCAGTTTCGCGTTCGCGATCGGGAAGCACAGCTCGATGCGGCGGAAGAAGTTGCGGTCCATCCAGTCAGCGCTCGAGAGATAGACGCGCGTGTGCCCGCCGCCCTTGAACTCGAAGATGCGCGTGTGCTCGAGGAAGCGCCCGATGATAGAGCGCACGCGGATGTTCTCCGACAGCCCCGGCACGCCGGGTCGCAGCGCGCACACGCCGCGCACCACGAGGTCGATCTTCACGCCCGCCTGCGAAGCCTTGTAGAGCGCCTGGATCACCTGCGGCTCGAGGAGCGCGTTCATCTTCGCGGCGATGCGCGCCGGCCGGCCCGAGCGCGCGATGCGGGTCTCGTTCTCGATCGCATCGAGCACGCGCTGGTGCAGCGTGAACGGCGCCTGCCACATGTGCTTCAGCTTGGTCACCTTGCCCAGCCCCGTGAGCTGCTGGAACACCTCGTTCACGTCGTTCGTGAGGCCTTCGTCGGCCGTGAGCAGGTCGATGTCGGTGTAGAGCTTGGCCGTGCGCGGGTGATAGTTGCCCGTGCCCAGGTGCGCATAGCGCACGAGCTTGCCCTCCTCGCGCCGCACGACGAGCGCCATCTTCGCGTGGGTCTTGTGCCCGACGACGCCGTACACCACGTGGGCTCCGACCTCCTCGAGGCGCGCGGCCCAGTTGATGTTGGCTTCCTCGTCGAAACGCGCCATCAGCTCCACGACGACGGTGACTTCCTTGCCCGCCCGCGCCGCGTCGATGAGGGTCTGCATGATCACCGAGTCCGTGCCCGTGCGGTACACGGTCTGCTTGATCGCGACCACGCGCGGATCCTTCGCCGCCTGCTGGATGAACTCGATCACCGGCTGGAACGACTGGAACGGGCGGTGCAGGAGCTGGTCGCCCTTGCGGATCGTCTCGAAGATGTCGCGGCCCTTGGAAAACGGCTTGGGCAGGCCCGGCGTGAACGTCGGATATTCCAGGTCGGGACGGTTCACCTGCTCCGGGATGCTCATGAGGCGAACGAGGTTCACCGGCCCCTGGCATGCATAGAGGTCGTCGCCCTCGAGGCCGAACTGCGAGAGCAGGAATCGCGTCATGCTCTCGGACATGTTGTCGGCCACCTCGAGGCGCACCGCGTCGCCGAAGTGGCGTTGCGGCAACTCGCCCTGCAGCGCCTTGCGCAGGTCCTTCACTTCCTCCTCCTCGACGAACATCTCCGAGTTGCGCGTCACGCGGAACTGGTAGCAGCCCGTGACGTGCATGCCCGCGAAGAGCTCGCCCACGTGGGCGTGCAGGATCGAGGTGAGGAAGATGAAATCGCTCGGCCCGTGCGCGACCTTCTTCGGCAGCAGGATCACGCGCGGCAACACGCGCGGCGCCTGCACGATGGCCGCGCGGGAGTCGCGCCCGAAGGCGTCGCGCCCTTCAAGCTCCACGGCGAAGTTGAGGCTCTTGTTGAACACGCGCGGGAAGGGATGTGACGGATCCAGCCCGATGGGCGTGAGCAGCGGCATCATCTCGCGGAAGAAATACTCGCGGATCCACTCGTGCTGCGAAGGCGTCCATTCGGCCCTGCGCAGGAAGCGGATCTTTTCCTTGGCGAGCGCCGGCACCACCTCGTCGTTGAAGAGCCGGTACTGGCGCTCGACGATGCCCTGGGCGCGCGCCGCGACCTGGCGAAACACCGCGAGCGGCTCCATGCCGTCGGGACCGCTCGCCGCCGCCCCGAGCTTGATCTGCTCCTTCAGGCCCGAGACGCGGATCTCGAAGAACTCGTCGAGGTTCGACGAGACGATGCAGAGGAACTTGAGCCGCTCCAGCGCGGGGACGGACTTGTCTTCCGCCTGCGCGAGCACGCGCCGGTTGAATTCGAGGGCCTGCAGTTCCCGGTTGAGGAAGTGCTCGTGCGGCAACGAGGTCTTGGGCGTTCCCTTGGTCTTGCGGGCCATGACGCTACAGCCGCGTTGTGACAATCATGTGTCGAAGGCCGGTGGCATACTTGCAGAGCGATGGAATATAACACTCTCGGAGCGGTGGACCTCGGATCGAACAGCTTCCACCTCGCTGTAGGACGCGTGGTGGACGACCAGATCTATCCACTCGATTCCCTCAAGGAAACCGTCCGCCTCGGCAGCGGCCTCACGCCCGACCGCCAGCTCGACAGCCTCGCGCAGGACCGCGGGCTCGCCGCCCTGAAGCGCTTCGGCGAGCGCCTCGCCGGCATGCCGAAGGAAGCGGTGCGCGTCGTGGGCACCAACGCGTTACGCGTGGCGAAGAACGCAGGGCCGTTCCTGCGCCGCGCCGAGTCGATCCTGGGCTTTCCGATCGAGATCATTCCGGGGCGCGAGGAAGCGCGCCTCATCTACCTGGGTGTCGCGCACTCGCTGCCGCTCAGCAACAACAATCGCATGGTGGTCGACATCGGCGGCGGCTCCACGGAATTCATCATCGGCAACAAGATGAGGGCCAAGGCGATGGAGAGCCTGTACATGGGCTGCGTGAGCTACACCTCCCGCTACTTCCCCGACGGCCGCATCGACAAGAAGGGGTTCCGGCAGGCCGAGCTCGCCGCGCGCGGCCAGGTGCAGACGATCGCCACGCGCTTCGAGAAGGAAGGCTGGAAGGAGGCCGTGGGCTCGTCGGGCACCGCGCGCTCCATCGCGGAGATCCTCCTGAAGAACGGGCAGGCCGAGCGCGGCATCACCGCCGCGGGGCTCGCGTGGCTG
>Ga0070731_10001207_pt1 | contig 27897 bp, 27 predicted proteins | sample Coa_R1_2_FD_66448 | JGI IMG/M metagenome (GOLD analysis project Ga0070731, IMG submission 66448) | Surface soil microbial communities from Centralia Pennsylvania, which are recovering from an underground coalmine fire - Coalmine... | ecosystem: Environmental > Terrestrial > Soil > Unclassified ... | reverse complement strand
CTCTAAAACAATGCGCTTCTTTGGGTATATACAAGAACTCAAAACAGAGCTCCGCAAAGTCAGCTGGACGACGAAGGAAGAACTCAAATTTTCAACAAAAGCTGTTATTGGAACGACATTCGTACTGGGTTTGAGCATCTACTTGGTAGATCTCGTTATAAAGGGATGTTTAGATTTCATCTCATTTGCAGTGCATTATATTTTTGGGTGACAAAACATGCATAAATGGTACGTCGTACAGGTTGTCTCAGGTCTCGAAAAACGCGTGAAAAAGACCATTGAGGAAAATTGCGAAGCGAAAGGGATGAGCGAGCTCATTGAAAGCGTTCTTGTTCCGACAGAAAATGTCGCAGAGGTCAAACGCGGCGAACAGCGCATCAGTGAAAAAAAGCTGTGGCCAGGCTATATCCTCGTCAAGATGAATCTCACAGATGACTCCTGGATGTATGTAAGAAATACAAATGGGGTCCTCGGTTTTTTGGGCGGAGAGCATCCTACCCCTCTTGCACAGCATGAAGTAGATGAGATCTTAAAAGATTTAGAAGAAAAGAAAAAAGGCGTTGTTCAAAAACACAACATTGCTATTGGGGACAAGGTCAAAATTACAGATGGCGTATTTATCAACTTCATTGGAACCGTTACAGACGTCTTCCACGAGAAGGGTCGCCTCAGCGTCATGGTATCGATTTTCGGAAGGGAAACGCGCGTCGATGATCTTGAATTTTGGCAAGTGGAACTCGTTCCGAGCGAAACGGAAGTGGGTTGAACACAGTCTAAAGTAAATTAAAAGGCAGGCAAAATGGCTAAAAAACTCGTAAAAGTGATTAAATTGCAGATCCCTGCGGGAAAGGCGAATCCAGCTCCTCCTATTGGGCCAGCATTGGGCGGCGCCGGGGTAAATATTATGGCTTTTTGCAAAGAGTTCAATGCAAAAACGCAAGATAAGGCGGGGGATATTCTCCCTGTTGAGATCTCAGTATTTAGCGATAAGTCTTTTACCTTTATCACTAAGCAGCCCCCAGTATCCCGTATGATCCTAAAAGAATTAGCGATCGAATCGGGTTCGAAGGTGCCTAATAGGGACAAAGTAGGCAAGCTCACTAAAACACAAGTGAAAAAAATAGCAAAGAACAAACGCACTGATATGCGCGCGTCTTCCGATGAAGCGGCTGAAAGGCTTGTCGAAGGAACAGCGCGTTCTATGGGCGTGGATATTATTGAGGGATAAACACCTTAAACGGGAAAAATAAATGCGTCGAAGCAAACGTGTTCGGGAGATAGAAAAGTCGGTGGATGTAAGTAAACCTTACACACTGGACGAAGCTATCGAGATATTAAAAAAATGCCCACCGGTCAAATTTGATCAATCGGTGGAACTGTCGCTTAAAACAGGCGTCGACGCCCAGAAATCTGATCAGCAAGTGCGCGGTACAGTATCATTACCGAATGGTACAGGTAAACGCATTGTCCTTGTCGTATTCGCAAGAGGCGATAAGGTCAAAGAAGCACTCGATGCTGGCGCAGACTACGCTGGGAACGAAGAACTTTTTGAAAAGATTAAAGACGGTTGGACCGATTTTGGTGCAGTCATAGCCACTCCGGATATGATGCGTGATGTCGGCAAGCTCGGTAAAGTATTGGGCCCTCGAGGCTTGATGCCCACACCAAAAGCGGGGACTGTGACCAATGATGTAGCAAAGGCCATTGCTGAGCTTAAAGCAGGTAAGGTCGAGTTTAAATCTGATAAGCACGGCGTCGTCAATAATCTAGTCGGTAAACTTTCTTTTCAAAAAGAGAAGCTCATTGAGAATGCAATTGCTCTCATAAATGCAATACTTAAGGCGAAGCCTCCTACTGCAAAAGGGCAATATCTCAAGTCGCTAGCGCTCTCCTCTACAATGGGGCCGGGTCTTAAAATCGACTTGCATTCGATTGCTGAAATCCAAGGAGCAAAAGAGTAAGTTATGAGACCAGAAAAGCAATTATTATTAGATGACATTAAGGATCGAATAACTGCTTCGAAAGCAGTGGTAGTGACGCGCTATAGCAAACTGGAACCTAACGCAGTTGCTGGATTCCGCACCCAATTAGCTAAGTCGGGCGGATCTTTGGCAGTTGTGAAAAAGCGCGTGCTGCTCAAGGCGGCTCAAGCTTCCGGTTTTGCATTGCAACAAGACACATTGGAAGGGCATATAGCGATCATCTTTCTATCAGAAGATCCTTTTGCAACAACGAAATCTATTTATCAATTCAGCAATGAAAATGATAAAGTTTTAGAAGTTCTTGGTGGACGGTTTGAAGGCGTCATGTGTTCAGCACAAGATGTCGAACAGATTTCTAAATTGCCGAGCAAAGATGAGATGCGTGCGCAATTATTGAGCGTTTTCGAAGCTCCGCTCTCGCAGACATTGGCTGTCGTGGACGCTTTGCTCACTTCCGTAGTGCATTGTTTGGAAAACAAAAGTCAACAAAATCAATAAAAGGAAAAGAGGTTAACTCATGGCTACTCAACATCAAAGTATTGAACAATTAGTGGACACGCTGAGCCAGCTGAGCGTATTGGATATGTCCAAATTGAAAACAGCTCTGGAAGAAAAATGGGGCGTGAAAGCTGCTGCAGCAGCTCCTATGATGATGGCTGCTCCTGCCGCTGCCGCTGCACCTGCTGCCGAATCAACAGAGTTTAAAGTGATACTTGAAACATCTCCAGATGATAAAAAAATTGGAGTGATCAAAGCTGTTCGCGAAATTACTGGCCTTGGGCTTAAAGAAGCAAAAGATCTCGTCGATGGCGCTCCCAAAGACCTGAAGACAACTGCTAAAGCTGAAGCTGAGGAAATTGCGAAAAAAATCACTGCTGCAGGCGGTAAGGTAACTTTAAAAGGCCTGTAATTAATTTTATATAGTTGGTATAACGGTTGAGCAGAAGCTAGAAGCTAGCTTCTGCTTGCCTGTTTTGACTGGACTTTGGCTATTGATTGTATTGCCGTATATAGCTACTGGCTTTTAATTGTGTGTATTTTGACGTGGACATATTGATGTTCCGATTGACGTAATCACAGTTAAAGGTCAGTAGCGTATAGAATGCAACTACCGCAATGGCCAAAGCCCAGATTGAAAAATCAAAGATTAAGTGTAGGAGCCGCTTCAATGCTAAAAAGGCCGCCACAACGGGTGAGTTTTCGGGGAAAGGAAGAGATCATTGATCTCCCCAACCTTATTGAGATACAAATTAAGTCCTATAATGAATTCCTTCAAGCGGACAAGCTCCCGCATGAGCGGACAAGTGTAGGACTGCAAGAAGTTTTCAATGAGATTTTTCCTATCAAGTCTTATGATGAGAAGACAATTCTTGAATATATTTCTTATAGTCTCGGAGTACCTAAATATACCCCTGAAGAATGTATCCGCCGTGGAATCACATATAACGTCACGCTCAAAGTTAAATTCCGTCTGACTGACGAGACCGGGATCAAAGAAGAAGAAGTCTATATGGGGACAATCCCTGTGATGACTGAGAAAGGGACCTTTATCATCAATGGCGCGGAACGTGTCATCGTTTCTCAGCTGCATCGTTCGCCTGGAATTTCTTTTGAACAAGAAAGGCATGCCAAAGGATCCGTGATCTATTCATTCCGTATCATCCCCTACCGCGGAAGTTGGTTGGAGGGCGCGTTTGATATCAATGACCACATTTACATCTATATCGATCGTAAAAAACGACGACGTAAAATTCTTGCGACCTCTTTTATCAGAACCTTGGGATATTCTACAGATGCGGATATCATCGATGAATTTTTCAACACGATCAAAGTTAAAATTAAAACGGACAAAGACTTTCCTAAACTCGTTGGAAAAATCCTTGCAGAAGATGTCGTCGACGAACAGAGCGGCGTAGTTTTTGGAAAGGCAGGAGAAAAATTAACAACAGCGATGCTTAAGCGCATTTTAGATGCGGGTATAGCTGCAGTTCGTATTGCAGAAGATGCAGATGAATCTAGTCCGATTATTAAAATGCTCGCGAAAGATCCAACCGACTCCTATGAATCTGCATTGAAGGATTTTTATCGTAAAATCCGCCCGGGCGAGCCTGCTACATTGTCTAATGCGCGCTCTGCAATTATGCGTCTGTTTTTTGATCCCAAACGCTACAATTTAGGTCGCGTAGGACGTTATAAATTAAATCGCAAGTTGGGACTGGAAACAGATGATTCCGACCTCGCTATTGTCACATTGCGCAAAGAAGATGCCATCGGCGCTTTGAAATATTTGATCCGCTTGAAAAAGGGAGAGGAAACGGCTTCTGTCGATGATATCGATCATTTAGGCAACCGCCGCGTCCGATCTGTCGGCGAATTGATCCAAAACCAGTGTCGCATCGGCCTTGCGCGCATGGAAAAAATTATCAAAGAGCGCATGAATTTATTCGACTTTACTGCGGATACGCTCACTCCAGGGAAAGTGGTTTCTGCAAAAGGCCTTGCAGGCGTACTTAAGGACTTCTTTGGCCGATCGCAACTGTCTCAATTCATGGATCAAACTAATCCTGTAGCGGAATTGACGCATAAACGTAGACTTTCATCTTTAGGCCCTGGCGGATTAAACCGCGAGCGTGCAGGTTTTGAAGTGCGCGACGTGCATCCTAGCCACTATGGGCGGATTTGCCCGATTGAAACCCCAGAGGGTCCAAATATCGGTTTGATCACCTCGCTTTCCTCTTATGCGAAGATTAACGAGTTTGGTTTTATCGAGACGCCTTATCGTATTGTGCGCGATGGTATCGTCACAGATGAAATCGAATATATGACAGCCGATCAGGAAGAGCATAATATTATTGCGCAAGCTTCCGCTCCGCTGGACGAGCACAATATGTTCGTTGAACCGCTCTGCTGGGCGCGTTATCGGGGAGAATCGCTGAAAATCGAAACGAGCAAGGCGACGCATATGGACGTCTCTTCTAAACAGCTCGTTTCCATTGTCACTGGATTGATTCCTTTCTTGGAGCACGATGATGCTAACCGCGCGTTGATGGGCTCTAACATGCAACGTCAGGCTGTTCCTCTTTTAAAAACAGATTCTCCTTTGGTGGGAACCGGCTTAGAGCTGCGTACAGCAAGAGACTCTGGCGCTGTGGTGGTTTCTGAGGAAGATGGCGTTGTGGAATTTGTCGATGGATTTAAAATCGTCGTGGCTGCCAAAAGCAACCCATTGAATAAAAAGACATATCAGCTGAAAAAATTCATGCGTTCCAATGCGGGAACCTGCATTAATCAAACACCTATTTGCGGCATTGGAGATGCGGTCAGGGCCGGCGAAATTATCGCTGATGGCGCTTCGACAGATCATGGCGAAGTGGCGTTGGGCAAAAACGTGCTCGTCGCATTCATGCCTTGGTGCGGCTACAATTACGAAGATGCTATCATTATCTCGGAAAAACTCATCCGCGAGGATTACTACACTTCTATATATTTGGAAGAGTTCGAGTTGACAGCTCGCGACACTAAACTGGGTAAAGAAGAAATCACGCGTGATATTCCCAATGTCTCTGAAGAAGCGCTTGCGAATCTCGGAGAAGATGGGATTATCCGCATCGGCGCTGAAGTGAAGCCTGGCGATATCCTTGTCGGAAAGATCACACCGAAGTCAGAGACGGAACTTGCGCCTGAAGAGCGCCTTTTGCGTGCAATTTTTGGTGAAAAAGCCGCAGATGTTAAAGATGCCTCGTTGACTGCACCTCCGGGAACTGAGGGTGTTGTCATGGATGTCAAAGTCTTTAGCCGACGTGATCGTTTATCCAAAACGGATGATGAACTGGTAGAAGAAGCCTCTCGCATTAAAGATATTCATCAAGATTTCAAGACGAAAGAAGCCGAGCTGCTCATCGAGTTTCACGAAAAATTAGGCGCGCTGCTTCTCGGAGAAGTTGCACCTGCATCCATTATGCACCGTAAGACCGGGGATCTCATCATTAAGGAAGGGGATACGATTACGCAAGAGATGCTGGAAACCCTAGAGTCTGAGAAGGCGGAAGACCTGATCATGAGCGATATCGAGCTCTACGCAACGCTTAAAACAGTGATGCGTGAATTCGATGTGGCGATGCAGACCTTGCAAACGCAGCACAAAACTGAAGTCGAATTTACACGTAAAGGCGATATCGAACTCGATCCGGGCGTCATACGCCAGGTAAAAGTGTACGTGGCCTCCAAGCGCAAGTTGCAAGTCGGCGATAAGATGGCTGGACGACACGGTAACAAAGGGGTCGTTTCTAAAATTGTTCCTGAGCAGGATATGCCTTATCTTGCCGATGGACAAACCATTGAGGTGATCTTAAATCCTCTTGGCGTACCTTCGCGGATGAACATGGGGCAATTGCTCGAAACGCATTTAGGATATGCCGCTAAAAAGGCAGGAATCTTTGTGAAGAGCCCTGTATTCGAAGGGTTTCCTGAATCGCGCATTTGGGAAATGATGCGTGAACATGGCTTGTCCGAAGATGGAAAGTTCCATTTATACGATGGCCGTACCGGCACGCGTTTCGAAAATAGAGTTGTCGTAGGATATATTTACATACTTAAACTAAGCCACCTCGTAGCGGATAAAATCCATGCCCGCTCTATCGGTCCTTATTCGCTTGTCACGCAGCAGCCTCTCGGAGGAAAAGCGCAGATGGGCGGACAGCGTTTTGGAGAGATGGAAGTATGGGCGCTGGAAGCTTACGGTGCAGCAAACCTTTTGCAGGAAATGCTCACAGTGAAGTCTGATGACGTCGCAGGACGTACGCGCATCTACGAATCGATTGTAAAAGGTGAAAATTTATTGACAGCAGGCATCCCTGAGTCCTTCAACGTTCTAGTGAAGGAAATGCAAGGATTGTGCTTGGATGTGCGCACGGAAAGTGCAGAAGAGGCTAAAATTTAAAGAGGGAATATGCAAACTCCTTTTGGGTGGGCGAATTCGGCGGATTCGCACCCAAATGGGAGTTTGCACGTTCTCTCATAAAAGAGGGAATTCATGGCAGAGGAAGAATTTAAGGGAACTCACTTTGATAAACTGACCATTAAAATTTCGTCTGAGGACGTGATTCGCAATGAATGGTCAAGGGGTGAGATTAAAAAACCCGAAACGATTAACTACCGCACTTTTAAGCCTGAAAAAGGCGGTTTGTTTTGCGAGAAAATTTTCGGTCCGACGCGGGATTGGGAATGCGCATGCGGAAAATATAAGAAGATCAAACACAAAGGAATCGTCTGCGATCGATGTGGCGTAGAGGTTACTTTGTCCAAAGTGCGCCGCGAGCGCATGGCGCATATCGATCTTGCTGTCCCTGTTGTTCACATCTGGTTTTTCAAGACCATGCCATCGCGTATTGGCAATATTCTCGGTATGTCTTCTACGGATTTAGAACGCGTGATCTATTACGAGGAATATGTCGTGATCGATCCTCGTCGGACGACGCTGGAAAGAAAACAGCTCCTCACTGATTCAGAATATCGCGAAGCCCAAGAGAAATGGGGAAGCGATGCATTTGTTGCCAAGATGGGCGGAGAAGCGGTGCGCGAACTGCTTGAAAAAGAAGATCTCGCTGCACTCGTTGTCGATCTAAAGGATAAACTGCGCAAGACAAAATCGATGCAGGCCCGAATGAAGTTGGCCAAGCGATTGAAGATCGTGGAGAGTTTTACCTCCTCGCCCAATCGTCCAGATTGGATGGTGCTGAGCTGTGTGCCTGTCATCCCACCTGATTTAAGACCTCTCGTGCCATTAGATGGAGGACGTTTTGCGACATCGGATTTAAACGATTTATACCGCCGCGTCATCAACCGAAATAATCGATTGAAATCTATCTTGAAGCTCAAGACGCCTGATGTGATCGTGCGCAATGAAAAGAGAATGCTTCAAGAGGCTGTTGATGCACTTTTTGACAATGGTCGTCATGGCCATCCTGTTATGGGAGCTGGAAACCGCCCCCTGAAATCTCTTTCCGAGATGTTAAAAGGAAAGCAGGGCCGATTCCGTCAGAATTTGCTCGGAAAACGCGTAGACTATTCTGGCCGCTCTGTGATCATCGTCGGTCCAGAACTGCGTTTCAATCAATGCGGTTTGCCCAAACAAATGGCTTTAGAGCTATTCGAACCCTTTATCGTGAAGCGATTGAAAGACCTCGGATATGTCTATACGATCCGCTCTGCAAAGAAAATGATTCAGCGCCAGGCTCCCGAAGTATGGGATGTACTCGATGAGATCATTAAAGGGCATCCTGTTCTTCTTAACCGCGCTCCCACACTGCACCGTTTAGGTATTCAGGCGTTTGAGCCCGTGCTGATCGAAGGAAAAGCGATCCGCATCCATCCGCTCGTCTGTACAGCCTTCAATGCTGACTTTGACGGTGACCAGATGGCTGTGCACATCCCTCTATCGATCGAAGCGCAGCTTGAAGCTAAATTATTGATGATGGCGCCTGATAACATCTTCTTGCCGTCATCCGGAAGACCTTCTGCTGTGCCATCGCAAGATATGATCTTGGGACTTTATTATCTCATGCTCGATCCTCTCTATATTCCAGAAGAACATGGAAAAAAGACAAAAGTCTTTGGCAGCATGCAAGAGGTCCTAATGGCTTTGAGCGGCAGCGGCAGTTTCAATTGGGATGAAATGGAAGGCAAAGACGGCAGACGAGATGATCTCGGTCGCGGCTTGCGCATCCATGAGAAAATCAAACTACGACTAGATAGCGGCATCATCGAAACAACTCCTGGCCGCGTGCTCTTCAATACGATTGTGCCTAAAGAACTGGGATTCCAGAACTATGGTCTGCGTAAGAAGAAGATGAGCGAGCTCATTTTGGAGACCCATAAAAAAGTAGGCCTGGAAGGAACTGTTCGCTTTTTAGATAATCTCAAAAACTTAGGTTTTGCGGAAGCGACCAAATCAGCTCTTTCGATGGGCGTTTGCGACGTGCGGATTCCTCCTAACAAAACCAAGGTTCTCGAAGACGCTTATAAACGTATCGAGGTCGTATTAAAACAATACGAGGATGGAATTATCACCGACGGGGAAAGAAAATCCAAGATCATCAGTATCTGGACTGCGGTTTCTGATCAATTGTCTGAAGAATTGTTCAAGCTTATCGGAGAGGTTAAGGAAGGGGAGTTGAATCCTCTATGGCTGATGATGGACTCCGGAGCCCGCGGTAACAGGTCCCAGGTGAAACAGCTTGGCGGATTGCGCGGACTGATGGCAAAGCCATCCGGCGAGATTATCGAATCTCCCATTACTGCGAATTTCCGCGAAGGCTTAAGCGTTCTCGAATACTTTATCTCCTCGCACGGAGCGCGAAAAGGTTTGGCGGATACGGCGTTAAAAACGGCAGACTCTGGATATTTGACACGCCGTCTTGTCGACGTCGCTCAGGATGTGATCGTCACAGAGGACGATTGCGGAACGCTGAATGGAATCGACGTGGCTGCTATTAAACAGGGCCAAGAAGAGCTTCTTCCGATTAAAGATCGTATTTATGGCCGTACGGTTTGCGATGTCATCCGTCAGCCCGGCGACTATACTAAGGTGCTGGCGCGAGCAGGTGATTTGCTCACCGTGCAGCAAGCGGAAGCGATCGATGATGCGGGAATTGAAAGTGTTCGCATCCGTTCTGCGCTTACTTGTGAAGCGCGCCGCGGAATTTGCGCAAAATGCTACGGCATCAACTTGGCGACCGGCAATCTGGTCGGTAAGGGAGAAGCTGTCGGGACCATTGCTGCTCAATCGATCGGGGAACCTGGAACGCAGCTCACGATGAGAACCTTCCATACGGGGGGTATTGCCTCCGCCAGCGTCAGCCCAGAGCTCGTCTCTGAGCACGATGGAGTGCTCATTTACGTCGCTTTGCGCACCGTTCAAAACGAAGAGGGCATATGGCTCGCTTTGAATAAGAATGGCTCGCTGCATATCGTACGCGATGAAGGACGCAGCTTGGAAGAGTATAAAAAATTATTAAGCACGCGGTCGATTGAGCCTTTACAGACCTTTACCGTCGAGCTGGGAACGCGCATTTTGCTTCCCGACGGCGCAAAAGTGAAGAAGAAGACGAAAATCGGGCATTGGGAACAGCACAACATTCCAATTATCTGCGAGCGCCCAGGCTACGTCAAATATGAAGACTTGGTCGAAGGGATTTCTACACAACGCGAAGTGAACAAGCAGACGGGACAAAGCGAGCTCATCGTCAAACAGCATCGCGGCGAGTTGCACCCGCAAATTGTGATCTATGCGGATCCCGATTACTCAGAACTGGTCGGTACCTACGCTATTCCTTCTAGCGCCTATATTTCGGTTCATGAAGGAAACTACGTATCCGCAGGGATGCTATTGGCCCGCTTACCGCGCGGTGCGATTAAAACAAAGGATATCGTCGGTGGTCTACCGCGTGTTGCTGAACTCTTTGAAGCAAGGCGGCCAAAAGATGCGGCCGAGATCGCTAAGATCGACGGCGTGGTGGATTTCCGCGGCGTCCAAAAGAATAAGCGCATCGTGATTGTTCGCGATGAAGTGTCAGGAATGGAAGAAGAGCATCTGATTCCTCTGACTAAACACTTGATCATTCAGCGCGGCGATTATGTTGTCAAAGGACAGCAGATTACCGATGGCCTTGTTGTAACGCAAGAGATTCTGGATATTTGCGGTGTCCGCGAATTGCAGAAGTATCTCGTCAACCAGGTGCAAGAGGTGTATCGTCTGCAGGGTGTGGATATCAATGACAAACACATTGAGATCATCGTGCGTCAGATGCTCCAAAAAGTGCGCGTCACCGATCCTGGAGATACGACTTTCCTTTACGGAGAAGATGTCGATAAAAAACTCTTCCACCGCACCAACCACAGGATCATCGATGAAGGAGGCCGGCCCGCGCAAGCAGCTCCTGTTCTTCTCGGGATTACAAAAGCGTCCCTGGGAACAGATTCGTTCACTTCCGCGGCGTCCTTCCAAGAGACAACGCGCGTCCTGACCGATGCGTCCTGTGAAGGAAAAACAGATTACCTCCTCGATTTCAAATCCAATATTATTATTGGACATTTGATCCCTGGAGGAACTGGATTCGAACAATTCCATTCGCGCGTCCTTAAATCGATCGATCGCGAAGCAGAAGAGGAATTAGAATTTTCCTTCGCTGATTAATCCCTATTTTACTACTTGACAAAACCCGTTTTGGATCCTTTCCTAAACGGGTTTTTTGCATTTATTAGGGTAAATGAATAATTTTCTACTGCGTATTTTTCAGCGAGTAGATTCTCCTGCTTTGACAGAAAATTTAAAGAGTGGTATAATGTAAAGTATTGAAAATAAAAGATGTATCTCTTCATTATTCCCTAAATCTATGTCCACACACGTACTCACAGTGCGAGACCTGAAAAAGGTCTACGGCGGTAAACGTCCTTTTGCAGCAGTAAAGGGAATTTCGTTCGATTTGCAAAAGGGTGAAATTTTAGGACTTCTCGGAGCGAATGGTGCAGGCAAGACCACGACCATTCAAATGCTCCTCAGCACGTTGAAACCGACATCGGGTTCCATCGTGTATTTTGGCAAAGATTTTTTCGCCCATCGTTCTGAGATATTAAGTCAGGTGGCCTTTGCCAGTACTTATGTCAGTCTTCCTTGGAAACTCACTATTGAACAGAACCTCGAAGTGTTTGGACGTCTGTATGGCCTTTCGGATGAAGAGATCCGTTACGGAGATGTTCTTTTGGAGCGTTTTGGCATATTGCATAAGAAGAAGGTGGCTTTGGCCAAATTGTCTGCAGGGCAAGTGACCCGTTTGATGCTGGCCAAAGCGTTTATGACACGCCCCAAAATTGCCCTGCTCGATGAGCCCACAGCTTCCTTAGATCCAGATATGGCCAAAGACGTTCTGCAATTTGTATTAGAGCAGCGAGACAAAAATGCAACCTCTATCCTCTATACATCGCATAACATGGCGGAAGTGGCCGAAGTCTGTGATCGCGTGCTTTTCATGCAAGGAGGGGAAATCATCGCCAATGATATTCCTGACAATCTGGCAAAAAGTATTGGCATAGCAAAAGTCACTTTGCAAGTAGGGGATGGGCTCAAACGCACTCTTGCTATTGCCAAAGCATTAAAGCTCTCGTGCAAGACCGAGCACCGCAGCATCGAATTCGAGCTCGATGAAGAACAGATCGCCATTTTGCTCAGTGTTTTAGCGCAAGCGGGGGTTATCTATACGCACATTGAGATCCGGCAGCCGACGTTGGAAGATTATTTCTTACATATTGCCGAGCAAGGAAAACGGGGAGGATCGCTATGAAATGGAGAAGAATTTCAGGGGCCTTTTTAAGATATTTTTACATTTTTGCAAAAATCGAAACGCTCAGCGATCTGATTTTTTGGCCTGCGCTGGAAATTGTATTATGGGGTGTGACCAGCATATGGATTCAGCGTCATGAAAAAGAAATCCCCTCCATCGCGATTGCGATTTTAACAGGGCTCGTATTTTGGCAAATCGTCTGGCGCAGTTATTACGAAGTGGCAGTGAACCTCTTGCAGGAATTTTGGAATCGCAACCTGATCAACCTTTTTTCTACACCGCTCCGCTTAAGCGAGTGGAGCATTGCTTTAATGCTGACAGGACTTTTCAAAATAACGATTACTATCTCTTTCGGCGCGCTGGTCGTTTGGATCCTTTACGCATTAAACATATTTGATTTGGGCTTTGCCTTTTTGCCCTTTTGCGCTTCTCTTGTGCTATCGGGATGGTTTATGGGTTTTCTGAGCACGGCTATTTTAATCTATTTTGGACAGCGGATGGAAACGCTTGCGTGGCTAACGCCGTATATCTTTTCCCCATTCTGCGCTGTGTTTTATCCTGTAGAAGCGCTTCCGTCTTGGGGGCAGGCGATTTCCCACGCTCTTCCTATGACCTATATTTTCGAAGGGATGCGCACGATCATCCGTGAAGGTGTCTTTCCGACGGATATGTTCCTGATGAGCGTAGGGCTCAATCTGTTCTACTTGGTTTTAACTGGATGGCTCTTGAACTATCTATTCGAGAAGAGTCGTGAGAAAGGGCTGGGACGCTTGGAGTAATCAGAGTGCTGATTTGCTCTATACGACCGGCGAATGTATGCGGATCGGTCCTGTGTAGGCCAGTGGGGGGCTGCCCGGTTTCCTGTAAAATGCGGTCGATATAGGTAAAACAATCATTAGTGATAAAGCGATAGTTCCTCCACCCTTCGCGTGCGCCTGGTTCGCCCCATTTTTGGTATTGGGGAATCAGTTCGCGATCCAGACGCCACATTTTTTCGATCTGTTTTCCCGTAGCATAGCGTACTTCCTTTTCGGCAAACCTTGGTACCATTTCTTCCCATGAACGATTTTTGGCTTTCTCTAATTCAGATAGTCGATTTCCTGGAAGCAAGATGCAGGCATGGTATCCTAATTGTCCATGGAAGTTGACCTTGACAGAGGAAGGAAATATCCATGTAGCAGAGACTCTTGCGACGATATATTTCTGCGGCCGATTTAAGTAACGTAGCAGAGCCTTAGGTCCGCGCCTTTGTAGGATTTTTCCCGTGAAACTATTCGCGTCGAATAGCTCATTTAATTCTTTTACCACAGCGCCGCCTCTTCGTTGAGCGCGTTGCCTATGGGGTTTGGAAGATCTGACAATCGGTGCAGGGATTTTTTTAGCGCGTGGTGCCGAAAGTGGGCGGGGAGTTTCTTCCTCTTCGCACATAATATTTTTTATTCTATCTAAACAAAGATCTTTCTGGAGCTCGGGAGATTTTTGCTTTTCTTTACTCTGTGATGCTTCAATAATCCCTTTGGAGATAATCTCTGCATCTTCCGCAGTCCAATTACATTCTTGTGGTTTTTTTAAACTATTTGAAATAGACATAAAATCACACTATTATTAAATATAATTAATGATTATATGTTAATTTGAATTAAAATTCAATAGCGTGAAGAATGTTAAATTAAAAATTTAATTGCTGTCTGGAAGCGAGCGCACGCTGATGCAGGCGCCTATGCCTAATAGGCAAGCAAGGGCAACAGCGGTGACGATCAAAATAGTTGAAAGGATCGCCCCGTGCAAAAGCATGCCAGTGGCGAAAGACATAGGCAATCCCATACTGCTGATGAGAAATGCACCCATGACGCTCCCGGCAAAAAAAGAAGAGACGAAAACTGCTATTTTTGCAGTCAGGTCTGAGGGATCGCATGGGTATTTATTCAATGCCCAAAGAGCAACACGTGTGCTTAAAATCGTGGTAAGGCTATATGCTGCAGCAGACCAAGGCGAGGTGAGGGAAAGCGCTGTGCCGGCTAGCGCATACAATCCTGCGGCTCCGCAGAGATTTGTGATATATTCTGCATCGCACTTAGGCCTGTGAAAAAAAGAAAACAATGATTGGATCGACATGGCGGAGAAATATAATAGCGCTCCGCAAAAAAATCAAAGAATTTCATCCTGTTTTTTTCTTGTGATCTTCACTAGTTAGTTATATCTTTTTGCATGTTTGTATTCATTTTTTCTTAACGCAAGGAGTTGTATTATGAGTTCGGATTTAGCAGTAAACAAAACGAGAGAGCAATATGTGATTGCTGGAGCGAGCAAGCCAGTAGTTGTAACGAGAGATCCAGGGGCAAAGTACAAAGTCAATCTCGATGGAAGCCATGTATCGGAAAAAGCAGATGGAAAACGAACGGAAGTTGTGGACTCTCTAGCCAAAATGCATATTACTACAATACCAACACTTTCCAGCTCTTCTTCATCTAGTTTGACTACTCCTGCGGGTGCGAGGTCTGAAAGTGCAGGATCTTCGGTGATCGTACATGGCATGCCTAAGAAGATAGTTACTGTAGATAAAACGCACAGTGTTTCAACGCAAACGCTCCCCAGATTTTCAGCAGCGTCCTCATCTAGCTCTAGTTCTTCTTCGATAGCATCCACAAAGCCAGCTATACCTGCAGCTTTTTCGTCTCTTTTTTATTATAAGCCTTTTATTCTGGTTCAAAGTGAAGACTCTGGTATTTCTGTTGCACAGTCTGGAGAGGATCCTAAGCTTCAAGTGGAGATTCTAGATGAAAGTGTAGTGTATATAAAATATTACGATAACAACTATTGGATTGAGCTGGAAGCCCCGGGTACGTATACGATCGTAGGTAATCATCAAACACGGCAAGTGTGCGTAGAGCCGCCCGAAACGGTGAAAAGAACTCTAGAATTTCCGATGAAGGTATAAGGCAGCAGACCCCGCATGTGCGGGGTTGTTTTTCTGTTTTTACAGTCGTTGTGCGATGAGTTTTTCGAGCTTTACGATATCCTTTCCAAATGTGCGGATGCCTTCAGCTAATTTTTCTGTGGCCATGGCGTTTTCATTGAGCATCCAGCGGAAGGTTTTTTCATCGAGGTGAATGGGATCTATCTGCATTTTTTTAGAGGCTTCTGGATCTAATTTACGGGTGACAGGTCCTTCTGCTTTTTTGAGCTCTTCTAAAAGTTTGGGAGCGATTGTCAAAAGATCGCAGCCTGCAAGCTCTAGAATTTCATCTATATTGCGGAAGCTCGCACCCATGATTTGTGTCTTGATCCCGAATTTTTTGTAGTAGTTGTAGATCTGTGTCACAGAGATGACGCCAGGATCTTCAGCCGGAGGATAGGACTCTTTTCCTTCACTTTTTTTATACCAATCTAAAATGCGGCCGACAAAAGGGGAGATGAGGGTCGCTTTGGCCTGCGCGCAGCCAAGCGCTTGAGGGAGACTGAATAGCAAAGTCATGTTGCAATGGATCGATTCTTTCTCAAGTACCTCAGCAGCTTGAATCCCTTCCCAGGTGGAAGCGAGTTTAATGAGGATTCTTTCCCGCGGAATGCCTGCAGCTTCATACAGGGAAATCAAATGTTTGGCTTTTTGGATGCTGGCAGCGACGTCGAAAGAAATGCGCGCATCGACCTCTGTGGAGACGCGGCCCGGGATGATCTTGAGAATTTCTTTGCCGAAATTGACAAAAATTTTGTCCAGAATGTTGTCTAAGATCTCTTTGTTGCTCTTTGCTGTTTTTTTGCCGGATTGGATCGCTTCTTCGATGAGGAATTGGTATTCCGGCTTGGCTGAAGCCGCGAGGATCAAAGAAGGATTTGTCGTGGCATCGGTAGGGTGGTAGCTTTTGATCTCTTCAAACTCTCCGCTATCAGAGACGATCGTTGTCAATTTTTTTAGTTGATCCAGCTTGTTCATAAAAGTCCTCGTTTTAACCCCATTATATAAATTTAGAAGGGAAGATGGAAAGGATTTTCCATGAAGGAGCGTCCAATTTTTCTAAAATGTTCTACGAACCCTTCGGGGTCTACAGAAGAGCGATAGCCGGGAATGGAGATTGTCACATTTTTTTTTGCGAGAAAGGCCTCTATAAGGATATCTGCTGTTTCCTGGGGGAGGATGAACCTCTGGCCGCCTTCGAGACGGTCCGCCTCGCAGGTCATAAGGACTCCATCGATTTCCATTTTAACAGGAATCTTGTTCGGGGCCTCTTTGGAAGCTGGGACCGCGGTTGAATGCACGAGGAGATAGCTTTTGAAACAATCGCAGGTTTGCACGAATTCGAGATCTACCCCATGAACAGGGTTGCGTCCTCGATAGACGACCTTCGAATAAGAAAATTCTTCATAATTGGAGTGGATTTTTTCATGGCACCAATGATTCTGCTTTCCGCAAGAAACGAGAAGTAGGCATCCGCATAGCAGAAGATAAATCATAAATTCAATGATGCGACTTATGTCCTTGGTGGCTGTGGACGAGCAGCATGGCTGTGATGGCAACTGCGACGACAGCTACTGCCAAAAGAATATTTTTCCATCTGCCGGGATGGCCGCGCTTCTGTGAAGGATTTTCCGGGGTGACAAGCGTTTCGCTATCTGTGTAATTCCCGCTGTCAGAGTAGGTGTTTTGTTCTTCTACTGCGTTCTGATCTTGAGCATTTTGTTCCTGCCCAGAGTCTTGCTGTACATAAGTGTTCTGCTCTTCGGAGGATGGACTGGGGGATGCGGCCTCGGGAGTCACTTGGCATCCGTCGTTGGAATCGACGCTGCTATCTTCTGCAAAAATGTCTTGATTGGACTCATAGCTGTCCGCTTTGAGTGGGGTGGAATAAAGTGTTACAGATGCGACAAGCAAAAAACCGACCAATCTCTTCATAATATTCTCCTTGAACTGCACTTTAACGGAACACCCTCAAAGAACAGCGTGATGAAGATATATTATGAAGAGTTTTTGAATTTATGCAATAGCGGATTTTTGCCGCAGTCGCATTATCCTGATGGTCTCTGCTTGCGCCTCAAAAATCCTTGCGATACTAGGAAGTCGACTTTGAGCTGGGTTTTATATCTGATTTGCCTGATCGATGCAAATCTTTGATTGAGGGCTACGATAAAAGCTGTTTCTGTTGTGACTATCTGCCGCACGAACAGATTCATGGTTCCGGCGTAAATAGCCCAGAGCACACAGCATGCGCTGCTTGTCGCCCAGGCATTAATGGATTGATATCTGCGGCTTTCGATCCTTGCGCATCCTGCGATCGCTTTCGCGACTTGAGCGATGGCGGCTTCTACAATGGCATAAGGGATGAGGACAATAAAAGCACATTCAGCAAGGGCTGCCTTGCCGCAAGGAACCCTTTGCAGATCAGATACAGGATTGCGAAATGCGCTGACTTTTTCTAATAGTAAACATGTAGATGACATACTATTCCTCCAAAAAAATTAAACTTTGCACTTTTTTAGGGAAGGGGATAATAGGGAATTAATTATTAATTACTAAATAAAAATCAGAGAAGAATTCTTTTAGAACAAGCGCTTGCCAAAAAGAGCCCATATCGTCGAACTCGTCCTCCAATTTTTTCTGAAAGGCAGGCAAATGCTTTTTCTCAAACTCTTCTTCTGTGCGTGCTAGAAGAAGTTTGTCTATTTCCTGTTTGAGCGCTGTTCTGCGCTCTAATTGAGGAATGGCCTCGAAAAGATCCGCTGTCACTGTCAATGAATGAAACGCATCTTGAAAATCGCGGTAATAGCGGCAGAAATCATTTTTCAATGCGGCTGCGGTGATGATATAAGCCTGACCTTCTTTTAAGAAGATCAATTGCAGCATGCGCACGGAGCCAAGCGCCGAGAGGGTATCGATCTCTGTAAGCTGCGCCTCGCCCGCATGCGTGCGCACTTTGCCGAGTTTTCGCCAATGGTTTTTTCTGTCTTGTTCATAAATGGCTTTTACATCGTTGAGGTATTCATTTAACGTCCCTTCGACATTTTCTATCGCGAGATTGAGCGAGGGGCAAAATCCTTCTTTTTTCGCCTTCTTAATAAATGCCATTTGAATTTGAGGCCCTGCATGGCGCCGATCGACGATGTCCCATCCTTTGGGCGGATGAAAATAACAATAGCGAGCAGGTGGGGAAGGTATATCGCTTGTAGAATCGGTTTGTAATGGCTGAACTATGTCTTCGGACGTTTCCTCATGGGCATCGAGGGGCGAAAAGAGAAAGACTCCAAGCACGACAAGAGTAGGGACTGAGATCGCATTTTTTACCAATCTCTTAATCACAGCAATGGGCCGTGGATTCAGTATGAGAGGAAGCTGTGCTCTGATGGAGTACAGAGGCGAGGATTCCGATACCTGCCGCAAGACCAACGCCCCAGCCTAACATCGAAAGGCTGAGCGCTGTATATGCCCCATCTTCGGCTCCTACGCCGCGCCGCCACAAGGCATCCGTATCTCTTCTGAACTGGTTGATGTCGTCGCTTCCAAATCCCTGAGTGAACAAGGCAGTCATTGTGAAAATCAACATCCATCTCTTCATCTGATCTCTCGCATGAAAATATAATAAAACATTTGTTATGTCATACTACTATAGTTTCATGCAAGCAGCGTGATAAGAACCTATCCCAAAATTCATTGTTAAGAATTTCCGGATGGGTTCAAGTAGAAAATGCATTTTGGGAAATTTCTCATTGAAAAATATCCCAGCAAAGTCAATAACTTATGTGTGAGGTAATTGCAAAACCCCCAATTTTTTGCTTATGATAAGTGCATTTGAAAAATAGGGAATGTTGCAATTTCCTCCTGGCATCCAGACAGATAAGGTAATCAATGAAAGAAGCAGAGATGGGTTCAGAAAGAGTCAAAAAGATTTGCGATGTGCTCCGGCGCGAAACGCTAGAGCCTGCTAAGCGCGAAGCAGAAGAAATCATTCTCGAAGCGCGCCGACAGGCAGAGTCTCTAGTAGAAGAGGCGAAAAAGGCCATTGAAAAATTGCATAAAGAGGCCCGCGAAGAGATCGAACGCCAAAAAAATATTTTTCAATCTTCTCTTTATCAAGCCTGCAAACAGGCTTTGGAGTCTTTAAGACAGAATATCGAGGAAAAGCTCTTTAATCAGGAATTAGGGCGGTTATTTACTAAGAACATGCAATCTCCTGATGTGATTGCCCATCTGATCACAGCTGTGATCAAAGCTCTTGAAAAAGAGGGAGTGGAGGCGGATTTAAGCGTATACGTTCCAGCAGCGGTTCCCGCGCGAACGATCAACGAAATGCTCGGCAAAGAAATTCTAGACAAACTGAAGGAAAAGAGCGTGCTTATAGGACCGCTTGCCGCAGGCATCGAGGTTAAACTGCGCGATCAAAATATCACGATCGATATATCCGATACGGCGCTAAAAGAACTCGTAGCACGCTATATTCGCAAAGATTTTCGAGAACTGTTTTTTGGCAATGCGGACTTGCTTAAATGAGAAATTATTACTTTCTAGTTCCTTCTCTTCCGCCGCTTTCCTTAAAGGAAAAGCCGGATATCACTTTTGAAAAGCTGGCATCCCTTCTTGAGATTGGGCTTACAAAAGAAGATCTAGAAAAAACGCGTGTTCTTCGCCGTTTTGTCGACATCAGCAACATTCGCTCTCTGCTTCTTGAAGAGAAAATCGATCCCCGGGGGAATCTGAATGAAAAAGAACTCGATGAAGCGCTTCTGATTAAAAATATTCTTCCCCAATATGTCTTTGATTTTTTGGATCGCTTCGAGAAAGTAGCGGACCGCATTCGCCATTTATCCGGATTGCTCAGTCAGTATTTTGCAATAGAGATTTCTAAAGCAGAGGGGTTTTTGAAGAAGTATCTCCAATTCGAGCGCGATTGCAGGTTGGTCTTATTGGCTTTGCGGGCAAAACAACTGGGCCGCGATGTAGTCAGGGAACTGCAGTTCGAAGATTTGTCAGACCCCTTGGTCGCTCAGATCCTAGCCCAAAAAGATTCTGATCACTATGAGCCGCCTGAAGAATACAAAGAGTTAAAAGAACTCATCGCGAGCTGTTATGGAGATCCCTGGCTCGAAAATCGCGTGTTTGCCGAGTACCGTTTTAAAAAAATCGATGAGATGTCGGAAGACAAACTCTTTACCATCGATCAGATACTCGCTTATATGGCAAAACTGATGATCATCGAATATCTCCTCGAGCTCGATGAAGAACGAGGAAAATTGATTTTAGACACTTTCAAAGCAGGATAAATTGAGATGAAAGAATCCTCACACGCTGCCGATAAACTTATAGCCACTGGAAAAGTCATCAAGGCTTTCGGTAATCTATTACATGTCGCATTTCAGGGAAACATACAGCAGGGCGAAGTGGCGATGGTGCGGCTTGGAAATGATATATTATTGAAATCGGAAGTGATTGAAATTATTGGTGACGTTGCCAAAATTCAGGTCTTCGAAGACACGCGAGGAGTACGGTTAAATACTCCCGTCGAATTTAGCAGCCATCTGCTCGAAGCAGAACTGGGCCCTGGTCTTCTGACCTCCATTGTCGATGGCTTGCAAAATCCTCTTGAAAAAGTGGCCGATGCGACAGGATTATTTCTTTCGCGAGGTGTCTATATCGCTCCTTTAGATCGGGGCCGTCATTGGGATTATAACCCTACAGCCCAAGTGGGCGATGTCTTGCGCCGCGGTGACAGCTTAGGTTTTACGATGGAGGGCCGTTTTCACCATCTGATCATGATCCCTTTTGCCCTTTTTGACTCCTACACGTTGACTTGGGTGATCAAGGCGGGATCTTATGGCATCGATACCGTCGTTGCTAAAGGGGTAGATGAAAAAGGCGTTGAGCACTCGTTTACAATGGTACAGAAGTGGCCAGTGAAAATGCCGTTGATCGAAGGAGAAAAGATCAAACCCTCCCGTATGATGGATACCGGCATGCGTATTATCGATACGCAAATGCCTGTTCTTAAAGGGGGCACTTTTTGTTCTCCGGGTCCTTTCGGAGCTGGTAAGACAGTTCTGCAGCACCATCTCTCCAAATATTCTGCGGTCGATATCGTCGTCGTCGTTGCATGCGGTGAAAGGGCCGGTGAGGTTGTGGAGGTTTTTCGCACTTTCCCGCATTTGATCGATCCGCACACCAATGAACCTTTGATGAATCGCACTGTGATCATCTGCAATACATCATCCATGCCCGTCGCTGCGCGGGAAGCATCGATTTATATGGGTGCGACCATTGCCGAATATTACCGTCAGATGGGGCTGGATATTCTCCTGCTTGCCGATTCCACATCCCGTTGGGCGCAGGCGATGCGCGAGATGTCCGGAAGATTAGAAGAAATCCCCGGCGACGAGGCTTTTCCCGCTTATCTCGCTTCACGCATAGCTGCTTTTTATGAAAGGGGAGGCGTCATCCTGTTAAAAGACGATAATACGGGCTCTCTCACAATAGGAGGAGCAGTCTCTCCAGCCGGAGGGAATTTTGAAGAACCCGTCACGCAAGCGACATTGTCAGTTGTCGGTGCATTCTTAGGCCTTTCCCGAGCGCGTTCTGATGCGCGGCGCTATCCAGCTGTCGATCCGCTCATTTCCTGGAGTAAATATGTCGGGGATGTTAGCCAGGAGCTCGAAGAGCGTGTAGAGGGCTGGGGCAGAATGGTTCTTGCGGCGGATAAAATCTTACGCGAAGGTGATGAGATCGGAAAGAGAATGGAGGTCGTCGGGGAAGAAGGTGTTTCTCTACACGATATGGTCACTTATCTCAAATCCGAGCTCTATGAGTTTTCCTATCTGCAGCAAAATGCCTTTGATAAAGAAGACGCCTATTGTTCTTTAGAGCGTCAGGTCCAGCTTTTTACGTTGATCAATCGCATATTCGATACGCTTTTTCATTTTGAATCGCGGGATGCGGCCCGTTCTTATTTCCTCGAACTGCAGAACGAATTGAAAAATATGAATTTTATGCCCTTCAAATCCGAGCGCTATTTAGAAACTTTCGCTCATATCGAAAAAAAAGTAGAACATGGCCATAAGATGGTGGTGAAACGATGAAAAAGATGTACGACCGCATACTGGACATGCGAGGAAATTTGATTACCGTGATCGCCCAAGGGGTCAGTTTGGGCGAGCTGGCACGCGTGCACAAGCAAAATGGACGCAGCACTTACGCCTCTGTTTTACGCATCGAAGAGGATGTGGTGACCCTCCAATGTTTTGAAAATACGCGCGGGATTGCGACAAATGACCGCGTGACATTTTTAGGACGCCAGATGCAGGCCATTTGCAGCGATTCTTTGTTCGGCCGTCGGTTGAACGGCGTGGGCGAGCCTATCGACAATGGACCCGCTCTGATGGGAGATGCAATAGATATCGGCCAACCTTCTTTTAATCCGATCAGACGCATCATCCCTAGGGAAATGGTGCGAACCAACATCCCCATGATCGATGTGTTCAACTGTCTTGTGCGCTCGCAGAAAATTCCGATTTTTTCTATTGCGGGCGAACCCTATAACGCCCTTTTGATGCGTATTGCCAATCAAACAGATGCCGATGTGGTCATCATTGGGGGCATGGGATTGCGCTTCGATGACTATCAGGCCTTTATTGACAATGCGGAAAAATCGGGATCTTTAAGTAAAACCATCATGTTTATTCACCGCGCGACAGATCCTGCTGTAGAATGCCTGCTCGTTCCTGATATGGCCCTCGCATGCGCGGAAAAATTTGCGACCCATGATAAAAACGTCCTCGTCTTGCTTACGGACATGACAGCTTTTGCCGATGCGATTAAGGAGATCCTGATCACGATGGATCAAATCCCTTCCAATCGCGGCTATCCCGGATCTTTATATTCCGATCTCGCTTCACGCTATGAAAAAGCTGTGGATATCGATGGGAGCGGTTCGATCACGATTATCTCTGTCACGACGATGCCAGGGGGGGACGTCACGCATCCTATTCCCGACAATACGGGATATATCACGGAAGGGCAGTTCTACTTACATGGGGGAAGGATCGATCCATTTGGTTCTCTTTCGCGATTGAAACAACTTGTAATTGGCAAAGTAACCCGCGAAGATCACGGCGATCTGGCCAATGCGCAGATCCGGCTATATGCTGACTCCAAAAAGGCGAGAGAGAGACAGAGCATGGGCTTCAAACTATCGCGATGGGATGAAAAGCTTTTGCATTTTTCTTCTCTTTTTGAAGGAAGAATGATGAATCTGCAAGTCAATCTTTCTTTGGAAGGAGCTTTAGATTTGGGTTGGAAAACACTTGCCGAATGTTTTGAGAAGCACGAAGTGGGCATCAAGCAGGCCCTCATCGATAAATATTGGCCGAAGGGGTAGAGCAAGTGGCGGAAGTGAAATTAACAAAGACAGAGCTGCGCGCCCACCAGATCAAGCTCGATCGCCTTAAAAAATATTTGCCCACATTGCAGCTAAAGAAAGCCATGCTGCAAGTCGAAGTGATCCAAGTCGGTGCTGAGATCGAAATGCTTAAGGAAGAATTTAGCCTCGCTGAAGAGAAGGTCTTCAAATTTTCTCCTCTTCTGACAGATAGGCGGATTTCTGACATTTTTTCGGCGACAAAAATCGATCGCGTGGAAACAGTGCATGAAAACATCGCTGGAGTGGACATTCCTGTTTTTAAAGAGATTGTTTTCGAACCGGCGCTCTATTCTCTTTTCGATACACCGCTTTGGTTTGAATCGGCCATTTTAAGAATTAAAGAACTGATCTCCGTGCGGGAAAAAATCCGCGTGATGGAAGAAAAGAAACGCGCATTGGAAAAAGAGCTGAGAGACGTTTCGATCCGCGTTAACCTTTTTGAAAAAATTTTGATTCCTCGCGCCCAGATAAGTATCAAAAAAATCCGCATTTTTTTAGGGGACCAACAGCTTGCAGCTGTTTCTCAAAGCAAAGTCGCCAAGAAAAAAATCTTACTGCGCAATAAGGAAAAACAGAGATGATTATCGATGTAAAAAAATATATGATCATCGGCGCCAAAGAAGATCTGGAGATATTTTTCAGCCGAGCCCAAGAAAAAGGAGTCATCGAATTCATTTCGCCCTCTTCTCGAAAAATCATCGATACTCCTCCTGAAGTACAGCATCTGATCGATGCTTTGCGCATTCTGCGCAAACTCCCTCTCAGAGAGGCTTATGTGGGAGGCGGCGATCTACACTTTGCCGATGAGATCGCTCAGCGTATTTTGGAGCTTAAAGCCGAGGTGGAAAAACTCTCCGAAGAAAAGCGATTACTCGAAGCAGAAATTGCGCGCGTAGCTCCTTTTGGGGATTTTTCCATGGACGATGTGGACTATATCGAAAAAGAGGGGGACCGTGCATTGCAGTTTTTCTGTATGAAAACAGATAAAAGCAAAACGGCCCACTTTGACGAAGAAGTGATCTATGTCAATACTGTGTACGATCTGGACTATTTTATCGCTATCAATACTAAACCTAAACAATACCCTGGTATGATCGAGATGCGCATTGATAGGCCGCTTGGCGAATTGCGCACACATCTCTCTTTTGTCAAAGAATCCCTGCATCAATTAGAGGCCGAGCTCAAAGGTTTCGCCAGTTATATCGACTTTTTAAAAGAAGCACTGATCCAGCGCCTCAATGACTACCATCTCTACCACGCGAAAAAAGATGTGCTCTATCCTATCGAAAATTCTCTTTTTGCCGTCGAGGCCTGGGTTCCAAAAAATAAAACGCATCAGCTCCATACAGTCACGGAAGGACTAGCAGTGCATTATGAGCCCATTCCTATTGAAGAGAACGAGCGTATTCCTACGTACATGGAGAATAAAGGTGTTCGCGCGATCGGCGAGGATCTCGTCTTAGTCTATGAAGTTCCTAACTCCGCGGACAAGGATCCATCTGGATGGGTATTTTGGTTTTTCGCGCTTTTCTTTGCGATGATTGTAGCCGATGGCGGATACGGTTTTCTCTACTTGGGATTTTTGCTCTATATTAAATTTAAATTCCCGAATCTAAACCCTATACAAAAACGCTTTTTAAAGCTGGGATTGATCCTCTCCTCAGCATGTATCATTTGGGGAGTGCTCACTTCTTCTTACTTTGGAATCGAGATCCACCCTAATAGTTGGCTCGGACGCGCATCCCTGGTGCAAAACTTGGCGGCCCAAAAAGCCGATTATCATTTGCACTTGCATGACGATGTCTATCATTATTGGGTCGAAAAATATCCTGAAGTAGCTTCTGCGACAAATGGACATGAATTTATCGAGGCCGCCGTTCAGAAGAAAGGCGTGATAACGAGCTACGATGCGCTCGATACTTTTTCTGATTATATCCTGCTCGAGTTTTCCTTGCTCATTGGCGTCATCCATCTCGCTTTTTCCTTTATTCGCTATCTTCCCCGCCATTGGGCAGGACTCGGATGGCTATCCTTTATGATCGGCGGCTATTTGTATTTCCCCTCCATGCTGCATGCGACATCTCTTTTAAATTTCACTGGCCTCATTGATAAAACCACCGCGACCAAGGTCGGGCTCCAGATGATTTACTGCGGCATAGGACTTGCGGTTGTTCTTGCGCTCATACAGAAGCGATTGAAAGGATTAGGGGAGATCTCTACACTAGTTCAAGTATTTGCTGATGTTTTGTCTTATTTGCGTCTTTATGCCCTAGGCCTGGCCGGTGCGAGCATGGCTGCGACCTTTAATGAGATGGGGATGGCAGTGGGCCTGCTTTTTGGATGGATCATTATCCTCTTTGGACACAGCGTGAATATATTACTAGGAATTATGGCCGGAATGATCCACGGCCTTCGCCTGAATTTTATCGAATGGTATCATTATTCTTTCGAAGGCGGGGGACGATTATTTCGTCCATTAATGCGATTAAAAGCTAAATAACACTTTTAAGGAGAATTATATATGGATTATAGCATGGTTGGACCTGCCCTTGTCTTAGGACTGGGCTGCATTGGGAGCTCCATCGGATGCGGAATCGGTGGAATGGCCGCACATGCCGTGATGAGCCGCGTCGAAGAAAACCACGGGAAATTTATTGGCATGTCCGCTGTTGCTGCATCGCAGTCGATTTACGGGTTTGTCTTGATGATCTTGATGAAAAACGCCATTCAGGCTGGCACACTTTCCCCTCTTGCTGGAATCGGCATCGGACTTTCCGTCGGCCTCGCGCTCGTTTTTTCTTCTATGTATCAAGGCATGTGCGCCGCTTCAGGAATTCAAGCCGCTGCCAAACAGCCCGCGATCTTAGGTAAATGTATGGCAGCGCTCGGAATCGTCGAATCCTTCTCTCTATTCGCTTTCGTATTCGCGCTCCTATTGCTTCAATAAAAGCACTGAATACATTGAGAGACTGTTGCAGCAACAACGGTCTCACATTCTACTATTCTTTTTTTAATTTGAATGTATAATTCAAATTTTGGTAGTATATCTTCCAAAAGGAATGAAGAGAATGAACTGGCCAGAAACATTTACGATTATCGGATCTATAGGCGCCATAGTCGGTGGGGGTTTTGCATGGATGTGGTCGAGAATCGACAAAAAATTCGACCATGTTGACAAGCGCTTTGAGCATGTGGATAAAAGATTCGAACAATTGGATCAGAAATTCGAACACAAATTTGATCAAATGGAAAGAAAGTTTGAGCATAAATTTGAACAAATGGAATGGAAATTTGAGCAGAAACTTGATGCTTTAGATAAGAAATTTGAACAAAAAATCGACTCTTTGGACAAGAAATTCGAGCAGAAATTTGAGCAAGTAAATACACAACTTTCCTTTGTGAATCTTCAATTGACCAAATTAGACATTCGAGTAGAAGAAAGAACACTGCGAGTACATGCAGAAAAAACAGGCACGGAAGAAAAGAAAATAGCTACTTTCACTCTTCCAACAAAGACCGACGAGTAATACCAATCCTCAGTTAAGACTGCTTTCTTTCATATCCATCCATTTATCCCAAGCACATCGAGTCGGCCAATTCTGCCAATTAGTTTTATACTCAGGAAATTCAAAGACCTCCACCCAATGCAAGGTTCCATCTTTGCCTACACGGTCGGGAAAACGAATGCCATTGAGATGATCGATCTCATGTTGAAAGATCCTCGCAGTAAAACCCTTGATCTCTTCCATGACGGGGCTTCCATACCGATCGTAGGCGATTAACTGGATGCTTTCGGATCGCGCTACAATGCCTCCAATACGCCTATCAACTGAAAAACATCCTTCCCGATCCCATAGGATTTCTTCCGATTGCCAGAGAATCTCAGGATTGATGAAGGCTTTAAGATCTCCAAAGGAGTTTCTCTCGCTAGTCACTGCCATGTCGACGAGGATTATGCGTTTATCGATTCCGATTTGCGGCGCGGCCAATCCCACTAATGGCCTCTTAGCAGGATCGGCTGATCTTTCTCCTTGAGCTGCTTCGAACAATTGGTCGATAATCGACTGGATATGCGGCAAAGGGATCTCGTGAAGAGACACTTCTGCTGCGCAGGAATTTAATAAAGGATCTGCTGGATCTAAAAAAAGGCACATCGAGAACCTTAGATGTTTTTCCGTTGAA
>Ga0070731_10001206_pt1 | contig 27930 bp, 20 predicted proteins | sample Coa_R1_2_FD_66448 | JGI IMG/M metagenome (GOLD analysis project Ga0070731, IMG submission 66448) | Surface soil microbial communities from Centralia Pennsylvania, which are recovering from an underground coalmine fire - Coalmine... | ecosystem: Environmental > Terrestrial > Soil > Unclassified ... | reverse complement strand
CTCAACGTCGCCGCTTTGACCAGCCAAACACCGCACCATGCCCGCAAAAGCATCTATGCCGCAGATATCGTTTATGGGACTGCATCCGAATTCGGATTTGACTATTTGCGCGATAATTCCATGGTCCAAAGCAAAGAGGACCAGTGCCAGCGCGGCTATTATTTTGCCATTATCGATGAAGTGGACTCCATTTTGATAGACGAGGCGCGCACACCTCTGATCATTTCTGGACCCTCATCCGTTTCCCGCCAAAAATATGATGAGCTCAAAGACGATGTCTCCCATCTCGTCCGGCACCAGCGCGATCTATGCAATCGCTTAGCGACAGAAGGGCGTAAAGTATTGGAAAAATTCGGCTTTCTTGAAGAAACTCCTCGCGAGCGCAAACTGAATAAAGAAGAGGAAGAAGAGCAATCTGAGGCTTTCCGTAAATTATGGCTCGTTGCCAAAGGTATGCCTCATAATAAAACACTCAAACGGCTGCGCGAAAATCCCGATCTGCGCGCACGCATTGAAAAGTGGGACATCTATTATTACGCAGAGCAAAACAAGGACGAGCGCGCACAGGCGCTTGCTGAGCTCTTTATCATCGTCGATGAACGATCCAACGAGTTCGAACTAACTGACAAAGGCATTCAAAGCTGGTCGGAAGAGACCAAACACAAAGCCGCAATCGATGAATCCGTCATGCTCGACTTAGGAGAAGAATACGCAAAAATCGAGCATAATGCCGCTTTGTCCGATCAAGAAAAACTGCAGCAAAAAGTTCTTTTGCGCGAAGAAGATGCGCAGCGCAAAGAACGCGCCCACAATTTACGCCAACTCCTGCGCGCACAACTTCTCATGGAACGCGATGTCGATTACATCATCGCCGAAAATAAGATCGTCATCATCGATGAAAACACAGGCCGTCCTCAACCCGGACGTCGTTTTTCCGATGGTCTGCACCAAGCGATAGAAGCTAAAGAAGGAGTGACCATTCAAGGCGAAACGCAAACGTACGCAACCATTACCCTGCAAAACTATTTCCGTATGTACAAAAAGCTCTCTGGCATGACCGGTACAGCGATGACAGAGGCCAACGAGTTTAAGGAAATCTACAAACTCGAGGTCGTTGCGATTCCTTCTCATAAGCCTTGCAAAAGAGACGACACCGATGATGAAATCTACATGACGGAACGAGAAAAATATAACGCGATCCTCAAAGAAGTACAGGACACCCATAATCAGGGCAGGCCTATCCTCATTGGAACCGAATCTGTAGAGGTTTCCGAAAAACTCTCCCGCATCCTGAAACAAAATAAATGCGAACATACCGTCCTCAACGCCAAAAATCACGCCAAGGAAGCAGAGATTATTGCGGAGGCGGGAAAACAGGGCGCCATTACCGTCGCGACGAATATGGCCGGACGCGGAACGGACATCAAGTTAAAACCAGGTGTTGCAGAATTAGGCGGACTCCACGTCATCGGCACCACGCGCCACCAATCGCGACGCATCGACAGACAGCTGCGCGGCCGTTCTGCACGCCAGGGCGACCCCGGCAGCTCCAAGTTCTTTGTCTCTTTTGAAGATTCTCTAATGCGCCTTTTCACCTCTCCGCGCATCACCGGCTTTTTACAGAAATTCCGTCCTCCCGAGGGAGAAGCGATATCGGCCAAGGTCCTCAATAAATCGATCGAAACAGCCCAAAAAAGAGTGGAACAGCGCAATTATACCATCCGCAAACACACTCTCGAATACGATGATGTGATGAACAAGCAACGCGAAGAGATCTACGCGTTCCGCAATGAAGTGCTCCATACAGACGACCCTCTCTTCCTCGTTGGGGAAATTTTGGACAGCTTGTGCACGCAGATGAGCCATCAATTTCTAGCCTCGCGCTCTACTGCCGAAGGATGGAATCCCGAAGGATACCGTCAATGGCTGCTCACCCATTTCCCCATCGCTTTTGAATCCAAAGAATTTGAAGACGATTATATGCAAGCCGAAGAAATTGAAAAGCTCGCCTCTAAAAAAGTATGCGGTGCTTTTGAGAAAAAGATTTCTCTAGAAGAAGAAAAGATCACAAAAACACAAGAAGCATTAGCCGGCCAGGCCAGTCTTAAATTGACACCGCGCGATATTTTAAGAGAAATTGTGCGCAGCATCCTCATTCGCAACATCGATAAACTCTGGCAAGAACACTTACTGCAAATCGATTACTTGCGCACCGAAGTGCATTTGCGCTCGGTCGGACAAAAAGATCCGCTTCTTGAATTTAAACATGAAGCCTTCGCGCTCTTCGATTCTCTCAGCTCCCGCATCAAGCAAGAAATCGCCCATGCCCTATTTAAATTTGAGATGGTCATTCCAGAAACGGCTCCTCAAAGAGCCGAGCCCAAACTTGTAAGACAAGCCCATCGCCCTCTCATCGATCTTTCCCTTTTTCCCAACTTCGATGAACCGGTCAGCGAGGAACCTATTATCACCTAAAAAAGAGGTAATTTATGTCTATAATAGCCCGCAAATCCCTAGAACTAGCTAGCCTATGCTCTTCCGGAGAGCTCGGTTTTCATGCCGGATACAAAGCAATAGATCCCCTGCTCGAAGAAACGGACAAACCCTCTCCTCGCAATATCAGCCGTTATATCTTTCCCGTAATTGCAAGCGGCGCATTGGTCCTAGCGACCAGAATCCCCGTGACTGCTTCAGGAAGGCTCTACAACGCATTAGGCCCTCTATCAGGACTAACCTACCCCGCTGTTAAAAATTATGGATTGGAACAGCAACAACTCCCTAAGAACAAATATCGAGAAATTGCTGACGGTACGGCTTCGGGCACCTTTGCCGGACTCATCGATTGTGCTGTGCGCAGATGCGGCCATCCATTAATGCCTTTGAGAAGCATCCCTCCCAGATTTATTCCTCATACCGTAGGGGGAGGCATAGCTGGCGGGGCTCTTGTTCTCGGAAGCCTTCTTGTCGATAAATGGGCTCAAAAATAGTGTTTTTGGCGGACGTTGTCTCTAAATTCAACACTTATTGGCGCTAGTCCGCCTCTTTTCTAGTCATTTCAAGTTTATTTTTTACTAGTTTTATGTTTTAAAGTTACAAATCATAACATAGTTTTTTTAATTAAAATAAAAAGTTTGTTTGATAATTGTCATTAATTAAGGCTTGAATATATTTAATTATTCACGCATAATTATTATTAATTAAATGTATATTTAAACACACACATTAAAACAAGGAAATATATGACAATTTCTTTAACCAACAAGAACACTTCTAGTGTCCCCCAATCGGCTCAGTATTCGGCCACCACACCCCAGCCAGAAAGCTCGGACACAACCTTGAGCCCGTCTAAAACCACAGTTTCTACTACTTCCAATGCACTGGTTGTCTATCAGACACGCTCTGTAACCGTTGTTGCCGATGCTACGGCCGAAGCAATTAAGAAAGCTTATGACAATGCTGTAAAGAATTCTAAGATTTACATCGCAAAAAAGACGGGGCCCTATTGTTACGAGATCATAGAAATGCCGAAAACACCGGAAATCTGCCCGACATGCGGACCGCAATCAAGCTCTCTTAAAGCCTTGATCTGTTGGTTCAAAAGCACGCAACGTTCTACCACCTTTTCCGAAATTTGTTGGACAAGTCCTGATTATAATGGGTATGAGCCCCTCAATTTTCACGGAACGCAATTATTAAAACTAGTACCTTTGTTCACAAAAGTATCACAAAAAAAGCAAAATGCTTGGGATCCAGTTTATAAACTTCGATGCCACATAACTGGCGAAGTAATCAAGGACAAAAATGGTAAGCCCGTGACAAACGATAAAATTTATCACGATGAAGATCCAGAAGTATGTGCAGGCTATGCTTCTTATAATCTAAAAAACAAGCCTATTGTAATTGGTGTCGCTTACCAAGGACGTGCATCGACAAATGATGCTTTTGGCACAAATTATTCACTAAGTGCAAATGTGAAACCTATATCCTGCCGCGCTGTTACAGGTCAAGTCGTACTCAATCCCTTTTGTCAACCCGCAAAATATAAAGTGAAGTCTATGGTCAGATCGGCGGCATGGGGAGCATCTGTTGCTGTAGGTGTAGGAACTGGAACTTTGGGTTATCATGCTTATAACAAATATCGCTCTCAGCCATCTACGCCTAGCATAGCTCTAGCGCAACCAGTAACTACTACCCGTCAGCCCATTACTGATGGACAGTTCGACGCATTCGCAACTCCTGGCTGTTAAAACAGCGTTTTCTCACTAAAAATAATCCCAAAACTTATCCGGGTTTTGGGATATTTTTTTATGTTTTAGAGACGGGTGACGCGTTATGCAAGTCCGCCTTCTGCGGTTCTTGCGTGATAAAAAATTGGTAGGCGAACCGCAGAGGCTTTTTGGATTGATTAGAGAAGAAACTGAGCTTGCCTGGAATTCTTTTAAAAACGATTTTTATAGTTACTAAGCGATACTCCTCATTATTCGGCCCTTTTTTTCCTGTGGAATAGAGATAGCAACGTCTAGAATAGCGCTGCTGCGCTAATTCTTTGACAGGCAGCGAAACCACGTCTTCCATGACAAGGACTTTTTTTTCCTTAGGATGACAGATTTGCTCCCAGGAGAGCTCTTTGGTATATATGCGCTCTTTAACAAGGGCACAGGTTCGATCGCTGACATGCTGCAATGCGAGCCGTTGTATGAAAAGGAGCTCCTCTCTCACTACTCCAGATGGAATTCTTAAGTAGGGCAGAACGCACAGTACCACCAGCGTTAAAGCGATGATCAACTCGAGCAGCAGATAGGAATGGGAACCAATTTTTTTCACAAATTTTCTAATCGACAACACGCCTTAGTTGTACAGTTTATCATATTGCCTATTTATTATTGCTGAATTGACGAGATATCTTTAAAAAGTTATTCTAGAACCCTTTGATTTAGGGATATTACTTATGGAGCTCAAAGGCAAGGCTCTTTATAATTTATTGAAGATCAATGCATTGGACAATCCTAGCCTCGCGCCCCAAGCCTGGCAGGTAGAAGATTTACGCATTGTCCCTACGCGTACGTTATTTGAACGGCTCAACCGATTAAATCTCGCTCTAGATGAGACTAGTTTTGCACTCTATGCCGAGCAAGCGGATTCTCCCGAAGATCTCATCGATTACGTCTGGGACGAGCCGGATATAGAAGGACAGGATCGCGCCTATTTACTCCTGTTCGAATTATGGCGACGCCTTCTTCCAAAAAAACAAAGTCTTTCGATTTTTTGCGATGCACTCGATGATCTCATCGACAAATACGACCGCGGTATTTTAGAGAATGACGAACCGCTGGAAGATGCCCTGTCTATTCTCGAAGATATTTTAGATAATGCGAGCGATGAGCAAGACTCGTCCACTGAAGAGGTCTTCCAAGAAATCGCACGATACTGCGCCCATGATCTGGAAAGTTTCATTTACGATTATATCACAGCGCAAATTGACGCTGAGGATGAGCTCTACGCTTCGGAACTGATCGATTCCTTTTATGAATATATCGCAGAGAAAAAATGGTTTGATTTTCTACGCGCGCGCCTCTTTTTTTCAACTGAGAGTGAAGAATCGAACCGGTTGATCGAGCGCCTTTTAGAACAGCTTGAGGAAGAGCCCGATATCGATCTTCTCGTTCAGATTATCGATAGCCTTGTGCATTATGGAGATATCCACTTGTTCCGCCTCGCTGTTAGGCAAACGATCCCGCTTCTTAAAACGGAAAAACAGTTCCAAGAACTTTTAGCGATGAGCGCGGATTATTATCGCTGTCTAGACAAAGAAAAAGAGGAAAAAGAAATCCACACACTTTTAGAAAAGCGCTCCCAATTGGATGCGAGACGTCCATTCAATCCTTCCGATAAAAGTCTGGCGCCTTTTTATGATCTGCTCTGAAAATATTTTAGCAATTCTACATCGGGTTTTTGGCTTTAACACTTTTCGAAAAGGCCAACTCGAAGCTATCACAGCGCTTCTCCATCATGGGCGGGTTCTGTGTATTCAGCCCACAGGCCATGGCAAATCGCTCCTCTATCAGCTCCCTTCCTGCTTACTGGAGGGAATGACCGTGGTGATCTCTCCTCTTCTCGCACTCATGCGCGATCAGATCGGTCATTTGCATACCCGTTTCCATATCCCAGCTGCCTCGATCAATTCCGATCAGACAGTGGAAGAAAATGCCCTATCGCGCCAAGCTGCAATCGCTGGCAACGTCCGCATTCTCTTCGTATCGCCTGAACAGCTCGATCATGTCGATCGCTTTGACTTTTTATGCACACTGCCCATCGCATTATTTGTTGTCGATGAAGCGCACTGCATTTCCACATGGGGACATGACTTTCGGCCCAGCTATCGCCAGATCCTGCCTTTCATTCAAGCCTTAGAACAAAAAAATCCCTCGCTTAAAGTCCTCGCCCTCACAGCCACTGCAGATGAGCGTGTGGAAAAGGATCTCAAAGCCCAGCTTTCTACCGCTCATCAAAGCGTCCATGTGCTGCGAGAGGAAATGGACAGGCCCAATATCCATCTCTCTGTCCTGCATGCGCCGAGTATCGCCGCAAAACTCCTCTTATGCGAAATGCTACTTACTGATCTAGAAGGATGCGGTCTCATCTATACTGCCACCCGTGAAAACACAGAGCTTGTCGCTGAGTTTCTCAAAAACCAGGGGATTACCGCAATCGCCTATCATGCAGGATTGGAATCCGAAGAAAAAAGAAAGATCCAGGATGCATTTTTACATGACCAGTATAAGATCGTCGCTGCGACGACAGCACTCGGCATGGGAATCGATAAGGCTAATCTGCGCTTTATCATCCATTTTGATGTGCCAGGATCCATTACCGCGTATTATCAAGAAATAGGACGCTGCGGACGCGACGGCCTCAAAGCACAAGGCATTTTGCTCTACCATCCTCCCGACAAAAAGATCCAAGAGCATTTTATCGATGCCGCATTGCCCTCCCCTGAAAACTTTGAAAACGTCTTTCATGTCGTCAAAACTGCAACGGAACCTCCCAATCTCACCGCAATTAAACGCGCAACCGGCCTACATCCTACTCGCGTCACGATCGTCCTTGCCGAACTCATCGAGCAAAACATACTCAAAAAAGAAAGTCTCAAAGGCAGCCAGGTCTATCGCCCTTGCACCGAGACTCTTTCTCTAGATTTAAGCCGCTACACGAATCAGCATCTCGTAAAAACGCAGGAGCTCACGAAAATGCTCTCTTATGCCCAAGAGAGTGATCTGTGCCGCATGGCCATTCTCAGAGACTCTCTCGGGGATCTTTCGCCGCCATCCTGCGGAAGATGCGACAACTGTTTACAAAAGCCCCTTACACCTTCTCTTTCTAAAAACCGCCTTGCACATATCGCACAATGGCTGCAAGAGCGTTCCGTTCCCATCGCCCCCTCCAGAGTCTATCGCATTTCCGCAGGCTACAGCATTTTAGATGGTAAACTACATTCTCCGCTGTTCATCCATTTCATGAAACAGCGCATGCTTTCAGAAGAAATAGAGGAAACGCTGCTCGCTCTGCTCAAAAAACAAGCCTCGCTGTTAGCGCAGGAACATTCCCTTACAGCGATCATTCCGCTTCCCTCCCGCACGTGGAAAGCACGAGACCGCGTCGCAAGCGCCTTAGCAGGACATCTGAACATCCCCGTCTTAAGCGATTTACTTACCTGGGATGTCATTCCTCAAAATCGCCAGGGCGAGCTGCTCAACAATGACCAACGCCAACACAATGTGCATGAGCATATGAAGGCCGACACAAGCCCCACGCTGCCGCCAGGCGCCCTCCTGCTATTAGATGATTACATCGGATCGGGAGCCTCAATGAAGGAAGCCGCAAGAGCGATACGGGCCCTGAGCAAAGACACAAAAAATGTGTTGGTTCCCCTCACCGTTGCAGCGATTAAATGGCATTTGGGAAAGGCGGGATTTATTTAAGAGAGAATCTCTTAGAATTCCTCCCATTCTGCGCAAGAAAACATACTAAGACGCCGACCCTTATGCGCATCGATCTCTCTTTCGAGACGATTATTTGCCTGCGTCAGCTCATTCAATAAATTTATAGATTCCACCTCAGAGAAACACCCTGCGCCTTGTTTAGTTTTTTCATAGGCCTGCGTATTAATTTTTTTTATCATTGCCACATGAAAATCCAGGGATCTTTTCGGTTCGCTGCTAAGTCGATCATAACAAGGATGCACAAATACCCAACTTCTTGTGATTTCATTGACTTGTTTCTGTGTTTCTTCCATAAATTTATGAAGAATAGAGATAAGCATATTCCCACGTTGAATTTGTTCTGAAAGCCTGGTTTCATACTCAGTATTCTCTATCTTGCCAATAGGATCAGGTGCATCGATTGTTTTTAGGAATTCATTTGACATTTCAGAATAAGCCAATTTTTTTGCGCATTCCATGCCATCAGGATTAAAAACAGATACGCAATCTTTTGTTTTTAATATTCCTAAACTTTCCAATCTTTCCGCTTGAACTTGTTTATCAAATGGCTTTGTGAGCGTACATCCTTGAAAGCTTACCTTCCTTATGCTGTTAGCAAAAGCAATTTTTACTGCATCCTCTTCATCCATCGTGCAATGGACAAATCGCATTTCTCTAGCCCCTAATTTCACAAGGGATTTACGCAGATCCTTTGGAATATGAGCATGAGCAAAGGTCAAACATTTTGGAGCGTCCTCTTCTAGTGTTTGAATAGTAGACTGAAACGTTTTGACATCTAAAACCAGCAAATCCAGCAGTTCCTTTTCTGTCTCTATACTCAATAAGCTAACTACATGACGTGGAATTTGCCTATTTATTGCTGAAGTCATCTTTTCTCTCCAAAGTTTAAAATTATCTGCACATGTTAGTTTAAATTTAAGCTAAATCACGATCAAGAAGGTGAACAAATTACAATAAATGGGATTTTTTTGATAGGTTTATACCGAAAGTGTTTGAAAAATTGGAATCTGGCTTCGTTGGCTTTGCAGCAAATTTTTTGTTTTCGCTCGCGCCTTGTGCACGCACAATGGTCGCTCGCTCCAGACAAAAAAATTTGCGCAGCCGCCTTGCCAAATTCCAATTTTTCAAACACTTTCGGTATAATTCAATTATTACTAAAACACTCGGATGGGAGCAAACCGTAAATAATCGCATGAGGTGAATAGATATTTCACGCCGCGGGCTGTACCGAACGGAAGCGTCCCTTCTCGCACATTATGTAAATGTCCGAAGACGCAATAATCAATGCGGAACTCTTCTAAAACTTGAGAGGCGCGCGAAGGAGCCAGATCTGCTCCTATAGGCGGATAATGTGTCAGAGCGATGCGGATGTCGGCGAGGGGATCAAGCTGCGAGAGGCTGATGCGCAGCCTTTCCAATTCGCGCAGGAAGATCTTTTCCGCATTTTCTTTCTCATGCGCAATCTCTTCAGGACTTTTCTGCCGAGCGAGAGGATTTTCCCGAAATTCGATGTAGGGGCTGAAGCTGTATTCCGGTGTATCCCATAGTCTGCTCCCGCCGATCGCGATGCGTTTGCCAGATGCTGAGATCCAGGTTAGGGCATTATTTTGAATAGGAGTAATCGAAGAGGGCATCACTTTAGATATCTTGGCAAATGAGCCCCACCAGTGGTCGTGGTTTCCGCGCAGGATGACTTTTTTACCGGGAAGAGCATCGATCCAGAGCAAATCGATTACAGCCTCATCTAGATGCATAGCCCATGAGATATCACCGGGGATCAGAACTAGATCTTGTGGAGAAATCCTTTCTTCCCAATGCTCTTGGATTTTTTCCGCATAGCGCTCCCAAGAAGGTCCAAAAGACTCCATGGTCTTGCTTGGAACACCAAAAGCGAGGTGTGGGTCAGAAAGTGCCCATATGGTCATAAATCAAGTCTTATAAGACAAAATTGTCAGGCAGCGTTGTGCCTGTTGTGACGACAATAATCCCATCGCGGATATAAATTCCATCTCCATCATATTGTTGGAGATGGTCTTTGTTGATCAATTGGACGTTGTTGCCGATCTGGGTATGTTCATCGACGATGACTTTATCCAGCAGACAATTTTCTCCTATGGCAAAGTGTTTGGGCAAAGGAGGGCTTTGATGACGCGGCGGCGTATAAAAATCATTTCCTAAAATGACCGAATTGCGGACGATTGTGCCTTTTTTAATATGACAGCGCACCCCGATTATACTATCGGAAACTTCTTGAGCTTCTACAAGAGCTCCTTGACTGATATGCGCATTGCGCACCATGGTCTCTTTGATAAAAGGACTGGGTAAATTATACGGATGCGTGCAGATCGGATGCTCTTCATCGTACATATTCATGCAATGGGTTTTACGAGTCAAAGCCATATTTGCATCATAAAATGAACCGACAGTTCCGATGTCTTCCCAATATCCTTTGAAAGGATAAGCATAGGTATTGCCTTTTTTTACTTGAATGGGGATCAGATGATGTCCAAAATCGTCCCCTTGTTCTTTTAATAAATCGAAAAGAACCTCTCTTTTGAAGACATAAATCCCCATTGATCCCAAAAAGTGAGGGGCATCCGCATTGCGAATGAAGTATCCTTTCAATGATTCATCGGACAACTCGAAGCGTTTTAAAATTGCAGGATCCGATGGCTTTTCTACAAAATCTGATACATAGCCAGACGCGTTGATTTTTAATAATCCCATCCTTCTGGCTTCTTTTTCCTCGATAGGAAGCGCTGCGATGACCATGTCTGCGTTTTTCTCTTTTGCACACTGCAAGAGATCGATGTAATTCATGCTATAGAGCTGATCACCAGACAAAATTAAAAAATAATCTGCCGAGGATTGGCTTAGATAATGCAGATTCTGTCTGATAGCATCCGCTGTGCCCTTATACCACGCTTTTTGTTCGAACGTCTCCTCGGGACTGATGAGATGGATTTTCGTATCCCGCGTGTGATCGACGGGATAAGTTTCCATAATATGTTTATTTAAAAAGGAGGTAAAATACTGAGAGATGACGTAGATCTGATCGATCCCGCTATTCAAAGAGTTGGAAAGAGGCACATCGATTAACCGGTATCTGCCCCCAAAACTCACAGCAGGTTTGCATCGCGTCTGCGTGAGAGGAAAGAGCCTCGACCCTTGTCCTCCAGCCAAAATAATGCCTGCCACATTGCGTAAAACAGCCTTTTCTCTTTTCTTTTTACTCAGAGGCACTGTGCGTTCTCTTTCTTATACATCAGGCTAAAACAAATTTACATCATGTATTATTTATAATTAATTGTTTTTATAATTGCATGTCAACAGTTTAATTTTATTATAAAACAAAAACATATTAAATTTTTAAACAATTTTAATTACTTAAATTGTTGATTATTCGTGATTTTTTATATGAAACTTGCCAAGAAAATAATCGCAGACGCCCTGGAGTGCGTAGCGATGCCGGCGGCGATACTCCTGTGAAAACCCTGGATAAAAAGCATTCCAGAGAAGATTTAAGGCTTCTTTCGGAAAGCGCATGCAATAAAATCGCCAGCGCAGACCGATGGGAATCTGGCGCTTGAGAAAGAACAATCTATTTCTATGATAATAATATTGCCAGAGGGCCCCTTGATGCCCTTCTTCGAAAGACCGAGAGATTTTATGCCAGACGCGCGCTGCGGGGACAAATAGACAGAGATATCCCTGTCTGCGCATACGAAAACACCAATCTATCTCCTCCCAAATTAAAAAAAATTCCGGGACCAGCGGGCCCACTTTCTCAAAAACAGCGGCTTTGATGAATAAGGCGCAGCCGCAGGCATAAGCGATCTCGCGCACATCCTCCCATTTTTTATCCAGTTCGGAATCCAGGCAGCCTTCATGATAACAGCGCAGCTTATAGGGATGGACATTGCCTCCTGCATGCCAAATGAGGGTAGGGTCATCATAATAGAAAATCTTCGCGCCAAACGCACCGGCAGAAGGATTGTCCTGCGCTGCTGTGACAAAAGACGACAAAATCGCAGGATCTACAACCGTATCGTTGTTGAGCAGTAGCATGTATTGTGCGCCTGAAAGCAACGCATGAGATAAGCCTCGGTTACAGCCTTCCGCAAAACCCAGATTCTCCGCATTGCGCACAATCGTCAACGAGGTAAACAGATCATGAGCTACCGATAAATCATCGGAAGAACCATTGTCGATCAGGATAATTTCGAAAGAGGGATAATCGATTTTAGCTAAGGAATGTAAACATTCCAGTGTGTCGGACAAGTTTTTATAATGAAGAACGATGATGGCGATATGCGTCATGCGTGAACCTATCCCGATAAAAAGTTTCGGTCGATTTTTGGGATAGGTTCGTTCACCTTTCCGCAAGCTGTTTTATCTCATGAGCGTTATAGCTCGATCGGACAAAGGGGCCGCTGTACATCTGCTTTATCCCCATCGCATAGCCATATTCTTCGTAAACTTTGAACTGCTGCGGGGAAATAAACTCTTTGACGAGTAATTTACGTTTATCGGACTGTAAATATTGTCCGATGGTAATGATATGGCATCCAGCTGTTTTTAGATCACAGAGGGTCTCTTTGACCTCGTCCTGGGTCTCTCCAAGACCGACCATCAGGCCGGATTTGATAAAACCCTGAGAGATCTTTGAAGCGACATAACTTAAGATATGCAATGTTTGATCATAGGTGGCCCGGTGTCGCACCCTAGGAGTCAAGGATCGGACTGTTTCAATATTATGATTGAAGACATCGGGCTTTTCCGAAAGAACAGTATCGATCGCTGCTGTATTCCCAGAAAAATCGGAAGTAAGCACTTCGATAGTGACATCTGAACACTGGTTTCTAATCGCACGGATGATCGCTGCCATATGCGCTGCCCCGCCATCAGAAAGGTCATCGCGCGCAACCATTGTGATCACGACGTGTTTTAATCCCAATTCCTTAGCGGAAAGAGCAATCCTGAGAGGTTCATCCTCTTCAGGCTCTTTAGGTGCTTTGGAAAAATCAATCGTACAAAATCCACAGTTCCGCGTGCAGGCTTTTCCCAGCGCGAGAAAGGTCGCTGTCTTGTGAGAATAACACTCGAACCGATTTGGGCATTTTGCCTCTTCGCATACAGTATTTAATCGGTATTTCTCTAAAATCGCATTTGTGGCAAATAGACCGCTTCCTTTAGGTAAATTTCTATGCAGCCAAGAGGGAAACCGTCCTGTTCGCACCACTGCTTGATCATCATAGGATTCGGGATTGATGGGCAATCGATTCACTTTGGGCTTGATGGGAAGCTCAGATGTATCAGTTATTGTCATCCTTACCTTTTTTTAATTTTGGGTGGAAAGTGAATCGGTGTGTCATTGGCCAAAAGCGCGGCTTCCAACCAGGCTTCCGCAACAGTGGGATGGGCATGGATAGTGTCTGCAATGCATTCGACCGTAAGCTCATTGGCAATAGCAAGTCCCATTTCAGCGATCAAAGTAGAGGCTTCATGGCCTACCACTTGCGCTCCCAAGATTTGGCCGGTTTTTCTGTCCACGATAACTTGCGCAAATCCTTCCGTTTCGATAGCAGCAGCGGATTTGCCCAATGCCTGGAAAGGAAATTTCCCCACAGCTGCATCATATCCTTCTTGCACTGCCATTTCATATGTCATACCGACAGTGGCAATTTCCGGCATAGTGAAAATGACCGCTGGAACCGCATTATAATGCATGCGGGCATCCTGCCCGATTGCCTGAGCCGCTGCGACAATGCCTTGATGAGAGGCTACATGGGCAAGCATAAATTGGCCCGTGACATCGCCAATGGCATAAATGCCCGGCACATTGGTCTCCATCTTCTCATTGACAGGGATCGCTCCCTTTTCCCCGACGCGTACGCCCGCTTTTTCCAGCCCCAGCTTATCGGAGCTAATTTTGCGTCCCACAGCGACCAAGGCCATGTCGCAATACACAGCAGGCTTGCCTTTTAAACGGACATGCAGCCCTTCGGGCACATCCTCTATCCCTTCGACAAACACTCCTGTTTGCACATCTATTTTCCTTTTTTTAAATGCCGCAGTGAGGGATTCGGATATGCTCGGTCCTTGCGCCATCACAATGCTATCCAGCGCTTCTAAAATAATGACCCTGACGCCCAGCTCAGAAAATAGAGAGGCAAATTCGCATCCGATGTATCCGCCGCCGATGATCGCCAAGGTTTTTGGCAGAGAAGTGATTTCGAGAATGGATGTAGAATTACATATCTTTTTGTGATCACAAGGAAATGCAGGGATATCCAATGGTTCGGATCCCGTAGCGATAATGATATCGTCTGCCTGTATCAATAGATTATGCTCCCCTTTGACTTTGATCTCTTTAGGGGAGAGAAACTCCGCGAGTCCTCTTGCGATCTCAATGCCATTGGAAAGTAAAAGACCCTCCAGACTCTTGCGGATCTTTTCCACAACGTTATCTTTGCGCATTTTCATTTTTTCATAATCGAAAGAGACTTCTTTAACAAAAATCCCATATTGTTCCGCATGCATGATCTTTTGCATCACAGAAGCATTGGCAAGCAGAGTTTTTGTCGGTATGCAGCCGACATTTAAACACGTTCCTCCCAGGTGGCCTTTATCGATAAGGCAGACTTTTTTACCCTCTTGCGCTGCCTTAATCGCTGCTACATAGCCTCCAGGCCCTGCTCCGATAATCGCGATATCATATTTTTTTCTTTCCATAGAAAAGCCTTTTTGTTAGCAAGAAGTCGCATTCATTAACCTGAATTTTACATCAAAAACTGGTATTAATAAATACCCAAAAAAAAAAGTGGAAAATTTTGGAATCGCTATGTAAAGATGAGGTTGATTATATGATAAGGATGGGGGATGCATGAAGCCGAATGAGCGCCAAAAAATGTGCGCCACATGCGATGGACGCATTCCTTTAGATGCGAATCTTTGTCCCTATTGTTCTACCGAACAAGGAACATCGGGCCAGGTTTACCTCCAGCATAAATCGATTCAGGAAAGTTTGACCTCTTCTCTCTACCCTCCTCCTTATGCAGCAAAAAACACATCTAATCCCTCTCAATTTCAGGAACCCATGTCTGAGAAAAGGTCTGAAAAAAAATTTCAAACGGCACCAGTCGCTTCAAGCCCCCACATCTCCCTCGATAATACCGAAGAGCAGAGCGTGGAAGAAAAAAATAGTTTTTGGCCGCTCCTTTTACTGTCTGTCGGAGCCAATCTCCTCGTTTTAGGGCTTTTACAATTTTTCTTTTCCGATAACGGATTGCTAACCCTTCAATGGGACAGCAGCTATTGGTTTATCTATTGTTTAGCTGCACTTCCTTTATTCTATGTCGGATTTAAAAAAATCCAATCGACATAGATTTCTAAGAAAGTATCTAAGGAATCATATACTGAAACAACCTAAAGGAAAGACGCCGCCGTCAAAAATCGATAAAATTTTTGCATGACAGGCGATATTTTATTGATTTTTTTTGCACCAGAAGTAATATCAAGTAAAAATTGACATAAAAAATGTAGTGAAGATTTGAATGCATCGAAATTTTTTATACTGCCGAAGGAAACCCCTGGAATCCTCTCGTAAAACTTTTGCTGCGATTCAACAAAAAAAACAGGTGCAAAAAAAGAATTTTTGATTTTTCTATTTTTAAAAAATAAGAAATTTTTTACTCTTCGAGTGAGTGTTAAGGATTCCTTGGAAGGCGGGTGTGCCGGGGTATCGACAAATAACTCGATGACAAAAGAGGCACCCTTTTTACAGAGTATCCTTAAAAAAATCTTTCTGGGAGGAAAGTATGGTACGAAAACATTTAGCTAGCGGTCTCTTGGGCCTAGTGGCGCTCTGCCCCTTTGTTGCTCAAGCGGATCAACCGGCAATGAAAAGTCAAAACATGAACCAAAAGAAAATGGCACCGCAGTTTGACATGGGCGATCCAATGGAACCCGGAATGCCAGGTCACCCAGGCTACGTGCCAGCAGCATACAACTATCCAGCTGGTATCAGAGCGCCTAATCAAGATTGGGATGTCTACGTAACAGGTACTTTCATATGGTGGAAGGCTCACCAGGACAATATGTTCACTGGCGTTGCTACTAACCAATCGACAGGAACTGCTGTATCTACAGCTTTCAGTACGGGTGCCCCTGATTTGAATAACTCTGTTCTCTTCAGCAGAAAGCCTAATTACAAGCCTGGCTTTAAAGTCGGCCTAGGATGGAATACAGGCAGCTGGGACAACTGGACAGTATATGGAGAATATACTTGGTTCCACCCAGGCGATGGAAAAGATGACGATGATGACAACGAGTGCGGCGAATGCGGTTGCGCAGCGCAGGTTCTTCTCGTTCCAACATGTAATTGTCCTGATGGATTATATGCTTCCGATCTAGAGTCTAAATGGAAACTAGATATGGATATCGCTGATGTAAGCGTTGGACGTCCTGCTTATCAAGGAAAGCGCCTCGTCCTTAATCCATTCTTTGGATTGAGAGCGATGTGGATCCGTCAAAAATGGGATGTAGAATATGATGCAGTCAGTGGAACAAACGTTGCACTCGGCGAGTATGAGACAGAAGCGCATTCTAAAGCATGGTCATTAGGACCTCGTATTGGAGTAGATACAAGCTGGCTGCTCGGTTGCGGATTCCGCATGATTGGAAACGCGTCTGCGAGCTTGCTCTACACACGCTACACTCATGTGTCGTATGAATCCAATATTCCAAACGGAGGTGGTAGTGGAGTAGCCCCGCTTTCGGATGACGTATCCTGGAAGTTCTTCAAAAACTACGGTACAGTACGTCCTAACTTCGAGCTGGATGCCGGTTTCGGATGGGGATGGTATATCGGAGATATGTACCACTTAGATTTGGCAGCAACATATGATTTCCATGCATTCTGGGCTCAGAACATGGTTGCAGATATTGCTAACTGGGCAGTGCATTGGGTAGATGCTGCTCCAGGCAATCTCTATTTACATGGTTTGACAATCAAAGCACGCTTTGATTTCTAATCCATCTTTGGTTCGCCAAGAGGAGAAGGAGTGTGACTCTTTCTCCTCTTTTTTTTGCCCTGAGACGTTTCTCTGAATGAGAATGGTTGGATTTTTGATGGATTTTTCTGTTGAACATATTTCTTTTTCGCACGACATAGTTAAGTTAACTAGGCGAAGAAAAAGAAATATGTTCAACAGAAAAAGACGCGAAAAGCGGACTGTTATAATTCAGAGAACGTCTCAAAATTCATTTAAATGATTTGTAGAGTATGGCCGGCCATCAACCCTATATTGCAGCTAAAGACACAAAAACCTCAGAGTTCACATTCAAAGCGATCATTCTGGGTGTTATTCTCGGTGTCATTTTCGCTGTGGCCAATGCCTACTTGGGCCTAAAAGTAGGTCTAACAGTGTCCGCCTCCATTCCCGCAGCCATGATCTCCATGTTGATTTTGCGGACATTTTTTAAAAAAGCTTCCATTCTCGAGAACAACATCGTACAGACCATTGCTTCCGTAGGAGAAGGACTCGCAGGAGGGGTGATTTTCACTGTGCCTGCATTATTCCTCTTAGGAGCACAACTGGCGCCAGGAGAAATTTTCCTGCTTTCATTTTTAGGCGGAGTTTTAGGGGTTCTTTTTATGATACCCATGCGCCGCTATCTCATTGTACAAGAACATGGCAAACTCCCTTTCCCAGAAGGAACAGCTTGTGCAGAGATCTTGAAAGCAGGTGAAACATCGCGTCATCGAGCGCTCATGGCTCTCTATGGCATTGGCATCGGCGCTATCCATAAAATCTGCTCCAGCGCCCTCTTCCTATTTAAAGAAACTCCCAGTTGGATCCTTTCCCTATTTCAAAATGCCGTATTTTCGATGGATTGCACGCCGTCTGTTCTAGGAGTGGGCTTTATCATTGGCCCGCGTATTTCTACATTGATGTTTGCAGGGGGGGCGCTCGGTTGGTGGGTGATCATCCCCCTGATCAAACTCTTTGCAGCGGGAGACGCGATTATTTATCCTGCGACCAAGATCATCAGTTCCATGTCTTCAGAAGAAATCTGGTCCAATTATGTGCGTTATATCGGTGTGGGTACAATCGCAGTCGGTGGAATACTCAGTTTGTATAAGATTTTTCCTCTCATCGTAAAAACCTTGCAATTGGGATTTGATGAGCTCTTTCAAGGCGCGACAAAGCGGTCTCTTTTGCGCACAGAGCACGATATTTCCCTTAAATGGCTGATCCTCGGATCCATTGCCATCATTGCAATATTATGGTTATTTCCCGGCTTGCCGATGAATTTTCTCACTATTGTGATATTAGCCATCCTCAGTTTTTTCTTTGTCTGCGTCACATCGCTGACAGTAGGTATTTGTGGGAGCACTTCAAATCCGGTTTCCGGTATGACGATTATCACACTGCTCTTCACGTGTCTTATCTTCGTGCTTTTGGGATGGACGCAGCGCGTTTATCTCATTGCAGCACTCACGATGAGCGTGGTTGCCAATGTAGCGATTTGTCTGGGCTCCACTACCTCGCAGGATCTCAAAACGGGATATCTCTTAGGCGCCACGCCAAAAAAACAACAGATTGGAGAAATTATCGGTTTAATTCTTCCAGCGCTTGCCATCGGCGTAACTCTGCAGCTCCTCGATAGCGTCTACACATTGGGCTCATCGCTCATGCCAGCTCCTCAAGCGACGATGATGGCCTTAATCGCCAAAGGAGTCCTTGAAGGAAACATCCCTACAACTCTTGTCGTAGTCGGAGCCGTTATCGGTATTCTCATTGAGCTATTAAAGCTTCCTATCCTGCCCTTCGCGATTGGACTGTATCTGCCTTTGCCTTTAAGCACTTCTGTGATGATCGGCGGACTTGTTGCAGCTTATGTGAAAAAGAAAAATGCCAAAGGCGCATTGGATAACGGGGTCATCACCGCCTCCGGCCTTGTCGCAGGCGATGCCGCAACGGGTGTCATTCTAGCATTTCTCGCCGCCTTGGGATGGGTATCGGTTTCAGCGGCTCCCTTGTCTTCTCAATGGGTAAGTCTTGGCGTATATGCCCTACTCGCCCTCTTTCTAGCCTGGTTCTCCCTTAAGCCACCCTTTAAAATTAAGGGTTAGGAGACATTTTCAAAATCGACAAAACCTGAATTTGAAAGACGCCTCTTAGTAAAAGATTTTTTTACATTTGAGGGATAGGTAAGCGCATGATAAAATCTATGCATGGTTTACGCTATTAAAAAAAAACATGCCAGTTTTACCTTGCTCGAGGTCATGATTGCATTGGCCTTGCTGGGAGTGCTTCTATCCTTTCTCTTTTCTTTTTTCCGACATACTTTAACGACGAAAAATGAAACACTCGCTCTCAAGGAAAAAGTTTTAAGCATGGAGCTCTTTCAGCTCCGCATGAGCAATCTCTTCGATAGATTCTCCCCGAAAGACAGCTGCTTTTTAGCCAACATTCCTCATGCGGAAGCGATGGGGTCTGCATTAATCCTCTATTGCGATCACGGGATCGATCGAGATCCCTCTTTTTCTGGACCGATTCATTCCATGCTGTTTAAAACCCGCGATCAGCGCCTCTGTCTATGCACATGGTCGCGCACGCATATTCCAAAAGTAGATACGCTGCTAAAAGGGGTTAAGGAACTCTCTTTTGAATTTTTTTCTGGAAAGCAATGGCAGACACTATGGCCCAAAGATAAAAAAGAGGAGGCATTCCCACGCATGATTAAAATTTCCGTTCTCTTGCAAGGGGACGACGAGAAAAGACAGGATTTTATTTTTTCCTTACCCCCCAGCGTGGAGATTAAACGACCCACATGAATATTCTCCCTATCGTGTTTGCTTTCATGATCATCTTTTCCTTTTTAAGTTTAGGCTTTATTCAAGACCACGCTCATGCAATTTTATCGGAAAAAAGCTTTAAAAGTTTTTATGACACCTCGCGCATCGCATCCAATGCTGTGGCCCAAAAACTCTATAAAAGAATCAAAAACCCGCCCCCTCTTTCCAACCCTTCCGAAAAGCCTGCAGCATCGACAAAACCTGTGACAACGCGCAAAAAATATCAATCCCCTAGAGAAATCTTCCCCCCTTTGGACAATTCTAAACTCAATCTGATGCCCCTGTTCGAATTGCAAACAGAGCCCAAAAACCATCCTCTCTATGAAATCTGCGCTTCTTTGCTGCACGTGCTTTATGAAGAATCTCTGTTCAGACAGACCAAACAAGAGGGCCTGGAATACGATCTCCTCAACGCGATGCTCAAAACCTACCGCACGAAAGGCACTATCAAGACACTTTCCGATCTCTACCCCGATGCACCGCATTTAAAGCCTTTTTTTTATAAAATGCTCAAAGGAACCAATCGATATAACGTCGCATCCAAAAGCGGCATTGCACCGATGGAGGATTTCTTTATCCTCGACAAGACGCCGGCCATGCATTTTGCCTGCGCTTCCCGTTATTTGCTTGAAGCACTTTTTGGAGAAAAAATCGCGCTAAAAATCTTAGCTGAGGAAAAGAAAAAATACGAGACGACGGGGAAAAAAACCTCTTTGACAAAAGAGGACCTCACCACACTTCTCGCCAATGACCCTTTGCGGGCCTCTCTGGTCTTGGAATTGGGCCAGCATATCGATTTTTCTCTCAAAAACCCCAAACGCGTCCAGCTGAGTCAGAAAGACAAAGCGAGCGGTCTTACGGTTAAAAAACAAATTTAGCGATATTAAAAAATGGAAATGCGACGCACAGGCAGTGTGACGGTAAATGAGGTGCCTTGACGTAGAACGGATGAGGCGGAGATGCCTCCATGGTGTTTTTCAATAATCGTTTTCACGATGGAAAGCCCCAGCCCAGCTCCTCCCAAGCGGCGCGAATGCGCTTTATTCACTGTATAGAAACGCTCGAAGATATGCTCGATATCCTCAGCAGGAATACCAATTCCCCTATCTGCGATGATGATCTGGGCTTCATCGCCTATCTGATCAATTTTAATAGTGATTTGAGCAGGAGGGGTGGAGTATTTTGCAGCATTGTCCATCAAATTGATAATTGCGAGTTCTAAAATATCGGGATCCGCGTCGACAATGATGGATTCTTTATTCTTTTCAATGCGGATTTGTGCATCTTCGTAAATCGATAACACGACCTGTTTAGAGTTTTCCATTAATAGACCCAGATCACATTCCTGAAACCGCGACTCAGGAATATTTTCAAGATCAGCAAGCGTAAGCAAATTTTTCACCAGGTTGTCCATCCTCTGGCAATTGCGTACGATTTTCTCAGTGATATCCGAGACCATTTCTCTGGGAAGTTCAGGCATATCGTGCAGAGTTTCTGCAAATCCTCTGATAATCGTAATGGGCGTGCGCAGCTCATGAGAAGCATTCGCGACAAAGTCTTTTCCCATCTCGAGCACTTTATAATGGCTCGACTTATCTTGCAGGACAAGAATCGCTCCATTTTGCTGTAACTTGGGAGCCGCGATGAGATCTATATAGATCTTTTTGCCTTCCGCTATAAAAATTGAATCGGTAAGAATCGTCATTTTACTCTGACAGGTCTCTAAAAGCTGACGGCTTTTTTCTAAAAGCGGGGAGGGTGTGAGGCCTTCGAGTTCAATAAAAGATTTACCTGCGAGTTGTTTTCTAGGAAAGCCAATCATGCGACTTCCAATATAATTCACATAGCGGATGCGCATATCCTTATCCACAGCGAGAACCCCTTCGCCCAAAGATTCTAGGATCGCCTCCTTTTCATTGCGCTCTTCCATAAAATGTTTGCCTTGCGTCCGTATGCGATCCAACAACACAAAGATTAGCCAAATGCATCCAACGAAAGCCAAGAGATTTAAAGAAACGAATACAAAAAAAACTTCTTTTTTTGCTAAGAAATACATACCGAAGATAAAAGCGCAATAAACGAGTAAATATCCAGCGACAATTCTCTGCCTAAAATCCAACAGCCTTTTCATGTTTTGATCTCAATTGCTCGATATAAAATGACAGGAGCGGCAAATCCTTTCAAGGGAATAGGCGCCATTTCTTCACAGCGAATCGCTGCTTCTACACCGTCTTCTTGAAGCGTCTGCTTGGAGATGAGGATTTCCATTCCTTTTGCTTGAGAACAGATACGCGCTGCTAAATTGACATTACTGCCGATCACAGTGTAGTTCAGCCGATTTTCTGCACCCATATTGCCGACGAGCATCTCGCCTGTATGGATTCCGATTCCCATTTCAACGGAATTAAGCCCTTGGCTTTTTCTTTCCAGATTCCACTGTTTCAATACATCAATCATCTCAAAGGCGCTTTTCACAGCGCAGAGCGCGCTATCTTCTTTTGATACAGGGGCGCCAAAGAGGGCCATCGCTTCATCGCCGACATATTTATCGATCACCCCTCCCTGATCATCTACGCATGCGGAAATTTTAGTCATACACGTATTCAGCAGGTCTATCACTTCGGCAGGATGCATCGCTTCCGTCATTGCCGTAAAATTGCGGATATCGGCAAATAAGACAGTGACTTTCTTTTCTTCCCCGCCCAAATGTATTTGACCGGATAGAATCTCTTTCGCGATATCTTGAGAAACCACTTTGTTCAAGATTCCCTTTACTTTCTCTTTTTCTTTCAGCCCTTGCACCATCTCGTCAAAAGAATGACATAGGGTCGCAATCTCGTCTTTTCTCTTTGTTGAGGGAAGAGATATGTGCACTTGATCTAAGTTTCCTTCTTTGACATCTTGTGCTGAAGAAGCGAGCTGAATAATTGGTGCTGTAATGCTTTTTGCAAAATAATGTACAAAAATGATCGATAACCCTAGTATGACAAGGCCGCATATTTGCATATTGAAAAAAATGGAATTGGCTACTTTTTGACTGCCTTCTTCCAAATTATGCAATAAAGCAAATTCGATTTCTGTCGGATTGAATAAGAAAAAGTGCAGATCCAAATGCGGAAATGGGATGAGATGCATAAAGAAATACTCTTTACCTTCCCATGTCGTCACCCCCACTTTTTTATCCAACAGATCAGATACCAATACATTAGGCCCAGTAGCAATGGAAATTTTTTCCTCTTCGGCAGAAAAAGCACTGGCTACCTTTCCACCTGTCACTAAAAATACCGTCTGATGCAAGGTCAACACAAGCTCTTGCAAAATCGTATCGGCATCGCATCCCACCGTCAAATACCCCACTCGGCTCTTCTCCGCTGTATTGACATGAAATTGTGCTGTGTTTCCCAAATAGACATGGGAGAGCATTTCAGGATGAATAATAGCGCAGGCCATAGCGATATTAGATTGTTGGCCTGATGGTGCATTCTGCTGAAAATAGGCGGCATCATCGAATAACTTTGATGAGAAAAACAAATTTTTCGTCCAAATTGCCGGTCCAGTGCTTAATGCCACTTTAAATGCTGAGACAGCAACTGGATTAGGTATCAATTTAAACATTCCGCTATGCATTAAAGATTGCAGCATCCATAGGATGTTGATTTCTCCATTTCGCATGGACAGATCATTCATTTTTTCCCGCAAGAATTTTTCATTGGGCATGCTGGCAATCATGTTCACATTAGGAAAAGGATTCACGAGCATTTCTTCCCAGGCGCCCTCTTCTGATAGCTTTTTCTCGATCTCGCCCGCATCGATCTGTGGAGGTATCAACGTGTGCTCTTTTAATCCCTTCTGCGCTCTCTGCATAGCATCTAAAAAAGGAGCGAGCGAGATACGATGCCCTTGTATCCAAGGAGGATTTAAAGAATATTCCTCTTTATTAAACGTAAAAGTCCCCGCTTGCACAAGGCTTTGCGGAGGAAATACCAAATATGTCTCAGGGATAACCGGTGTGAGCTCTTCCACCTCTTCGCCATCCAAATGTTCCTTCGGATATTCCTGATCAATGGCAAAAAGACGCACGCCAATTAAACTCTGATCCAGCGCATCCGGATAAAAGACCCAAGAGAGGTCCTGATCAATCGGAATGCGAAAGGCATGCTTAAAAGGCGGCGATTCGGGAACAATAACGCCTGTGGGAACACCTTCGTTAGTGTTTTGAATAAAATCGATCCAACGATTGCCCGCGAGCAAATCGGCACATGCCATTGCCGTGCCATCCCCCGCATTTTCCAATGTAGGTGCAAAGCGAATCAATTGAGGCGTAGAGTAAGAAATCGTATTGAGCAGCACATCGATTTTAGCCTGGTCCTCCATCACTTGATAGGACACAAATTCCTGGAGGTTCCTCCGCACGACCTCTTTGGAGGCCACAATCTTTTCGCACAACGCCTGCTTGGCCTTTTTTAATTCCCTCTTAGTGACAATAGATTCAAAAAAAGCTCCGGCCACCGCTGTCAGCAAAAATAAAGCGCTCACCCAAAGAAAAAGGCGGTACCGCAAGCTCATAGATAAGCTCCCCTATTGTTTGCATCTTACATTTTTTTTCCCCTAAGTTGCCACCTTGAACCTATCCTGGTAAAAAATTTCAATGATTTTTGGGTGTTGAAAGCATGATATCTCGCGGCTTAAACGAATCGGAATACCGGAAAAGACGGTGCTCATCGGAACTCGGATTCGGACACAAAAATAGACTTATGTAACGCACCTGTATATTTTCAAAAAAATATTGCTTTATAATCTTGTAATTAATAAAATATTTACTGACTACTCGGTTTTTTGTTGAAGATAATGAAAACCGCTTAGTCATTTGAAAATTTTCAACTCAATAGGAGGAAACGTCATTTTTCTGATAACTAGTCATTATCAGTTTTTGACGCATTCATTATGAAAAAATATTGTTCTCTTTTATTAACATTATGTTTTCTATTTTGCATTGCAAAAACAACATTCGCATGCGAGTGTTCACCGACAACGTTTGTCCCTTGTCAAAAAACCTATATTACACCAACGCAAGTCATTTTCTCAGAAAATGAAATTTTTGTTCAAATCGATGATATGGCATTTCGAACAAGTACCATATATTCCGATTCTCAAGGACTCTATTTTCAAGACGCTGAAAGAGAATGCGGATTTCTTCAATCACCATGCCCGCGTTTTGGATGCCCAGGGTGCAATTTCCCTTGGGACTCACGCTGTCATGTGTGTGATAAAAAATTAAAATGAAAAAATGAGTGCATGCAAAAAAATCTGATTTTTATATACATCTTAAATTAAGATGATGTTATTTAAAATTATCTTCTTTTTGAGTATGCGCTCTTTAAAAAAAAGGATTAGTTACCTTGCTCTATGTGTCACAGGAGCCATTGTCCCTTATTACTCTTTCCATCCATCTTCAGAACAAGCACCTCATATAAAACTATTAAATTCTATTGCTCCAGAGGAAAGATTTTACCTAGATTTTTATTTTCGCCATTTAATGTTGCAAGATCCCTTAAGTTACGTCCTATTTGGCGACAAACCCATGGGGTTTTCAGCATTTTCGAATCCTTCCTCTTTTTCAATCAATCAAGTACTGTCAGATAATTTTAACAAAAGCCTCTTATTGAAGAAGGGCTTTGAACTGCATAAAAAATACCTGCACTTGTTTTCCTCGAAAAACTTCTTATTTATATTTAAAGAAACGGACGATTACATTGAAATTGCCTTGGTGAATAGAAAGAACTTCTTGAAAGTAACAAAAACTGCAGCAAAGGATTTTCAAGCTGTTTTAGGTAATGAATTTTCCGGAGAAAAAATTCTCGAGGAGTTCATTAAGGAAAAGGAGATTTTAGAAAAGCCGTTAGGAGAGAATCATGCTCTGCTTGGTCTCTTGTTAGGGTATGGAAAAAATAATTCTTTTGCTTTCCAAAGGAAGATAGAAATCTTAAAGGAAATGAAATCATTACATCTTCACAAGATAATCGACAGTAAAGCCCCCCGCAATGGATTTAATGCGTTAAATGCAGAACTTGCTTCTCTAGATAAAAAGCTGCTGCCGTTCTACGAAAAGGATCTACAATTTTCTTTAATCCCTTTGCCTTCGTTCATGGCAGATCGACAGGATAGGGAAACGCGAACTCTAACAAAAAAATACATCCAACAACGGAAAAATATTACGAAGACCTATCTGCATGGCAATTTTTTAGAAATCACGTTCCAAAAATTGGCTTCGAGTTAAAAAATATATGGAGAAAAACCACTGGTTCTTGACCTGATCCTTAACCGAAATGGAGCGAAGTCGGGATCAGGTTACACAAATGCGTTAGTGAGTAGAGGAGCTGATTACGCGACTCATCTACTCACTAACGCATTTGTGTATAATCTTGTCGGTTCCATGTAAGTAAGGAATTTCTAAAAAACCTCGCGAGGATAAAAATTCTCGTATCCTGTCTCGGTGATGAGAATCGTGTCCTCGTAGCGTACGCCGCCCTTGCCGGGGACATATAAACCGGGCTCTACTGTAAAGACCATGCCAGGCTCAATCAGAACGTCTTTGTCCTCGCCATCCCATTTGATGCGGGGAAACTCGTGGGTCTCTAGACCGATGCCATGCCCCAAACTATGCACAAAAAGATGTTCTACCTGATGTGCAGCCATCACATCTCTGGCGGCGCGGTCGAGCATGCCGATAGGGATGCCAGGCCGGCATGCTGTTAAGGCAGCGTCGTGTGCGGCCTTATTGATTTGATAGTATTTTTCCAGATCGGGATCGGGCGTCTGAAAGAAAAGGACACGTGTCATATCGGAATGATACTGATCCACGATGACTCCGATGTCGATGAGAACAATATCGCCTGCTTTGAGAGGAACGTCTTTTGAGCGGTAATGCGGCATGGCGCTATTGGGACCAAATGCGATAATGGGCTCAAATGCTAGACCTTCCCCTCCCTGCTCCAAACAAAAAATCTCAAAACGCTTAGAGAGTTCTTTTTCCGTGATTCCCCCCTTTAGCTGTGCGCGGATATGCTGAAATCCTTGCCAAAGAAGCTGGGCGCTCTTCTTCATTTTGTGTATTTCCTGGTCGTCTTTTATCACTCTGAGCGTTTTAAAGAAGGAAGACTTGGAAACGAAATCTATATCTTTCACTGTCTGTTTCCATCTGAGAAAGGCCTCATAGGAAGTATGCTGACCATCGAACCACACGGATTTGCATTTGTGAGCGTGAAGAAAAGTAAGCACCGCTTCTTTTTCATCCAGACAAACTTTCATCGGCGCTTTTTCTTGCGCAATTTGCAGATATCTTCCATCGACAAAGAGGAGGGTTTCTTTTGCGTGGACACACAGTTTGCCCGCTGACAGTGGAAGGCCTGTCAAGTACAAGAGATCGAGAGGATTTTGTATGAGGCATGTCTCGCAGCCCTGTGCGTGCATTTTGTTCCCTAATTCTTGAAGTCTTTTTTTAAGCATGGAAGTAGTCATCGATCTGATCTTTTTTTAAATGGTAAAAAATGGGTTTTCCTTGAGGACAATGCAAGGGATCGTCCGCTTGGATAAGTGCGTGGAATACTTTCAAGGCCTCGGTCAATGAAAAAGTCCGCGAGCGCGAGCGGGAAACGCGGCAGATCGTCTCCGCGCATTTTCGGATTTTTTTTTCTAAAGGAGAATGGATGTCAAAATCGTCTGTCAGAGAAGAAAGAAGCGCTTCTAGAATATCCCTTACCTCCCTTTCTTCCACAGCGGAAGGAATGGTTTCGACCATAAACACTGTCGGCCCAATCGAACGCAATTCAAATCCCAGAGTTTTTAGTTCGTTTAAACAGGTAAGTAATTTTTCCGCTTCTGCTTTAGAGCAAGAGAAAGTGAGGGGAAGAAGCAAGCCTTGGCCCTTTGGACTCTCTGGACCCTCTGGATGTACTTGCTCCCTCATCAAACGCTCGAAGAGAATGCGTGCTTGAGCTGCAAGCAGATCGATCCAAAAAACGCCGTCATTATTTGCTCGGTTGGATATAGATTGGGGAAGACTTT
>Ga0070731_10001205_pt1 | contig 27931 bp, 27 predicted proteins | sample Coa_R1_2_FD_66448 | JGI IMG/M metagenome (GOLD analysis project Ga0070731, IMG submission 66448) | Surface soil microbial communities from Centralia Pennsylvania, which are recovering from an underground coalmine fire - Coalmine... | ecosystem: Environmental > Terrestrial > Soil > Unclassified ... | reverse complement strand
GGTTCTGGCTTTGGCGACGAACGTCACAGCGGCCGCATTGTTGGCCAGCACCATCCTATTCTATATCGCGGTGTGGATCTCGCCGTCGATGGTGGCATGGCGCAGGTCTGACCCGGCGCGGTCGCTTCTCGAAAGAGCAGTAATCGATCTACGACGATGTGATTTGGCCCGAGAAAGATCGTTCCGAACGTCCGATTAAATCGGACACACTTGATGTAAGGGAAAAGGAGAGATTTCAATGAGCATCGAAAAGAATGTCCAGATTGTGAAGAATTTCCTTGCGGCACTCGGCCGCCGCGATAAGCAAGGTTTGCTGGCGTTGTCTGCCGAAGATATTGAGTGGATCATTCCGGGCGAGGACTGGCCGCTGGCCGGCACGCACCGCGGGCACGCGGGATTAGAGAATTTACTTCAGAAGGCTAACGAGACGGTGGAAACTTCGTACCCAGAGCCCCCCGAGTTCATAGCGCAGGCAGACCGGGTTCTGGTCGTCGGCTTCGCTACGGGGAGAATTAAAGCCACGAATAGGACGTTCGAGGACCATTGGGTCTTCGCCATTACCGTTCGAAATGGCAAATTGACGAACGTCCGGGAGTATGTCGACACGCAAGCACTGGCGCGGGCTGCGAGCCCCAGGCCCTGAGCGGACGAACTCGTCGAGGTATAGGCCGGTACCTTCGCTGTTCCAGCCTCGATATTGACCGGTTGGAGGTGGTCAAAGTTCCGAGCAGGCTGGCCGGTCGAATTGCCCAAAATATTTTGTACAGATTTTGTACAAGACTTCCGCTTTTGATGCTTTTTGTCGCCTGTGCCGCTATCGCACTCTGCTTGCAATTCCATTCCGGAATGCGTTGAAGCAATGTTCTCTTAGCCAAGAAGGCCACGGACCGTCTCCAACAAAGTTTCGGGTTTCACCGGTTTTGGCAGGACGGTATGGAGACCGATCCCCTTGGCAAGGGTGGTTTGTGAGGACTCAAATGAGCCGGACATCAAGATCAATTTGATGTCCGGGTGCTGTGCTTTCACCGTTTTAACGAGTTCACCACCGCTTTGACCCGGCAAGTTCGAGTCCGTTATAACGAGATGGATCTTGGCTTCGCCAAGATGTGCCACCACCTCTTTAGCATCGCCGGCCTCCAGAATCCGATACCCAGCCTCCTCCAGTACGGTGCGGATTAGGTTTCGAATGGCGGCATGGTCGTCCACGATCAAAATCGTGAAGGCATCCCTCGAAGGCTTGAGAACACGGTACACCTCGCGAAGAAGCGCCGTCGGGCTGAAGGGCTTCTTGAGCAGATCCGTGCCTGGGGTCAGCGCGCCCTGGTGGCGCGTCGCGTCCTCGATATAGCCTGACATGAAGAGCACTCTCATTTGCGGACGGTCTGGCGCCAGATGTTCCGCTAGCTCGCGACCGTTCATGTGGGGCATGACCATGTCTGTTAAGAGCAGGTCGATGGGACCTGAATATTGCTGGTGGATCCGTATCGCCTCGCGAGGGTCCCGGGCCGAAAGCACCGTGTAGCCTTTTTTTGCGAGAACAGTCTGAACAAGTCCGCGGATCATGTCGTCATCTTCCGCGACCAGGATAGTTGCCGAGCCGATTCCCAGCTCCTCTTCCAGTTTTTCTTCGGCCATGGCACTGGCGGTCTCCTGGATAGTTTCGTCCGCCGGGATGGAAGGGTCTATGCGAGGCAGATAGATCTTAAAGGTAGTACCTCTCCCTAATTCGCTCTGAACTTCAATCCAACCTTTATTTTGTTGCAGAATGCCATAGACTGTAGACAACCCCAGGCCGGTCCCCCGACCGAGTACTTTCGTGGTGAAAAAAGGTTCGAAAATGTGCTGCCGTGTTGGTTCATCCATACCAATGCCGGTGTCGCTGACAGTCAAAAGAACCGCCGGACCGCTCGGTTCGCTGCCATCGCCGGAAAACTTTTCAGGCCGTTGGATGTTCGCCGTGCTCAACGTCAGGCGGCCACCTCTGGGCATGGCGTCGCGTGAGTTCGCGGCTAAATTCATCAGAACCTGATTCATCTGGTCAGCATCGGCCATCACCAGCGCCAACGACGGCGCCAGAACTGTGATCAGTTCGATGTCCTCGCCGACCAGACGCCGGAGCATCTGTTCAATGTCGCTGATCAACGTATTCAGATCAATCGGTTTTGGTTGGATAATTTGTTGTCGGCTGAAAGCCAATAGCTGCTGCGTCAGAGTCGCAGCACGCTCTCCGGCTTTCCTTATTTCATTGATGGACCCTAAACGAGGATCCGTTGCGGTGAACTGCCTTTGCAGCGTACAACTGTAGCCAACTATCACAGTTAAGAGATTGTTAAAGTCGTGTGCCACGCCACCCGCCAACCTGCCAACGCTCTCCATTTTCTGCGCTTGCCTTAGTTGAGATTCCAGCCGGAGTTGTTCGGTGACATCGTGCCTCGCCGAAACGAAGCCGATGAGTTTGCCCGCTATATCGTGGATGGGTGAAATGGTTCCATCTGCTTCATAAAGCGAGCCGTCTTTCTTTCGGTTTGTAATGTGTCCGGTCCAGACACTTCCGCGTTTAATCGTGCCCCACAGCGCTCTATAAAACTCGACGTCGTGCGTTCCGGATTTCAGAAACTTGGGATTGCGCCCGAGAACCTCGCTCCGTGAGTATCCGGTAATCTTCTCGAACGCAGGGTTGCAATACTGAATGTTTCCGTCGACATCGGTAATCAGAATTTCTTCGGCGGCTTGTTCAATCGCGCCTACCAGCCTGGCGCGCTCCTGCTCAGCCCGCCTTCGTTCCGCCGACCCGCGGACTCTTTCCCTTTCCGCCGCAACCGTTGCACTTTGGAACGCTTTCGAGTTGCCTCTTGCTTGGGCGATCAGGAAACCGAGATAGATGCTAGTGAGAACCGCTAGCCCGCCCTGACGTCTGCCGCCGAGAACCATTGAACTAAGGATGGTTGGACCTATCACGATTACGAGGCAGCGCCAAGCGAGACCGAGGCTCGGTGCGAGCGAGGAAGACATGCCCGCCGATAGGGCTGCGGTAATCAGGAGAAGGAACATGGCCGTCCAGTCGTCCTTGTACAGATGGACAGTCCACGCACAGAACGCTCCCCATGTTATTGCTGTTCCGTATATAGAGCATAAGAAAACGCGCCTGATTCGGAGATTGTTGTTTGAAGGCAGCGTCGACAAGTGTCGCGCTGAGATGATGCGCGACAGACCAAAAAGCAAAGTAAGGTTTGCGACCAAAATAAGAGTGGCCGGGTGATCCGAGGAGTAAGGTGTAGATAGGGCAAGGACGGCCGAAACCACGAAGTAAACGAGGGCGCCAGATATTGAGCGTCTCGCTAACTCCCGTTCGATTTCGATCACAACGGCGTTACGCACTTCTGGTTCAGGTATGGAATGTACCAATGAGTCTTCCGGGTTTCGTTTGCGATTCATTTTCAAAATCCTGGTCATCTTCAACCGTCATCCCACAGGGTGAGTTCACAGAAATGGAATACTCCAAGTTGTGGATGTTACTGCCCCAAAAACCAATCGTTGTGAAATTCTGGCCGGAGAATCCAAGTAACCAAGAAAGCTTTGGCGCCTGACCTTTGTTGTCAAAAAGTTTCGACTAGCAGTGTTGTAATAGTCGGAGCTCACCTCGAACAGCCTCAAAGAATGCAATCTCGCGACCCTAGCATACCCGCCGGATACGAATTAGACCCGTAAGCGCCGCGCTCACGGGTCCACGGGACTCCGAACTACCGTCTGCGCCCGGTCAGCCGCAGAAGGCTAAGGAACAGATTGATGAAGTCGAGATACAGCGTCAGGGCGCCGAAGATCGCTTTCTTACTTGTGGCGTCGGTTCCCTCATTGCCTGGACTGTTCATCGCCTTGATCTTCTGCGTGTCGTATGCGGTGAGTCCTGCAAACACAATGATGCCAACGATGGAGAAGACGAAGCTGGCGCCTCCGGTCATAAGCGATGGGAAGATCATCGATAGCAGGCCGAAGCCAACTAGCCCAAACAATCCCATCATGCAGAAGGAGCCAACTGGGCCGAGGTCGCGCTTCGTCACGTAGCCGACGCCGCTAAGGCCGGCAAAGCCAAAAGCCGTGACGCCAAAAACTTGCGCGATGCTGGAGCCCGTGTAGATCAAGAAAATGCTGGACAGAGTTAGGCCCGTTAATCCGGCGTATACAAGGTAGATGAGTGTCGCGGTCAGGCCGCTGATCCGATTAATGAGCGCCGACAACACAACGACGGCCCCCAGCTGAGCAATGATCAAAGACCAGAACAGCAGCCGATTGCCCAGAATTGTTTGCACCAGTGCCGGATTGCCCGCTACATTCCATGCCACGGCGCCCGTGAGACAAAGCCCACCGGTCATCCAACCGTACACACGGCTCATGAACCGAGCGTTCTCTGCTGCGATTGACGCCGGGCCGAATGCCGAATTCTCCGGCCGTTGATTGCCCAGTGAAGGATTGCCGAAGGCTCGTTGTTCCATGCCCCAACTCTAGTCGGCGGATGAAGCGGGTGTCAATGGCTCATGGCTGCTCTGCCGACAATTTCCGGCGCCATTCCCTTCAAGGCGCTGCGTTCCGTGGCGTACCGCGCATGTCGGACACCAGGTAGCCGGGTATCTTGCCGCAAGTTCGTCCGCTACGGCGACCTCGCCCGCGCCCACTCGATCGAAACATCGGGCTGCAGCGGGTAATGGCGTTCGAACATTCTCGGAGGAGGTCTGTGAGAAGCGGCGTTCTGAAAACACACACTTAGATGTTATTTGGAGATCCTCTGCTGCGCGATTTCACGCAGCGCTCCCAGAGATTCTTCAGATCGTATCGGTCTTAAGGCGATGCATTTGGTCCCGAAACTGCTGATCCCGGGGTAGAACTTTATGTTGCCCTTTCGAAATATTCTGTTTCCTGTCGATTACTCAGAGCCTTGCCTGGCCGTTGTGCCGTATGTCCAGGAGATGCTCAGGCATTATTCCGCTGGGCTCACTCTGGTGCATGCCTACGCGCCGGAATTCGCGCGTTGGGAACTTGCCCTCGCGGATCCCGAGTTCCCGGAGAAAGTGCGAGTGACCGAGCAACAGCATCTTAAGGAATTCGCCGCGACAACGTTTCCGGGTCAGCATGTGGAATCCATCGCAGAATTGGGCGAGCCTGGCGGCATCATCGACAAAGTCGTGCAACACCAGGGAACCGATCTGGTGATGTTGGCGACCCATGGCCGCGGGCCCCTCCGCAGGTTCCTGGTCGGATCTGTTGCGGCGAAGGTCCTTCACGATGTCGATACGGCGGTGTGGACCGGCGACGGCTCTGCTTTCGTCGGCCACGTACCCAGACTTCCTTACAAATCGATATTATGCGCTGTGGACGATACCGAAGAAGCACGCGTGATTCTGAAAGCTGCGGCCGCGTTTGCATCCGGCCACCAAGCTTCCCTGTCGATCATCCGCATCGTGGAAATTCCGGCGGCGACCCGGGAAATCGATTTCAGCCCCTACAAGGAAGAAATCCTGTCTGCCGCCGATTTCAAGCTCCGAGAGTTAAAGGGAGAATTCGGAATCGATGCACCGCATGCCGTGATCGACGCACAAATTCCGGAAGGAATCCGCCAGGAGGCAGCGCGAACCAATGCCGATTTGATCGTCACGGGTCGTGGTCATTCTCAGGCGTTGTTCAGCACGATGTGGTCGCGGCTGTATACTATTGTTCGCCATTCTCCCTGCCCGGTCTTGAGCATTTGACGTTCACACGTGGACGACGAGAACGGGGCAATGTCCCAATTGCATCACCCGATACGTGGTCGAGCCGAAAACCGCGAGATCGAGCGCGCCGCGGCCATGTACTCCCATCGTGACCATGTCCGTGTGCTGCTCCTCGACGAATTGAATGATTTGGCGGTAGGGTTTTCCGATGCGCACGGCGGTCTTGATCTTGAGAGCTTTGCGTGCTTCGGTTGGAATCAGTTTTTCGAGTTGTTCCAACGCCGCCGCTATGGCCTTGTCCTTCTTGGCGTGGCTAGGGGCATCCTCCAGCACGTGCAGCAGGGTGAGCTCGGCGTGATATTCGGCTGCCGCGGAGATGACACAATCCAAAGCTTCGCCTGAATTCGAGGAAAAATCAGCACAGAAGAGAATTCGGTTCCAGATGATGGGGGTGTCGGCCAAAGAGTCTTGCGGCGCGTTGCATACTGCCAACACCGGACAGGGAGCCCTGCGCATCACCCGGTCAGTGACCGACCCCAGCATCAGGCGGTCATATCCTCGCCGGCCGTGCGTTCCCATCACGATCACGTCGACTTTCTGGGTTTGTGCAAACGACAGAATGGTGTCCGGGGCCATTCCATGTTGCACCAAGAGCTCCGGATGAATTTCACGGTGGGCGTTGTGCTTCACAAATTCGCGCAGTTGCTCGTTGCACTTATCGCCCAGCGACTGGCAGAACTCCTCGTAGAGTTCTAACGACGTGGCAAAGCCCAACGAAGGATATTGCCATAGCTCGACGACATGCTGTACCACCAGCCTCGCTTGATAGTGCTCGGCCAGCGCCAGTGCATAGCGATACGCCCTGGTTGAGAACTCTGAGAAATCAACGGGGCATAGGATAGATTTGATCTCCCGCACGAAACCTCCCGCGACTACTTCCGCAGTCCCCTATTTCATTTCGTCGAGCCAAGACCAATGGCGTCGAATATCCAGTGCAACTCTTCATCTGGCGTAAGGGGAACGGTCCGGAGTGAAGAAAAACCCGTGACCGGCTGCAACCAATCTAAAGCCGCCCGCTTGCTGCGCATCGGCCGCGCCGCATTGCGCTATAAACTGACGAAGCACAATCGCTAGTGTTTCGTCGGAGGAACGATCACCGATGGCGATTGATCGATCCACCGTACCGGAAGCCCGGGCGTCGTGAGCACAATGTGAAGCGTTCCGGAACCGGCGCTCGCCGGTATCCTGAAACGAATGTCTTTCCCCGATTGGTGAACGATTTCAGCCATCCAAAGGCTTTTTCCATCGGTCAGGTAGACCTCGGCAACCTTTGATTTCCCCAGATCCCGCCCCAGCATGGTTAAGATCTCTCCGGGCATGCCGGTGGGCGGATCGACCGCCGTTACCACAGCCTGGCTCCAAAACGGGTAGTTGCTGATGCCCTTGACCAGCACCGCCAAAAACAGCACTACAATCAGCCCGCCGATGATCTGCCATAACAGTTTGTTCTTAGGTCGGCGCCGCGCCCCCCCTCTGTGGCACCTCACCGGAGCCGGCCGATTGTCAACGAGCATGTTGTTCGGAATCATGACTGCCCCCCTGTTTTCGCGGTTACAAGCCTTCTGAGTGTTGGGTGCTCAAGGCTCGGCGTAAGTTGCAGCGCCCGCACGATGAACCGCTTGGGCGCATGCCCTACGTAGTAGAACGGATAACACGTCACCAGGGTCAGCGTTTTATGGTTAGCCGATGGCGCCAGCACCGACACGTCTGTGGGATCGACCACAGCGATGGAAACCACCTGATAGCTGTACTCGCCCTCTGCCGTTGTCAGAGTGATCGTTTCATCCGGCTGGGCATCTTTGAGGTTGCGGAACAGGGTATCGCGGTGAGCGCTGACGCCCACGTTCCCTGGCCGGCCGGGCAGCGCGGTAGAAGGGATATGACCGACAGCTACGCGCAGCGTTCCGGCATCGACGCCCTCCTTGATTATGGCCGAGATGCCCAGTCGCGGAATTTCGATTCGGCCGATCAGCGCTCCCCGCTGTGGCGGTTGCATGCTCGGCGCATAGGTTAGCGAGCGAATCGCCATGGCACGATCGAACAGCTGACTCTCGAATGACTGATCCAAGTACAGCGTGGCGTAAGCATAGACGACATAGCCCAGTGAGAGCAGACCGGTAACGAAAAAGAGCGCCTGCGCGAGGCGCCACGGTTTCGATCTCATACCCCAACCTCCTCCCTCTGCGCGGCCGGGCCTCACCCCGGGGCCCGGCCGCACTGACTCCTGCGTGCCTCCGCTAATTACTCTTGGACCGGGCCATCAGCCTGGAGACAGCCAGCGAAGCAAGTCCGAACAAGCCGATCAACGGATACGGGCTCGCAGTGTGAGGTAAAGTCGCCGGAGTCGCAGGCTCAGCAGCGGGAGGAGTCGGCGGCTCATTTTTCGCCATCACCGGCTCTTCCCTTCTGGCCTCAGGGATGTAGGGCGTTTCCTTGCCCGATTCATCCACGGTCGCCAGAGGAGCCGTCTTCATCTCAGATTCCTTCTCAGCCGTGGCAGTAAGAACGGGAGTGTGCGTCTCTTTCGCGATCTCCACCGCCCTCATCTTGGGATAGGCGAATTCATGTCCAAAATTGTCGCCCGGATAGAACCAGGCGCGCAGGGCTTTGGGCTGGCCGGCCGGAGTTTCCCAGAACTGGAATACACTTTTTCCCGTCGGACGCAGGCGCAGATTCGGAATCGCCAACTCGCGGGTGAGATAGTGGGAACCGTCACCTGTGTAGATCAGCAGAATGTGGCGGTCCGGACTGTCCATCAATCGAAAGACGTACTTTCCCGGCTGCAGCACGGTGTGCGGCAACTGGAGCGGCTCATTGACGGTGACCGTGGTTTTCTTTTCAAATTCGTCGGCCTTAAGACAGGGTGCGACGAGTGCGGCCCCGAGCAAAGCGAGCCCGGGCAAAATCGAGACACGAGTTCCAAACATAAAGCCTCCATTCGGACAAGCTAAGCGGGGACTCCCTGTCCTGACACTTACCTTTCCGCTCTGACCTGTTGCAAGGAAAGGTCCAAACCGTAGACTCAGGACAGACAGGAGTTTTCGCCGCCCGGAGTGCGCGCGGGCACGCAGTGGAAGCGCAATATCACCCATCTCCGAAGGAGGCTCAGATCGAACGGTATGCTGAGGAATCGCCATTCCGAGGCGGGAGGACGATGCTGCATTGCCCAATGGCGGTGGCCATAGTTAGCGCGCTCATCAGCTTCATCAATACTTCGCCAACAGAGACCGCACAAGCGAGGTTCATCATTTCGACCCGAGCTCTTTGATGTCCTTGCGGATCTGACCAAAACCGCCGGTAATCCCGGCGTGGAAATTCACGTGATCTGCGGATATCTTACGCCGTGGAGCAATGAATACTTACGCACACATACCTCTGGCGTCTCGCAACACAGTCTGCACGTACAGGGCGGCGAGGCCATCGACATTCGCCTGCCCGAATTGAAAACCGCCGCTGTCCGGAAGTGGGCTCTGGCGTTGGGCCCGCCGGGGTGTGGGTTATTATCCAAACTCCGATTTCATTCACGTGGATGTAGGCCGCGTGCGCCGCTGGTAGGCTGCCGAGCCGAACAGGGGTAGCGTTTCGCCAAGAGTCTTTCTAGCGAAGCGTCGTGGCCGTAAATGTCTTCAAAGAAGTGAACCTCGCCGTTCCCCAGCACCACCGCGGTGGCATAAATGATCAACACCGGAATCGTGCTGCTGAGATTCACCTGCAACGTTTTGCTGCCCTTCATAACCTCGGTAATGCGTTCCTTAGGCCAATCTTTGTGGTCCTTGAGAACCCACTCCGCCAGCAACTCCGGCCGCTCTATGCGGATGCAGCCGTGGCTGAAATCGCGGCGGGATTTGGAAAATAGCTCTGTTGCTGGCGTGGCATGAAGATAGACGTTGTATTCGTTGGGAAACAGGAATTTGATCAAGCCCAAGGAGTTCTTTGGCCCAGGCACCTGACGAATCGACAGAAGTCCAGACCGGAGTTGCGCCAACGCGGGTTCGTCGACGGCGCCGTTGGTAACCACGCTGCCTTGTGAGGTGACGATTTCGTAGCCGTTTTTCGCCAGGTAGGAGCGATCCCGGCGTAGCTTTGGCAGCACTTCCGCAAGCAGGATACTGCGCGGAACGTTCCAGTAAGGCCGGAAGACGATGAACTTCATGTCGCTGGAAAATACCGGCGTCTGGTGGCGGTAAGCCTTTCCGACTACCACTTTCATTTCGATTTCGGTGCTGTAGGTGTCGCTCAAACCGCGAAGCCGAAACTCCGGAATATTGACGACGACCGGCGGCCGGGAAAACTGATGAGGGACCCAGCGCCATCGTTCTAGCGTCAACTTCAATTGGTTGATGCGTTGCGTCAGCGGGGTATTCAACTGTACGAGAGTGGCTGTACCGATGCGCCCATCCGTGTCTAAGCCATGGCGCGCCTGAAAGTGTTTCATCGCATCCACCAATGGCTTTTCATAAGTATCCGAAGCCGGAGCAACCACCGAATCCGTCGGGAGGTCTCCCAGCAGCCGCAAAAGGCTACATAACCTTGCGGTCCCGGGATAGGATCCGCCGGGCTCCACCGGTTTGGCGGTAACCGGCAGACTCTCGCCGCTATCCTCGCGGGCCATCGCCAGGTACATTTGCAGCGCTTTCTGAGTGCGCCGGTACCCTTCAAAGGGCGGCTCAATTTCGCGAAGTACCGCCGCGACGTCCGCCGTTTTCGTCAGCTCTTGAGCCAACCCAGGAAGATCGCGTTTCTCACGTTCCACATCGAAGTGAGAATGGAACAAGCCAGGATTCGCTTGGCCAAAATGAAGATCCGAGGCATAACGCATGACGCTAATGGTGAGGGCCAAATCAAATCGCGCCACATCGGCCTCGGCAGGCCGTCCGCGCCCATCTGTCAGCTTTGCGAGACGGCCTGCCCAGTAGGGGCCATCGTAATTTTCTGGGTTCAGCCCTTCTGCTTCCGCACCCTTCAGGACGGCTATAAGCGCTTCGGCCTGGCTGGTCGCGGCGCCGTTCCGAACCCAGGCCGGCGCGTAGCCCGAGCCTTCATAAAAATCCTTCACTTGAGGCTTGCAGTCTGAGAAATCCGGCCAGCGAAGTTCTGCGAACTGGCCCGTGCCTGCGAGCCGGCACAAGGTCGAAACGCATTCTGATGGCAGCGGCCTTTGGTTTAGAGACCAATCCGGAAGAGCCATCAACATCATCAACGGAAGAATGCGCACAGATGACCTCGCTTGCCCGTCAAGCATGCGGTCTTCCAATCGTCTGAAAACTCACGTGGTTGCTTTTCTGGACTTCAACCCCAATGGGAGGCTAGGCTGCCGGTCCCGGACACCTGCACGAGCCGGCGACGAGTTGTGCGAGATGCCGCAGCAGGCGCTAGTTACCACAAATGGGGCAGATATGACCTTGCACATCAATCCACGCTGGCCTTCCATTTTTCCCTCGCAGGACCAGGTGATCGCCGCCTTTGCGTATTTCGTTTGCTAGTACTATCTCTTTGCCGCGCTCAGTAGCGGCGGGATTCTGTCCGTTTATGGAAGCAATATTGACGACCGAGCCTCGACCCTGGCCTTCCATGATTCGTCCCGCGGCCCGGCAGCAATAGAAGGTACCGGTCAGCGTGATGTGAATGACGCGCTGCCATTCCTCATCGCTGAGTTCGACGACCGGAGCCACCTTCTGGCCGACGCCAGCATTGTTTACCAGGATGTCAACGTGCCCACGCTCTTCTGAAATCCGATTGAAAAATCTCGTGACCGCGCCACTGTCGGCGACGTCCAATTCGGCTGCTTCAACCGCCATGCCCCGGGCGGAGAGAGCCGCAGCCGCCGCCCCGGCTTTTTCATACTGGAGATCGCCATTGATGACGTTCGCACCGTATTGGCCCAACTTCTCAACGATTCCTAAACCCAAACCCTGGGCAGCGCCTGTGACCACGGCGACTTGCCCCTCCAACCCGCTGCCTCGTTCCTTCATGAATGCACCGAAATCTGCTTGAAAGCAGACCTTGCATCTTATCAGCTTCGACTAACCAGTGAGGGAGGTCTATGGCGATGCGAGATCATCGTATTCCGTTTGGTGATGGTGCACATACCTAATGGACGCTCGGGCGAAGATCGGTGCCGGGCCAAGATCGAAGCCAGGATCGCGGTCTTCACGTTTTTTAGAGATTTTCCCGACGAGCCGTGAAGTACGGGAAATAGATCTGCCACCGGAAAAGGCCAGACCTACTCGTCGCTGTAGGAATCTATGCGCACAATGAACACCCATTAACATTAACTAAGGTTCACGATGGCGATCTTATCGGCCAGTCGTCCATACAATGTAAGTGACGGGCTCACCGCCTATCAAGGAGAATATTGCAAATGAAATCAAAATGGATTCTGATGACCGCATTCGCCGCGGCTCTCTCGATGGCCGTTCCTGTGGTGGCCCAAACACCGGCCGCCAAGACCGAGGCCAAGACCAGCACGAAGAAAGCAGCCGCCGAAGCGGCTACGGCGCCGACAGCGCAGGAAATCACAGACGCCAAGGCCAAGGGAATGGTGTGGGTAAATACCAGCACCAAGGTTTATCACAAGGAAGGCGCCTATTACGGTAAGACCAAGAAGGGCAAGTTCATGACCGAGGACGAAGCCAAGAGCGCCGGCTACAAGGCGGCAAAAGAGCCTGCAGCCAAGAACGCCAAGACAACCAAGAAATAACTGTTCGCCAATCGAGGAGCGTAAGCGGGCCGGAAATTATCAACCGGCCTGTTTTTTTCCAGCCGAAGGGGGCGGGAGGTCGATATGCACATTATCGCTTTCTCGCCGCGTAAGGCCGCCGGCTGTTCTGTATGGCATGACTGGACCTCCCTGGCCGCCAGGAGCGCGCCGCACCCGAGCTAATGAAGAAGGTCAGAGGTCTGGCAGATTTTCGCCTGCCAGTCCCAACGGACACAACGCCTTCAATGCATAGTGGACAACAGTTTGTCGCGCTGGGCTCTGGCGTCCAATTCACAAGGACCAATGAAGCAGGATATGTGCTCTACACCCTACCGGCGGTGAGCAGCACAAACTAGCACCACGATCCAGTGGCCGCTCAGGTGGGCGGACTCCTTCGTTTGGCTCCACGAATGATTAACTTTGGGCCTACTCTGGGTTGGCGCTGCAGACGCGCATCAGCGGCGAATATCGGTTCACGGGGGACAAAGGCAGCCTTCCAAGAGGCTGCCGGCTCTGCGCGGTCTCAATCAATATGCTAGCATCCGGCCAGAAGAGATGAGGGTCCGAAACAACCTCCGCAAGCTGGGGCTCGCGCGATGGCACGTGAAGTGCGCTCTCTATTACGGGGCCGCCTACCTGTGGAGACGGGTCTTGTGGCGGACGACATTCATAGGCATTACCGGAAGCGTCGGTAAAACGACAGCGAAGGAGTGTCTTGCCGCGATACTGTCCTCCCACTTTGCGACAGCTAAAACGGTTGCCAACCAAAACGACTTCTCCGGCGTGCCGCTCTCGATCCTGGGAGTGCGTCCGTGGCACCGCTTCGCCGTTCTCGAAGTCGCGGCCAGCGAACCCGGGCTTGTCAGACGCTCAGCCCGACTGCTCCGGCCGGATATTGCCGTCGTGCTGGCCGTAGCGCGCGCACATACCAAATCCTTGCGGACGCTCGATAACATTGCGGCGGAGAAGGCCGAGCTGCTGGCTGCGCTGCCAGCCCGGGGAATCGCCGTACTGAACGGCGACGATCCGCGAGTGGCAGCAATGGAGGTCCCTACTGGGCGACGGATGGTGCTATTTGGGAGCGATCCCTCGTTTGAGTATCGGGCCGACAACGTTTCCTCGCGCTGGCCGGAGCGCTTGTCCTTCGACCTTCACGCAGGTAGGGAACGCCGTAGAGTCCGGGCGCAACTCGTTGGCGCGCATTGGAAAACCTCGGTTTTGGCCGCGATTGCGACGTCCCAAGTCTGCCAGATGGAATTGGAGGCTGCCGTTGAAGCCGTCGCACTACTGGAACCTACACCCGGAAGAATGCAGCCGGTGTCTCTTCCCTGCGGGGCGGTCGTCATCCGGGATGATTTCAACGGTAGTATCGCGACACTCGGGTGCGCCATTGATGTGCTGCGCAATGCCCACGCCGAGCGAAAAATCCTCGTGATGAGTGATGTCATCGATTCGCCGCTGAGCCCACGCGACCGCATGGCGAGAATCGGGAAGGAAGTGGCCGGATTTGTTCACTCGGTGATTTTTCTTGGCCGGGGCGCGGATCACGGCGTTCGCGGGGCGATCGCGGGCGGGATGCCGCCGGAGCGGGTTCACGGCTTCGTGAACTGGCAGCAGGCGGCGGAGTTCATGAAGCCCCGGCTTGCGCCAGGCGATCTCGTGCTGCTGCGTGCGGGACGCTTTTCGGAGCACCTGGACCGTTTGTACTTCGCGCTATGCGGGTCCGTGGCATGCCAGAAGGCTACTTGCGAGAAGCGAATCCTCTGTGACCTCTGTCCGGAACTGGGCGCACAACCTCTTATTCAATTGACGAGTGCCTGCGTCAATTGAAATCCGCCTCCTTCGGATCGAGCGCCAGAGCCTCATACAGTTTTCCTGCCGCCTGATAGACGTCTGTCATCCGCCGTTCGCTCGTGAAGCGAAGAGCGTGGGACTTAGGGGCCAATAATGTACCCGGCCGTGGGACCCCGCCCGCTACCAGTATTTCATCGGGTGCCGCGAGATCGGTCAACCGCAAGCCCTCGCGCGCAAAGGCCAACTCGCACGACTTCAATCCGCCGGACAAAGTGTAAACGCCCGGTCGGAGTGTGCCGGTGACTTCGGACCAGATTGAATCAGGGCAGCGCAAAGAAACGTGCGAGACGTTCACGGGCCGCAGAAACTCATCGCCATGGCGAAGGACGTCCGATTCACTCATCAGTCCAATGCGGCATGCCAAATCGGCGACCGCCAAGGGCAACCTGCCGGCTTTGCACTCGGCCAGAGTCAGAGGCGCAGTCGACCCCTGCCACCGCGGGTTGAGATCCACCGCATATGCTTTAGACAGCATGGGATCGAGCACAAAATCCAGACCGAAAAGACCTCGATATCCAAGTGATGCGAGCCATCGTCCAACGATCGCTGTTTGTTCCACAATATTGACGGCAACCCCAGGAGCGAGGTCCGCGGCGGCTAGGTAGTCGTTCCCGCAATACATTCCCCGGCTGGAGTTGGCAAATGGCAGACCTTCGAGTTGAATACTCGGACAGGAGACACATGTTCCAGTCTCGAAGGCGAGCGCATTAATATTGACCGATAGCCGCCCCAGATCGGGAGTAACCCAGGCGGGCTCATCCTGAAATCGCTTGCCTGTCGACTCGTAGTCGTTTTCCGATTGAATGAAGACGGTGCCTGACCCGGATGTGCCATGACTTAGCTGGGCGAAAAAATGTGGACCCATTTCGGCTGCCAGTTCTGCATATCGCGCTGAGGTGAACCGCATCCATCGCCCGGCCATCCTTGGCAATCCGAGTTCTTCGAGAGCCGTGTGAAAATTCCGCTTGTTGTTGAGCCAATCCGTCAGGCTGGGCGGGTTGGAGATCAGCTGGCATCCTGTTTCCGCAGCGACGGTAGCCAGCGTCCGGCAAGGAATCGAAGCCGCGAGCACCCTGCGCTTCGCACTTGTCCGGAGCAACAGCTCTTCGATCTGGTCCCGGTAGCCCGGCACGATCTCGTTTGCCGCTGAATCCCGCCCTTCTCGACGGCGTCCCGTGTTTCGTTCTAGCGAGAAGAAGCGAATGCCCTCCTGCTGCTCGATCAGGTCATGGACGCTGCTATCGTCCACACACATCACGCATCCGATCGCGCAGATCGGCGACAATCCAAGACAGTAGTGGCCGGCACGGCAGAGCCAGCCGATCCAGACGGACTGGAACAAGTCCCGATAAGGTTCCAAATCGCGCATTGAAGAAAGCTTTCATTGTACAATCTAGTCGCTTGTTGCCAGGTTTGTCGGGACTTTTCCTCGAGCGCCGGTGGACTCGCGAGCGGATCGAGGCATTTCAGACCGAACGGCTCCGCGCGCTAGTCCGCCATGCATATAGTCGCGTCCCCTATTACCGCCGCCTCTTCGACCAAGCTGGGCTGAGTCCGGACCGGATTCGAACGTTGGAAGATCTGCGGAAGATCCCGTTCACAACGCGCGCGATGCTGCAGGCTCTTCCCGAGGGCGACATTATCGCGCGCGGGTTCAATCCCCAAACACTTGTCGTCCATCGCACAAGCGGATCCACAGGCGAGCCCTTCAGCATTCGCCGGACACGATGGGAGGACCGCCTTTTGCAAGCCTACCGGCTGAGTGTCCTGTTCCGCTTCGGATTGCGAATCACCGACCGGCGGGCCGCCGTGGTTACCCGGAGACTGGTCGGTACTCCTCTGTACATGAGATCGGGCATGCTCCGTTACGAGGAGGTCCATTGTCTTTTGCCAGCCGCACAGATACTATCTCGGCTGCGCCAAATTCAGCCGGATGTCCTTCGCGGGTACCCCGGCACACTCTCGTATCTGGCTGGCTTGATGACCGATTCGGACCGCGAGCGGATTCGCCCGCGCCTGATCACCACCGACTCTGAGATGATGACGAGCGACATGCGGGCCCGCATCAGCGCGGCCTTTCAGGCCCGAGTCGTGGACTTCTACGACAGCCACGAGTTCAACATGATCGCCTGGGAGTGCCCGTCGAGCGGGCTCTATCATGTGTCGGATGCGTCCATGATCGCGGAGGTCATCAGTGACGGACGTGCCGTCGAGCCCAATCGGGAGGGCGAGTTGGTCGGGACGGCGCTGCATTCCTGGGCGATGCCGTTTATTCGATTTCGTCTCGGAGATCTCGTGACTCGCGGTCCCGATCACTGCCCTTGCGGCGTCCAATACTCCGTAGTGACCGGCGTTCAGGGCCGCGTCGCCGATCGTTTCGAGCTGCCTGGGAGGAGCATTCACCCCTACACGCTGGTCAGTTCGCTTCTGGCCCAGGGACGCTGGATACGGCAGTATCAGATCGTTCAAGAGAGATCAGATCTGGTTAAAGTGAAGCTGGTGGCCTTACCGGGCGCGAGTCCATCGCCTGAAGCGATCGCCGGCGTCCGGCAGGTGCTCGGGGAACGGCTCGGGAAAGACGTCCAAATTGAGGTCGAACTGGTCGCTTTGATTCCGCCGGGATCGAACGGCAAGTTCCGGCCTTACTATTCTATGCTCACGGCACCATCGGGATCCTTCTCTCACCAATGAGTTCCACAGGCAAATGGACTGAGGTCGCCAACAAGGAGAGTCCCTCTTGGTACCTCGACCCCATGGTGGCGGGCCAGAAGAGACAAGCCCATTTGGACTTGGTGAATTCCTATGCGGGCACTTACCAGCCAAACGTTGTTCTGAAGACCGATCTGTTTGAGGAAGCCTACGGGGAGGACGCGCTCCTCCGCGATCTTTTCCCTAACGCAGCACTGCGGATCGGCATCGACCTCGCGTTTCGTACGGTGGAAAACGCCGTCAAGTGCGGCGGCCAGTCCGCAAGCCTCCTCGCGGCGGATGTTCGGCGCCTTCCTTTCCGTTCCTCTTCGGTAGATCTGATCTTGTCAAATTCGACGCTCGATCATTTTGAATCGCCAGCGGACTTCAAGGCGGCGCTCGCCGAACTCGCTCGCATTCTACAGCCGAATGGACGCCTGATCATCACTCTCGACAATCCCCGCAATCCGCTCTATTGGCCGCTACGATGGATGAGCCGCTTGCGCGGTGCCCCTTTCCGATTGGGCCACACGCGGTCCGGACCGGCACTAGTGAAAGATCTCGTGGGATGCGGGTTGATAGTGGAGCGAACCGGAACGCTGATCCACAATCCGCGGGGCGTGTCTACGCTGATCTTCCTGGGACTGAGGCGCACGCTTGGCGCCCGTGCCGATCCCGCGATCCGCAGGCTCCTAAGCTTACTTGCCGTCCTTGAGTATTTGCCGACCCGGCAGTTTACTGCATGCTTTGTGAGCGCGTGTGCGACTAAACCCGGGCACGATGGAAGGACAACTACATGAATGGATTGTGGTGCGCAATGATTCGATTCGATACAGGCTCGCGAGCAGCGGAACTGGCGAGGGTTCGGGCTGTGTAATCCTGAGCGATCATGTCGACTTCAGTGGGAAAAATCGAGGGACTTCTATGTCCGAATTCTTGGCGGGAAGGTCTTGGACGCAGGCTTAGCTGGAGGTCACTTGAGACAGAGAAAGTTCAATGGAGGCTTCTAGTTGGGATACGGGATCGGCAGTGGTCCCGTCGGTGGTGGTGTCAACGGTCTTACGCCTGTCCTCAAATTCGTCTTGGTTCTCATGATTATTCTTGAATTGTATAAACCAGCACCACATGCCCGTAGCTAAAAGAAACGCCAGCTTTCAAATTCGTTTTGGTTTGCATTGCTCGGCTCCTTTCCCGCTCAGATTTCATTTTCCGCATTTCGAGTGACCGGCTACCCGAGCATGCCAGGTAACTAGCGGATTTTTTCGGAATTAGCCTCTGTACCAGCCTTCAGGTTTGTCTTAGCTCTCATAGCCTTGCTCCTCAGCACTTGATATGTGCAAGCCTCATGCCATACCTCAACGCGCAGTTTGTCTCGATCGACCAACTGCAGGAAACCATTGCGCTGCATGAAGATCGCGGAGCAGTGGAAAGACCGTAGCAAAACAGCCGAGCTCCCCGCGGCCAGGTCAAGCCTATCCAAACAGATAGTTGTCCCGTACGAACAGATAGTGTTTGGGCCCTCGAAAGCCGACGGCGAAGACGTAGGCCAACCGCACGGCCATCAGAATTAGCATAAAAGCCCGATTTTTCTGGCCGCTGGCGGTGGTTGAGATTGCCGGCCAGAACCATTTGCAATCGATCGCGCAACCGCAGGCCACCCCAGGCAAGCCGGTTCGCGGAGTTTACTTTGCGCCCGCCGTTTCCGGCCGGGCGCAAACGAAGTTGGCGGCATCGTCGGTGCTGCCGGTACCCTTCCAACGGGCCACCTGCGGATACGGGCAGAGAGGGCGAGTGCGGACCACGCCGCTGGAGACATTCAGGTCGTCATTGTATTTGGTTGCGATGATCTGTTCCGGTGCGGCACCATCCTCGACCCAGTGCTCGAGGGCCGCATCGATGTCGTGCAACGGGTCGGTATGAGCCACAGTCCCCTGGCCGAAGTTGTTGGGGCCAGACCCGCCTCCGCAGTGCTGCATGCCCGGAACCATGAAAAGGCGCACGAATCCAGCGGACTCTTTCGCGCCCATCTTCGAGACCACGCTTTGATAGTAATCGATCGCATTCAGCGCGGGAATCGCGGCATCGCTCCAGCCGTGATAGAGGATGAGCTTCCCGCCCCGCGACTGGAACTGCTTGAGGTTCGGGTCAGTGGAATTCAGGATGGGCGCGGTTTTCTCGTCGGCGGTCTGCACATCGCGATTCGCGTCAAAGGTCCGGTAGTCCCAGTTGGGGTCGTTGTAGACGATGTTCTTGAAGAACTGGGTGCCGAAAGCGAACATCAAGCTCTTCTCCGGCGCGGCGCCGGTAATCCAGGGGCCCCAGCCGCCTGGTTCGGCTTCGCCGCCCGGGGAATAGCCGCGGAACACGGACTTGCCGCTCGAATTTTTGGGACCGTCGTAGATTTTCTTTAGGGCAGCCGCCTGTGCCGTGGTCAGGCAGCTATCGGACTCGGCTCCCTTGCAGATCAGACTCGCCGGATCGAAATGACATTGCGCCGGATTCTCGATCACGCCGTCGCTCACTCCGTCGAGGGCGTCGCAGGCAGCCAGCGCGGCAGCCTGGATAGCGGGCAACTTGGCCGCCGGTATGTAGGTTCCCTCCGCAAGTTGCGTGGCTCGCATGTCCGCTACCGCTGCGGAGAGTAGATGCGTCCAGTAGTTGGCAGGTGCGCCGGCGATGATGCCGTCGTAATCCGCCGGATAGCGCTGCGCCTCCATCAGGGCTTGACGGCCGCCATTCGAGCAGGAGCTGAAATAGGAACGTTTCGGAGCCTCGCCGTAAAACGAGCGGATCAGGACCTTCGCTGTCACTGCCGTCTCGTGGATCGCCCGGTGGCCGAAATCGATCACCTTCTCCTTGTGTCCCAGGGCCCAGCCGGCGTCAGTGCCGCCCGCCTGGTGCCCGGTGTCGGTGGAAGCGGTGGCATAGCCGTGGGCTATGGCGTCGGCCAATCCGGCGAAGCTAATGACGCCGGCATAACCGCCGTTGCCAATGCCCTGAAACTTACCGTTCCATGCCGTCGCGGGCAGCCAAACCTCGAACTGGATGTTCGAGTCGCTGGAAGGGCGGATCACTCCGGATACCCGGCAAAATGCCGGCAAGTTGGGAATGGGACGCCCTTCAGGTGGCGAAAATGAGCCCGCCGGCATGGATTGAGCGGCGGTGATGCTGGTGTTGGGCAGCGCAAGACTGGACAGGCTCTCGCAGGTCGCGGCCAACGTGGGTGCGACGGAGAGCAGCGCGGCGAGCGCAAAGCGCAAGGTAGTCATAAGCCTCCCGGAGCGTCTCAGATGAATGGCATGACAGCCCGGCGAGCAGAATGGCCAGTCCGTGAGCTCTCAATGCCGTTGTCCTCAGGTGAGAGTATATCGCTTTCTACTGGATGCACTGCTCAGTTTGCCCACTGCTGCGCATCGGCAGCGTCGCTGCGGATCTGCGAAATCAAAATAATTCTACCGTGTCACGTTGTATCAGCATGTCGCGCACCTCGACATTGCAACCCCTTTCGACACATAATGTCTTCGGCTTCTGGAGAAGAATGGTTTGCTGCCCGCCTCACCGTTTTCGATCCTGACGAATCAGCCAGCTGCTAGTTCTTTTCGCCCGCTTGGCCCGAATGTGAAGGCCCTGATGGTTTGGCCTCGATTCCCGCCCTCCTTCTGGGGATTCGAAGGCCTGCTGGAGATGATGCCCGAGTGCGCGATGACGCCGCCCCTAGGCCTGATCACAGTCGCGGCGCTTTGTCCTGCGTCGTGGGACTTACGCCTGATTGATCATGCATTCGAGGAGTTACGCGACGAAGACCTGTTATGGGCAGACCTCGTGATGATCAGCGCGATGCACGCGCAACGCGCGGACGCCAGGGCGATTCTGGCGCGGGCCCGCGCCCTCGGACGGCGGACATTCATCGGGGGACCTTGGGCCAGCAGCGACCCTGAGGCAGTGCTTGCGGACGCGGACCACGTATTCGTCGGGGAAGCGGAAGATGTCTTCGCCGATATTGCCGCCGCGCTCGAACAGGGCACCGCACGCCATTTGTACCGCGTGCCGGACAAGCCCGACATGACGCGAAGTCCCATTGCGCGCTACGATCTATTGCGACTCGACAAGTACAAGTCGATGCCGGTTCAATTCTCGCGCGGGTGCCCGTTTCAGTGTGAATTTTGCGACATTATAACGATTTACGGACGACGTCCGAGGACGAAAACGCCGGCCCAGATGATCCGGGAACTCGACACGTTGCGCCAGCTTGGCTGGCGGAACGAAGTATTCATCGTTGACGACAACTTCATTGGCAACAGCAGCGGGGCTTTGCAATTGACGCAGGCCTTGGCTCAGTGGCAGCAACTTCATCGACGGCCGTTTTCGTTTTACACGGAAGCCTCGATCGATCTGGCGGATCGCCCCGAACTGATGGCGTCCATGGTCGAGGCAAATTTCATGTACGTCTTCATTGGCATCGAAACGCCATCGGCGGAAGCCCTGAAGGGTTCTAAAAAGTTCCAGAATCTCCGGCGGGACAACGTCGAGCAGGTCCGCATCATTCAGGAAAGTGGGCTGTGGGTGCTGGCCGGGTTCATCGTCGGCTTCGATTCGGACGATCAGTCAATCTTCGATCGGCAACTGGAGTTTATTGAGCGCACGGCAATAGCATGGGCGATGGCTGGCGTTCTGCAGGCGCCGCCAACCACCGCTCTGTTCGATCGGATGAAGAAGGAGGGGCGGTTGATCGAAAACAGCGAGGCCATCACAAACTTCGGCGCTCCCAATTTCCGGACGGTATTGCCATTCACCGTGCTGTTGCGGGGATTGTCGGGTTTGCTGGCGAAATTATATGAAGCCGGGCCATTCTTCGATCGGGCGCTCCGTTCCTTGGAACGATGGCACCCCCGGGATTCGCAAAAACCGCCGAAGGTGTCAGTCCGGTATCAGCTTCGCGTACTATTTGCTTCTATGTGGAAGCAGGGCGTGCGCTCCAATTACCGCCGAGCCTATTGGGGTTTCCTCTGTCAGCTCGTTTGCAAATGGTCACGCCAGCCGGCAAAACGGTGGCTTGGATTCATGGCGCTTGTATCGGCGCACCATTTCGTGACTTATTCGCATCAGGTCGCCGGTGAACTGGAACTGGAAGCTGAGTCGTGGTCGTCGAAGGAGCCAGATCCCATTTTTTTCCTCGCTGCTCACGTCGCGGTAGAGGACCAACTTCCCACTCCTGATAGATGCCCGGAGCCTGCCGCCCTAGTAAAGGGGCGCGGACTGTGATGAACATTCGCTTCGGTATGTTTGACGACTTGCGCCCAAAAATTTTGTGGCGCGGAGTACCGAGTGTTCTTCGATCAGTCGAAACTTGCCGATCAGGTATTCATGCGCGCATACTAAACGACGTCTGCGGACTGCGCCCGCGGAACATAAGCAGCCTCGCCGGTTGACACCTTTACCCACCAGTGCTTAGAATGCGGCATGCCGGACAGCCGACCGCCCGGTCCAATAGACATCCAATTCCAGCATGCCGAACCGCTTCCGCCGCCTCTGCCGGAAGGCACGCAGATTTGCGCGGTATGCAAAACGCCGATTCTGGGCCAGTACTACCACGCTCAAGGACAGGTGACCTGCCCCACATGCGCGAGCCGCATTCGATCCGGCCAGGAGAAGCCGCCGGCGCTCTCTCTTGTTCCTGCCGCCCTTTACGGGGCGGGAGCAGCGCTCGCCGGGTGTATTCTCTATGCCACCATCGCGATTATCTTTAATCTGGAAATCGGAATCATCGCGATTGTGGTGGGTTGGATGGTGGGCAAGGCGGTGCGCTATGGCTCCAAGGGCCTGGGAGGACGGCACCAGCAGATCCTGGCGGTGCTGCTGACATACTTTTCCATCACCACCAGTTACATCCCTGTGTTCATTGCTCATAGCATGAAGAACCGCTCCGCAGCTCAACAGCAGGCCGCAACTGCTGCCGGCCCAACAACGCAAGTGAAAGCGCCCAAGTCTTTGGGCACGGCAGTCCTCATGCTGCTCCTCATCGCTGCCGCTGCACCCTTCCTCGCTCTCGCCGGGAATTTCGTCGGCGGTCTCATCACACTGTTCATCATCTTCATTGGATTGCAACGTGCCTGGCGAATGACGGGGCGCACGGAACTCCTGGTCATGGGCCCCTATGACAGCGCGACCGTTGCATGACTTGCGCTGGTTGCAGCCAGGAGATTCCGGACACAGCGCTCAGTTGCACCCAGTGCCGCCGCTTGGTTCACGCTGTGGATTTGGAGGTGCTGGCCTCGCGCGCCCGTGAAGCCTGGCGCGTGGGACGATTCTCCGTAGAGCGCGACCTCTGGGTTCAGTCGCTCGCCCTCGTTCCGAACGACACCATCCAGTTCCAGCGAATCCAGTCCCGCATATCGGAGATCGAGAGCCAGACGGCGTCCGCCTCCTCTACCGGTTCCGGTTGGCGCAAGGCCGCAGGCCTTGGGATTGGGCCCGTCCTCCTGCTGCTGCTCGCCAAGGGCAAGTTCCTGCTGCTTGGCCTCACTAAGATCGGCACCTTGGTCAGCATGGTCTTGTCGTTAGGTGTTTATTGGAGTCTGTATGGATGGGCACTCGCTCTGGGCGCGATCATCTCGATCTACATTCACGAAATGGGCCACGTCATGGCCATCCGGCGCTACGGATTCCATGCCAGCGCCCCCATGTTCATCCCCGGGCTAGGCGCGCTCATCCAACTCCGCACATTCCGCCTGCCGCCAATCCCGGACGCGCGGATCGGCCTAGCCGGCCCGCTCTACGGCCTTGGCGCTGCTCTAGCGGCCTATGGCGTGTACCTGGCCAGCGGCGCTCCGATTTGGGGGGTTATCGCCCACTTCGGCGCGTTGATCAATCTTTTTAACCTCATTCCGGTGTGGCAACTCGATGGCTCCCGCGGATTTCATTCCCTCAGCCGCACCCAGCGCGTTGTTGTCGTGGGCGCCGCGATCATCCTGGGATTCCTGATGCACGTCAAACTGCTCTTCCTCATTGCTCTGGTCGCCGTATGGCGAGTGTTCACGCGGGACTGGCAGACTGAAGACGATCCCTTAGGTCTCGCACAATATATAGGCCTGCTGCTGGCGCTCTCCGCATTGGCTGCGTTTTCCAGCGCAGCGGCTTTTATTCCGGGGAGGGCGGTTTGACCGGCAGACATTCTTTCAACAAACGCGATCGGTTTCGCCGCGGTGGTCATCATGTCGGCCGTGCGCCTAGGGTTTGTGAAATGTATCCGCACAAAAGTCCCCACGCAGGGGCGCTTCAGAGGAACTCGTGGGCAGAACTAAAAATGGTCCCCGAACATCGCGCCCGCGTGGAATGGCGGCGCGGGATCCGACAGCAGTTTCAACAGAGTCGCCGCTGCGGCCGAACCAGCAATCAACTCTAGATCGCTGGGTGTACAATCTAAGGCGGCCCGGGAAGCCAAAAATGAAAATTCTGGATCGATTGCTGCTGTTCGGGGCATTCTCCGGTGCGTTCGTGTGCGCGTTTGCGCAGTCATCGATAACGAAATCCGCCCTTGCCTATCGCCCGCTAGACGCGAAATACAGCAACGCGCTGGCTCGCATGATCTTAGTTTCCGCCAACCCAAACCAACTGCACATCTTCGATCCTGAATCACAGGTCGATCAAATTGTGAACCTCTCGAAGGCGCCATACACGGTGGTCTTGAGTCCGAATGGATTGCACGCGGCGGTGGGGCACGATTCCCTCATTACGTATATCAACCTGTCGACGGCTGCGGTAGAAAAGACATTCATCATATCCGTCACCGCCCAGACGCTCACCTTGAGTGCCACATGGATTTACGTGATGCCAACGTACGAAGGCGGTTCCGTTTCCGTGAATATCTCAACCGGCGCCGTCACGCCGAATACCGGCGTGTTCTACGGATCCGGCGGATGGTTGGATCCGGCGGTCAACACGATCTACGGAACACAGGATGGCTTAAGCCCGAACGATCTGTTGAAATACGATATCTCTACCGGACCCATCACATCGCAATCGGCTTCTCCCTGGTATCACGGTGACTATCCAGTTTGCGGACCTCTTTGGCCGTCTGCCGACGGCAGCAGAATCTATACCGGGTGCGGCACCGCATTCCGGGCTTCGACCGATTCGACCCTGGACCGGCTGTACGTCACGACTCTCGCGGGCGCCACCGCGGTCCGCACACTGACCGAGTCGACGACGCTCAATCGTGTTGCGTTGATTCAGAACACAGCCGATTACCTGCAAACGAATGACGGCATCGTCTGGCTTTACGACAGCAGTTATCTGAAGCCCGCCGGACAGTTTGTGCTGCCTTCTTTCGCAGTGGGTATGAACACCTTCGCGTCTCATGGCCATTGGATTTTCTTTAACTCCAGTTCGACGGCTCTCTACGTCCTGATGGAAGCGGACCCATCGTCCGGATTGCTCAACGATTTCGCTCTCGCCAGGATTAGTCTTTCGACTCCCTTTCCGTGCGGCGAATTCTTTTCGGCCTCAACGGCTGGTGTCATGGCGAGTGGCTCGCTTGGCAGCGTGAATGTGACTGCTGCAGCTACGTGTATTTACCAGGCGGCCAGCGATTCCTCATGGCTGCAGATCGTCTCGGGTGGATATGGATCCGGGAACGGTACGCTCACCTATTTGGCGCGCGCCAACCCGGGTTCGAGCCCGCGCACTGGAGTGATTTCGATGGGCGGGCAGACCCACACGGTCACCCAAGACGGTGCCGGGGCTTCAGGCTCATTCACCAGGCTGGCCTACAACGTGGTCGATGCCAAGTACGATAAGGCTCTGGCGAAGCTCATCTTCGTCGCCGCGAATCCAGATGAGTTACACATCTACGATCCCATTTCGCATTCCGACCAGTTGGTTCCGCTGACCACGCCGCCGTTCAGCGTCTCGTTGCGGCCAGACGGATTGTTCGCCGCCGTGGGCCAGGACGGGTGGGCGTCTTACGTCAATTTGCAAACCGGCGCCGTGAGTTCAATATTTCAGGTGTACACCGACGTTCATCATATTGCGCTGACCAGCAACGACTACGCGTACCTGTTTCCAGAGCGCGACTGGTCCGACCTTTATTCCCTTCGCATCTCGACCGGCACCTTGACCGGCACCAATGCTATTTACAATGGCCGCGTGCCCGCGCTTTCTATCGATGGCAACACGATGTATTTGGGGGGCAACTGGTTCTCCGAGTGGGACATTTCACAAGGCATCCCCGCGATATCGTCGCGATACCTTTCGGTTAGCTCGTGCGGTAATTTGTGGACCATGGAAGATGGAAATCGCCTAATCACCGCTTGTGGAACCACCTTTACGACCTCGCCGGTCCCGCAATACGACCTGCAACAAAATGGCACCCTGGCCAACGCTTCCTCCGGTGTAACTTGGGCGGACGGGTCCACGATACAGCAAACTATCGCTGTAATTCCTTCCGTCGCGAACTCGCAAAGTGATACCCAGTTGCAGGCCTACGGAAACGCGTACCTTGGATTCGCGGGAAGCCTGCCGCTGCCGACGTTTCAGGTCGGATCATCAGCCATCGCCGGCCATGGACGTTGGGTGTTCTGGGACGGGTCGGAGACGAGACTCTACGCGGTGATGCAGGCCGACGCGGCGGGTAGTCTGCCATCCGCATTCGGCGTGGACGTAATTTCTCCCTCTACCGCCGGCAGCGGTTGTACTTTCTCGCTCTCGCGCACTTTTGCCAACGAGCCGGCCAGCGGCGCAGAGGATTTCGTCTCCGTGACTACCGGGCCCAATTGTGTGTGGACCGCAAGTTCAAGCGCCGCCTGGCTGACGATCAACGTCGGTTCCTACGCCTTTGGATCCACGACGCTCGCATTCTCCAGCGCGCCAGGCGCGTCGGTGAATCCAAGAGTGGCGACGCTGACTATCGCGGGGCAAACCTTCACCGTGAACCAGGCCGGAACTGCGATGGCCACCGGAACCGTTACACCGGCCTCTGGCAGCGGATCTGTGCAGAACTTCGCGGCCACTTATTCCGCCACCACCGCCAACGGATATCACGATTTGCGCTGGGTAGAGATGCTGATCGCGGCGGCCACAAATGGGGGTGGCCAGTCTTTCTGCTTCGTACACTATGACGTGGTCGGCAACGCTTTCTGGCTGTACGGGGACGGGGGCTTCTTTCTCGGACCGGTCACGCCGGGCGCTCACTCGAATTTGCTCCAGAATTCCTTGTGTGCTCTGGACACTTCCGGGTCCTCTGTGTTGGGCACCGGAAGCGTGCTTACCCTCAATGCCAACTTAATCTTTAAGGCGGGAGGGGCGCGCAACGTCTACCTGCGCGGGATGAACCTGGCTGGGGTCGATACCGGGTGGATACAGCAGGGGACGTGGACTGTGTCCGCCGCTGCTCTGGGCACTATGACGGTGGGCCCGTCCTCGGGCAGTTCCTCTAACGGCACGCAGCGGACTTTTACTTTGACTTATCCTGACCCGGCGGGTTTTGCCGGAGCGCCCTTCGGATGGGTGCAGTTCCTGGTGGCCGTAGCCTCCGATGGTGGCGGGCAGCCGTTCTGCATCGTGCACTACGATAGAGCGGGCAATGGTCTGTGGATGTACGCCAGCGACATTGGGTTCTTTCTTGGACCGGTGGCGCCCGGCGCATCGTCGAACGCACTAAACAGTGCGGCCTGTTCCGTAAATACGGCGGGCGCGACCGTGCAGAACATCGCCGGCAACCTGGTGGTGACGGTTCCGGTCACGCCGAAAGCCCCCATGGTCCGTGCCAACAAGCTGTTCCAGCGAACGCTGGACGTGCTGAACCGGGACACCGGGTTCCAGCAGACCGGGACCTGGACAGTCAATTGAAACGAGAAGAGAACGGTGGGCCGACTTAACGCACGGGATTTCCACTGCTGTCCAACATGGGATCCACGATCACGACAGCTCC
>Ga0070731_10001204_pt1 | contig 27937 bp, 26 predicted proteins | sample Coa_R1_2_FD_66448 | JGI IMG/M metagenome (GOLD analysis project Ga0070731, IMG submission 66448) | Surface soil microbial communities from Centralia Pennsylvania, which are recovering from an underground coalmine fire - Coalmine... | ecosystem: Environmental > Terrestrial > Soil > Unclassified ... | reverse complement strand
AACGGTTTTTCAATGGCACGGAGAAACATTCGATCTGCCCTCCGGCGCGGAACTCCTGGCCTGCGGCGACGCCTGCCGCAATCAGGCCTTTCGCGTGGCCCCCAACGTATACGCTTTGCAGTTCCACCTGGAAGTCACGCCCGCAATCATTTCCGGCTGGCTATGCCAGGACGCGGCTTGCGGCGACCTCCGCGAGGCCACTGGGCCCATCGATCCGCATGCGCATGCCGGGCGCGTCGCCACAATTGCTGCCACCGTGTTCGATCGCTGGTGTACCCTGCTACGCTGAAGATGCCCATGGAAGGCACTGCCAGCGAAATGGATAAGGGTCCGCGTTGTCCGGCATGCGGGTGGATGGATGTGCGCCGCTCCATGCCACACGGCCTTGTCGATGGCCTGGTGCGCATGATCGGCCTGGTACCGTTCCGCTGCCGGAGTTGCGGCCATCGATTCTACCGCACGCAGCAGGACACGCCGGAAACGTCCGAGTAAGATGACAGCCGTCGCGATGGTTTATCGATGCAAGGCGCCCGCGTACCCATTGGCAACGCCGCTTAACGTTCCGTGCGGCGCCAAATCGTGTAGCGGCCAAACTCGGCCTCCTGGACATACTCCTGCCGGATGGCATCGTCCAGGATGGTCACGCCGCTGTCGGCCGAGCTGAGGTTGGGCTCGTGGGACACGGGCGGGCGAAACAAAACGACGTATGGCGGATGTTTCTCATGCAAGTCCCGAGCGATCTCCGACTGCGCGGCAAACGTATCGGTGACACCGGGAACGAACATATCGAAACGCGTGGCGCGCGGGCGGCCGGCGAGGAAGTAGAACAGCGCATCATTGTACAGTTGCAGCCTGTGAGATGTGGTTCCTACAAATAATGGACTGTCGGGCGGGACGTGTTCCTGAATATACAAGACCGCCTGCCGCTGGTCCGTGGCGACCGGCACCAGGCCGGCGCGCGCCGTTTGGCCCGATGGCTCCGGTGCGCTTCGATGCCGCACTGCCTCGCGCAACCCCGTCATCTGCCACGTCCAGACATACAGGGGACTCAATCCGTAACACAAGACAGTGCCCGAGAGCAGAAGCCTCGCCAGCCGGCGGTTCTCGGCCCGCCAAGTAGCGAGGCAGGCACACAACAGAACCAGAGAAAAGACAATTGACGGGTATGCGTGAGGCGCCTCCAGCCTCTGCGTCGCCAGCACCAGCGTCGCCACGCTAGTCAGCAGCAACAGCAGGATCACCGCTTTCCGCGGGGTACTGCTGCGCCGCAAAGCGCTTATAGACGCCGCTATGATCGCCAGCGGCAGATAGAAATCGCGCCACGCCCGCAGCGATATGGGACCCGGCAGCGGGAGGCGCCGGGCGGCGAGATTTATCCTGGGAAAATCGATGAACGATTCCTTGAGAACCTCATGCGGCGCCCATGACCAGAAGTACGCAACCGGGATCGCCACCGCCAACACGAAGCCGGCCAGGAACACAGCCACCGGGCGCAGCCAACTGCTCTTACCTTCCGAGATGGCCTGATAGACGGCCGTCACCGCCACCCCGCCACACACGCAAGCGGCCAGATCGTGCCGATACAGAGCCGCTGCGCCACAGGCCAACCCTGAAAAGAACAGCCAACACGCTCGACCGTCCTTCAAATACCGGAGCGCGAACCACACCGCCGCCAAACAGGGCAGCATACCTGTGATCATCGGATATAAGGGAAATCCGCAGGCCCCGGTGATCAGGGCTGCACAGATCAACAGCAGAGGATGCGCCCGCTGCGGAGATGCGGCAGTTCTGGCAAGGACCACGGCCATTCCGGCGATTGCCATGCGCCACAGTGCGTCCCATATTCGCTCGACGGTGAGTGTCTCCCCGAATATCGAGAAGATGCTGGCAATCGTGTAAAACTGAGCCGGGGGATAGCCTGTGTTAAAGTCCCGATACGGCACTTGACCGCGCAGAATCCGGTCGGCGCCGTCCACGATCGAGCCCTCATCATAAATGCGCGGCGTTTGCCTGACAGGAACAGCGAAGTATGCCAGCGCGAGAAGCAGGCCCAGAGACGCCCGAATCGAAGGCCTGCCGATGAGGGACATCCCGCCCATGGTAACGCGGCAATCCGGAGTCTGGCCCGTTAGGCCAGTGCTACGCTAACCTCATGCCCCCGGCCCAGTTCCCCGATATTGTCCTCCGCGCCGATAACCTCTCGAAGGTCTTCCGCTCCGGCGAAGCCGACCTGGTAGTGCTCGACAAAGTGGCCCTCGAAGTGCGACGCGGAGAAATGCTGGCGCTGGTGGGTGAATCCGGCGCGGGCAAATCAACGTTATTACATCTTTTAGGCGGTCTGGACAGGCCTACGAGCGGTACGATATACTACGGATCGATAGACATTTCACGGCTCGCCGATGCCGAACTGGCTAATTTTCGGAATCGCGAGATTGGGTTCGTGTGGCAGATTCACTACCTGCTGCCGGAGTTTACGGCGCTGGAAAATGTGATGATGCCACTGCTGATCCGGGGCATTCCGCACTCGAAAGCGGCTTCGGATTCGCTAGCGAGGTTGGATGAAGTCGGGCTTCAGGCGCGGGCTACACATCGCGCGGGGGAATTATCCGGGGGTGAGCAGCAGCGGGTCGTGCTCGCCAGGGCTTTGGTTGGAGAGCCTTCTTTGCTGCTCGCCGACGAGCCTACCGGGAATCTCGACTTCAGGACCGGTGAAATGATCTTCGAGCTTTTGGAACGCCTGCATCGTTCGCATACCCTCACGTCGGTCCTGGTTACGCACAATCTCTCGTTCGCCAAAAGATGCGATCGCGTCCTGGCAATGGAAGGGGGAACCCTGGTCCCCGGTCCAGATAGTACTGCGCATCCTTCTGGGGTCGGGTAAGATCTTTAATAGTAGGGGGCGTCACTGTCATGTTTGAACGTTATACGGAGAAGGCCCGTCGGGTGATCTTCTTCGCCCGTTATGAGGCCAGCCAGTTCGGCAGTCCTTATATTGAAACCGAGCATTTGCTGCTGGGCCTGCTGCGCGAGGACAAAGCGCTGGCCAACCGCTTTCTGCGATCGCACGCCGCCGTCGAGTCTATCCGGAAACAGATCGAAGGCCACACCACCATCCGGGAGAAAGTTTCCACCTCCGTGGATCTGCCGCTCAGCCACGAGTGCAAACGCGTCCTGGCGTATGGCGCCGAGGAAGCCGAACGGCTGAACCACAAGCACATCGGCACCGAGCACCTGCTATTGGGCCTGTTGCGCGAGGAGAAATGCTTCGCCGCCGAGATCCTGCACGAACGCGGCCTGCGCCTCTCAACCATTCGCGAGGAGCTGGCCCGTTCCCAATCCGAGAAAGTCGCCTCCAATCGTCCCAAGGAAAGCTCCCTGCTGGCCGAGTTCAGCCGCGACCTTACCCAGGCCGCCATGGATAACTCTCTCGATCCGCTGATCGGCCGCGATTACGAACTCGAGCGCGTGGTGCAGATCCTGTGCCGCCGCACTAAGAACAATCCCGTGCTGATCGGAGAGCCGGGCGTCGGAAAGACCGCCATCGTGGAAGGTCTCGCCCAGCGCATCGCCGAAGGCGACGTGCCCTCGTTCCTGGCCGACAAGCGCATCCTGGCCCTGGATCTTTCGCTCATCGTGGCCGGCACCAAGTACCGCGGCCAGTTCGAAGAGCGCCTCAAGACCATCATGAAAGAGTTGATGGAGAACCAGAACGCCATCATCTTCATCGACGAGCTGCACACCCTGGTCGGCGCGGGCTCCGCGGAAGGCTCCCTGGATGCCGCGAATATCCTGAAACCCGCCCTCTCGCGCGGCGAAATCCAGTGCATCGGAGCCACCACGCCCGGCGAGTTCCGCAAATCCATTGAAAAGGATCGCTCGCTCGAACGCCGCTTCCAGGCCGTGAAGGTGGCTCCGCCCAACGAGGCCGACGCCGTCAAGATCCTGTTCGGCATCAAGGACCGCTACGAGAAATTCCACGCGGTGGGCTACACCGACGACGCCATCGAGACCGCCGTCTTCACCTCCAGCCGCTACATTCCGGACCGCTTCCTGCCCGACAAGGCCATCGACCTGATCGACGAGGCCGGCGCCCGCGTCAAGCTTCGCCAGACCACCCTGCCCAGCGACCTGGCCGATATCCAGAAGCGCATTAAGTTCATCGTGCACCGCATGGAAAACGCCATCGCCAACCACGAGTTCGAGAAGGCCCGCTTCTACTCCGACGAGGAGCGCAAGGAGCGCGAGAACATGCGGCAGTTGCGCGAGAAATACAATCTGGACGACTCCTCCACCGGCATCGTCACCAAGGACGATATCGAGGACGTGGTGGCCCGCTGGACCGGCGTGCCCATGACCGCAATCAAGGAAGAAGAGATCACCAAGCTGCTGCGCATCGAAGAGGAGCTGCACAAGCGCGTGATCAGCCAGGAGAAAGCCATTTCCGTGCTGGCCCGCGCCATCCGCCGTTCGCGCGCGGGATTGAAAGCCAGCGCCCGTCCCGCCGGATCGTTCCTGTTCCTCGGCCCTACCGGCGTCGGCAAGACCGAAGTCGCGCGCGCCCTGGCAGCCTTCTTGTTCGGCAGCGAAAAATCCCTGATCCGCTTCGATATGTCGGAGTTCATGGAGAAGCACTCCGTCTCGAAGCTCATCGGTTCGCCTCCCGGATACGTGGGATACGAAGAGGGCGGCCAGTTGACCGAGCGCGTGAAGCGTTCGCCCTATTCCATCATCCTGCTCGACGAAATCGAAAAGGCCCATCCGGACATTTACAACATCCTGCTGCAGGTCTTTGAAGACGGCCAGTTGACCGACGGCTTGGGCAACCAGGTGGACTTCAAGAACACTATCATCATCATGACTTCCAACCTGGGCGCGCGGTTCCTCGAGAAGCGCGGCCACCTGGGCTTTTCCGCGCCAATGGGCGAAGGCATTCCGTCCAAGATCGAGGACATGGTGCGCGCCGAAGTGAAACGCGCCTTCAACCCCGAGTTCCTCAACCGCCTGGACGACATCATCCTGTTCACCTCGCTCACGGATGACGACCTGCTGCAGATCATCGGCCTGATGGTGAACCAGATCAATGGGAACCTGGAGGCCAAGCAGCTCAAGATCCATCTGACGCAGGAAGCCGCCAAATACCTGCTGGAGAAAACCTGCGCGGACCGCAGCTACGGTGCGCGGCCGCTGCGCAGGGCCTTGCAGAAGTTCATCGAGGACCCGCTGTCGGAAGCCCTGATCCAGGGCGCCCTGCCGCGGCCCGGCGAACTGGAGGTTTACCTCGGCGACACCGGCATCTACTACCGGGCGCTCAACGCGGAGGCGCAACCCGTCGCCGCCGGTGACGCCCCCGCCGAGCCGGCCGCCGGCGTGCCGCTCTACACGTTTTGACGATCTATGCCGGACACCATAGAATCCATTCCAATCGCCCCAGGCAGGGAGGAGGACGGCCGCTGGTGGGCCGATATCGAATCCATGCCGGGGGTGATGGCCTATGGGCCTACCCGCGGGACGGCCATAGCTGCGGTCCGGGCGCTGGCCCCCGCTCCTTTGACAAAGATCTTTGCCGTGGCATGAGTCCCTGGCGCTCGGTGAAGGCAAGCCAGCTGCTGGCGGCGTTGCTGCGAATCGGATGAAGTGTCGCCTGGCAGAGCGCTTCCCATCGCCGGCTCAAGCGGGAAGGTTGGCCTAACTATACAGGATTGCGCCCTGACGACCTCTAATCCAGTTTTGACGCCGCGCGCGGTGCTCTGGGATCTCGACGGAACCCTCGTCGATTCCGAGCAATACCACTGGCAGGCCTGGCGTGAAACCATGGCCGGCGAAGGTGTCACCCTGACCTTCGATCAATTCCGCGCCACCTTCGGCTGGCGCAACGACGCCATTCTCCGCCAGTGGCTCGGCGATCAGATCGACACGCCCCGCATCGACCGCATTGGCGCGTCCAAGGAAGAGCTGTATCGCAGCCTGGTGCGGGCCGGCGGCCTGGCCCCGCTGGATGGCGCCGCCGACTGGGTGCGCCGCCTGCACCAGGATGGCTGGCTGCAGGCCGTGGCGTCTTCCGCTCCTCGCTTGAACATCGACGTCGTCATGGATGTGATTGGCTTGGCCGACCAGTTCCAGGCATCCGCCTCGGCCGAGGACGTCGCCCGCGGCAAGCCCGATCCGCAGGTCTTTCTGGTGGCCGCATCGCGGCTCGGTGTGCCGCCCAGCCGCGCCATCGTGGTGGAGGATGCCGCCGCCGGCATCGAAGCCGCGCATCGCGCCAACATGCGCAGCGTCGCCGTCCGGCGCGACGGCGCGCAACTACCCGCGGACATCGTGGTGCGCTCCCTGGCGGACTTGCCTCTCGACGCCTTCTCCGGCCTGCTACGCTAACCTGAGGTTGGCATGAAACTAAGTGAAATCGCGGCTCGGCTCGGCTGCGGCCTGTCGGGCGGCGGTGAGGTCGAAATCGCAGGCGTAGCCGGCATGGAACACGCCGGTCCAGGCCAGCTCACCTTCCTGGCGAACCCTAAGTACGCGCACAAAGTGAAGCATACGCGCGCCAGCGCCATCCTGGTTTCCGAGCCCCTGGCCGATAGCCCGGCCGTCTGCCTGATCTCGACCAATCCCTATCTCGATTTCGCCCGCGCTCTGGAGCTGTTTTATCAGCCGCCGCGCCCGGCGCCCGGCATTCACCCGCTCGCCTACATCGCGGAAACCGCGGTGATCGGCGAGGGAGCCTCCATCGCGCCGTTCGCCGTGGTCGCCGAGCGCGTGCGCATCGGGCGCGGCGCCGTCCTGCATCCGCACGTGGTGATCTACGAAGGCGCTGAAATCGGCGACGATTTCCTGGCCCATTCGCATGCCGTGGTGCGCGAGTTTTGCCGCATCGGCAGCCGTGTGATCCTGCAAAACGGGGTGGTCGTCGGCGGAGATGGCTTCGGATTCGCCAGGCGCGCCGACGGCACGCATCACAAGATCGTGCAATCGGGCGTCACCGTCATCGAGGACGATGCGGAGGTGCAGAGCCTCACCTCGGTCGATCGCGCCACGGTCGGTGAAACCCGCGTCAAGCGCGGCGCCAAGATCGACAGCCTGGTCCAGATCGGGCACGCCTGCGTGGTGGGCGAGGACAATATCATCTGCGCTCAAACCGGACTGGCCGGCAGTTCCATCCTGGAGCGCAATGTGCTCCTGGCCGGCCAGGTGGGTGTCTCCGGCCATTTGACGATTCACGACGACGTCATCGTCTACGCCCAGAGCGGCATCGGCGGCGACGTCCCGGCCGGCGCGCGCATCTCAGGCTCGCCGGCGTTCGCCGCCAATGAATGGCTGCGCGCCATCACCGCGTTCCCCAAGCTGCCGGACCTGTTGAAGACCGTACGCGACCTCAAAAAACGAATCGAGCAACTGGAACATGGAAAACGAAAAGACGTCTAGCGGCCGCCGGCCGTTAGCCTACCTGAATCAGGATTTCCTGAACAGCCCGGATGCCCGGGCGCTGCGCCTGCTGGCGGAGTATATGGAGCCGCTGGCCATCTTCCGCCGCCAGAAGATCCGCGACACCGTGGTGTTCTTCGGCTCCGCCCGCCTGCGCGATGAAGGGCCGCTGGCGCAGTACTACAACGATGCCCGCGTGCTGGCCCGCAAGGTCACGGAGTGGGCCGAGCAGTTCACCAATAACGGTACGCACCGCTTCGTGGTCTGTTCGGGCGGCGGCCCGGGCATCATGGAGGCCGCCAATCGCGGCGCCGCCGACGCCGGCGGTAAAACCATCGGCCTGAACATCGGCCTGCCTTTCGAGCAGTTACCCAACCCCTATATCACGCCGGAGTTGAGCTTTGAGTTCCACTACTTCTTCATGCGCAAGCTGTGGTTCGCCTATTTGGCGAAAGCCCTGATCGTGTTTCCCGGCGGCTTCGGCACGCTCGACGAGATGATGGAAGTGCTCACGCTCACGCAGACGCAGAAGCTGGCCAAGAAGATTGCCATAGTGATTTACGGGTCGAGTTACTGGAAAGAGATCATCAACTTTGACGCGCTGGTCCGCCACGGCACTGTCAGCGAGGCCGATCTCAGCCTGTTCCGCTACGCCGACGACCCGGAAACCGCGTTCGGCATTCTCAAGGAGCACCTGCTGACCTATCTGCAGCCGGAGACGCCCGAGACGCCCGCCATTTCGAAGTCCCGCCACCCGGCAGCCTAAAAACTATAAGACTTCCGCACGAACACAGAGTCGGTCACCCACGGAAACGGTATGGTATCCGCCGGGCGCTCCGGTGCGCCTGATCCCGCCAGCCCATACGATTGATCCACCACCACCAGCGGCCCGCCCGGGCCCTTCACCTTCAGCCGCAGCTCGATGCCCTCCACCGGCGGCGCGAAATATTCGAAGCTCCACTGATCGAACCGGATCGCATCCAACTTGATCAAGCCCGGCTTGTTGTCGGGCGCCCGCAGATCCGGCCCCACCGACTTGCCGTTGACCTGGGCCGACAACACCTGCCCGCGCGGATCGCCGTACACATAGACGACATCCGCCCGGCGCGGCGACGTGATGCGCAGCCGCAGCGTGCGCGTATCGCCTGCGGTGCTGTCGTCCAGCCGCTCGATCACCGGAGCCGCCAGCGTTGCCGCGGCGCCTTCGTTGGCGAACATCGGCCACTTCAAAAACGGCATGAACATGGTCGTCGACACCTTACGCGGGCTGCGGCCCAGTACCGGCGCGGTCCACTCATCCGGCCGCGCATCGCCGCTGAACCAGGTGCCCCTTCCGGCATCGGCATCCAATCCGTAGAACAGGCTGGTGGGCCGGGGATGAGCGATATCGAAGCCCGCCACGGTGCTCCCCGCAATTAAAAAGGCGATGCAGACCAGCACCGACGCGATCGGCAGCCACCACCGGCGCGGCGCGGTGATGATTTCGACAAGCGGTATCAGGAGCCCCAGCAGCAGCCCGGTGAAGTGCGCGGGCGCGGCGGCCACCATCATCGTCATGGCTGCGAACAATTGATCGATCAGCGTCCCGATCATCACCATGGCCGGCACGGAGCAAACCCACAGAACAGCCATCCCGCCGCGGACCGCGGCCACGAAGGCAAACCCCATGAGCGCGAAGAGCAAGGGCCACGTGAATATATAACTGGCGCCCGGCACGGAGATCGCGGTGACTGCGGTGAACGCCAGCCAGATGAGCAGCGCGCCGGCCCACAGACTCGCCATCGAGATGCGCCGCCGGACCAAGTGATAGACCGTGGCGAACACCGCAATGGCCAGCGCGGTAAACGCGGCCCGGTAAATCCAGGCATGATAGGGATCTCCCTGCAACATCTGGCGGAAGTCCGGATGCCATAACCGCACTAGCTTCCAGAGGACGATCGCCGCCCCGGCTTCGGCAAACACGGTCAAAATCAACGCCGCCGCACCCAGCAGCATTCCTTCGAGTGAAATGACGCGGCGCTTCAGGCCGAGCCAGGCGACGGCAATGAACAGCACGGCGGCGATCACCGCCAGCGGCACGCACCAGGCCATCGGATAAATCACCACGCCCAGCCCCGGAAAATTGAAATAAGTCACGTCCGGAGCCGCTACCTCCCGCAGATCCAGATTGCCGAAGCGGCGCGCCAGCGATAGCGCATACGATCCCTGGTGCTGCAGGCTGCGTGGATCGATGTGCGTCACGTCGTCGATGCGCGTGTGGTAATTGGTGACATCTCCGATGAAGGCGAAGTCCATGCCGGCCACGCCCGCCTGTTTGAACACGGTGAGATCGGTGTCGTTCGGCAGCAGGCGGTAAATCTCGTAGCTCAGTGAATTAGCCACCGGATACGGCGCGGCCTCCGCGAGCTGCCGTACCAGCCATCCATTGCCCTTGCTGGTGGCGAACATCATGGCCGGACCGCTGGAGCCGCGCGCCTCGAAGTTCAACGCCATCCCCACCGTCGCCGCATGCGCGTCCACGAAAGCCTTTGCGCCGAGCAATCCAGGCTCCTCGCCATCGGTGAACAGAAAGACCACATCGTTCCGCGGGGGCGCGCCGGTCCGCAGCGCTCGCAAAGTTTCCAGCAGCACGGCCACGCCCTCGCCATCGTCGCCCGCGCCCGGGCCTCCCGGCACCGAGTCGTAATGCGCCAGCAGCACCAGCGGGCGCGTACCACCGGTGCCGGGCACCCGCGCCATCACGTTTTGCGCTATGCCCGCGGCCAGGGGATAGCCGCCCCGCGCATCCCGCGTAACGGGCAGCGGCTCGACCTCCGCGCGCACGCCGCACGAATTCACCGTGTCGACAATGTACCGGCGCACGGCAGCTTGCGCCGGCGATCCGAACGGGTGCGGTTGTGTTGCAAATGCCCGCAAATGGCCCAGCGCCCGCAGTCCGGAAAACTCCGCCGCCGGCGCGGTGGCCGGCAAAGCCTCGGGCGGCTCCAGTTGGCGCATGGCCACCAGCACCACGCCTGTGATCCATGCGGCCGTGAGCACCGCCCGCGTCCAACTCTGGGTTGCGCTCATTGCCGGCTGGCCTTGACCCACACCCTTTGCGCCGCCGAGCGTCCCAACTGCACGCTGCGGCCGTCGATGCGCAGCGTCAGCGTATCGTCCGCGTTGCGCGCTTCCACGCGCACCTGCGAACCGGGCCGCACTCCCAGCCGTTCCAGATACTCGAGCAGCTTCCGGTCGCGCTCGTACACGCTGGTCACCGCCACCGTTTCGCTCGCGGTATGCTCATCCAGCGTCTTCAGCCCGCGCCGCCGCCTGTCCGCCGGCGTATCCAGGCCCACCCGGTTGCCGTGCGGGCAGGCTTCCCCGGCGCCCAGTGTGTCGGCCAGTTTGCGCTCGAAATCTTCGGAAACGGCGTGCTCCAGCTGTTCGGCCTCGTCGTGCACCTTGTACCACTCCATGCCGAAAATCTCCGTCAGCATGCGCTCGATCAGATGATGCCGGTTCAGAATGCGATTGGCGATCTCGCGCCCGGCGGGCGTCAGCGTGATATGGCCTTCCTCGTCCACCTTGATCAGCGTGTCGCGCTTCAGGCGTTTGATCGCCATGGTCACCGCGGGCGCGGTGACGTTGAGCCATCGCGAAAGTGTGGCCGCCTTGACCGTCTCGCCTTCCGATTCCGCTTCCGCGATCGCCTTCAGGTAGTTTTCTTTCGAGATGGTGATCTTCACGCTTGCTCCGATTGTAACGCGCCGTACGCGGGCGCTCCTCGACGAGTGTAATATCAGTAAGGGCACTCGAGCGCACTCATGGAACAACTGCTGGCGGCCATCCAATCGGCGCGCGTCTACGACCTCGCGCAGCCTTATTACCCGGGCATGCCGCACCATCCCAACCATCCGCCGTTCTTGTTCGGGTTGAACAAGAAGCACGGCGATTACGTGGCGCGCAATGGCGCCAGCTCGGCCTCTGAAGGCCTGACGCTGGGCGGACACGTGGGCACGCACATCGATGCGCTGTGCCACTTCTCATGCGGCGGGAAGCTGCACGGCGGCGACGATGCAGCCGGCCTGCAAAGTTATGCCGGCGGTCTGCGGCAGCACACGGTGGATACCATCGCCCCCATTCTGCGGCGCGGCGTGCTGCTGGATATAGCCGGCCATGCGGGCGTGGACGCGCTGCCGGCGGAGTTCGAGATCGCGCCCCACCATCTGGATGCCGCCGCGGCCGCCCAACGCTGCGACGTGCGTGCGGGCGATGTGGTGCTGCTGCGCACTGGCTGGGCGCGCTTCTGGGACGATCCCGCCCGGTTCATCGCGCAGGTGCACGGGCCGGGGCCCGGAGAGCCGGGCGCGCGCTGGCTCAGCAGCCGCGGCGTCTTCGCCGCCGGCTCGGACACCGTGGCTTTCGAAAAGGTCCCGGACAGCAACATGCCCGTGCACGTCCATCTGCTGGTGGAGAGCGGTATCCATATCGTCGAGTGTCTGAACCTGGAACAACTGGCCGCCGAACATCGCTATACTTTTCTGTTTGTGGCCGCGCCGCTGGCCATCCGCGGCGGCACCGGATCGCCCATTCGGCCGCTGGCTATTGCCTGAAATCCCATGTCGCCAGACGCTGCCCCCGTCCGCGAAGGAGAACAGATCGACGCGCCGGCCCTGGCTGCCTGGCTGCGCGGGAAACTGGAAGGCGTCGAATCCGGGCTGACCGTGCGCCAGTTTCCCGGCGGCCACTCCAACCTGACCTATCTGCTCGAAACCGGCGGCCGGCAATACGTGTTGCGCCGTCCGCCGCTCGGCCCCGTGGCTCCCAAGGCGCATGACATGGCGCGCGAGTACACCGTGCTGGGCGCCGTCCATCCTTATTTTCCGCAAGCGCCGCGCGTGTTCGTGTTGTGCGATGACCCGGCTGTTATCGGCGCGGTCTTCTTCGTCATGGAGCGCCGCCACGGCCTGGTGCTGCGGCGCGAAATCCCTGGCGAATTCGCGCACGATGCCGGTTTCGGCGGCCGCGTCAGCGAAGCGTTCGTGGACTGCCTCGCCGCTCTGCATGCCGTGGACGTCAGCCATGTGAAGCTGGGTAAGCCCGCCGGCTTCCTCGAGCGCCAGGTCACCGGGTGGGCGGAGCGCTGGCAGCGCGCGCAAACCGAAACGCTCCCCCAAATGGACCAGCTCATCCGCTGGCTGACCGCGCGCCTGCCCGAGTCTCCCGCGCCCACACTGGTGCACAACGATTACAAGCTCGACAATCTCATGCTGGACGCCGCCAATCCCCGGCGCGTGGAAGCCGTGCTCGATTGGGAAATGGCCACCGTGGGCGATCCGCTCGTCGACCTGGGCTGCGTGATGTGTTACTGGCCGGAAGCCGCCGATCCGGCCGTGCGCCGCGACGCGCTCAGCAGCATCACCACCTTGCCCGGCTGGTTCACGCGCGCCGGGATCGTCGAGCGCTACGCGCGCCTCACCGGACGCGATGTTTCCGGTCTCGGCTATTATGAAGTGTTCGGCATTTTCAAGATCGCCGTGGTCCTCCAGCAAATCTATTTCCGTTACCGCCGCGGGCAGACCCGCGACGAGCGCTTTCGCCACTTCGACGAGCGCGTGCGCGGCTTAGTGGAGATTGCCGCCGGCATCGCGGAGAAAGCTGGTTGAGGAGATCCACCGGTTGAGTTCGCTTTACCTCATCCGCCACGGCCAGGCCGGCACGCGCGGGCATTACGATGCGCTCTCCGACCTGGGCCGCCGCCAGGCTTACCTGCTGGGGCAGCATCTGGCTGGGCAAAACGTGCAGTTCAAGGCGCTGGTCGCCGGGTGCCTGAACCGCCAGCAGCAGACCGCGCTGGAGTTCCGCCGTGCGTACTGCGACGCTGGCGCGGCCGTGCCGGAAATCGTCCCCGACCCGCAATGGAACGAGTTCGATATGAGCGCCGTCTTCGCGGAATTCGCGCCCCGGCTCTGCGAAACCGATCCGCGGTTCGCACAGGATTACCGGGAATTGCTGCACAAGCTGGAAGACGCCCATTCGCCGGTGCACCACGCCTGGACCGATTGCGATACCCAGGCCATGCGCGCCTGGATCGAAGGCGGCTTCCCGTGCCGCACCGAATCATGGGTAGCCTTCCGGCAGCGCGTGCTCGGCGGCCGCACGGCGTTGGACGCTTATCAGCCCGGTGATGCGGTGGCGATCTTTACATCCGCCACGCCTGTTTCGATCTGGGTCAGCGCGGCGTTGGGCTTGTCCGATGGCCACGTCATGCGCCTGGCCGGAGTCATCCTGAACTCCGCGGTCACGACGCTGCGCCTGCGCGATGGCGAGACCATGCTGTTCAGCTTCAACGGCGTGCCGCACTTGAATGATCCGCGGCTGCGTACCTTCCGGTAAATCTTATGCGCATTATTGAAAACATCGCAGAGCTGCGTGCCCTGACCGGCCAGGAAGTGGCCGTGGGCGAATGGTTCGCGGTCGAGCAGTCCCGCATCGACGCGTTCGCCGACGCCACCGGCGACCACCAGTGGATCCATCAGGACGTGGCGCGCGCCCGGATCGAATCGCCTTTCGGCGTCACCATCGCGCACGGTTTCTTGACGCTGGCGCTCCTCAGCCGCCTTTCGCACGATTGCTTCGAGATCCGCGGCGACTTCAAAATGCGGATCAACTACGGGCTGAACCGCGTGCGCTTCCCGTCGCCCGTGCTGTCGGGCGCCCGCATCCGGCCGCGCTTCACCTTGCAGTCGGTCGAAGACTTCGACGAGGGCCATCAGGCCGTCTGGGTGGTGACGGTGGAGATCGAAGGCGGCCGCAAGCCCGCGCTCTACGCGGAGTGGGTGATCCGCCTCTACCGCTAGGCCAATAAGTTATTTAGCAAGGATGCTAAATGTCCCTTGACTAATATTAAGCCGTATGGCTTAATATCATTAGATGGCACAGCGCGAACAGAAGCCGCGGGTGGACGCGTACGAGCTGGTTTTCGGCGCGCTGGCGCACGCGGCCCGGCGGCGCGTGCTGCTCACCATTTATTTCAACGGCGGCGCCATGACGGCCGGCGAAATCGCGGCCGTCTTCGAGCACGCGTGGCAGACTACCACGCGCCACCTCCGGGTCCTGGAAAAGGCCGGGCTGCTCACGCACGAAAAGCAGGGCCGCATGCGCATTTACCGTATTCAGCGCAAGCGGCTCGAACTGGTGAGAGATTGGCTGGCGCACTTTTCCGAAAACACCAAGCATTAAGGAGATGCAGTATGGCGGTAAAGCAACAGAGTACAGGCGACGTTCCGCAGTTGTTCAGCTCAACGTGGAAGTCGGCGATCTCGAATCCGCGATTTCGTTTTATAGCAGACTGCTGGGCGTCAAAGGACGCAAACAGGCCGGCTCGCGATGCTACTTCGATTGCGGTCCCGTGACCCTGCAGGTGCTGGACGTGTCGTCGGTGCGCGTTCCGCACCCCGCGGCTAAAGCGCTCTATTTCACGGTGAATAACCTGGAGGCGGCATTCGAGCGTGCCGCGGCGCTCAAATGCCTTTCGCGCGAGGATGTGCATGATGCGCCCGGAAGCGGTATCGTGGTGCGCCCCTGGGGCGAGCGCTCCTTTTACGTGGAGGACCCCTGGAGCAACCCGCTCTGCTTTGTGGAAGAGGGAACGGTCTACGCCGGTTAGCCCGCTTGCTTGCTGGCCAGGTCGCCGATCACCGGCAGCATAATCTTTTTGCCCTGGTACGTCTGGATCAGCAGGAAGATCCACAGCACAAAGAAGCCCAGGTCCACCAACGTGATCACAAACCACAGGCTCCAGGGAAGAATCGTCCGGAACACGACCCACACGATGATCACAGCCACGTGCAAAAAGATCGACTGAAACGCGTGGAAGCGGATTAGCTTGTTTTTGCTGTAAGGTTCCAGCACCAGGAAAATGATCCCGGTGACCAGTCCCAGCAGGTAGCAAAGCGCCGCCGCCGTGTTTTCCGGCAGGCCTGACGCCGAGACAGCCGGTGCAGTCGCCACCGGAGCAGCACCCGGATCGACCGCCGTCCCGCACTTGGCGCAATAACGCCCTTCTACAGCGGCGCCGCAACTCGGACAGAAAGCCATAACGTTCCTCCGTTTTCTCGATTCGGGCTCAGGCCGCCCGTCCTACGCGCGGAGCTGCGATGGAGAACACCAGTCCCCCCAGCGCGGCGCCCGCCAAGATGGCCGGGTTGCCCGCGCCCATCAAATCGAACACCAGGCCGGCTAAACCCCCCATCGCCATGCCGACCAGCGCTACCAGGAGTCTTTTTAACATATCTTGCTATGCTCATGGTAGCGGTGAGTTGCGGAATTGTCATCTTTGCGCATGGCTCCAGCGTCTCGTCGGCCAACCAAGCCGTCGTGGCGGTGGCGCACGCCGCTGAAGTAGCCGGGAAGTTTGACCTGGTGGCGACCGCTTTTCTCGAAGCCCGGCCCAGCCTGGAGGAAGCCATCAGCCTTCTTGTGGCCCGGGGCGCAAGCCGTATCCTGGTGATTCCATACTTCTTAACCCTTGGAATCCACCTCCAGCGCGATTTGCCGGCGATGGTGGACACCATTTCCAAGACGAACCCAAATGTCGAAATTCATGTCGCGCCGCCGCTCGATGGGCACCCGGCCCTGGTCCAGATTGTCCTGGATCGTGCGCGGGAAGCACAAGAATCAGACTTGACAATAACGCACTAACATTTGATAATGGGATTGTGCTAATGAGCAGTGATATCAGGAGGTTTTGAGAGACATGGGAAAGATCATAGGCATTGACTTGGGCACGACCAACTCCGTGGTTGCCGTAATGGAAGCCGGACAGCCCACCGTGATTGCCAACCAGGAGGGCAACCGCACCACGCCTTCGGTTGTGGCGTTTACCAAAAGCGGCGAACGGCTGGTCGGGCAGGTCGCCAAGCGCCAGGCCATCACCAACCCGGAGAACACCATCTTCTCGATCAAGCGCTTTATGGGCCGGCGCTACGACGAAGTCACCGAAGAAATGAAGATGGTCCCCTACAGAGTGGTAGCCGGCGACTCCAACGATGCGCGCGTGGACATCAGCGGCAAGAAATATTCTCCGCCGGAAATCTCGGCCATGATCCTGGGCAAGCTGAAGGAAGCCGCCGAGGCTTACCTGGGCGGCAAGGTGACGCAAGCCGTGATCACGGTTCCCGCGTACTTTAATGACGCGCAGCGGCAGGCCACCAAGGATGCCGGCAAGATCGCGGGTCTTGAGGTGATGCGCATCATCAACGAGCCGACCGCGGCGGCATTGGCCTACGGCCTGGACAAGAAGAAGAACGAGACCATAGCGGTTTACGACTTCGGCGGCGGCACGTTCGATATTTCAATCCTGGAAGTGGGCGAAGGCGTGGTCGAGGTGAAATCCACCAACGGCGATACGCACCTGGGCGGCGACAACATCGACCAGCGGGTCATGGACTGGATCATTACGGAGTTCAAGCGCGAGCAGGGCATCGATCTGTCGAAGGACCAGATGGCGCTGCAGCGGCTCAAGGAAGCAGCGGAAAAGGCCAAGATGGAGCTATCCACGCTGCTGGAGTCCGAGATCAATCTGCCGTTCATCACGGCGGACGCCACGGGTCCCAAGCACCTCACCATGAAGCTCACCCGGGCGCGCTTCGAGCAAATGGTGGAAGATATCGTGCAGCGCTCCGTGGGGCCGTGCAAGCAGGCTCTGTCGGACGCTAACGTCACTCCCACCCAGATTGACGAAGTGGTTCTGGTGGGCGGGCAGACGCGCATGCCGCGCATCCAGCAGATCGTGCGGGACCTGTTCGGCAGAGAGCCCCACAAGGGCGTGAACCCGGATGAAGTGGTCGCGGTGGGCGCGGCGGTGCAGGGCGGCGTGCTGGGCGGCGAAGTCAAGGACGTGCTGCTGCTGGACGTGACACCTCTGTCGCTGGGCATCGAGACGTTGGGCGGGGTATTCACCAAGCTGATCGAGCGTAATACGACCATCCCGACGCGCAAGAGCGAGACATTCTCGACGGCCGCCGACAATCAGCCGTCCGTGGAGATCAAGGTATTCCAGGGCGAGCGCGCCATGGCGCAGCATAATCGGCTGCTGGGCGTGTTCCAGCTGGGAAATATTCCACCGGCGCCGCGCGGCATTCCACAAATCGAGGTGACCTTCGATATCGACGCCAACGGCATTTTGAACGTGGCCGCCAAGGATAAAGCCACTAACAACGAGCAGAAGATCACCATCACTTCTTCCTCCGGGTTGGCGAAAGACGAGGTGGAGAAGATGGCCAGGGACGCCGAGTCACATGCGGCGGAAGATCGCCAGCAGCGCGAGACTATCGAGACGCGCAATCGCGGCGATGCCATGATCTACAACGTGGAAAAGACGCTGAAGGAGCATCGCTCGAAGATCAGCGACGAGGAAGCCCGGCACATCGAAGAGGCGATCGAGGAGACCAGGAAAGCCATGCAGGGCACCGAAGCCGGTGTGCTGAACGCGGCCATCGACAAGCTGACGGCGGCCAGCCACAAACTGGCCGAGGCCATGTACAAATCCGCATCGCAGGGGCCCGGCCCCGAAGGCGGCCAGCCGAAGTCCGACGGCGGCCCCGGCGCGGGTGGCGACAAAAAGAAAGACGACGTGGTGGACGCCGAGTTCGTGGACGTCGACGACAAAAAATAACGGATGGCCAAGCAAGACTATTACGAGACGCTGCATGTATCCAAGGGCGCCAGCCAGGATGAGATTAAAAAGTCTTATCGCCGGCTGGCGCGCAAGTATCATCCGGACGTGAATCCCGGCGACAAGGCCGCCGAAGAGCGCTTCAAGCAGGTGCAGGAAGCCTACGACGTGCTGAGCGACGCCAAGAAGCGCCAGGTCTACGACCAGTTCGGCTTCTACTCCGACAACATACCCCCAGGGGGCGGCGGCCCCGGCGCGGGAGCCGGGCCGCAGCCCGACATGAACTTCGACAGTTTCGATTTCTCGGAGTTCTTTCAGGGCGGCGGGCAACGGGCCTCCGCCGGCAACAGCACCGGCGGGTTCCGCGACATCTTTTCAAATCTGTTCAACCGGGGCGAGGCTCCGCCGCAGCAGTCCCCGGAGAAGGGCGAAGACCTCGAATACTCCATCAACATCGACTTCTGGCAGGCCATCAAGGGCACCCAGGCGCGCATCAATATCACGCGCTACGAGGTGTGCCCCACTTGTCACGGAACCGGCTCGGCCGGCGGCCACACCATCACCTGCCCGGAGTGCAACGGCACCGGGTCGGTTTCCCAGATGGCCGGCGCCATGCGCTTCAACCTGACCTGCCCGAAATGCGGCGGCAGCGGGAAGCTGAAGAATGCGTGTCCCACGTGCCAGGGCGAGGGACGCATCGCGCATACCGAAAGCGTGGAAGTGCGGATCCCACCCGGAGCGCGCAACGGCTCGCGCCTGCGGGTGCCCGGCAAGGGCAACGCCGGCTCCATGGGCGCGCCCTCCGGCGATTTGTACATCACTACGCGCGTCGAAGACCATCTGTATTTCCATCGCGAGGGCGACGACATTCAGATCCGCGTGCCGGTGGCGGTGTGGGAAGCCGGGCTGGGCGCCAAGATCGAAGTACCCACCATCGACGGCCGCACTCTGCTGAAGATCCCGCAGGGCACCCACAACGGACAAAAATTCCGGTTGCGGGAGAAAGGCGTCTTCAACGCGCGTACCAACCAGCGCGGCGACCAGATCGTGGAAATCGCGATTGAGACGCCCAAGGTGCAGGACGAGCGCACCAAAGAGCTACTGCGCGAAATGGCTGGGCTGCATCCGGAAGATCCCCGCGCGGATCTTTGGGCGAAAGTTTAGGAAGGCGTATGGGCAAGGGAAGATCCAAAGGCTCGTACATGATTTCGTCGGTGGCCGAACAATATGCCATCCATCCGCAGACCCTGCGCCTCTACGAGCGCGAAGGGCTTTTGAAGCCCTCCCGCAGCGATGGCAATACGCGGTTGTACACCGAGGGGGATCTGGAGCGCCTGGAGGTGATTCTTCATCTGACACGGGAGTTGGGCGTCAACCTGGCGGGCGTCGAGATCATTCTGAACATGCGCGAGAAGATGGCCGAGATGCAATCGCAGATCGAGGAGTTCGTCTCCTCGCTGAATCGCGAACTGGTGGCCCGGCGCCGTACCCCGCAGCCGGCCGAGAAGAACTCGCTGGTGCCGGTGATCGATTACGCGCGGAGCACAGCCGCACCCAACCGCAAGGGCCGGGGCCAAAGCGCTTAGCCGATCTTCGGCTGGAAGCCCGGTGCGCGCCGGTGCCGCGTGGCCTGCTCGAACGCATAGGCCAGCTTGATCAGCAGCGGCTCGGAATTCGCCGCGCCGAAGAAAGAGATGCCCACCGGCAGTCCGAAAGCATAGCCCGCTGGAACGTTGATATTCGGGTAGCCTGCCACGGCCGCGGGCGTGGAGCTGCCGCCGGGAATGTGGTCTCCGTTGAACAGGTCGGTGCACCAGGCCGGACCCGCGGTGGGCGCCACCAGCGCATCCAGACGATGCTTTCCCATCACCGCGTCGATGCCTTCGGTGCGCGCCATGCGATGGTCCTTCTCGAGCGCGTCCAGATACTCCTTGCTGGTGAGCGGTCCCTTGGCCTGCGCCTTGATCATGGTGTCCTGGCCGAAATAGGGCATCTCCTGCTCGCGATGGCTGTCGTTGAACGCGATCACATCGGCAAGCGAATGTACGGGCGCCTTGGGCCCCAGGGCTCCCAGGTACAGGTTCAGATCGTTCTTGAACTCGTAGAGCAGGACTTCGAATTCGGAGTCGTCGAACTTGCCGGCGGTGGGGAGATCGGCGGGATCGATGATCTCCGCGCCGTGCCGCTTCATCTCCCGGATGGCGTCCTCGATCAGGCGGTCGGTCTCTTCATTGAAGCCGAAGAATTTCTCGCGAGCCACGCCGATACGCGCGCCGCGCAGCCCGTTGGGATCGAGCGAGGCGGTGTAATCCTTGCCGGTGAGCGCGCCCAGCAGGATGGCCGCGTCGGTGACGGTGCGCGCCATGGGACCGGCGGTATCCTGCGAATGCGCGATCGGAATGATGCCGGTGGCCGGCAGCAGTCCCAGGGTCGGCTTAATCCCCACCACGCCGTTGGTCGAAGAGGGGCAGACGATCGATCCGTCGGTTTCGGTGCCGATGGCCAGCGCGCAAAGGTTGGCCGATAGGGCCGCGCCGGATCCCGAGCTGGAGCCGCAGGCATTGCGGTCAAGCGCGTAGGGATTGCGGGTGAGGCCGCCGCGGCCGCTCCAGCCGCTGGTCGCGTGACTGGACCGGAAGTTGGCCCACTCGCTGAGATTAGTCTTGCCCAGGAGCACAGCGCCGGCCGCGCGCAACCGTTCCGCCACCACCGAATCGCGCGCCGCGATGGACCCCAGCAGCGCCAGCGATCCGGCCGTGGTCATCATGCGGTCGGCCGTATCGATGTTGTCCTTGATCAGAACGGGGATGCCGTGCAGGGGACCGCGCGCGCCCTTGGCCTTACGTTCCGCATCGAGCGCCGCGGCAATGGCCAGGGCGTCCGGGTTGAGCTCGATAATCGCGTTAATTGCCGGGCCGCGCTTGTCGATGGCTCCGATGCGCTGCAGGTAGAGCTGGGTCAGAGATTGCGCGGTGAGGCTGCCTGTCTTCATGCGCTTCTGCAGATCGCTAACCGTGGCTTCTTCCAATTCAAAGGTGGGCTGGGCGGCCCACGCGCCGGCGGCCAGCGCCACAGAGCTGATTAGTGTGCGGCGAGTCATTGTCAGTCCGTGATTTCGATACTGGGTCCCTGCCGTGGACCGATTTCCTCGATGCGGCGCATGGCATTGCGCGCCAGCTCCAGGAATCCTTTGCCCGGCTGGCCGTCAGTCAGCACGATAGGTTTTCCGCTGTCGCCGCCCACGCGCACTTCCGGGTTGAGCGGCAGTTCCGCCAGAAACTGCACCTTCATTTCCTCCGCGGTGCGCCGGCCGCCGCCATGGCTGAATACGTCAATGCGTTCCTGGCAATGCGGGCAGATGAGGTAGCTCATGTTCTCCACGATGCCCAGGATGGGTACCTTCACCTGGTGAAACATGTGCACCGCTTTGCGCGCGTCTTCGAGCGAGACATCGGAAGGCGTGGTCACCACGATGGCCCCGGTAATGGGCGCGGTCTGGATCAGGGTCAGTTGCACGTCGCCGGTGCCCGGCGGCAGGTCGATCACCAGGTAATCGAGCTCGCCCCAGTCGACGCCGCGCAGGAACTGCTGGATCACGCTGTGCAGCATGGGTCCGCGCCACACCAGCGGCTTATCTCCGGGATTCAGGAAGCCCATGGACATCAGCTTCACGCCGTATTGATCGAGCGGCTGGATGCGCTCGCCGTAAGCCATCGGTGTGCGATTGATCCCCATCATCAGGGGGACGTTGGGGCCGTAGACGTCGGCATCCATAAGGCCGGTGGGGTGGCCCAATTTGGCCAGGCCGATGGCCAGGTTCACCGCCACGGTGGTCTTTCCCACGCCGCCTTTCCCGGAGCCTACCGCGATCAGATTTTTCACACCGGGAATGGGCAGCTTGGGCACTTGCCCCGGCTGATTCGGAGTCATGCAGTCTATGGTAGCGCAGGCCCTGGCTGCCGCCGCTCTATTGACAGGAGCATGCTTTGAGATGTAAAGTACTTCAATGGCCAAGCGGCGCTGGGCGCATCGAATCCTGAAGGGCCTGGGGATCTTAGCCATTTTGGGTGTTGTGGGAATCGGGGTGCTGGTGGGCGCGCTCTGGCTGGAACACAGGAGCGAGGTGACTCTCCCGGCGCCCACGGGATCGTTCCCGGTGGGCCGCACGCTATATGACTGGGTCGATGAAACAACGGTCGACGCGCTCGCGCCGGTGCGGGGGACTAAGCGGGAACTGCTCGTATGGGTCTGGTACCCGGCCGAGGTTCCGCAGCCAGGCGTATTGGTAGATGATTACGTGCCCGCCCGGATGCGGGAGCCGGCCGGCGCGCCGATCTTCAGCCTGCTGACGCGCGATGTGTCGAAGGTCCATGGCCACAGTATGCGCGACCCGCGCGTGTCGCCGCGGGAACCGCGCTATCCCGTGGTGATCATGCGAGCGGGCGCTTCCGCTCAGGTAGTGAGCTACTCGACGCTGGCCGAGGATCTGGCCAGCCACGGTTACGTCGTCGTGGGTTTCGATGCCCCGTATCGGACCCGGGTTGTGGTTTTCCCGGATGGCCGGGTGGTCAAGCGCACGCCCGAAAACAATCCGGAGCTTTATTCCGGCGAGCAACTGGTCCAGTGCGCGATCAAGCTGCTGGCCGCATGGAGCGCCGACATCGGTTACGTGCTGGATGGCTTCGAGCAGTTAAACGCTGCTGACGCATCCGGGAAGTTTAGAGGCCGGTTGGATATGGCGCGTGTGGGCGTCTTCGGCCACTCTTTGGGCGGCGCCACCGCCGCGCAATTCTGCTCGCAGGATGCCAGGTGCAAGGCGGGCATCGATGTGGACGGTTCGCTGCACGGCAGCGTCATTCAGTCCGGCATCCACAAGCCGTTTATGTTTCTGCTGAGCGGCGCAGGCGATTTCTCTTCCGGTGTGGAGGTCCGTCAGATAGTGGCCGATATCCAATTCGTTTACCAGCGTCTGCCTGAGGATGGGAGGCTGCGAGTCTCGATCCGCGGCGCAAACCATTTCACCTTCAGCGATGACGGAGCGATTCTGAAGAGCGGCATCCTGCGCGGCGTGCTGCACCTGTTCGGTGTACTGGGGATCGACGGGCGCCGCCAGCTTGCCGTGACGGCATATTGCGTCGACAGCTTCTTCGATGCCTACCTCAAAGGAACGCCAGTGGGGCCCCCCGGTCTTGCCTCTCCGCTTTATCCGGAGATCCAGGTGATCGACTGAACGCGCCGCCGATGTACGCTGATCTTGAGGGATCGTGCTGCGCGAACTCATTCCGCTGTTGACCGCTTTGACCGTTGCCGCAGTGGTGTACGTCACGCGGGAGAGACGCCGCCGGAGAATGCGCATCGCTCCGCCGCGTCCGGAGATCACCATGCGCGAGGTGCGGGATGTGCCGGCACTGCTGGAAATCGAGCGGGAGGGCCTGGCCTCCGACGATCCGCGGGCGGCTTTTCGAAGGGCAGCGCTCGAAAACGCCGTGGCAGGATTGTACCTGGAAGCGGTCGCGGAGTGCGGCATCGAGAATACCGCTGAAATGTTGCGCGCGCACACGGAGATCTGGCAAGCGCTGCGCGAGTACCTGCATCTGAAATACGACGACGCCATGCCGGACGATTGGTTCGAGCATTTCACCCGCGTCGCGCGGCCGTATATCCGGGAGAAGGTGCGGCTCACACGCGAGTTCAGCCTGCACCTGGACGAGGGCGCGGAGCGCTACGCGCGCATTTACGATGAGCTGCTGCGGGAACTCCTGAAAGACACACTGGCGGCGCCTCAGAAGAAGTCTTTCGTGCCGCCGGACTTCTCCCACTCCTGAAGCTCGGCGCTGACCTGCTGGAATTCGGCGGCCAGCCGGCCGTCGAGCGCGGCGTAGCGCCCCACCACCTCCCGCGCCCAGCGCACGTAAGCCACCTGGCGCTCGAAGCTCCAGTTGGTGGGGGGACTGGTAACGATGCTGCGCACATTGGCGATTTTGTCGGCCGCGCTCAGCGCCTGCGCGCGCGGCGATTTGCGCGGCGCCTTCTCCACCTGCAGCGCCTTGCGGGCCTCCTTGGGGAGCGACTTATCATCGGTGACCTCGGCGACCAGCGCCGCTACGTCTTCGCCGAAACGTTCCGCGATTTCTTCCCGCGTGACGCCGACGTCTTCGATGGTGTCATGCAGCAGCGCAGTCACGATGAGGTTGGTATCCAGGTGGTTGGCCATTCTGGCGAGCAGTTCAGCCACTTCCAGCAGGTGATTCACGTAGGGTTCGGCCGAGCGGCCCTTGCGGCGCTGCGCGGCGTGGCGCTCGGCGGCGAAGTTGGCGGCGGCCAGGATACGGCGGACAGAGTCGAGGCAATCGGGCATCCCTTCTTATTATGCCCGCCCCGGCACTAGGTCGACCTGCAGCATGGGATCCGCGGCCGGAATGTAGCTCTCCTTCAGTCCCAGTTCGCGGCGCACGATATTGGCGCCCTGGGCGATAGCGGCCGCCTTGTAGAACGCGATCTCGCGGTTGCAGCCCTGCCGGCCGAAGCCGCAGTCGCTCGATACGATCAACTTCTCGGCGGGAATATAGCGCAGCGCCTTGCGGATCTCGGCGGCCACATCCTCGGGCCGGTCGGCCTGCAACGAACGATGGCTGACGGCGCCGATGCAGATCTTCTTCCTGAGGTTGTGTTTGAAAGGTTCGAACAGCTCGATATCCTGCTGGTTGCGATCCTTCATCTCCAGCGTCCACACATCGCCGCGGCAGCGTTCCAGGTAAATCTCCAGCGAGTTGGCGTAGCCGGTATCTTCCATCACGCGCTGCATGTTGGGATTGCCCCAGCAGGTATGAATCCACAACTCCACGTCATCCAGCCCCTGCACCTCGCGGTTGAATGCATCCACCATGAACTTCACTTCCTCGTGTTCCTTGCCGTACGTGTTCGCCATGAAATGGAAGGTGGGCTCTTCGATCTGAATGCACCGGCAGCCGGCGGCGCGCAGCGCGAGCAGCTCTTTGTTCATGGCCTCCGCCATGTCCCAGATCACCTGGCGCTTGTCCTTGTAGTAATTCGTGTGGATATCGAGGAACAGCGCCATCACCTGCGAACAGCAGGTGCCGAACTTGACCGGCTTGCGCGTCTTGGCCTGCGCCAGGCGCCATATTTTGGGATAGTCGAGCGGCCGGTGTTCGATCTTGCCGGTGACGTGCGGCCAGCGCCACCCGGTGTAGATTTCGTTCAGCAGCGTGCCTGGCGGATAGTGCAGCCAGGGCGCGGTGGTCTCTTCCGGCTGCAGATAGTCGCCTTCAAACCCGGCCCATCGCTGCAGGGGGTAATGGTGCCAGGCGCGTCCGGCCATATCTTCGTCGACGTGCAGATCGCCATGCGAGAGGATATCCAGCCCGGCGCGCTCCTGCTCGCCGACCAGGACGGCCATGGCGTCCTGGAATTTTTCGCGGAAGCGGACATCCAGCATGCAGGTGTCCAGCGGGCGGCCCCACATGCTTACGTCATACCAGCGGGGGCGGGGAAACGATCCGGTGGTGGTGCTGGGGAGAATCAGGTCGGCGGTGGCGGTGAACATAGTGGCTCCAACCGCATTGTAATGCCGGGCGACTTGCCTTACCGTTCGAGGCGCAGCGCGATCGTGGGATCTTCTCTGGACGCGCGCGAAGCTGGAATGAGCGAAGCCGCCACACCCGCCACCGCCAGCAGGGCCGTACCGGCGACGAATGTCAGCGGATCGTTGTGCGGCAGGCCGAACAGCAAACTCTCCAACACGCGCGTCCCGGCGAGCGCCAGCGGTATGCCGATGGCGACTCCCGCGGCGGTTAATAAGACACCCTCGCACACGAACAGGCCGAGCACGTGCCGTGGGCGCGCCCCCATGGCGAGCCGGATGCCGACCTCGTGCCGCCTGCTGGCGGCCGCGTACGCAGTGATCCCATAAATGCCGATGCAGGCGAGCAACAGGGCTAACCCTCCGAACAGGCCGGAAAGAAAGCCGAGCACCCGCTCGCGCGACAAATCGGCGTCGCGCAGACCTGAGAGCGTGGTCATGCGAATCATGGGCAGCTTGGGATCGAGGGTGCGCAGTTGCTCGCGCACCAGCGGCAGCAGATGCGCGGGCTTTCCACTAGCGCGCGCCAGCACGGTCACGTATTCGAAAGGACGCTGCCCCATGGGAAGATACACGGTCCTGGGTGCGTCGTCGCGCACGGTTTGATATCGCGCGTCGCCTACAACGCCAATCACCTCCACATCGATTCCACCGCCCCAACGGAAACGCCGGCCCAGGGGGTTGCCGGAAGGCCAGTAGTGCGCGACGAAACGCTGGTTGACGATGGCCACCGGCGGAGAGCCTTTGCGGTCGGCGTCGGTGAAATCGCGACCCAGCAGCAGCGGCGTTTCGAGAGTCCGGAAATAGTCCGGCGCGACCTCATTGAAAAAATGATTCGGTTCCTGGCCGTGCGGGACGTGACCCGGAACCTTGACGTTAGCCGCGAACATTTCGCCGGTCAGCACGGTCTGGGTGGCGGCCGTAACCGATTGCACGCCGGGCAGAGCGCGGAGACGCTCGCGCAGGTTGGCGAGTAACGTGCGTGCGTTGTTGTCGTCGTAGCCGCTCATGGCCGGATTCAGCGTGCAAAGCAGAACGCGATCCGGACGAAAGCCCAGGTCCACCATCTTCAGGTTGCGCAGTGAGCGCGCCAGCAAGCCCGCGCCCAGCAGTAAGACAACCGAAAGCGTCACCTGCGCGGTAACCAGCACGCGGCGCGCCCACGGCCGGCTGAAGCCGCCGCCGCGAGAAGCTTTGAGGGCATCGAGCCGCGACGATTGGACGGCGGGCAAGAGACCGAAGAGAAGGCTCGACAAAAGAGAGATGGCCACGGTAAAGAGCAACACGCGCGCGTCTGGCGCGATGCGGAGCACCACCTCCGAGCTTCCCGCCGCCAGCCAGGCCGCCAGGATCCGGGTCATGGCCAGGGAGAACAGCCAGCCTGCCGCCGCGCCCATACCCGCCAGCAGCAGACTCTCGGCCAGCAGTTGCCCGACGATGCGCGAACGCGCGGCGCCCAGGGCCAGGCGCAGAGCGATCTCCGGCTGCCGGCGGGCCGCGCGAGCCAGCAACAGGCTGCCCATGTTGGCGCAGGCGATTACCAGCAGCAGGGCCACCGTGGCCATCAGCACCAACACCGGCTGCCGCAGTTGGCTGCGTTGTTCATCGAATCCCTGGCTGCCGTCCGCCAGGCTCCACGCGTTGACGCCCGGGCCGACTCCCGGAGCGACGCGAGCATCGTCCAACCTTTTGCCGGAGGCTTGCAACTCGGCCACGGCCCGCTGCTGGGATACCCCCGGAGCCAGGCGGCCCATGATCTGCATCCAGCTCCAGTTGGGCGTGTCGCGCTTTTCGCCCACGAATAACTGGGTCATGGACATGGGTATTTCGATATCATGCTCACTCTGCAGCGCGGCGCCTGCAAAGGCCGGCTCGGTGACGCCCACGATTTGAAACGGACGCGTGTTGAGCAGGATGGGGCGCGAGAGCACCGCCGGATCTGCGCCGAAGCGCTCGCGCCACAGCCGGTCACTGATCACGCATACACCCGCGCCGGGCTCGGCGCCGTCGTCGGCTTCGGTGAGCAGGCGTCCCAACTGCGCTCGCACGCCGAGCACGCCGAAGTAACTTCCGCCGACGAGCTCGCCATTTACGCGCTCCGTCGAATTCCCCACGGTCAGGTTCACGGGCTGCGGCCAATAAGCCAGCGCTCCCGTGAACGAGCGCATCTGCCGGGCCAGGGCGCGGAACATCGGATAGTTGAACGAGTGGGTATCGAAACCGTACAGGTCGATGTGGCGGGTCACGATCACCAG
>Ga0070731_10001203_pt1 | contig 27996 bp, 18 predicted proteins | sample Coa_R1_2_FD_66448 | JGI IMG/M metagenome (GOLD analysis project Ga0070731, IMG submission 66448) | Surface soil microbial communities from Centralia Pennsylvania, which are recovering from an underground coalmine fire - Coalmine... | ecosystem: Environmental > Terrestrial > Soil > Unclassified ... | reverse complement strand
CTTCGTGATGCTGCTGGCGGGCGATCGCAAGCTCATGGGCGACCTTCGGAGCGGCCGCGTCCTGATGAGCCTTGGCTGGGGCGTGACCATCGCGATCGGTGCCATGTCCATCGCGCTCGTCGTGAGCCTGCTTATTGGGTAGTCCAGGGTCCAGCGTCTGGCCGAGCTGCTGGCATGCACGTCGGGCGTGGATCTCGCAGTAGCGCGCGTGCCCGACGCGTCGGGGGCCGTGACGCACTCGCTCTCGATCGCGAGGATCCGGTGAACGCGTTGAGGCTTCGGGTGCCCCGTCCCCGACAACGTGATCGGAGAAACGAGCAGAACGCTACCCCTTGACGGCCTGCCAGACCTGCCCAGAACCCCGCTTCCGAAACGGACAGCGGGAGGTTCAGTTACATGGCAGTCATGGCGGTCGCGAATACCAGCAACGGCGTTCGCTGGACAAACGGGAAGACGACAGGGACGGCCGAGTCCCTCATGGCCTTGATAGACCAAATTCGTCGGCCCCATGCTCTGGTGTGTGAGCCGGCCTTCTACGACGAGCTCCACGAACTTCGACGCGCCTTTGAGCGCTTGCTCGCCGAGAGCGGCCATCGCCTCGTCCCGATCACTCGGACCAGCAAGGCAGCCCTAGAAGCTGTCGCGAAACGCCCACTCTCCGAGCGCGGCCTGGCCCGCCTCTACCTCCTCGCCATCCAGGCGACCGCTGACCTCGGCCGGCCACCGCGGGAGCAGGATCTGTCGACCACTCGCTCGGTACTCGAGGTCGCGCACCTCATGGATCTCTTCGACGAGGGCTCCGATGCCGTCCAGGGCGCGGTGAAGATCGTCGGCCCCTACGGCTCGCTCGACGGGCCAACGCGGGCCGCCCTCGGCGACGGTCAGGGCTACCGAGCCGGCGTACTCGTGGCCGCTTTCCGCGCCGCCTCGGTGGCCTGGAACCGCGACGAGTTCGAGCGGCTGCTCGGATTGACCGCGGGCGCGCACGGACCTCTCACCCAGACGATCCGGGGTTGGTACGTCGAGCGGAACACGGTGGGCGCCAGCTTCGAGCGCGAGTCAGCACTCACCTGGTCCGAGTATCGCCGCGCCCTTCGGCAGATCTTCCATCGCGTTCGCCAGCAGCGAGGGGCGGCCGCCACCGCCTGAGACGGTGAGTTCGTCGAGGGTTTACCCGATTGCACCGGCGCGGCGCGGCCGAGAAGCTCCGATTCCACGTGGGTTCCGTCGAGGGAAGAGGACGCCCTTTGACCCATCAAATTGCAGTCAACCATGGGCGACCGGTCCGCCACCCACGCTCGAATATCGAGAACGCTAATGGCTGTAGAGCGGTCGGTAGTTCCCGCCGTGGTACGAGCAAGAGCCGGAACGGCCGCCCGAGTGACTGAAATCGCCGTCGACGCACTCCTCGACGTAGCCGTTCGTGCTGGTCCAGAAGCTCGGGATGCAGGGAAAGTAGTCGCAGAACGCTGCCGGAGGGTCGTAGATGTAGTTACCGGGCGTGAAGTTGTAGCCCCAGGGGTTGCCGTACACGCCGGTCGGCTTGGACGTCGGCTTGGGCGTCGGTCGAGGAGTCGGCTTCGGGGTCGGCTTCGGGGTCGGCTTCGGCGTGGGCTTCAGCGCGGGTGCGGCGCTCGGCGTCAGCGACATGGTGGACCTTGGGATGGCTTCGGTCGCCGAGGCCGTCGTTCCGCCAGCGAGCCCTTCCGTGCCCAGCGCCGCCGCTGGCCCGTTGATTGTCGGGCTGTTTCCCGCCGCGGAACAAGCGGCAAGCGCCGCGCCGAGGCATAGGGCTGCGAGTTTGGTCCTGGTCACCACTGTCCCTCCTAGCCTCAAGACTGCCGTACGGGTCGTGGGTCCTGGAAGACGGCAGAACCCTTGGTGCGGGTAACCTCGACCGTCGGCCTGCCGGCCGCGAGAAGGCGCAAAGACCTTCAGGCGCCCGGTCTCAAACCTCGGTTGATGGGTCGGCGCTCACGTGCGCCGGTTGAACGCCCGGTCAGGACAACGGCCGGCTGAGGCTCCGGGGGGGCCAATCGCCGCGGCCTCCTTGTTTGGCACGCGACGCGGACGTCTTCCGACGCGACCGGCGGCCCTGGCCGTTTGGGGCGTTCCCCGACATCTTGAACAGCTGCCCCATTGCGTCCGCCGCGCGAACCCCGCCGAGGTGAGGGACTTCCCTAATTGACGGCGGCACAGCGGGTCGCGACGGTTACCGGGATCCAGCCTTGGCGAGGTGGCGTGATGACTTACGTGACCACGGGGTTGCCCAACGGTGGGGTGACCACCAACTACACGGTCAAGTACGACGACTCCCTCTCAGCGGCTGACGGCCTGAACCGCGCGACCGCGCTGATGGCCGTCTGCGACGGCGACTTCAACATCATGAACGGCTGGTTCGGCGGGGTCGGCGTGCCCTTCACCTTGCCGATGGAAGTCCGCATCGCGCCCGGCCCAGCCTGGAGTGCCAGCTGGGGTCCGCCGATCTACCTCACGCCGGGCAATGGCTCAGCTCTTGACCTCGTGCGCTTCCTGCTGGCGGCCGAGGTCGTCGAGATGATGATGTACCAGCAGCACCGGGGTTGGTTCGGCTCGGGCGACGAAGGCAGCACCGGCGAAGGGCTATCCCATTTTCTGGCCACTCAGCTGCTGATCTCGATCGGATCGCCCAACCGGTACTCCTCCTTGGCAAACATCTGGCTCAACAGCACCCGTCCGGACTGGGTCAACAACACCGATCTGACGGACAACAGCAATAGCCCCAAGTCGGCCTGCTCGGTGTTGTTCTGCTGGTATCTCAACACCCAGTTGGGCTTTTCGGTTAGCACCATCGTCGGCGCCGGCAGCGCCAATCTCGCCGGGGTCTATCACAACCTGACGGGCGATCCGGGCGATCCCTTCCCGTATTTCAAGCAGCTGCTCGACGCCGCCTATCCGTCGATGACCACCTCGTCCATCCCTGGTCCGAACTGGGACAACCCGTACCCGCTCGGGACGTTGAGCTTCCTGGTGACCAAGGGCACGTTCGGTCACGACGAGGTCCAGGCATCGCTGGCGTCGACCGCCGGAGGGCGTTACCCGAACGCCGTTTCGCTCGCCCTTGACGGCTTCAACGGCCAGGTGCTCGGCACGGGGACGCCGGCCGCGCCGTCGGGCCCGGCGGCCCTCTTCGGTGGCATTTCCATCCCGCCGGACCTGTCAGGGGTGCAGTACCAGACGGCCAACCACCTCGTGCCGCAACGGATCACCTTCCCGTATGACGTGGACTTCTCCGGTGCCTCGTTGCCGGCCTTTCCGGCCATGGGGACGGATCCGCTTGAGCTCGATGGCGCCATCACCGTTGCCGGCCGGTCATTCTCGGCCAACACCAACCTGACCTTCGAGGCGGCCGGCTATCCCTTCTTCGCCAACGTCAACATGGCCGCCGGCAACGTCTTCTGGTTGAGCCAAGACCTGCGTGTATTCACCGCGACCCCAGGTATCAACAATCAGCCCGTGGCTGGAGGACCGACCTTCGCCGCCGACTCGTTCGCCGGGGCGTACGCCTACATCCAGTCGCTCCTGACCTGGCTCAACGCGACCTATGGCGATCCGACCGGGGCCGATCCGTTCGACGTTCACACCGGCGTGCTCCCGGCGCAGACGGGCGCCTACACGGGAGACTCCTCGGTCACGCCCTCGACCGACCAAGGCGGTACGACCTACAACAACTACAACTTCGCCATCGCCCGCGTGCGCCTGAACGGTGCGGCAGGGTCCTCCGGCCAGACCGACAACGTGCGCGTGTTCTTCCGGGTCTGGGGCACACAGTCGGCCGATACCGACTACCAGTCCGCCACCTACCCGAGTCACCTCGATCCGGCGGGCGATCCCGATTACCCGCAGGTCCCGGCCGATTCCCACACCATCCCGTTCTTCGCCACCGGCAACAACCCGAACCTTTCGGACCCGAACAATCCCGAATACGGCAGTGCCGGAGTCAACAACAAGAGCCTGGTGATCAACGCCGGTGGGAGCCTCTGGGCGTACTACGGCTGCTTCGTCAACGTGTACGACCCGGCCAACCTCGTTAACGGCTCGCCGGTGCAGTCGCTCCTGCCCGGCGACCATCACTGCATCGTGGCCCAGATCGCCTATGACGGCGACCCGATCGTCAACTCGGGCGGAACGACCGCAGGCCCCGAGAACTCCGACAAACTGGCGCAACGGAATCTGCAGATCACGCATTCGGGCAACCCGGGCTGGCCGGCGACTCATCGCATCCCGCAGACCTTCGACCTGCGGCGCAGCGCCGCTGTGCAACCGGGGGCCGGGCTGCTGAGCTATCCGGACGAGTTGTTGATCGAGTGGGGCAACGCCCCCAAGGGGACGACGGCCCAGATCTTCTGGCCCGGTGCCGACGCGGCCGGCATCGTCCGCCTCGCCTCGAAGCTCTACGGCCCGCACCAGCTCGCCGTGATCGACCCAGAGACCATCGGCTGTGAGGTCGACGGGGACGTGACCTACGTGCCCGTTCCGGCCGATGGGCCCGACGATCTCTCGGGTCTCCTGACGCTCGACCTGCCGGCAAGCGTGTCGTACGGCCAGGAGATCAACGTGGTGGTGCGTCGCGTGTCGACCGCGCAGCTCGAAGAATTGCGCGTCAGCCAGACCCTCCTCGAGGATGCGGCGCCCAGCGTACGGGGCGGTCGGAGCGCCCGCCTCGCCGCCGGCGCGGAGACGCACAAGCAGGTGATCAGCCGAGTCGCGCCGGGCAGGCCGGGCAAGCCGCCGAGCACGCAAGCCCCAAGCTGGCGTTATGTCGTGGGCTCCTTCCAGGTCAAGATCCCGGTCAGCTCTGAAGAGGCGATGCTGCCCGACCAGGAGGATGCCCTGGCCATCTTCAAGTGGCGCCTCGAGGCGATGGGGCCCACGAACCGCTGGTATCGCGTCCTAGAACGCTACGTCTCCTACCTCTCCGCAAAGGTCGGGGCGCTGGGCGGCCATCCCGATCTGATCCCGCCTTCGCTCCACGGCCGACCGCAACACGTCCCGCGCCGGTCGGACGACCTGGAGTACACCGGCAAGGTCATCGGCGTTCGATACGATCGCTTCGGTGACTTCGTCGGCTTCACCCTACGTCTGAAAGACGGTGGCAAGAAGGCCTTCGAGAATCGAGAGTCCGCGGTTGAGAGACTCGTCCGTCAGGCCTGGATGGAGAGGTTCCTGATCACCGTCTCGGTCGATCGCGCGGCTCGAGACTGGCCCGAAGCGATTGTGCTGCGGAGGCACTCCTAACCGGGAGTACCAGCGGCCGAGCTCAGACGACAATGCGAGCGATGATGAAGCCGCCGGCGTGGTCAGCTTGCCCAAGCTGACCACGCCCGGCACTGTCGCGACCACGAAGCCCGGCGTGGCGCTTGAGCCGCCCTGCATCGAGTGCAAGACCTGCACCCAAGGCTGCTATGCGCCGGTCTTTCCACCGCCGGGGTTCGCCCTTGGCCTGGGCCTGCGCGCCCTCTACACGGCGCTCCTGGTATTCCTTCCGGTCTTGCTGGTCCTGTCCGGGGGCAGGCCATGGCTCGCCTGCTTCATGCGGCAGTTGCTCTTCCGGATCGAGCACTACCGCGAGGGCAACTCCGCCACCGGGATCGACCTCGACCCCGACCCCTACGGCAGCCACGTCCAGGAGACCAAGAATCGCTATGGCAAGTCCGATGCCTGGGCGACGTGGATGCTCGACAACCAAGTCAGATACGAGCCGGTGTTCCGGAAGGCGCGGGATCGGCCGGGGGCCATCGTGGTGAGTTTCCGCTATGAGTCGACGCCGATCACTTACAACCCGCCCTGGGCGAATGAGGGCGAGCACATGTTCGCCATGGAGCTGTTCGCCGACCTCAGTTATCCGAGCTTTGCATTCAACTTTGTCTTCGGTGGCGACCCCGCGACCTCATACGCCAACGTGATCGCCGGCACCGCGAGCCTCGTCTCGTACCAGTCCGGGAATGACGTCCATCTGCACTACGAGACGATCTTCGCCCATGAGTTCGGCCACGTGATGTACCTGCTCCATCACTACTACGTGACTCCCGGCGACGCGCCGCAGACGCTCCCACCTGGAGAAACGGCCTGCATCATGGCTCGGAACGCGGTTCAGTGGTGCTCGGCTTGTCGGACCGCTCTCTGCCTCCCCCTCGACGCCGACCATGAAGCTGAGATCACCACCGCCATGGAGGACATCTCGCAGCGCTATCCGCCCGGCTTCTGAGGTCGAGGCATCGCCGTACTCCGTCTCGCCGCGCCTAGTGGCTTGAGTCGGCAAGGTCACCCTCGCAGCTCTGGCCCGGCCGTCGGCAGAGACTGGCGCCCGCTGAGTGTGTCCATGCTGATCTGATCGAGACCCCCGGCGGTGACCTGACTCAGCACCAGGTCGGTTGGGGCGCGTAAAGGATCGCGGCGGATCTTGAGGTTCGGCCGAGCGCCCCCACCGCAAGCCGACCAGTCGAAACCTCGGTTGGGGTACTGCAGCCTCGACGCTCGGACCGTTGATTGGCATCGTCCGGACCACAGGAGGTGGCACGTGGACGAGAAGGCCAAGGTACCGACCGCGCTCGAAGAGGTCACCGAGGCTGCCTTCAATGGGGTCTTGGCGGCCCTTGAGCGGCGGCAGATCGAGATCCGGCACTTCCCGGGCCCGATCATCATCGGCTTCGTCGCCTGGCCGGAGCTCCGTGCGCCGGAAGAGGCTGGGAAGATCATGCAGCAGGGCGGCTGAGGCGCGAGCGGAATCCGCGGCGTGGACCGAGATGAAGCCTGTGGCGCGCTCTGTCCGAGCGCGTCGCCGGATCTCCCCGGCTCCGCCTTGTTCGCGATCGTCGAAGGCACAGCTGCAGCACCGCGCCTCCGTTATCTGCGAGAGCCCCTCCCGGTCATCCCCAGCCTGCTCGCCTTGGCCAAACCCGTCGCGCCGACCGAAGTCTTTCGGTTCGCCGCGACCTGCGTGGAGGAGGCGTGCCAGCACTTCGCCGGTGGCGAATGCGCGTTGGCGGAGAAGGTCAGCCGCCTGGTCGAAGGAAAGGATCTCGGGATTCGGCGCTGTCCGATCCGGCCGCGATGCCGTTGGTGGCGCCAGGAAGGCGTCGCGGCCTGCCGACGCTGCCAGTTCGTAGTGACACAGAGTTTCGCCCCAAGCGAGGAGCTCCGCTCCGCGGCCGCGCCGGTGGGCAGGGCCTGATCGCGCAGGTCGGCTGGCGACCCTAGCGCCGTAGCCCAAGGGATTCGCCGCCTTGCCATCGCCGCGACGGGCGTGGAATCTAGCGGTCAGCACTTGATCTAACGAGTTCGGCAACCGGCCCGAGCAGGACTTGCAGGAGGCCAGAGGATGGCGCTCTTGGCATCGCTGAATCCGTATCTCGGCGGCGTCATCGTCCTCGGCCTGCTTTGGCTGGGGTTTGGCCTGGCGACCGGCAACTGGCGGATTTGGACCCTGGCCGTCGGCGTCGACAAGCGTTACAGCACGTCACGTTTCCAGGCCTTCAGCTGGACCGTGGTCGTCTTGTTCTCGTACACGGCGCTGTTCGTGGCGCGAGCCCGCGCCGGGTCGGTCGTGCCCTTTGGGTCGCTCCCGAGCAATGTGCTCCTGGCTCTCGGGGCCGCGACGACCACGACGGTTGTCGCCGCCGGCATCACGGGTAGTCGGGCACGCCGCGACCCGACTTCGAAGCCCGCGGCTGCAGCCGCTTCCGACCAGGGTCTTGCTGCATTGCTCGAGGACGATGATCACAACCCGGACCTGGCCAAGACGCAGCTGCTCGCCTGGACGTTCGTCGCCCTGGCGGCGTACCTCGTGGCGACGAGTGACGCGGTTGCACGAACGCTGGCCGCGCCTGATCCGAGCAGCTTCCCGTCATTCCCCGACATCGATCCGGCCTTGGTCATCTTGGCCGGGCTGAGCCATGGCGCCTACCTTGGTGCGAAGGCGGTCACGGCTCCGCGATCCGCTGGCCCGGGCGACGCCGGATCCGCCGTCACGGGGTTGATCGCTCGGCCTGGCGTGCCAGCCGGAACCGCCGCCCTTCGGGCCACGACCACGCTGCCGGTCTCCGTTCGCGTGCCGGGATTCCAGCCGAGCGTCAACGGCTTGCACTTCATCAACGCCTACCCGTCGGAGCCCGACTTCACGATCCCGCTGCCCGGGATCGGGAACCTGGCGGTCGGCGACGCCAGCAACGGCGTCTGCGGGGGCATGGTGTTCACCGTCCGGGACGTCTTTGAAACACCCGGGATGAGCCCGATTCCCGCAACCGCGCCGCCAGCCGAGGGTTCGCCGCTCTTCCGATACATCCTCGATCGCTTGGTGGCGAGCTTCGATCTGCCGGATCTCGGGTTCATGAAGTACTACGAGTGGATGCTGACGCCCGATGGCGATACGGGCTGGTCGCCTCTGCTGAGCCGCCGCGGCCTGGCCTGGAAGACGATCATCGAGGAGTGGCCGGCACGGATCCGCACGGAGCTCGATGCTGGACGCTTGTGCTGCTTGGGGCTGGTCACGGTAGCCTCAGCCGACCCAGGCCAACTCGGCAGGAACCACCAGGTCCTTTCGTACGGCTACGACCTCGACACCGCGGGGAACCTCACCTTGCTCATCTACGACCCCAATACGCCGCCGGACCTGGCGGATGACGTACGGATCAAGCTCAATCTCAACAGCCCGACGACGGCCACCCCGATCAGCCACAACGTCAATGTCAGCACCGGGATTCGTGGGTTCTTCGCCGTCGACTATCACTATCAGGATCCACGGCCGTCACTCGCCTGAGCCGATCTCATCTCCAAAGCGGCCGGCCCTCCTCGGCCGACGACCGAGGGGCGACTACTGAAGGCGATCGAGGATCCGAGGGAGTTGCCTACTTGGCGAGGGCCCGTGCCAAGTCGACACTCCGAAGCCTATGCAAGGCGCGGGTGGTCCGTCGCGGGCAGCCGAGATCGGTGCGGCTACGCGCACAAGGCTCCGCCGGGTGGGCCTCCTGGTCTCGTCGGTGATCGCTGCTCTGTTGGCGGCTCCACCGACCGCCCTAGCTCAGTCGTTTCCCGGCTGGGTCAACAGCCACTACATGTCGCCGGTGACCAGTTCCTACATGTGGGATCGGGGCTGCGACGTCGGCGGTGGCACGAAGTACCAAGGGGGCGGAATCACCGACTACGTGGTCGTGCTTGATTTCATGCAGCCCTATGTCTCCGGCGGCGTATACGGCGCCAGGATGTCCGGGACCTTCGAGAACACCAGCTGGATCGCGGACAAGGTTGAGCAGTTTGGCCTCGGTTTCTATGACTGCTCGAGCTCTGTGCCCCGCCTCAACATCATCGCCGGCGTGAACAGCGATTCGTCGACGGTCACGTCGGCGCACGGTACGGCCTGGGCCAACATGGTTACGACCATCGACAACTGGTTCTCGACCTCGCCGCACGACATCGTGTCGCAGGTCTGGGCCCACGGCGGCATCGACGCCGAGTCGGGTTTCTACGCCTCCCCGAGCATGCTCCGTTCCTGGGTGAACGCCTACTCGTCGGCCGCCGGAACGGTCTCGTACGCCTATGACTTCGGTGACGCGGCCGGTTGCGCCTACGACACTTACAAGGCCCCGCCCGGCTACACCTGCAACAACGGGTTCACCCAGGACGACTACTTCTACCTCTCGTACGGCTGCGCAAATTGCCAAGGACTGCCCGAGATCTACAACACAACGATCAAGACCCTTCCGAACGGCAATCCGACCGATCCCAACGCCCAAGAATGGGAAGGGATCAGGCTCTACGGATACCACGAGCTCGGGCAGACCAACGAGATCGACGGCAGCACGACCCAGCACACCGCCTGCGGTCAGCCCGGGCACAGCTGCAGCGGCACCAATAACACGGCCCAGGCTGGCTGGACGCACCTCTACAACGTGGTGACGTACTTCACCCCGGTCCAGTCCTTCGGGTTGCCATGGTCGAACGACTTCATGTGGGGCTGGTGACGGTGCCGCCGATCGGTCGAGTGCGGAATCTGCTTCTGTTTGGTGCTCTTGCCGCGATTGCCGTCGCGATCATCGCGGCGGCCGGCACCGCGTCTGGGGTGACCGAGACTCCCCTGGCTGCGGGCAAGCAAGCCGTGGCCGACCACATCGCGAGTGTTCGAGCCTCGGCCGCGGCCAACCCCGCTCCGAAGATCCCCATCAATCCGAACACCGATAGCTCGAGTTCGGCCATCTTCGCCCCGCTCGGTGGAACGCCAGCGGGGGTCGGCCTGCTGTTCGGCCATGCCGACACCGCGCGGCCGCCGACCGACAAGGACGACTCGTTCACTAATAGCTGGAGCATCTTCTCGTCGAGCCTGAACCTGGACGTTTGGGCCGGCGCCCGTGGCGCCGACGCGGAGCAAGGTTTCGTCATGGTGGTGATCTGGAACGCCGACCGCACCTCAATCGTCGGTGGCGGCAGCTTCGACACCCCAAGTCGATCCGGAGCAGTCTCCATCGTGTCCGCGAACGGCCAGGTCCTGACCTTGGCAACTGACGCCACAGCGAGCAGTAGCGCGACGACCTTTGTCTTTGACACCGCGAGCCTGCAGTTCAAATAGTCCAAGGCGCCCGCGGCCGGCTTGCCGGTACAGGTCCATCGCCGAACTGGTGGCCATCGCTGCCGATACAGCCCGTCGTCCGATGGCGTCCCATGACCGTGACAACTGAGTAGGAGCCAGCAACTTCGTGGAGCGCCGGCGAGTATTGCTCTGGCTTGGGCCCGTCGTCCTTGCCATGGCTGGGTGTAATTCATCGAGCCAAACGCCCACTCCGACCCCCGCAGTATCAGCCGCGTCGACGTTGCCGACCCTGCCTCCGTCCTCAACCTCCGTCGCATCTCCATCACCTTCGCCGATCGCACTGAGCCCGATCGCGCGCATTTCCTTAGCCACGACGGGTTTGATCGGCCAAGCCCTCGTGGCAGGCGACGGCTCGATTTGGGCGACGTTCGGCGGGTTCCCAACGGGCCGCCTCGCCTGGATTGACGCCTCGACAGCGACCCTCAAGGGCCAGTTGGACGTGGGCTGGGCTCCCTCGTCGGTCGCCCTCGCCGCTGGGGACGTCTGGGTCTCCAACACCCGGGGGGACGGCTCCCTGCCTGCCGGCGATCGCCGCCAGGACAGCCTGGAACGCGTCGACGGAAAGACGGGCAAGGTCCTGTTCACGCTTCGCGTGCCGGATCCAGGTCAGGTGGTCGCGGACGCAGGAACGGCCTGGGTTACCGAGGGTCCAGCACAGTTGGCCGAGGTGAGCGCGGTCGGGCCTCGGATCAGCGGGCTGATCGCTCTTCCCGCGGGCGGTGCGCCGACATTCGTGCGCTTCGCGACTGGCGAGATCTTCATTGCGGTCGCAGACCCGGTCGCCTCGCGCGGCACCCTGGTGGTCGTCGATGCTCACTCGCGACAGGTGATCGCGTCCATCCCAGCGAACGGTTCAATCGGGCCGGTGTTGTTCGCAGACGGCGAGGCGTTTGAGCCCGTCTCCGACGGAACAGGCGGCTGGATTCTGAACCAGGTCTCAGTTGGTTCGGCTGCGGCGACCGCCGTCGGTCAGCTCGACCCGGCAACGAACATCAACCTGGTCACCGTCGACTCGAACGGGACCGGCTGGGCGGTCACGGGCCAGGGAGTGCTCTACTCGTTCGACCCGGCGAGCGGAAAGGCGATCGGTCAGGCGCACCAACTACCGGAGGCCGACTACGTCGCCATGGCGCCGCTCGACGGGTCGGTCTGGTTGTTAGCCCCCGACGCGGTTTCCGAGTTCCGGCCATGACGGTCGCTGGGATCGATTGTCGAAGCCGCGGCATTTGCTCGGGCGTTCGCGGTTCGACCTCTTGAGCGGGGGTCGCGACCCGTCGACGCCGCCTGTCGCGCCGCGCGCTCGGGCCGGTCCCGAGCGCCGTTCGTGTTGTTTGGCGAAACGGAGGCCGGTCCGAAGACCGGCCTCCCCCGTGCATCCGGGCAATCTGAGCGACCCTTGGAGCCCTGCGGACGCTCTGGGTCGAAGTGGCGTACTAGGGCTCAGCCCTGACGAACTGAGCTGAAGCTGTTGTCGAACGAACCCAACGACGGGACGGCGCTGTTGCAGCAGAAGTGGAGGCTGTCTCCACCATAGAACCAGTCGACGAAGAAGTCGCCCTCGAGGCTGTTGCGGGCGATGAACGAACTGATCCGATCGTTCCAGCCGATTGTGGCCAGCACCGTGTAGTCCTGGGAGACGTGCATGAACGAGCCCTGATAGCTCGTGAAGTCGTAGATGGTGACGTACTCAAGCGAGCTGGTGGCGGTCAGGGTTGCATCCCTGGTCGCCAGTGCGCTCGGGTCGCTGAAGCAGGTGATGGCTGGATAGCTGAAGTCATCGCAGTACCAATCGGCAACCGAGCTGAGCTTCAGGGGCCGGCCGTCCAAGGTGGCGGTCAGGGCTGCCGGCCCGCCGGTTGCGGCGCTCGTCCGGCCCGGTAGCAGGACGAGCGTCAAGACCGCCGAGATCGCTAGGAGGCCCTGGCCAACGCGGCGAACCAGGGCCCTCGTCTCGTGCTTCATCGCCCTCACCCCTCGCTTACGCTGGGCGACGCTATGGGGCAGGAAGGCACCGGAACACCCGGCAGAACCCTTGGGTTCGCCTCATCCGGCGAGGGTTCTGCCGACTTGAGGCCGCGCCTCGACGGCTACACGCTTCGACGCACAGTCATGGCTGCCGCGGCGATCGGCGCCTTTGTCGCTGGGGTTGCGGCCGGATCGGCGGTGCTCGAGGGGGAAGTTGATCCAGGTGTCGTCGTCGATCCGGCAGGCAGCCGCATCGATTCCGTTGTCGTGGCCGGACCCGCTTGGCAAACCGGGATTCGGCCCGGGCAGGCCATCGTCACGCTGCTGCCCGCCGACGCTCCGTCCGGCGGTCGGATCGAGACGACGGATGGACTTGGCATCCATCTCTACGACAGCTCGACCGCGACCGCGGCCCTCAGTGCATCATGGCCACTGGCCGCCGGCGCCCTGGCTGCTGGCGCGCTCGCCTTGCTGTTTCTGCGCTCAAGACGACGGTGGGCCCTGCCCGCCGCCTCGATCGCCTTTCTCTTGGCCGGTCAGCCGTTGTTGGTCAGCGGGAGCCTCACGCTGGCGACCTCCGACTTGGCCGCGGCCGTTGCGGTCCCGTGGGCTTGGGCGGCCTGGCGCGTACCGGGAGGCAGGCTCACGAGAAGCGCGACCGTTGGCATCCTCGTTGCCTTCCTCGGTGCCTGGCTCTACGCCCGCTCCGCAGCGCTACCACAAGCCGGCAGCCTCGACTGGGTACGGACCAACGTGGCGGCCTGGGGGACCGCGGCTCTCGTGCTCGACCGCGCTCTGGCTCTCCGGGCGGGCGAGCGGGTGCTGCTGATTCGACCGCGCCCGTTTGACGTGGCCGCGCTCGCGGTCGTGGCCGGCGGGTCGGTGGCTTTGGTGACCCTCCTCGCCCTGCCGCCGTTGGCGGTGGCCGCCGTTGCCGCGATCGCCGTGATCTCGATCCCGGGCCTTCGACGACGCCTGCGGCCGGTCGAGAACGCCCTGCTCGCAGACGTCCGCGCCCAAGCAGCCGCCGAAGCGACCGAGCAAGAGCGCGGTCGGCTGGCGCGCGAGTTGCACGACGTGCCCCTGCAGGAGCTGTTCGGGGTGATCCGCCGACTGGAGATCAAGCCGGGCACCGAGGCGGAGAGCGACGACCTGCGCGCCCTCGCCAGCCACCTGCGCAACGTCGCCATCGAGCTTCGCCCGCCCGTCCTCGAAGACCTCGGACTACCTGCCGCCCTCGAGTACCTAGCCGAGGGTGCGGCCAGTCCCAAGCGACCGGTCGTGGCGCAGGTGACTGATCTCGCCGGGATCGACCGGGCGCAGCGGCCGCCTGAGCCGGTCGAGCTGGCCATGTTCCGTATAGCGATGGAGGCCGTCGCGAACGCGGTCGCCCACTCGGGCTCGACCTCGGTTCGCATCTCGGCCACGGTTTCAACTCGGCGAGTCGAATTGCGCGTCATCGACGACGGCAAGGGGCTCGATCCCGGCGCCGCGAAAACCGCCGCCCGCGACAAGCACATGGGCCTGAACTCGATGCGCCGCCGGGCCGACGCCATCGATGCCGACTTTGCTATCCACTCGGACGCCCAAGGCACCATCGTCGAAGCGGTCTGGCAGGCCTGAGCATGCGGATCGGTGTCATCGACGACCACGCCATGGTCGTGAACGGGCTCGAGGCAGCGCTCTCGACCGTCGGCGGCATGGACGTCGTGGCCCGCGGCGCGACCGCGGCCGAGGCCCGGGCCATGCTCGATCGCAGCGACCTCGACGTGGTCTTGCTCGACGTGCGGCTTGAGGATGGCAACGGCCTGCAGGTCTTAGCCGATCGTGTCGGCCCGCCCACGCCGCGGGTGTTGGTGATCTCGTCGTTCCGGATTAGCCAGTACGCGGCGGCAGCAGCGAGGTTCGGCGCCGCCGGCTTCGTGCTCAAGACCGTGCCTCTGCCGGCCTTGGTCGAGGCGATCGAGATCATCGCCAAGGGCGGCACCGTCTTCAGCGCCGAACAGATGCACAGCCGCTTCGTGACCCTGACGGCGCGAGAGCGCGAGGTGCTGGCCCTCGCGATGGAGGGATTTTCCAACAAGGAGATCGGGGCCAGGTTGGGATTGCATCGCAAGACCATCGAGGCCCACCTCTCGGACGTCTTCCACAAGTACGAGATCAGAGGCGGTCGGGTCGAGCTCTCGATTCGAGCTGCCGAAGAGGGCTGGCTGGAGATCCAGCCCCCGGCCGATGGCCAGCGCGGGGGCGCAATTCGGCCCTAGTCAAGCAGGAGTCGCTGCCTAGACTGCGGTCTTGTCGCTTCGCACTCTTCGGAAAGACCTGACCGGCACGCCGTTGATTCGCGTCGGCATCATCGACGACCACCCGATGGTGGTCGGAGGCCTCATCTCCGCGCTCGCCACCTGCGACGACATCAGCGTCGAGGCGCAGGCCGGTTCGCTGCGGGGCGCGGCCGAGCTGCTGGCCCGCCGAGACCTCGATGTCGTCTTGTTGGACGTTCGAGTTGCCGATGGCAACGCCCTGCAGGCGCTGGCCGAGCGGACGGGTGCGACCCACCCGGCCGTGCTCGTGATCTCGACCTTCTCGTCGCCGCAGTACATCGCGGCCTCGATCCGCTATGGTGCGGCCGGCTTCCTCCCTAAGACGGTGCCGATCTCGAGGCTCCTCGAAGCCATTCGGGCCGTCGCCGCCGGCCAGACGATCTACGCCGCCGAGGAGCGGGGCCATCGGTACGTCACGCTCACCCCGAAGGAGCGCGACGTGCTCCGACTGGCCATCGGCGGCTTCTCGAACAAGGAGATCGGCGCCCGGATCGGCACCTCGCGCAAGACCGTCGAGGGCCATCTCAGTGACATCTACGAGAAGTACGGCATCACCGGCGGACGGACCGAGCTCTCCGTTCGGGCTGCCTCCGAAGGCTGGCTCGAGATCCAGCCTCCGCCGAAGTCGCGGCGTCGCGTCTAGCCGGTCTCCGTGAACCCGACCTCGACGGCAATTACGGGAAGTCGGCGCCGATCGACTCTGGTCGGGCGAACTCGTGGCCCGTCATCGGCTCCCGCGGACCGCACCCGATCGGCCACAACTCGCTGCTACCGAGGGAATGCGCCCGTGAGCTCGCTCGGAGCATGGGACACGGCGACCGAGATTCTCAGGCCCCGAATCCAGCTACCGCCACATGGCGATCACTCGACCCACCCCAGTCGCCGGGGGCTCCCTGCGCGATCGCGCCGGGATCCGTGAAGCAGCTGACGACCGCGATCAGATACGCCCACGGGGCGTTCGGGCTGACAAAGGCGTTCGGATTGCCGACAGGCCAGGGAGGCTCGAGCCCGACCAGGGCCCGGCAGTTCGGGCTGCGAGAGTCCGGAAGATCAAATCGGGTGCGGCCGACGAGGACCGGTTCACTCCAGGTGGTGAAGCCTTCGCCGGCGACCGCCTCGATCGTGTAGGCGGCGTACACGCTCAGGGTGGTGCCGACGGCAGCGAGAAGTCCGAGGTTCCAGACCCGAACCTTGACCTGGTACAAGCTGCCGTCGGAGACCGAAGTCACCGGAGGTCCATCCGCGAATGGCTGCGCCTGCGCCGCTGGTTTCGGTTGCACCAGGATGTCTGGCGTCCCCCAGGGGTGACCCGCTGTCCATGGCCGTTTGCCATGGTCGCCGACGTAACTTCGAATCAGCAGATAGGGAAGCAGGAGGTCCTGTCGGAAACGGCGGCCCTCGCGGATTGAGCCGAGCCGAGCCAGCAGTTCGGCGCGCAAAGCCGGGTCCGTGGCGAATGACGGGCTGCCCGGCGACGGGGAAAGCGGGCTTGGCGGGCCCCCGCCCTGCTGCACGGCGTCGTCGGCTGGCGAGAGGGTTGGGTACGTGAAGGCTTCAGGCCGGTCGGCCTCGCCGCCCCCGGTCGCAGATGGAGTCAGCTGGTGCAAGGGCTGCACATTCGCCGGTAGCTGGGGCCTCATCGAGGCAGCTCCGAGGCGCCTGGGGTGGAGGCGCCACCTTCCGGAGGCGGTAGCGCCGCCGAGGCATCACTGGGCTGGGGCTCAGGCATGCTGGGCATCGAGGTGCCCTGAGAGACAATGCCTGGCACCGACGATGCGCCGATCGCAGGCTGACGGGCGGCGAGCCCGGCGGTGCGAAGCTCGACGGCCGTCGCGGCGATACCCGGACCGACCGCGAGCGAGCCCGGCCCGCAGCCGGGATCCACCGTCTGATCGCTGAGGTAGTGGATCGCCAGAGGGCTTTCGGAGGCGTAGGTGTTGACCGCGACACCGTTGGAGTCCTGCTGGCAATACCCCTGCGGGGGCGTGCACGGGACCAACAAGTCGAAGATCGAATCGAGTCCCAGGACGTGGCCCGTGAACGACGGCCGCCATGTCTCGTAGGCGTAGCTCATCGAGACGGCGCCGCCGGGACCGGGGGAACTGTCCTGCCGCGGCATCCGGCTCTCGGTCCGACGGTTCCAATCCCAGCAGTGATAGCCGTAGCCGCGGTCGGAGTCGAGGTTGAAGTCTGGGAGTGCGGGAGGCGCGCCGGCGCCTGCCGAGGCCAACTGACCAATGACATACAGCCCATAGTCGACCGGGTTACCAAGATGCTCGGCGGCCGGGACGTGTAGGGCACTCGCCGCCTCGGTCTCGGCAGGCGTCGTCGCGCCCTCGTACGCCGCGCGTGCCGCCGGACTGCCTGGCCCGGGCTCGAGGAGCGAGCGGCCGGTCTGGCCCACGAGCCACGGTCCGGGATGTGTCGCGTTCAACTCGCCGCTCACGGCCGCGCTTGCCTGATTGAGGAGCGGGTACTCCCAAGGTCGCAAAAACTCGCTCGGCGTCGACGCCGCGCCACACGGCGGATGGACGTTGAAGATCCAAGGCAAGTTCGCTGGAAGGTCGGTCACGACGTCGCGCGGAAACAGCGTGTCGCGCCCGTACTCGGCCCCGGGGTCGCGCCCCGAAGGCTCCGAACCGGCCGGGGCCGTGGCCGTCCCGTCGGGCGAGTCGAGTGCGGCGGCGAGATCGGTCACCGAATAGTCGCTGCCGATGCCGAGTTCCACCAGCCCGCGCTCGATCTCGTCGTGCTTGGGCACAAGGAACCCGCTCATCACGAGCGGTCGACGGGCCGCCAGATACGCCGAGTACGCGGGCACGACGGCCAGCTCATAGAGCGATTCGCGAACCGGATAGGTCGCCAGGGCGGCGGCATCCGCCGCGAGGGTCGTGGCCAGCCAGGTCGCGAGCTCGGTCAGGTAGACCGGCCAGGCCAGGATGGCGAGCACGATGTCGGCGATCGACAACTGGTGGTCGTCACCACCTCGGCTTGGGTCGTCGACAACGCCGCTGAAGCCAGGCGGGATCGGCGGGCTCTGGTCGCCGAAGATCGGCGGCGGCGTGGGCGGCGGTGGCTTGTAGCCGCCGGTCGAGGTGAACTTGACGTAGGAGAACAGGCTGCGGAACGTCTCACCGATGGCCTCAGCGCTGGGAACGCCGCTGTTGCCGTCGCGGAAGGCCGGGTCGGCGTCGAGGAGCACCTTCGGGCCACTTGTACCGGGCCGATCGTGGGCCTCGTCCCAGACCTCGTGCATTGTCGCGATCAGCAGCTCGGCGACCTCGTTCGGGAGGTCACCGCTATCGAGATCGAAAAGGGCGTCCCGGTAGGCAGTGGAACTCCCCGACGCGTCGGATTGATAGGCCGGGAAGCCCGTGAAGTAGTCATAGGCCGGCTGATCGGTTCGTCCGACGTACGCCTGGAAGGGTGCGGACGCCCCGCTGAGCACCGTGCCCTCTGGGGCGCCGACGCGGAAGGCCAGCCGCATGTGCAGGCAAGAGGTGTCGAGCTCGCCGTAGGGTTCGAACCCGCCGTGCTGGCTGTCATACGCCGTCGCGTCGAGGTGGTTCTCGATCAGATGGTGGCGCTGCCAGTGATCGCGATACGGCCCGCCGGCTTTCGCATTCACGAACCCGTGACCGGTCACGTCGACCGCGCAATGGGACATCCAACCGACGGCAAAGGCGCGCCCGCGGTCACTGGTGGCGTTCTCGAAGAGGCGTTGGGCGAACTCGAAGGTCCGTCGGTAGTGGAACATGTCCGACCAGAAGAAGGCGCTGTCGGCGAACGCCTGCGGCGGTCCGCTCGTGAAGAGCCCGAACCAATCAGCGAGCTGGCTCGCGAGATCCAGAACAGCATCTTGGAGAGCCGTCCCGAGCGATGAGTACACGTTGGCGAGCTCTTTGAGCAGCCCACCGCTGAGTTGGTTGGGCAGGTTCTGAGCATCGTCGAGGACGGGCTGCGCGAACTTCGTCCAGGCGGCCAGGAACTGCTCGTCGATGGGTGCATACGTCTTCTGCACCCAATTGACGATGGTGAGGAGCATCTCGCCGGTCGCGCCGTGGAAGTCGGGCAACAGGTAGAACAGATCCGGTCCGATCGCGCCGAGAGCGAGGTAGTTGCGCCACGTGTGGCAGGCGCCGCCGATTGACTTCGCCCAGTCCTGCGGCGACACGCCGTTGGCCTGTTCGGACGGCGGTACCCGGAACTCCGGGCCGACCGCACCGGCCTCCAAGGCGTCGACGATCTTCTTCGCCGCTTCCATGTGGATGTACCAGCCGGGCATGGTCAGGGGCACCCGGCGGCGACCGACGAGCTCGCCGCCAAACAGTCTTCCCACATCGCCGTTAACGACTCTCCCGACGACAGCAACGGGGAAAGCTGGTCCTCGGTCAGGCCGATGGTCCGCAGGTCAGCGAGGTAGTCCGGGAGCAGGCCGTAATGGGCGAAGCCGTCTTTGTTGAAGTCGTATGAGCGTGTCGGCGACGGCGAGCCGACCGCGACGGCATAGCGGGGCAGGGCGTCCTGCCCCGCACCCTGGTCTCCCTGGTACAGAAGCGGGGGCGCGGGTGCCGGCCGTGGCCCGGCGATGTCGAGTCCCGGGCGTGCTCCGGCTCGACGTCCAAACCGGGGTCCGCAGCTCGGGGTCAGGGTAAAGTCGGTCCCTAACCCGACGCGGGGGGTGCCGGCGTTGGCCAGCCGCCACATCCGAACCGCCTCGAGATAGGTCACCGCCCAGCCAATCGTCGTGCCTGCGGGCACGTCTATCTGGCTAAAGGGCAGATCGGCGGCATTCGGGTCGGGTTTCAGATTGACGTTGCCGGCCCCGGCCGTTCCGGGACTCAGCATGCCGCCGAGACCGGCGAGGGCCACGACCGCGTCGTCGGTCAGGGCCCGCTCCGACGGCGTGGGCCCGAGGCGAATGGGTGCGCCGCCGATGCTCGGGCTGGGGGCCCAGGCGAGGGGGTCGGAATCGCGGAAGGCGACGTGGCGGATGGCGGTATGCGATGAGAGGAGGGGGTACTTGAATTTTGCCGCGAGTTGGAGGGCCGCCGACGCGGTGTCCTGGCTCATGTGGTCGATGTCGATCAACATGCCCCGTTTCATGAGCTCACAAAGCAAGGTCGTGCCGGCCGGGGTGAGGCCGCGGACGTTTCGGTGGCCTGATCCCACGACCGAACGGTCATAACCTAAATTCGCCGGTGGAAAGGTGGGGGTCGCCGGGAGGACCTGGATCGGCGCGCCGACGAACTCGAGCTGTTGCCAGGCGAGCTTGAAGTCGATCGACGCATCTAGCTGAACGGCCGGCCAGGCACCCGTCGCGTCGCGACTGCTGCTCGCAAAGAGGTCCTCGTAGACGGCAAAGCCGCCGAACGCGTTGTCGGCCAGGTGGAGCGGGGTGATCTGACTGACGCCGAGCCCGACGAGCTGGTCCACAAACGGCGCGACCCAATCCGTCTTCTGTGCATCGACCGGGGCACCCACCAGGCTCTCGATCTGATCGACCTCGACGCCGAGAATCACCGCGAGCTTGCCGCGACTGTTGATATCGCGGATGCGGCTCGGATCCGGCGCAATCTCCATCCAGTCGACGCTGGCGACGAGGGCCTTGATCGCCGCGATCTGGGCCTGCACGGCGGCCGCATCAGACTGCGGGCTTCCATTCGCCATGAAGCGCGAAAGCAGGCGATTGCTCACCGCCAAAGCCGACAGTACCGCCAGATTGCCGAGCTTGAAGGCGCGATAGATGTACCGCAGGTGATACTGCTGGTGGACACCCTCGGCGAAGTCGGGCCAATGCAGAAAGGCCGGCGGGCCATCGGGGCCATGAACGCCACCGCCGAGCGTCTCCAGCCCAGCGAACACCGTCCGGGTGACGTCGGTGTTGCCAAGCCAGGGCAGGAAGACATCGAGTCCGAAAACCTGCAGGTGCCCGCCATGGGTCGCGCCGTCGCACGGCGTCAGGCCACTGAGGTCCTCAAACGACTGATCGCCCCAGGCGGCCGGACTGCCCCACACCATGCCACCGAAGCCGAGATGCGAGCACGGATGCGTGTGGGTGTCCGCGATTCCCATCACTGGCGTCGGCACGGAACGCGCCTCAAGAACGCAAGGCTCGGCTCACCGGCGAGACAGCACCGGTCCTCCGGTATCGTCCCACCGCCGAGCGCGGTGTCAATCAGGCCGGAACCCTTCCGGTCTCGAGGCGCCATGGATCCGCCTCTTGGGCGGCGGTCCAGTTGATCTGGACGCGTTCGGAAGACCCGTTGGCATCGACGCCGCAGCCCTGAGGTGAGGGTTCTCCCTACTGTCCCGGCTCGTTTCGCGCGCATACGGTCCAAGTGACGAGCGCCTGCGACCTGAGGTGCAGCGATGCCAGGACCGTGTGCCTGCCCGACCGCGTATTGCGAGTACGACGCCGATACGGTCGACCTGGTGGCTGGTGGCGCCACTATCGACAAGGCCGAGGAGAACGCGAAGCGCCGCGCCAAGCGTGCCGCGGAAGGGGAGGCCCGGGCGGCTCTAGAAGCCGCGATGAAGGACCCGAACGTCTGCAGCCCGCCCTGCGAGGCCTGGTTCAAGATCGTTATCGGTGAGCCGGACGCCCAGGAGTACCCGTTCCACGGTCGCAAGCGCCAATTCGCCATCGGCTGGTGTGACTGGAACCTGGTCGTGAAGTGTGAGTTGCCGACCGCTCCAGCTCCCAAGCCGCGGCAGTCGCGGCGGTCGAAGGGGCGACCGGGCTGATCGAAGCGCGGAGGAGGTAGGCAGGGTGCCGAAGCCGGACTTCGACTACGAGGCTGGCCATTGGGCCGAACCCGATTACGTCGTCGGAGCTGGTCGTGGTCAGTCGGTTCCGAAAGAACTGACCTGCAGCGGCCCTGGCTCGAGCTTCGTGATCTACGCCTGCGAAGCTGAGTGGGTGAATCGCAACCCAAATCTGGACGGCTGCGCCGGGTTCTCCATCGTCGAGGAACCGGCCAAATCGGTCTGGGACAAGGCGGATCGGGCAGCCATGCGCGTCGCCCAGCGCATCAAGTGCCCGGCGGCCTGCCCCGACCACATTCCGGACCACATCTGGCACGCGGCCAGCTGCAGCCGGGTCAATCCACCAGGTTGGGATCTGGTGACGGTGGCGGTCGAGTTTCGCGTCGAGTGCCGGAAGTTCGGGAACTGACGCCGGCACGAAGTCGGGCCCGGCACCGTATTGAGGGTGCGATCCGGCTCTCGCCCCGCTAGCTCACTCCCGGCTGCGGCTTCGGGCGAACCCATGCCGCCCGTTCCGATTTATTCGTGGTCGTGGTGCGGTACGAAGTGGCGAGCATTCCTTGCCGCCGGCCCAGATCCAGTGGTCGGCCGCCTCCGCGAGTGCTTCAGGCCTCCAAAGCAAGGGTCCTGCCGGGTGGATCGGCCAGCGGTGCGCGTGCAGAGTCGGCGCCGCCGAACCCTTCGGCCGGGAGAGAGCATCCAGAAGGAGCCTCGGGTGCCCGGAGCACGAGCGTCGATTCTCCCCGTAGACGCTCTAGGTGCCTCCTGCTAGCGTCCCAAGTCCGTCGACCCGGAGGCTAGGCCGACGAATCGCTGATCTACTCGGATCGAGCGACAGGGAGGATCGGTGCGGCGATCGGGCGCCGTCCGCGCGGTTCCGCTACGAGTGCGGTTCGGCACGCTCGTGGCGACCAGCGTCCTCCTCACCGGTACGGTAGGACCGGTCGCGACCGCGGAGCCGGTCCGCGCGGCGACGAGCTCGACCGGGCCGTCGGTCCAGCGAGCCGCGATCGCGCCGTACATCACGCCGGCGCGAGCGGCGCCGATCGGCAGCGACGGCCTCGGTGGCGGCTCCACGAGCCTCGCCAGTTTCCTCGATCCGTCGATCCAGCCCCGGCCACCATCGGTGAGGTACACGGCCCCCACGGCGCAGACCGAGGTGATCGGGCTGCGAAACGAACATGCCCGCACCTATGCCAATCCCGATGGCACGTTCACCATGCAGGCGAGCCAGGGCCGCCTGAACTACCCCGATGCCGCGGGAAACTGGCAGCCGTTGGATCTCTCGATCGTCCCCGATCCGACCGATTCCAGCGGGACCCTGGGCCTGCGTGTCGCGGCGAACGACGTGCGCGTGAACTTCGGGACTCTGAGCGGCGACGCCGCTCTGGCCCGGATCACCGACCCGACCGGCTCCCACACCGTGACAGTCCGGGCCATCGGCGCCGGCGCGGAGACGAAAGACGCGGTTGCCAACGCCCTGGACTTCGCGCCGGCCGTGGGCTCCTCGACGAGCTACGTCGTGAGCCCGACGGACACCGGCTTCGAGTTCGGCGCCGTCATCTTGAGTTCAATCGCCTTGCCCCAAGCGGCGTTCGCGCTCGATACCGGCGATCTGACCGCCACCGTCGGCCCGGACGGCCAATCAATCGTTCTGACCGACTCGGCTGGCAACGCCGCCGGCCTCATCGGGCCGCCTGACCTCCTCGATGCCAACGGCGTGCCGGCCGCACCAGGGATCGTCTCGGTCGCCCTGGTGCCGGCAAGCGATCCGACCGCCCCGGCCGGCCTCAAGGCCGGCGAGGTCCTGATCGTCTACCGGATCGATCCGACCTGGTTCGGCGACCCCACCCGGGCGTTTCCGCTGCAGCTGGATCCGACCGTCTGCATCGGTGCCGGCGCGACCTGCACGAACAGCGACACCAGTAACAACTTCGACACCTTCGTCTTCTCCGCCTCACCCGACTCCTACCCGACGGGCTGGACGACCGATCGCGTCGGCTACGACGTCCGGACCGACGACGGCGGCGTGTACGACTCGATGCGTGGCCTCTTCTACTTCGATTGGCAGAACCTGCCCGACGGCTCGGAGATCACCAGCGCCACGACCCAGCTACACATCGGCTCGGAGTACGGCAGCCCGACGAGCTACTCGATGTACCTGTACCGGGCGACAGCCAGCTGGGGCACGACCAGCACCTGGAACCAGGTCGGAAGCGCGTATACGACCTCGAACGGCGTCGGGATCTCGATCCCGAGCTCGGGCTACATGACCTGGGACATGACCGCCATGCTGCGCGACTGGTACACGCGCCGCTACCAGGACGTAAAGGCCAATTTCGGCTTCATGGCCAAGATGAGCCACGAGGGGACGTCCTCGGGCGAGGTCGAGTACAGCCGCTACACGAATTCGACCCTCGCCTACCGGCCCCTGCTGACGATCAACTACGTCATCCCGAAGGTCGGCTTCAACTTCGCCACAGCCCTGGGCTTGACGTACGCCCCCTCGACGATGGTCGCGGGCGTCGCTTCGACCCTGCCGATCAGCGTCAGCAACAACGGCTCGGGTTTCAACTTCAACCACACCTCCGGCTCGGACTACTACCGGGTCGGCTACCGCTGGTTCGACACGAAGGGCAACGTCATCAGCTGTCCGGGCACCTGCCTCGCGAGCCTGCCGGCCGACGTGGCCTCGGGCACGAGCTCGAGCCCCTTCGGCCTCGTCGTCAACCCGCCATCGACCCCGGGCCAGTACACCCTCCGGCTTGACCTTGTGCACTCGGTCTCTGGCGACGTGTACGCCTCGGACTGGGCGACCCCGTCGAAGTTCTTCAGCCGCAACAAGAAGGTCCTGACCACCGACTCGACCCGCTGGACCGGATCCTCGGTGGTCGAGCGCGACGAGTTCCCGATCAACGTCGTCGCCGGCGGCGGGACCTCGTTTGGGACGAGCGAGTCGGTCGCGCTCGGAACGGGCGACCAACTCTCCATCAACCTCGCCTCGAAGAACCTCGGCTACAACGGCGACACCGGGCTCGGCTTCAACGATCTCATCCCGCTCGGACTCACCTACGGCTACAACAGCGCCGACGCCACGAACTGCAGCACCGTCTACCAGGGGATCCTCGGCGCCTGCGGCTGGTACACGAACTGGGACGAGCGCTTCACGGCCGGCCTATCAAACGGCAACTTCACCTACGAGTCACCGACCGGTGACCGCTATTTCGTGGACACCGACCCAGACGGCCAGCTCATCAGCTCGGCGCCGGTCCAGCTCAGTCGGCCGCGGGTCACCCTCCTCGACGAGAATCGCCCGTCGAGCCTGCCAACCGGGCTGGTCACGGCGTCGTCCGAGGGCCTCGGCACGAATGCCCCATCCGGGATTTACGTCGAGAAGGTCACGGCGGTGACGTCGACCTCGATCGGCTCGGCACCATCGGTCGACCTCGGGGCCTACGAGAACGTGGCCTTTGCCGCCCGGACGACTGCGGCCGCCTCTGCCGCCCTCGATTTCAAGATCTACGACGTCCAGCAGAACGCCTACCAGTGGTTCGTCTACACGCTCGGCACTAACTTCACCTCGGGCTTCCCGCAGGTCGCCCTCGGCGGGTCGCTGGTCGGGACCTGGAATTACTACCAGCGGGACCTGCTCGCCGACTTCGTCGGCAACTCCGGCTTCCCATCGGGCTGGAGCTCCAACGACACGCTCCAGGTCGTGGCGATGCAGACGACGGCGGCCTCGGGAGCGACCGGCTACGTCTACTTCGACGCAGTCAGGCTCGAAGCCCTCGGCAGCACCGCGATCGGCGACACCAACCCGTCGTGGACGACGGGGTCGAGCCTGACCTCGCTCAGCAACGACGCGATGGTCGGAACGCAATCGGTGAAGGTGACATCGGCGGCGATCAGCGGTTCGCCGACCTGCACCTCGGCCTGCTTCTACGGCGGCCACCAAGAGCAACTCAACGTCTACTACCCCTTCACGCACTGGTGGTGGAAGAAGGTCGGCGGCTCAACCGTCGCGCTCGTTGTCAACGTCCAGGACACGCGTTCGAGCATCAGCGGGACGCTGACCTATTACGCCGGCCCGGTGGCTCCGCCCGGGGCCACGAACCCGATCCAGGTCAGCCCGACGCTCCCGACCACCTGGACCCGGGTCACCCGAAATATCCTCGAGGACGCCCGCCAGGTCCTCCTGTTCTACAACGACACCGGCGACGCCTCGCCCGACCCCGTCAACGAGACCGGCTACGCGGTCTCCGGGGTCGACGGCAACTTCGTGCTCATCGACGACCTCGGGCCATCGTCCATCCCGGATCCGGCCGGCACCGACCGCTATGGCCGCACGTCCGAATACCTCCTGCCCAATGCGACGACGAATTCGATCGCCGGCAACCTCGTGCCGCTGTACGACTTCAAGGCCGACTATCCGGACGGCTCGACCCACTACTTCAATCGCGATGGCCTGCTCGTCGGGATCACCGATCGCGACGGCAACGTCGTCAGCCTCACGTGGACGCTCGCGACCGGGGCGACGACCCAGTTCTCGTACAGCAATCCAGTCATCCACGCGCCCTCGGATGGCACGACGTCCGGGTCCACGACCTTCGCCCGGGAGTTCGTCGTCACCCAGAGCTCCGGCACGCCGTTCAACTCGGTCACGTTCGCCGAGAACCTCGGCACCTCGACGTCCGACGTATCGACCCGCGACGCCGAGTTCTTCGTGGCCAGCGCGACCGGGACGACCTACGGCCTTGGCGATCTCGTGTCGGTCACGCCCGCCCGCGCGACGACCGTGACCTGCGGCTCGCCGCCGTCCGGCTGCGTCGAGTTCAACTACTCCGACACGACCAGCCACCAGCTGGCGCAGGTCAAGGACCCGCGCGACTCGGGTTCGTCGGGCAGCAACCCGAACTACCACCTCAACGTCACCTGGGACACGAGCGCGAACTCGGGGACCGACTCGACCCTCCGGCCGACGGCGATCCTCGACGCGAGCCATGGCAACACGCCGCTCCTGCAGGTCTATGCCTGGGACCATAACGCCGACACCAGCCCGCTCTACCGGCGGCCGCTGTTCGCCACCTCGACCGAGCTCGCCGCCGGGACCAGCCCGGGCTACGCCGAGGAACTCGACCTCACCCCCGACGGCCAGACGCTGGCCACCTACGCGGCCCAGGCCTGCTCGAGCACTTGTGTGTCCAGCGTCAGCGGCCTCTCCACGACCATCGCCCCGCTGACCAGGTCAACGACCTCGTTTGACGGCCTGAATCACGTATCGGCCGAGACGACCTATCGATGTCCGGCCTCGGCCAGCGTGGTGGGCGGCTGCACCGGCACGACCGCCCTCGCCTCGCTGACCCGCAGCGCCTCGAACGCCGGCGCGAAGGTCGACAACTACAACGATGTCCTCGCCGCCGGCGAGCTCGCCTGGAGCCAGACGGCCGACCAGGTGTTCGCCTCGCTCCGCGACTCGGCCGGGACGAACCCCGACCTGTACCGGACGACGTACGCCTACAACGGCTTCGCCGAACCGATCGACTCCTCGAGCGTCGCCAGCCTCCGGGCGCCCGACTACGCCGACGCGGTGAAGGCCCCCTCGGGGCTCACGGCCTACTGGCGCCTCGGCGAGACGACCGGCAACGTCGCCGACAGTGCCGGCTCGTATACCGGCACCGCGACCAACTTGAGCTACAGCGCGCCCGGCGCCCTCATTCGCGATCCGAACACCGCGGTCACGCTCAACGGCACGTCCAGCCACGTCACCGCCTCGGTCCCGGTCTCGGGGCTCGGGGCCTACACGATCGAGGCCTGGATCAACTCCGGCTCCGGGGGCGAGACGAACCGGGCGATCGCCGGCCGCTGGCTCAGCTCATCAGGCGTCCTCGTCTACACCGACGGCTCTGGCGATGTCACCCTCGTCCACAACTCGACCTACCTGCACTCGACCTTCGTCCCGGCCCAGGGCCGCTGGTACCAGCTGGTCGCGACCTGGGACGGCTCGAATACGACGCTCTACGTCGACGGCGTTCCCGTCGCCCAGGGGACGGCCTCGGGCGCCCCGGGCACCGGGTCGACCAACTTCGAGCTCGGCTCGTACGCCAACGGCGCTTCGGGCACGTTCTGGAACGGCTCGCTCGACGAGGTGGCGGTCTACTCGTCAGCCCTGGCCGCCGACCAGGTCCGCTCGCAGTATCTCGCCGGCCGGGCGATGGCCGACCACCACGTCCGCCCGATCTACGACCGCCTCGGGCACGTCGTGGCCAGCGACGACGAGTTCCTCACGAACCCGGGCTTCGAATCCGGCCTGACCGGCTG